>Ga0179593_1244456_pt1 | contig 11081 bp, 15 predicted proteins | sample CZODoug2_1_08_16_FD_185931 | JGI IMG/M metagenome (GOLD analysis project Ga0179593, IMG submission 185931) | Vadose zone soil fungal communities from Angelo Coast Range Reserve, California, USA - CZODoug2_1_08_16fungal (PacBio error correction) | ecosystem: Environmental > Terrestrial > Soil >... | reverse complement strand
TTGTTTTTCACATCAATGTGACCAGGGGAATTCCCGTATGCTCCGACCTCCTTTTTTTTTTTTCATCGTCGGGCGGAATGTACCACAACACCACACCGGCGGCACTTTTTGTACCAGGGGGGGCCATTTTTTCCGCCCCATCGTGGTCCAAGGCAGGGTCCGGGTTCCGCCCAAAAAAACCGCCCAAAGTGGGCCCCCCTTCAAACCCGTCGGGCGAAACCGGGGGGCCTGTTCCTCCACCCCCCCCCGGCGTTTTTCCACATCGGGCTGTGCCTTGTGGGCGGTGCGGGGGAACCTGTACCGAAGGCCCGGATCGGGCTGTCGATTTCTCGGGGGGCTCCTGTCCATTTCTCTTTATTGTAAACCGCCCGGTGCACCTCAGAGGCCCAATGGATAGGTGCGGCGGGGCGGGATTTGGGGGCGGGCGCGGCACCCCGTTTTGCCACGTTCCGGCCCCCCCCCAACCACATGGGGGGGGACTTACACGGAACAACAAACGGGGGGGGGGCGCCTTTTGGCAAAACAAAACCACTCTTGGTCGGGGGGGGGACGGTTTCGGGGCTTTTGCCCCTGGGGCCCAGGGGGCAATGGGGGGGGGTCGGTCACGCCACATTGGTTCGGGCATCGCTGGGGGGGGGGGCCGGGCCACACTTTATTTTTATGGAGGAAGGGGGCATAGAGAGGGTAGGGGGGGGGGTGGGTTGGGAACGGGACATCCCAGGAAACGAACTCGGAAACCTTTGTTTCTGGCAAGGGAAACCAATTTTCCCCACATCAAGTACGGGGGGGGGGAACCCAGCCCCCCCACCACCCAACCCAACTGGTCAGGTCCAGAGCGGAATTAGTAATTTCCCGTTGTTTGTGGGGGAAGCTGTGATTTTCCCCCGGGGGCACTTCTACTGGGTCTTTCCACTTCCCTCACAATCTGACCCCCATTTTCAACCCCCTGCCTCTTTCCCGTAAGGTGTATTTTTTTCTTGCCCCCGCTTTATCCACCCTTCCCGCGTACCACGTCTTACGTTACACCTTATACCGTTCCCTCTGTCGCGCTCCCTCCAGCCTTCTTCTCTTGTCTCGAAGTCTGCTTCTGTTTGTCTTCCCGCATTTACCGTCCGAACGCGGATAGTGTTTGCGTTAATTGTCTGGCGCTCGCTGCGAGTGGCTATCGGGTCGGAGGGGGGGGTAGGGGGTAGGTGGTGAGGGGGGGGGGGGGGGGGGTAAGCTAAAAGACAAAACAACAGCAGCCTAAGACCAACGAAAAAACGAAAAACAAAGAACACGAAAAACAAAAAAACAAAAAAAACACAAATAAAAGAAACCAGAGAAAAAAAAACGAAGCGGACAAAACAGATACATAACCACCCAAAAACTCCAACAACAAACCACACACTCACCACACCCCCCAACTTCCCACGGGGCGGGGTCGAGGGGGGCGGGGTGGAGTTGTGGCGGGGGGGGGGGGGGGAGGGGGGGGGTGTGGGGGGGGGGGGGGGCGTGGGGGGGGGGCGGTGGCGTGCGGGGGGAGGGGTGGTGGCGGTGGTGGGGGTGGGGATTGGTGGTGGGTGGGCGGGGGTGGGGGGGGGGGGGGGGTGGGTGGTGGGCGGGGGGGGGAGGGGGGTGGGGGGGGGGGGTGGGGGCGTGGCGTGGGGGAACCCCATGTTGGGGACCCCCAGCCCAAAAAAAAACCTTAAACCCCCGCTGGGGGGACGGGGGCCCCGGTTGCCACCTTGTTTACGGTCCTTTCCTTTCCCCCCCACGGGGGGACCGCATGCTTCAGGGGGGACAACGGTGCTGGTTGATGAAAAGCGACCCCCCCCCCCACCAAACCCCCCCTGGTGAGGGCCCGCTTTCGGGACCCCAAAGTTTTTTTACGGACAAGTTGGTAAGGTTTGAGGGGCGCCCCGGGGGGAGGCCAAACAGCGGGGCGGGGGGGGAACACGGGCCATTGGCGGGGGGGTTGGGGGGGCCACCGCCCCCATAGTTTGCTATTTTTTTTTTTTCCAAGTACTGGGGGGGGTGGGGGGCCTACCCGGCCTTTCCAAAGATGGCCCACAGGGCGGGGGGGGGGGGCCAGAAATGCTTTTTGGCCCCGCCTTGTCACAAGTGCGGTCCTTTCCGGGCTCGACCCGTGGGCGGGCCAGCAGGGGGGGGACCAAGGCTTTAGGCCCCGGGCTTTCCGGGCAACCCCCCTTGTGTGGGATGATGTTTTTGGACTGAGGCAGGGGGTTCATTTGTGGACGGTTAAGGGGACCCCAATTTTTGTTTTCTTTTATCTTTTTGTCCCAAACCCCACGCGGCAACTTGTGGGGGGCCGGGGCAGTAAAACCCTTCACGAACCGGGCCCGTTGGCCCCGGCCCCCAACGGGCGACCCACGGGTTGGCCGGTTGGGGCCCACCACTACAATAAGTAACGGGGGGGCGTAAAATTCCACAGGCCTTGTTTCCGGGGGGGAGGGGGGGGGGATTTTCCCGCCGGCCCCAGCTTGGGGGGCCCCCCCCGCAGGGCCACCCCCCTTAGGAACTCAATGGTCGGGAAGGGCTTTGGGAATCACTGGGCCCCCCCCCCAAGGGCACAGAGGGCATCGTTCTTTGGAGGAGGGCCAGGGGCCCCCAACGGCATGGTTGGGGGATGGGGGGGGGGGGGGGCAATCCCAATCCCTGGGGGGGGAAAGGGGGGGGGGGGCCCTCCAACACCCCCATGGCCCCCACCCCCCCCAGTGTTGGGGGAGGGGGGGGGATACTTTTTACAAAAAAAAAACCAGCACTGTGGGGGGGACAGGGGGTGACCCACCGTTTCCACACACCCCCCGGGGCCCGGGATGTGAGCAACATCTTTTTTGGAAAATCAAATGTTCTCGGTTTTTGTTTTCCCACCTAATAACAATCTGGGCGCGACTTAGGGGGCGTTTGCGAAAACACAGACACGGAGTGTTGTGGGTTGTACCAAGGGGGGGGGCGGGGGGGGGGAAGGGGCAAATTGTGGCATATTTGTTTTAGGAGGGGGAGGGGGGGTTTTTGACCACGGGGATGGTCCTTTGATTTGGCCCCGGGGGGCGGGGGGGGGCGCTTGGGAATGTATTTGTTTTTTTTTGACGGGGGGGGGGCAAAAACCCCGCCCCTCCACCCTGCCCCCCCATCGCAAAACGCGGGGGGCGCGTCATGTTCCTGGGGGGACCGGGGCTACGTTTCCCCAATTTGCCCTGGTGAAAAGAAAAAAAAAACTCAATCCTCGATTATTCAACCACAAAACAAGCAGGCTGGTTTGTCACCACCAAGATTTTAGTGTACGGTTCGGGCCGCGTTTGCCCCCATGTCGATTGGGGGGGGGGACATGGAAACGGGCAAGGCCCCCCGAACCCAAGGGTTGGTGGATGGGGCACCTTGTCTCCCAGGAGACCAACAATTGGGAGATGAGGGGCAAAACACGGCCGGGGGGGGGAACCAAAACCCACAAGGGGGGGGGGGGGGGGCGGGGATGGGGGGGGGGTGGTACAAATTTGTTTGGATTATATTTTGGGTTGTAGGGGCGGGGGGGGGGGACATTTTAGTTTCGGCACTGGCCCGGTACCGGCCGGGGGGGGAATTATTACATTTCCCAAAACCCCCTCGGGACATTTGGGGGACCCAAACGTGCGGGTTGCCGGGGCCAACGGGGGGGGGGGAAGGGGACCGTTGGGTTGCTTAGGGCAAGTGTTTCGGTCCATTTACAGCCCGTTGGTACAGGCGGGTGGGGGGGGGGGGGACCAGGTTCTTTGATAATGCGTTGGGGGGGGGGGGGGACAGCGGTGGGGGACACAAGAATATATTTCCATTTGTAGGGCCACACGAACATCGTTTTTTTTGGAAAAAACAATAAAACAATCGGGCCTTTGTACGGGCACAAAGCCAGTGGGGAAAACCGGGCCCCGGGTGGAATTTTTTGGGGCGGGGGGGTTGGGAACCTTTGGGGGGGGGGGGGGGGGAAAACAACCCGGCGGGCACGGGGGGGGACGGGGTGGGGGGGGGGCCGCCGCATGCGGGGGGCCGGGGGGGGGGGGACACGGGCGGGAGCCGTTTTTTTTTCTTGATTGGCGTTTTGGGCCTCGGCAGTTTTGGCTCATCTTTTGGCCGGGGGTTTTCCGGGCTCTTCGAACCGGGGAAAGGCACCAGGATGGGGGGGGGGGGGGGGGGGATATCTGCGGGGGGGGGGCAACCGGGGCTTGGCTTTCGTGCCGGGCACGCGATTGTTGTCGGTCTGGGGCGATTGGAGCGGGTGGGGACCCAGGAGTACCACAAAAACAACCCCCCAAAGAAGGGCGGGGGGCAAAAAGGGATGGCGAAGGGGTTGGCAACGGACAAACCCCCCACACGGGCCACAATGTCACGGGGGAACCCAGGAAACATGTTGGGGGCCTTAATAGGCACGCTTTGGGAGGGGGGGGGAGGGGTATCAGGGGGGGGAAAAAAGGGGGGGAAGGGGGTGGGGGGGAAACAAATTTTGTCCCAACGGGCGGCCGAGTTTGTAATTTTTGGGGGAAAGCCATTTTTTTTCCGAGCCACAAACTTCGTTTGGGGAAGGGTTGTGGGGGGAACGGCCCCCCCACCACCATGAAGCAGCTCCGGGGATTTTGTTTTGCTTGGGGGGGGGCCCAAAAAGAAAAAATGCCACAGCCAGTTTTCCCGGCCATTTGCCCCCCAAACTGGGTCACCCCGGGTCTGGGGGGGGCCGATTTTTTGTGACCCACCCCCGCCCGGGGTGACCCCCGGATTCCCCCGGGGCCTTTTCATTAAGGAGGCCAAAGCCACCACAGGTGCAATCGTTCGGGGGGGGCAGGGGGCAAGGGGGCAGCACGCTTGTTGGGGTTCGTTAGGGGGGCCAATTCCGGGGGGCCCGGGGGCCCCAGGGCGGAGTCCGGATGGGGGGCCCCCCCTCAACCCCGGGGGGGGCCCCGGTGGTTAATCCGGGCCCTGGGTGGGGGATTTTTTGCCACCACCCAACCCAACTGGGATCCCCCCATTTTGTGATCTATTTGTCCCTGGGCCCGGGGCCCCCCCACTTATTTGGGCACTCGGCCAGGGCAGTGGGCGGGCCGGGCCGGCTGGTTGGGCGGGGGCATGTTTGCTCGGTCTGCCTGTATGTCTCTTCCTTTTTCTTGTTTTGTCCTCCTCCCCTTTTTTCCGTTTGGGTTTGGTTGTTGTTGTTGAGGGGAGGGAGCGAGAGATTTCACCCAGGGGCATGGGTGGGGTGGGGGGAGAGGTTGGTACACGCGGAGAAGCGCACCCCCCAAGGTCCCCGAAAAAAGGGGGCAGCCCACAAAACAACAGGCCCGGCGCCCCAAACAAAAGGGGCCCAGGGCCCCGGGCCCCCCTCCCCACCCACCCACCGCCGGGCCCAGGGGCGGTGCGCCCCCCCCCCCCACCCCCCGGCGCTTGGGGCCGGAGACCCCAGGATAGTGGGTGGGGGTTGGCCGCCGGGGGCAGCGGATTGGGGAGGGGGGGATGGGAACCAGGGGGGGAAAAGAAAAAAGTTCGTTGATTTTGTCCCCCCCCAGGCAGGGGGAAAGGGGGGGCCCAGATAGTTGATAAACCCCACACCGGTGCGCGTGCAGGGGGCGGGGGGGGCCCCAGGGGGGGGCCGCCCCGGCCCGGCAGGGGCGATTGGGGCTGCCCTTACCGGGGGAACCACAAACCCAAAAAAAAAGCCGGGGGCAACCCCCCTCGGGAACCTGCACAAACCCCCTATTGAGAACGGGCATTGTGGCTGAGGGCCTCCCCGATTCGGGGGGCCCCCCCGACCCGGGGCAGGATCCCCCCCAGAGCCAGGAACCCGGGCGGGGGGGGGAAAACCCAAGTTGGGGATTGGGGGGGGGCGGGAAACTTGGGGGGCAGGGGTTTTTTGCTGGGGGCCCAAGGCAAAGGGAAAAATTATTCCGGAAGAGGACGCCTTTTTCCATGGTTTTTTTGCCCCACCGGGCCCCAACCACATGTGCCCCCACCCACACCACCAGAAATGGAGTTGGGCGGGGATGGGGGGGGGCTTTCCCCCCCAAGTACATCGGGGGGGGGCGGGATGGGTGTTTTTTTTTTTGTTTTGTTTTCCCACAACACGGGGGGGGCCCCGGGGAGAGGGCCGGGGTGAAGGGTAAAACCACGGCTCCGCCAAAAAGGCACCACAATACGCAAGGGGGCTCGGTGGGCGGTAGGGGGGACATCAGGTGACACACGCGGGGGACCCCGTTACAACTGGGGGGACGTTGTGGGGGAGCTAATCTAAAAGGGGTATTTTTAGGGCGAGGGGGGTGGGCATATTCGGTCCAAACAAAACACAAAGCTTAACAACCGGCATTTCACCACAGGCTAAGGGGGGGTTGGACAGGAAAATTAGCAGGGCAACCAGGGGAAGTGCATATTCGGGGGGGGGGGGGGGGGGGGACAACACAGGTTGGACAGATTTTATTTATTGTTTCAGGCTGGCCGGAGGGGGGGACCGGAGGGGGCCACAGGGCGGGGGGCCCCCCGAGGAATCTAGGGTGTTCACATTTTTTCGGCATTGTTCAACGTATAGGGGGAGGGCATCGGGGCCGATAAACGATCCCCCCCACCACCCCAGACCCCCCCCCGCCCCCACCACTCCCACCAAAAAGAGGGGATAGGGGCAAGCCACCCCCCAACCCCCCGGCCACCCGGGGGAAGAGCAGCCACGCCAAAGCCAGGAAAAAAAACGGGGGGGGGGGCCCAGCCGTCCGCGGAGGCCCGGGGGGTGGGTGGTGGGGGGGGCCCCCCCCCGGTTTCCCCCCCCAGGGGCACCCGGTTTTTAATTTCAAGGGGGTTTTTTCACACCCTCCCCACCCTGCCCATTGGGGTGGGGCCCCACCCGGCAGCTCCGGGGGGTGCCACCGCGGAGGGGGCGGGGGGCCCGAAAAGGGGCAGGGGGGATGTTTGCTATTTTTTTCCGGGCCGAACCCAAAAACAAAATGGGGGGGGAAAAAGGGGAAACGGGGGGCGCTTGGGTTGCCGGGGGGCCCACAATAGTAAAGGGACCCCGTTTTCACCCCGGGGGCGGGACCCACAAACGGGGCGGTGGGGGCGATTGGGGGAGGGGGGGGGGGGACCCGGATTTTGTGACCGGGGAGGGGGGGCAGGTCAACCCGGCCCCGTCCCGTGCAGGACCCCCCCAAACACACCCCCGTTTGCCAAGCGGGGGGGCCAAGGTTGGATACGGGGACGGGCCCCCGGCCGTCGGGGGCACCCAGCCAAGGGGGAAAAGGAGAAGGGGGGTTTCCCCCCCACGGCCGCGGAATAGGGGTGTGGGGGGCATGGGGGGCCCAAAGCACGGGGGGCACATTGGGGGGGGGTGAGCTGGGGCATGGTGAGGGCGGCACGAGCGGCCACAAAAGATAAGGAAAAACAACACACCCAACCCAGGGGGGGACCACCCCCAAGCCCCCCACCCACAACCCCACGGGGCCCACCCGGCCTTTGGCGTTTTTTCCCCAAGGGGGGGCCGACAACATTTTTCCCCGGGGGGGGGGGGGGGGGGGGCACGAAAGGGGGGGGGGGGGGGTGAAACGGGGGGGGCCCACGGGCGGGGACCAACCCGGCAGAGAAAAAGGGGGAAAAAACCAATTCGTGAATGGTGATAAAGTGTATGCACGCGAAGAAAAATAAGAAGGGTGGGCCGCCCGGACGGATGTGCCGGGGAGGGGTGGAGTGGTTGAACCCCCAGGGAAGGCGGGAAGCCGGGAGGGAGGGGGGGGGGGGGGGGGGGGGGGGGGGGGGGACCGGGGGGGGAGGGGATGGAGGGGGGCCCTAACAACCGGCGGCACCAAGACCAGGTCCAAACAAAAGCATAAAAAAAACACAACAGACGCGAGGGGGGCGGGGCGCCGGCCCGGGGCGGCCCAAGGGGTGGTGGGGGCGGTTGTGCCACGGTTGGTTAGGGGAAAACACGGGGGGGCCCCAGCCCGGCCCCCAAAAAGGAAAACAAACGGCACAGGCCCACAAAAGGGGGGGGGGGGTGGGGGGGGGAAACGGGGGAACGGCCTCCGAAATAGGGGGCGCACAAAAGCGGGGGGGCCCCTGGGGGGGGACAAAAGCGCCACCCGCCCGGGCAACCCGCTTAGTTTTCGCGGGCCAACGGAATAAGGTATGAACCCCGGAGGGAGGGGGGTATATGGATGCCTTTTTTACCAAGCCCCGGGAGGAGGCGGGGGGAAAACACGGGGGGCTGGGGAACCAGGGCGGTTGTGGCGGGTGTCTGAAATTCTTTCCACCACTTTGGGGGGCGTGGCTTTGGTGCGCGTTGGGGATTTTGGGGGGGCCACCATTTTTTACACACACCACAACTGCTTGGGGGACACGCGGGCTCCAGGGGATAAGAGGGGGCGAAAAACGGTGGTTTTCTGGGGGGGATGGGGGGGGCCCAGGCCCAGGACTGAGGGAAGTTTCCAGAAACAGGGGCTTTTCAGGGGGGAACCCCCAAGGAAGGTTGTCGAGAGGCAGACTGTGGGCTTGGGGGGGGCCCCACCCACCAAGGGGTCGGGGGGGGGGGGTCCGAATTTCCCTTTCTAAAGTGGGGACCGGGATTAACCATCCCCCCCCCTGGGGGGGGCGGCAACCAGTTGGGGGGGGGGGGGCCCCCAGAGCCAAAAACCGTTGGGTCTTTTGCGGCCCCAACGGGCGTCGTTTCGGACGGGGGGGTTTGGGTCGCGAAGAGGGGTTTAACTTTCTTTCTTGCGGGGCCCCCCCACAGTTTGTTTGCCCGAGGCTGTGGAGTGGGGCCGTGTGTTGGGATTAGGGGCGGGGGTATTACCCTGGATGTTCGGGGGGGGGGGGGCGGACGACGGGGGGCTCCAGTGGGGGTTGGGGGGACCCCGGCCCGCAATCATGTAAGTAGGGGCACCCACGGGGGGGCAAATCCCCCCAACCCAACCCCAGGGCGAAAGGGGGGCACAGGGGGCAAAAAAAGGGGGGCCGTGCTTGGGCCCCACGCCCCCCACCCCCCCCCCCCCCCCGGGGGGGGGCCCACCAAAATCGGGGGGGGGGGGGGGGGGAGGGAAGGTGGGGGCCCCGATGGGACCCGGAGGGGGGGGGGGGCGGGGGGACGAACGGGGGGCAGCGGGGCCCCCAAGAATAAGGCTGCCACCCGGCACAGCCAAACGGTTGGGGATGGGGGGGGGGGGCACAAGTTTTTTTAGGGGGCAAGCAAAGACAAAACCAAGTGGATTGGGGAAAAATAGAGCCCCACACGGATTGGGGGCCGGGGGCCCACACACGCGGGGGCCCCGGGGGGAAAACCACAAACAAGGCGGGGAAACAGGGGGCAACAAAACCGTGGCACCCGTGGGGCGGCACGGCCCCCCGGCGCGGGGGGGGGGAACCCCCCACAACCGTTTTTTACACACCGATTGTTCCCGCAAGAGACCTAGTGGGGGGGGAGGGTGGGGGGGGGGGGGGGAGGGGGTTGGGGAGCACCCGTTACAGGGGCCCCGACCGAGAGAACACTTTTAGGGAGGAAGTGCCGGGGGGAAGAAAAGGCCCGGGGGCGAGTCCCGACCTTTTTCCAAACCAGCGGGCCCGTGCTGGGTCGGTTTTTTTTCAGGGGCCGCCAAGCCCCCAAGGCAAAAAAGCGGGGGCGCGGGAGCCGAGGGGGGGGGAAGGGGGGGGCCGCGGAGAAAGGGGGGGGAAAAACAAAGGGCCACCACACGACACCGCGCCACCCACGCACCAGGTCACAGGGGCCGCACCAGCGGTTAAGGTTTTGCCCCGGAACGCCCCCGAAACTGGGAAGAAAAACAGGGGGTTTTCTTCAAACGGAAAAACCACCCGGGGGGCAGGGGCTGACCGCAGCGCTCATGGGGGGGATAGGGGGGGGCCGGAACGAGGCACGCCCCGGAGAAAACATATTCCCCATAGCCACAACAGCGGGAGGACCCCCACAATCCAAACACCAGATCTTAAGGGGGAGTAGCAGATAGATAGGAACACGAAGTGCTCCACCACTGCGTGCCGAGGATGGGCCGGGGGACCAGTTTTGGGGGGCCTGGCCCAGAGGGGTCGAAAATACAAACTTTGGAAAGGTGTTCTGCCCAAGGGGGGGGGAAAGGTTGTTTTCGGAGGGGGCGGGTTTTGTTTTTTTGCCTGGGGAATAAGTTCTTTCCCTTCCTTAATTTGGGGGATTGGGGGGCCTTGCTATCCCTTTTTTTTCAGATAAAAAGAGGGGGGGCCGGGGCCGCAGAACCCCAGGCGGAGGGGGGCCCGCGGGATGGGCGGGGTAAGGGGGGGGGGGGGGGGGGGGGGGGGTGGGGGGGGGGGAAAAAAAACCCACCATTGGGCCCCGGGCCCAGGGGGGGGGAAAGCCCCGGGGGACCCGCGAAAAAACCCACCCCCACAACCAAGAGGGTGAAGGGGGGGCCGGTGGGGGCCGAATAAGCCCCAAAGGGCCCGGCGACGCCCGGGGGGGGCGGGGGAGGCCACGACCAAAAAAAAGGGGTGGGGGACCCCCCGGGGAGGGGGCCCCCAAGTACCGGATTTCAATGGGGGGGGGGCACCGCGGAGCAACCCCCGGGGCGAGTAGGGGGGGGACGTAGGGAGGCGGGGGGGGGGCAAATTTCGCGTTTTCGGTATGGGGGGTTGTTTTTCCCCAGGCAACACCCCCCGGCCCCAAAAGGGGGGGCGGGGGGGGGGGGGGGGCAGGACCCAAGCGGATTGGGGGGAACCCGGAGGGAGGGGGGGGAAAACAAAACAAAAAACAGGGGGGGCCGGTTCGGGGACCCCCCCCCCAACCGGTTGGAGGGAACAATTTTTGGAGGCAGAGGGGTGGGGGCGAAGGACCGGAAACAGCGGGGGGGGCGGACCCCCACGATGGGGCGGGGGGGATGGGCGCGTAGGGGGGCCGTGGGTTGGAGTGTTTGATTTCGGGGGGGGCCCCGGGGAACCCCGATGGGGGAAAAAAAAAAAAAAACAAAAAAAAAAAAAAATATGTGTGTTGTGGGGGGGAAACAAAGAAAAAAAAAAAAAAACAAATGTAAAAAAAAAAAGGGGGAGGCTCCACGGGTGGGTTTCGATGAAAACACACCCACACACCCGTGGGTGCATATGAC
>Ga0179593_1810166_pt1 | contig 11082 bp, 14 predicted proteins | sample CZODoug2_1_08_16_FD_185931 | JGI IMG/M metagenome (GOLD analysis project Ga0179593, IMG submission 185931) | Vadose zone soil fungal communities from Angelo Coast Range Reserve, California, USA - CZODoug2_1_08_16fungal (PacBio error correction) | ecosystem: Environmental > Terrestrial > Soil >... | reverse complement strand
TCCTTCTTTTTGCCTCCCTTTTTTGTTCTTACGTTTCCCCCCCCCCAACCAACAGGATCACGGCCTTTTTTTATATACCACCCCCGCCCCCACCGCCGTTCAAAATTTCCGTGCGCGAACCCCCCCAGCCCCCTTCCCCACCCCTTTTCTGATCACCAGTCCATTCCTTCGGCGGCGCCCCCCGGTTGCGGCTGTCGTTTTTACCCCTTGGGTTGCGGCCTTCCCCTTTCCCCAAACCCCCAAGCCTCCCCTCTCGTGGGGACCCCCCCTTTGGCCGGTGATGGTTTTCGGGCAAATTGTACCTTAGAAATGGTTTTTGTCCGGTTTCACCAGCCCTTCCCCCAACTTTTTTGATGTTTTTCATCAACGCCGAAATTCATCCATGCTTCGCTTTGTCCGTCACGCGTGGCGCAGTTTTTTGCCAGGTCGAACTCCTTGACCCCCCCCCCTTTCCGCCCCCCCCGCCGAGTCACTCCCTCCCCCCAACAAAACAGGTTCCAGATTTGTTGAGGCTGTGAGTGACCCGTCCCCTGTCAGAACCTTTTTTCTCGTCCTCTCTCTTTTTGACGGTCCCTCTTTCCACAAGGTCTGGCAGGCCCCCCAGGATGGCGTCCTGTGTTCACTACAGACGTTTTTCCCCTCTTTGTCTCGGTTTCTCTTTGATGTCATTGGAACTCGGTTTTTTTTGCGATGGTTTCGAGGTGCCTTTAAATTTCTTCGAGAGTTGTCCCATTGTTGATTTGATCTTCTTTCGTCGCCAGTGCGCCTTTTCTTTTTTAGTGCTGGTATCCCCAGCAGTTCTTTTTCCGTAGTCTTTTTTTAGATGCTCCGGGGCGGCGCTCTTCCTTTCCGGGGCCCAGTCCTTGAGTTGCGGTTCGACCGCGGTCGTCCGCTTGACCACGAGGTCGTTCCTTGTTCGAACCCTTTTCCTCTAGCCCTTGACCTCCCCCTTTTTTTTTGGATGCAACCGCGGTCTGTTTGAGAACGCCGGTCCCCGAACTTGGACGTTGCTTTTCAGTGGGCCCTCTCCCCCCCCTGTGGTTTTTTCCCTCGTTCCTTTTTCCCCGTTTTTTCTTGTGCCAGACTTGTTTTAATCGGGGTCTGGCCCCCGAACACCGGTTCTTTTCCAACGACTCTTTTTTTTTCCAATGGTTCCTGGTGGGTTTCTGTCTAGCGGTCGCTTGACCAGGGAGAAAAGGTGCAGAAGATCCTCCCCATTCGGGCTTTTTCAATGTCTCCCTTGCGTTTTCCTTTTTGCTTCGCGGATTGGCGTCTTCTCCTCCCACGGTTCTGTGGACACAATTTTCAATATCAGCGTTGCTGTCTTTTTTCTTTTAGGTAGGTCCTTGGCCGTTTCCTCGCCCCTTTTCCTTTTCCCCTTTTTCATCCGTGGTTGGGTGTTCTGAAGAGAATGACCCTCAACCGCTCCCGGGAGACCTTTTTCAAGATCTTTTCCGGAGCTTCCCCTTCCTTTTTTCCAATCCCTTGGTGTTACTATTTCCAGTAAAGAAATGGGGTTGCATTCTTTTTCCCCGCTTTTTCCCCCCCCAAATTTTTTAATTTTCCTTTCCCTGTTTTCCCACCGGCCAATCTGATACGGCACAGATTTGTTTTCTGCTCGGTCGTGCACCTTTTCCCTACCCCCAGTACGCCCTTTATTCATTCCCCCAAGTTTCTTTTTTCAACCTTTTCAACGTACTTACGGCGTCCGTTCCGTACCCCCCGGTGTTTTTTTGACTTACTACGTTCTGACCCAGGGTTTTTCCGTCCTGTAGTCCCTCCCTTTGCTTTCCCCCCCCCAGGGGATGTCGTCCTTTGTCCCTCAAGACACCCAAAACTTTCCCAAGTTCCTTGGCCTTTCCCCCCTAATTTGAACGCCTAGGATTTCCCCCCCCTTCCCCCGGTGAGAAGGCCTTCCGGTCTGTTAAACCGAACGTTTCGCTTTTCCCCTCCCTTTTTGACCCCCCGTCTTTTCGACTTCCCAAGGCCGTGGGCCTTGATCGAGCTCTTTCCATAAACTTTCCCCCTCATCTCTCTTTTTTTTTCCCTCTCATCTACCCAGCTGCCCGGTGCTCTTTGAGGCTTCGTCCTACGACAGATCCAAACCCTTGGACCCGGAGATTTTTTTCTCTAGATTTTCCTTTCCTTGCCCCTCCCTCCCCCTCCCTTTCCCCCCACAGAACCTCTTTTTCTTTCCCCCCCCTCCTCCATCGATGCTCCCCCTCGACATTTTTCGTCGAGTTCTCTTTCGTCTTTTTTGTTACATGCCCCCTCCCTTTTTCTTTTTTTTTACTTTACGATTTTTCGTGGCGATAACGGTGTCGCTTTTTTTCCGGCACTTTTTCTTCTCCTCTGTTTTCTTGATTTTTTTTCGGGTTCCCTCTCCTAGCGGCACTTGGTGCTCGTCGTAGGGATTTTGTCTTTCGATGATGCGATCGTTTTGTGTCGAGGCCCTTTCCCCCATTGCCTCCTTTCTTGAGGTAATCTTTTGACGCCTCCCCCCTTCTTTAATGGATGAGTTTTTTCTTTCAGTTGAATCGCCCTTTCCCCCCCCTCTGTTTTTTTTTTTTCCAGAGCCCCTTTTTACTGCTTTTTTTCTCTTCCCTCCAACTTTGGCCCCCACAATAAACGTTGCCTCCGACTGATCTCCGTTCGACGATGTCCGGACCCTCTCTTTTGTTCCTCTTCTTTTTTTTGCCTCCCCGGTAATACAGCTCCACCCAGGTTTTTCTTTTGGGCGCGTCCTTAATTTGGTTTTTTTTCTTTTCCCTTTCCTTTGGGTATTCTGGCTTTTCCCTGCCCCTCCCCCGGCGTTTCGTGCATTTGAGGTGGTAGTTGGTGTATATGTTTTTCTCCTGTTCCCCTTTTTTCCGTTTCCTTCCCCAGATTCTTTCTTACCCATTTCTGTCCTCTTTCTCTTTTTTCCTTTTCTCTCAGTGTTGTTGTTGATCATTCTTTACCTGGGGAAATTCAAGCCCAATCGGACTTCCCCATTGACCCCCTTATCACTTCCCTTTCCCCAGCCCCCCCCCCTTCCCGCAAACTTGGTCCCACGCCCTTCGAGGAGCCCAGGGGTTGGTTTTTTTTTTCCATTAGCCACGCCCTTTTCTTTTTTCTTTTCCCAAACCAAAAATTTTTCACTCCTTTCTTCCCCCCTTTTCTCTGCTCCTGGTTTGGGTCTTTCCCACCCCCAGAGGCACACATCGTTTTACAACCGTCACTTTGGGACACGCCCCAGTTTCGATTTTTTGGCCAATTGCTGATTTGCCTCGGTAAGTCCGGTGATGTTGGTCTTGTGGAAAGACCCCCCTTTTTACAAAACTTTTCCGATTCAGCCTCCCCCTTCACCCCCCCTGCTTTTTTTCTCCCTTTTTCTTTCGTTTTTTTTCCTGGAGGGAGAAAGTTTCCGTTCCCTTCACATGTTGCGCCTCTTCTTTTCTTCGGGACCTTCCTCATACTTTTTTTTTACCGGGCGTCTGCCCTTTGTTCCCCTGCTTTCGGACCCCCCCGCCCCTTTCCTCCATGAAGAAAAACCCTTCCCTTTCAGCTACCCGTGTTCGCCAACGTCTTCTCCCTGGCGCTCCTTTCCTTTTGACCAAATTCACGATCTCCCCCCTCTGCCTGGTCGCGGTGGACTTATCGCGTGGATTGGTTCCCCCCCCCCTCTTGTACGTTTGCTCTGTCTGGTTATTTCTTCCGATGCTTCTCTTTGTGGGATTTGATCTTATCGTTTGTTCGGCCAGCGAGTTCAGAGCTCTCGCTGTATGATGGGTCTCCCCCCCTGCAGGTTTTCCTTTTTAGGAGTTTTTTTTCTTTCTTTTTCGCTTTAGCCGCCCCCAGTCCTTTTTGAACGACAGCATGGTCGATTTACCCCCTTCTTTCTTTTGCTGTTGGTTTTTTTTTTTTTTATTTGCTACTTAGGTGTCGCCCCTTTCCTCGGCTTACGCAACTCCTTTTTTTCCAATCAAACCCCGGCCTAAGACCCCTCCCTTACTTTTTTGTCCCTGTGTTTCCCGTGCCTTGACGCACACCCTGGTGAGCCCAAAAGGGGCGGTATCCTCCGGTCCGGTCGAGCCCCCAGAACTCGCATCGTCCGGTGAACCCTTTGAACGTTCCTCTAGTCTGTTTTCACCCGACTGGCATAGTTTTTCTCAGAGCGGGTCGATCCTTGTCCGGAGACAATAAATTCTTTTCCCCCCCTGCCGCTAATTCTCGAGCTATTTGATCTTTCTTTGATTGGTTTTTTTTTTCCCCCGGGTGATGGTCTTCCCTAGGATACCCCGGTTCTTTGTCCGGGAACCTATTTTTTTTTGATGCCTCCTTTTTTTTGGTTAGGCTCTTTCTTTTCTTGCTTCCCGTCGCAGTTTTAGATTTTTTATATATTTTTCATAATACCCCTCAGTTGTTGTTCTTTCAGATTTTTCATGACCATTTTTCCAGCGCCCCCGGTACTAAGGCCTCCCGATAGAAATACACCCGATATTCGGCCTTTTTTCCCTATATTTCCAATTACCAACCCCAGCTTTTTTTTTGGTAATTCTGCCCTCTGCGGAAGAAAGGTGTGACCTGTCCTCCCCCCGGTTGTCACAGTCCCCAAGTCTCCCCGCTTTTGCTTGATCTCTTCCTCAGTTTTTAGCGTTCCTCTTCAGTTTTTTTACAAAATGGCCACTTCGAGGTACTGGTCCCCCTTTTCCCCCCCCGGAAATTCTGTTTTCTGAGGCTTTGTCTTTTAATTCCCTCTTCTACGTTTTTTTCCGTCAAACCCCCAGGAAAGTGTCCCCCGGCGCTTGGGCTTTCCCAACATGGGGCTTTCGTCTCCCTGGCACCCCCTGTTTCGTCTTTCCCCACCACTTTCTCGGGCACCCCTCCCTCGTCCAAATAGCGGTGGCCTCCCTTTTTGGAACGGGGTTCTTTTGTCCCCCGAAGGGCTTTACCCTCTTCTCTTCCCAGGGTCGTTCGCCTCCAAGGGGGACGTGTTGGATAGAGCTCGCCGTCTCCTCTTTTGCCCTCCCCCTGTGCCCTGGTTTTTTCTTTCTCTTTCTTTTTCAAAGTTAGCGTGCCGGGTTTTTTCGAACGAGTCGTCCCGACCCTGCCGAGAACTCTCCTCCCACAATGTTTTTTTTGAAAGTGTACGGGCCGGTCTCTCCCATCCCCCCGACCGGTATCCACCACCCCCCCCATGCCGTACACCTGCCCCCTTTTTTTTTTAGGCGCTTCGTCCTTGTAGTGGTCTTTTCCTGCCTCCCTTGGGTGTTGGCCGTCATTCGCTTGCGATACCGGTGTCGTTTGACTTTCTTCACTTGTTTTTTTTTTTGGGGTTCCCCAACTCCCCCGGTGTTTTTCCTTGTCCCTCTTTTTGAGTTTTTTTTCCGATTGCTTTTTTCCTCGTCCGTGGTCCTTGAGAACGTCTAGCGCAACCTTGCCGCCGGCCTTTTTCCCCCTCCCCCTTGGCGTGCCCGCGGGATTCCTGGATTCCTTTCTTGTTTGCTCCCCATCGCCCCTTGTGTTCTTGGCGCAGTTTTCATGCGAACCTTGTACCTGAACCCCCCTTCAGTTTCTATCGGCAATTTCCCCCTCCAACCCCATCCCCCCCTTCCGCGGTCCCCTCACAGAATCCTTTACTTTCCCGCTTTCGCTTTGGTGGCTTCTTGCTTTTTTTTTTTTTTGTTGAAGGGACGCCCCCCCTGGTTCAGACCCCTTTCCTTCAACACGTTTTTGCTACTGGCTTTTTTTGAACTCAATTGTTTCTTTTGGACGCTGTTTTCCCCATAGGGGTTTAGGGTTTTCTGGCATTTTTCTGTGGCCTTTCTTTCTTTGGTTTATGCCGTTTGATCTGTTCAGGTTTTTCTTTTTCTCCACGGTAACTTTCTCCTTTCTGATTTTGGTTCCTTTTTCCTCACCTTTCCTTCTTTTGTTCTTGACGATGGACCCTGGGTCGAAGCCCATCGGACTTTCTACGGAACCTTCATTCCCTTTTTCCCCCTTCTCATCCCTCCCCTCCTTTTTTCAGCGCAAGTCCCCCCCGTTCATCCCAGGTGAGGGGCGTCAACCAGAAAGTGGGGCGCCTTCCCCCCCCCAGGACCTCTCCCCACTGCTTTTTTTTTTTTTTTTGGCTTTCCCCCTGCCCACTTTCGGCGGGCGACAGCGTCCAATGACACTCTAGTTTCGATCACCAGGTTTTTTTTTTTTTTATGGTCCCAACTGTAGAAACTTTTATTTTTGGGTTCATGAAGGGGCGGCTGGAATCACACTGAGCAACAACCTTTTTTTTTCTGGCTTTTTCCCCTCTCCCGACCTCTTCGGTTTGCGTTCATCTTTTTTTTCCGGCGGCAAGTTGGCTCTCTGCGCCGATCGCACATTGCCCCCAATCCCGACCGAGAGTACCCCTCCAAACAGTCCCCCCCTCTTTTAGCTCACCTCCCCTCCCCCCCCCCTAACCACCCCTCAGTTTTCGCCAACGATCGGAACCTTCCTGCCAGGGCGCGCCAGGGTTTTTTCTTGGCAAACAGGTCTTTTTTTTCCCCGACCCTTCCTCTTTTGATGGTCTCCTTTCATTAGATGTTCCTGTTGGATCTGTTTTAGATGGATGGTTTTTTTTTTAGGCCTGCAGTCCTTTTTTGAGAGCATCGTTTTTCTTTGATTTTTTCTTTCTCCCTTGACGCCGCGGTTCTGAGGGCAGCTGGACGAGGCGCACCGCACACTTTCGAGGATTCCGCGTTCTTTTTTCTTTTTTTTTTTTTTCGATTCCCTGAGTTCCCTCTCCCGGTCCCCCCCTTTTCCCCTTGGGCGTTGCAGGACCGTTTGGTTCTGTCTGATTTTATGTTTTTTTCCCTCCTTTTTTTTCCTCCCTCGGCCGCGGGCTTCTTCCCGATCACTGCTGGGCAAACCGTCTGCTGGTTGGTTTTGTTTTTGTGAGCATTTCCTGTGGCCCCTTTTTCCTTCCCTTGATTTTTTTTTGACATCCCCTTGGTTCCACTGGGATAGGCGGTGTTTCGACGCCAGATTTCATCCCAATTTGCCCCGCACTGCAGCCTTGCGCCGTAGATGGCGTCACTGGGTCCAGGACCTCTTTGGTGCATAGTTCCCCTTCCCCGATCTCTCTGGTCCTTTTCCGAATAACAGGGTGCCACCGCCCTCTTTCTCGATCGGACTGTATACACAGATATTGCGGTCCGTCCCGGGGATACTCGGCTGGATCCCCTCTTTCTGTTCCCTTTTCCCTTTTTGCAGAGCTCGAGGTTTTTTTTGATTTTTTGGAAGGGCCTCGTCCTTCGGTCTTCTGATTGTCAGACTTTTTCCTCCCCTCCATCTTTTTTTTGTTGAGCCCCTCGACCCCGCCGCCCGGACGGCAGCTTCACACCCTTTCCCAGGAGTTTTTTTTTTCCAGTCAACTCTGCATTCCCTGTTTCACCAAACGGGTCGTCCTCCATTCCCCTCGTTTTTCCCGTGGGAGTTCCCCCCGCAATCGGTGTTCCCTTCTCTCGACCCTCCGTGCACCCCTTTCCCCCGAGCGCGAACCCGTTCTTTTCATCAGGAACCGTCGAGGTACTGGAAAAGGAAACTTTGTTTTTCCTGCACATCACGGTGTCTTTGGGGTACCCCGCGATACTCTGGATTTTGGATCGATCTTTTTTTTTGGGTCCCCCCCCCTGATTGTCGTCACTTTCTGCTTTGGACCGCCACGTTCCAAGGTCCCCGTTCCCCTTGATGCTCCAAAAAAGCCGCTTTTCCAGCGGATCCCCTAGCGTTCCTTTCGTTCTTTTTTTCTGGTCGCAACCCTCCCCGAGGTTATCACATCGTGGTTCCCCTCAGGGCCCTGCATCCGCTGGTAGTTCCCTCGGTGAAGGGATAGATTCGCCGCCGTCGGACTACCACTCTTTCTCGCTTTTTCCAGGCAATTCTACCTTCCGGGGCCCTGACCACGCGTTTGGCTTGTCCGAGAATCCCATCAAAAGGGCTTTTTTTTTTTTTCTTTTGCGCTTTCCCCTGGCGGGGCATTCTCGAAATACCCCTCAACCTGGGAAAGTTTGACCTTCCCACCCCCAATAAATCCACCTCACAACTCTCTTTTCGTAAATGGTAGTTTTGTCCATTCCTGTTCTGCAGCCCTGGCGAGATGCTTTATCTTGGCTTCCTGGCACTTTCTGAGATGTGAGGGGTTCCTCAATCGCTTAACAAAATCTTTGGTCTGTTCGGCGGTGATTGTGGTAGTGCTTGCTCCCCTCTCAGAGTTTTTTTTTTCTCATCAAGTATTCCTTTTTTTGTCCCTCCCCTTGCGCCCGAGTTCACCTCCCATCGAAAGAATGGATGATGTTTCCCTTTGTGTTGCTCGCTTTGTTTGGTCCTCGTTCAGAGCCTTACCTTCCCGCTGTTTTTGCGTTATATCTGCCTTTTTTTCCAAAACCCCCCTTTCGTCGACCCCATTCAGGCTTTTTGCTCCCCCCCCAGCGATGCGTGTTTCATCGCTCCAGACTTCCCATTTGGTTTCCTCGCCCTATGGATTGACCTTTTTTTTCCACCCTTTGGTTTTTGAACGCTGCTTTTCGTTTCTGGACTGTCTTCCCACGTCCTTTTTTTTTCTTTCTGGTTTCTTCTTGTTATCATGACGGCGTTCTCCGTTTCAATGCGTTCACGTCTCCCCCTCTTTCCCATTCCCTCTTCTTTTTTTTTCCTGTTGTTGTTTCTCTATGGACCTGGGGAATTTCCCTCCGTTTTTTCTTCCTCATTGAAAAAAAACCGACCAAAGGCCTTTTTTTTTTTTCCCCTACACCTCCTCACTTTTCTTTTTTTCCTCCCTGTGCACGTCTGGTTCGCCATAGACAAGCCCGAGTCTCACCCCCAACCAAATTGAAGTCGTCCCTTTCCTCCCCTTTTTTTTTTTTTGCCCACACCGTTGCTGGAATGACCCCGGTTTTCACATGTCTCGCCCACATTCGCTTTCTCCCGTGCGTCCCCCCCACGTATCCCCTTTTTTTTTTCTGGTTGTTCTTCAAAATGAAGCTAGCCCTTTGGCGGGTTAAAGTCAGGTGATTTCCTTTGGGTTTTTTTTCCTCCCCCCCGCGCCCCAACCTTTTTTTCCGATCAACGGCCTTGAACTCCATCAATTGCTTCGCGTTGGCCCTGTTCTTTGCCACTTCCCCGGTCGGTCAAATGGTTGCGCTCCTTCCTCCCCACCTCCTCCCCTGACCCCCCTTCCACACGTTTCCCCCAGCCCCAGATTGTTGTCTTTGAACCGAACATCCGTTCAAAGTGAGCTCGCCGAACAACGTTTGCACCCCCGTATCTTTCTTTTTTTGTGCACTTTTTTTGACAGGCCCCCTTTCCGACGGACTCCCGGATAGCCTCGAAGTCTTTTCTGCGTCTGCTTTTGGGAATAAAACTTTTGGTTTTTTTTCTGTGTGTACTTTCCTCTCCCGGGCCCTTCTTCCGTCCATTGTGGTATTTTTTTTTCTTCGGCCGTCGCCACCTGCTCATCTCTTTCCCGCTGGTCTCGATGTTAGTTTTCCCCAACCCCTCCCCCGGAGATTCGGCCGTTTTTGAGAGTCTTTGATTTTTTCCTTTCCTTGTCCCACGCTTCTCGCTTCTTGCTTTTGGTCGGAGAACTCTTCAGTCCGTCCGGGTCCCTCCACCAGGCTTCTTTTGTGCACTTGTTCGGGGCACCCCCCCGGCGGGTTGCAGTTTGCCCGTACTTTATTTGGACGTTCTTTTCTTTTTTTGCCTTTCCTTTTTTTCCTCCAAAAGCGTCTCGGTCCGGTCCGGGGTCGAGCCCATCTGTCCATGTTCATCGGGCGGCCCCCTTTTCCCGTTCTGCCTCGCAGTAGATGGTTTTTCCAGTCCCTCGCTTTTTCTGTTCGAAATTTCGGGTCGGCGCGCTTCCCTTCGTCCACTACCTGGTGCTTTTTCCATAGGTTTGGCCGTCTCCTATTGCGGCCGTCCAACCGGGGATACGGCGGTTCTTTTTCTCGCGACCTCCTTGTCCCTATCGAGGTTTTTCTTCTCGGAGGTTTTCTTTTTATGTAAGCGCCCTTTCCGGTAGACGTTAGTTTATTTCTTCTCTTTCCCATCTCTTTCTTGATCCCCCATACCTTTTCCCGACCGGAGCTGTTCAAGATAGTCCCCCCACTCGAGATACGCCCTCCCCCCTCGAATTTCTTTCCCAAAGTCCCTTTTTTGCCCCTTGTAGTGGACGTAGACCTATCGGTCTCCCCACCCCCTTCAAGTCCAAATCCCCCCCCCCCCCCCCTGGCCCGATTTGTTCTGTTAGTGAAACTTTCCCGGACAAGTAGGGCGTCTCCCTACATTCCCCCTATGCCAACTCCTCTTTCGGCCTTTCTTTAAGTTTCTTCACCCCTATACGGGGTCCTTCGGAATTTAACTGGTGGCCCGTCGATTACCCTCTTTCCTAGTTTGTTTGTTTTCTGCACCGGACCTTTCTGCCCTTGGGCCCCGGGTTCTTCCTTTGGCCTGCAAGTTGGTTTGTCCCAAGTACAGCTTCTTTCGTGCCAACCAGGCCTCCTTTTGCCAGTTTCCCCAAACTCCCCCTGCGGTCGTCCGGCTGGTCCCCCCCAAGAAGGAGGTTCGCATTCATGTTTCCCTTTTTTTGTTTTTTTTTTTCTTCCTGCACGCGGTTCCCTCTACAAGTCTCCTGGAGTTATCGAGGCTCTCCTCCGTCCTGGCACCCTCCCCCTTCACCCTCCTCTCTTCCCCCCCTTTTTCTGCTTTCGCCACTCTGACAGGGCTCTACCGACCGCTGGAGTAGGACTATTATCTCCACACCCCAAACTTCTTTGGCTCTCTCCCCCAAAATCCCCGGGCAGGCTATAAAAAATATTCTACAACCCTTTGAGTAGGTTTCCCCCCCTTCTCCCTCATGCACCCCCCCCCATCGTCTATTCTGATTACTGGTCTTTATTCCTCTGAGGGACTTCCCTGCGCTGGCCTCATTAATCTGTGTGTCCCATCCCCCTTTTTTTCCCCCCCCCCAGCCATGGCATGTTTTCCTTGATAAACCCCCCCCCCTATTGTTCGATGCGTCCTTGTGATAGATCTTGTTTTTTTCTCTTGGGCGATTTCGGGTAGCTC
>Ga0179593_1687410_pt1 | contig 11082 bp, 11 predicted proteins | sample CZODoug2_1_08_16_FD_185931 | JGI IMG/M metagenome (GOLD analysis project Ga0179593, IMG submission 185931) | Vadose zone soil fungal communities from Angelo Coast Range Reserve, California, USA - CZODoug2_1_08_16fungal (PacBio error correction) | ecosystem: Environmental > Terrestrial > Soil >... | reverse complement strand
TGTTTTTTTTCCCCCGAGCAGACAACGTTTTGCAGGTGAGTTCGCTAACCCTCGATGTCTTTCCGCCCACTGTTCCTTGTTCTGGACAGAAAGTCCTTTTTCCAGCTTTCATGTTCAGTTACTTGGGAGTTTCGTCTTTTCTTTGCGAGTCGCTCCCGCGAAGTCAGTCCTCGAGAGGCCCTTCACTTGTTCTATCCAAAGAGGACCCCCCTCCAATACGGAGAGTCGTACCCACGTGTGCCCCTCTCGTTTCTGTCTATTTAAAGACCAGAAGTGAAGGGGCTCCCGCGTCTCTCTTTGCACGCCCGTGCACCCTTACGTCGCACAAGGCTGTAGAACTCCGCTGCGATTTTTTCTTTTCTAGCTCCCGGTCACTGCGTCCGAGATCCCCCTATCCCCCTGTTGACTCCCTTCTTCCACGATTTCGATCGAGATTCCGCCATGCGCAGGATTCAAGACTTCCCGACCCTAAGACGACGTATCGCCTCTCCCACCGTTTTAAGAGCAATTCGCGCGTCGCTCCCCCCCTTCTTTCCTCCGCCCTTTCCACATTGGAGCAGCTCTTTTCGCCCCCTCCCAATTTCTTTTCCCCGATAGACGACGCGGCTAGCTCTCAACGAGAGCTGTCCTCGTTCTGCTCCGTGCTTCTTTTTTTTTTAGCCCGCACTCCTGAAGTTATGCGATCCCCCCCCATCTCCCTCCTTACGCCCCTGCGAGTTCCTTTAAAATACCTCCTCCTCCTTCACTATTTTTACGCTCCCCTTTCTCCCTGCGATGGATTCTGAGACAGCTTTTGCATGAGGAGACGCGCCTTTTATGTCTTCTCATGTTGAGTGTTTCAGTCTCTCGTTTCTTATCCTTTAGCCGACGCGATCACCCTGATCCCCTTCCCCGAGACGAGCTTCTCAGCAGTCGAGCTCTCAAGAGACTCCTCCCGTATCGGCCCCCCTCCTACGTCTGCGGAGGTTCAGGAGCAGCAACGTCGGAGTTAATCTCGCTTGAGCCTCCCCCTCCCCAACGTTTTCTTTTTCCCACCCCCCCTCCTCTCGACGCGCAGCACTCTTTCTCTTGATCGCAGCTGGAAGACATTGAAGGTGACCGTACGGCGCGCTCCACCGTTCCCCCCGTTGAACAAGAGGGTTCGAACTTCCCTCGTACCGTCTCCGTCAGCCCTGCAAGAGGTTCCCCAATAGAGACGGCTTCTAGTTTGACATACTCACTCTCTGATTTTTCTGATACACTGCGGTCTCTTAGTGTAGCCGCACGACTCTTCCCCTTTAGCGGGCCGAGAAACTGATTAGTTGCAAGTCACTGATCTGAGATGACGCGAAGGTCCCAGCCCTCCTCCATTTTTTTAAATCGACGGGTAGGCTCCTCAACCCGTGCCCCCTTCTCTATCAGCATTGAGAGTGGTATGATTATTCTACACTTCCGTCGGCGTCCCCCCTTTGTCCACTGTGACGAGCTAGTTCTAGAAGGCAGCGACGACAGCAGCGCGGAGTTTCTTCCCACCCGTTTTGTTTCCAGCCTATTTGCCCCGAGCCTTACTCCACGTTCCCTCTAGAACGACGGTCGTCTTCACCTTTCTTCCAAATACGGAGTCCGTCATGTCGAATTCCACCTCATCCACGTCGCTCTCTATTCTCCTTTCCGCCCTTTCAGGCTTGAGCCGTTGGCGCGAGCTAGTTCTCTTCTGGTTAGCGCCTGGAAATTTTTAAAACCACCCCCCCCTTCGGACGAGTATAGAGTTGATAAACCCGGGAGACGCGCCCTCTCTTCTGAATTTTCTTTCCCGTTTCGGGAGACCGGTCCTCCTCCTGTCCAACTGACATCGACACCTCACCCCCTCCGCCCCCGAATCCGCATCCAGCATACAGTATCCCCATTCCACGCATCCCGCATTCATCGTCCTCCTCCTTTTCCGTCCTCCCGAATCCCACGCAATCCACGTCCTCTTCCTCCAGTAAAGCCAGTAACCTCTCCCTCCATTTCCAGCCCGCTGCCCCGCTCCGAGCAGGCAGGTTCGGGATAAGGGGATTCGGTTTCGGGATTCGGGTCATTTTACATTCTTCAATTGCATTGTCTCATTTTAATTAGCTATTGTATGTTCTTGACGGCCGGCGTTTTCATTTAAAGTCTTCTTCGCTTTGTTGTTGTTGTCTCGACCAGGGCAGAACTTCCATGCGGACCTCCCTGGTCAGAACATACCTCTTAGCTTCGTTCTTCCATGATCCCTTATCCTGCCCCCTGAATCCCTCCTCCTACCCATCCCTTATACCGTCCTCCTTTGTCTTTCTGGGGTGTGCTGCGCGGGACTGCGGGGTCTTTTTATTTCCTCTTATTGCGCGATGAGGGGATTCTTTATGCTTTCTGCGTTCTCTTTCATTCTGGCCGATGCGGTTTATTCGGGATGTGATGCGGGATTTCGGATGGAGGCGGGATGCCTGCTATGCTTTTTTCCTTTTTTTATGCGGTTTCCGGCGATTCCTGGAGGATGATGCCGGGAGCATTCTGTTCGCTCCCGAACACGGACGCATTACACGGTCGCGGGCGCGGCTCCCTTTTTCGTTGACCATCCTCTTCCCGCCGGTAAGTGGGTTTTTCAGCTTCCTTTTGTTCCCCTTTGCCTTTCCCCCCCCCCCCCCCCCCCCCCACCCCCCCCCCCCACCCCCCCCACCCCCCCCACTCCACACCCCACCCCCCCCCCCCCCCCCCCCCCCCCCCTCCCCCCCCCCCTCCCCCCCCCACCCCCACCCCCCCCCCCCCCCCCCCCACCCCCCCCCCCCCCCCCACAACCCCCCCCACCACCCCCCCCCCACCCCCCCCCCTTCCCCTACCCCCCCCCCCCCCCCCCCCCCCCCCCCCCCCACCCCCCCCCCCCCCCCCCCCCCCCCCCCCCCCCCCCCCCCCCCCCCCCCCCCCCCCCCCCCTACTTCTCCTTCCGCTCTGCCGCTCCTCCCCTTCGGCTTCTGCGGAAGCGGAAGGTTCTTTCGAAGGGGAGGAGAAATGCCCCGGATACGGGATTTTCTTTTGCTTTTTCTGGTATGTACGAGCGTTTCTTTTTTCTGGCGGACGTGCTGACGTGGCGTTGTCTCGTTCAACCCTCCCCTCACCTTCTTCCTTTTTTGTCGCGCCTTTCCTAGCCCTTCCGGCGAGTCCCCGTGCAAAAGTGGCTTGCGGCGGAACAATTATCTGATCCCTCTTTTGCTTGAGAGGCGCCTTTGGAAATTCAGGGATCGAGGCCTACACGTCTTTGGGCGTCGGCGTGCGTCTGGCGCCCCCCCTATTTCCTTCGTGACCTATTCCTGTGTCTCAGTTTCTGATCTGACGCGAGGTACGGGCCTTGCGACGACTATTTCTGCGAGGCCTCCCTTTTTTTCCTCATTCCAGGCGTCTGGCAAGTACGTCTTCCCTTGACTCCTTCTCCCTTCAACACTGCGTTGAAGGACTGACCGCGGACTTCGTCGGCATCGCCCCCTTCGTTCTTTTTTTTCTGGTGTACGCTAGACATGTTGTCAAAGTCAATCCTTTTTTCCCCGCTGCGCCACAGCCTTTTATTCCCAGCGCGCTCTCTTGTTATGTTTGGTGGTCTCACGAAGCAGGGCGGTCCCTTTCGCAAGCTTCCGCTTTGACCGCCGTCGCCGTACATTCCCGACCCCTTATCCCCCAGCCGGCTTCCCCCCCCCTGCGGGCGATACGTAGATCGTGTACGACTCTTCCTCCTCGATGTTCGTCGTCTTGACTCCTAGTTATAGCGTCTAGTGGCGAACTTCTGATGTCCCTCTCTCCGCCCTTGCTCCAACCCATGAGTGATCGGCAAATGCTCCGGAGTGTGGAGAGATGCTCTGGCGAATCCCCGCCCGACACCTCGAAGACGGTCTAGAGTTAACATTGCGGATTCTTCTTCTCTCGGCTTCTTATCTCGTTCCTTCATCCTATCTTTCGCCGCTCGAACCGTGTATAACGGAATCAGAACACCCGTAGAGTTTGGAGAAGAGCCTTCTCTTACCTTCTAGACTCTCACTAAACTTAGGAGAGACGAGCTAACGTCGAAGTGTGAAGGCTTTAGTCCTCCTTTCCCCCCTGTTGAAGCGTTGCGCTCAAGTGTTTTTAAGATTCAGTGGGGATTTTTTTGTGGAGAGGTGTGCCTGTGAAGACTGCTTAAGTGCTGGTGCGATCTACGCTGCTCGTCACTCTTTCTTCTCCTTTCTGATCCCCCTACTTTCTTAAGTACCAAGGAGCAGAGCCGAGTTATACAGACCTTTCCATATCCTTGTCTAGGGTTCTTGCCGTTACATTTTCTGCTACTCTGACTTCTTTCCCCGTTAACTCCCTTGCGGATAACCCTTCCCTCTCGGTTCACGAGTCCCAAGGTCTCGCAAGTGAGACCTACTCGTGCTCTTTTTTTTCGTCTTAGTTCCTGATCGGTCTCCGGCCGTACCCTTTTTTCCCTCGGATTTCCCGTCAGCCAAGCCGAGCCGTTTCGATTCCAACTTCGTGGCCTTTTTTCCCCGACAGGAATCCCGTGGCTCACTTTCGCTGAATTGCCACCCCCGGTTCTGCGTTCTAGACAATATATTATATTTTCCCTCAGTTGTGGTTGTCTTCGCCTCAAGCTTTTCGCAGTACCGCGAACGGTAAGGGAGCGTCAATTTCCTCTTTGATGGATAATTGGGCCAGAACGATCAGATTCATAGACCCTTTTTCCGTCCTTGGGGCGGATTTCCTTTGCGCTTTCGCTCCGCGCGACTTTCTTTCGAATCTCTTCTCTCCCGTTCTGAGACTTTTGGAGACAGAGGACGATGTCGACTTTCCGGGCGAGTAAATTCCAGTTCCCCCCGCTTGGTTTCTCCGCCTAAGCCCGCAGGACGGGCAGCTCTTAGAGTAGCACCTCCCTTTCGATTTCTACTAGCCTCATCGGGATGTATGACCTCCGCCTAGAGATCTTTTTTCGCTCTCCCCCTGTCTTCCCGCCGCGATTCCCAACTGAGACTGGACGAGCGACGGATTTATGTTCCGATCCTTCTGCTTTTTTTTTTTCTTACCTTTCCCCCGCGACCTCCCTCTCCCAGAGATAGTTTATTCCCACCATTTCTTACGAGCGTCGCCCCCCAGACCCGCTGACGGACTCGCCTCGAATTTTCCCCACCCCCCCCCTTGCTATTACGTCGCTCCTCCCGAGGGAAGTATGACCCCTTTCTCCTTTCGCCGCGAGCGTCATCCCCTGGCACACTAGGCGATTTGCCGGCGTTTTACAGTTCCCTCTTTTTAGGCGGCGCAGCCTCAGGCTCGAGGAATGAGCGCCGCCCTCTGCGAGAAGATTGAAAGTTTCATCGCCTGAAACGAGAGCCCTCATTCGATTTTTTCTTCTTTCTCTCCCCGTCTGCCTTGAGTTTCCGTCGCATGTAGATGGTGGCGCGTGTATCCGCGTCAGCCGCCTGGCCCGCCGAGGCTTCACTCGGATCAGACCATACCTCTCCTCGTCGCGGTCTTTCTTGATCGTCCAAGAGCTCCGTATCCGTGAGCCCCTTCAGGCCGGCTTTGTTCAAAGTTTCTACCTGGATTTGTGGGAGTGGACGACCCTCCCGTTGGTCTCCCAAGTCCGGGCGTTGACAAAGAAAGGCTTTTTTTGCTCCACCCCCTACCTCCCGCTACTTCTCTTTTCTGAAGACGTTGCGGGTTTTGGCGAAGCTTCAATGATTGAACGGGACCAAGTCGGCCGCTCCCGCGGGGGGTCAACGGTGAACGACGCGGGTCAGATTTTTTTTTTCCCTTCTCCCGTGCTTTTTTTTTGCACTCGGCCCGGCGTATCTGAAACAATCGACTTTCCCCAGCCCCCTCTTCTTCTATCCCCGGCGATTCCCTTCCGCTTTCGCAACGATAGTTTTGGTAATCTATCAGTCCCTTTCCATAGTTCTTCCCTTCCCCTAGATCGTTCCGAGTAGGTTTGACAAGCGCCCCGACGAGTTTTTCGAAATGCGTTGCCCGCTGCTCTCCGCGCAGGTCTTTTACCCTAGAGTGGATAGGTGACTTTCCGTGTTCTCTCCTTTTACCACGTGTTCCTTTTTTCCCCGAGCTAGAAGGGCGTGCATAGAAAGGCCGTCTAAAGCAGCGCGGTGATTTTGAAACGGCTTGTTTACGCGATGCCCAGCGCCAGTTTTGGCAGAGATTTTTCTGGCCCTGGCGCGTTCCTCCTTCTTTCAGTGATCGCCTCCCCTTCGAATTTAGATTAAGAATTTCTCCCTTTCCTCCCTTTCGCCTTCCTGAGCGAGCTCGATCTTCTAGTCAGGAGGAATGGTTTACCATTCTTCTGCACCCCTCCTTTCTTGATTAGGGTCAAACGAAATACAGAGATATGAGACCTCTGCGGCCTATGCCGTTTCCCTAGTTCGTGAACAGTCCTTGAATAACTGACAATTAATAAATGATTTACCCCCCCGCCCTCTCCGTCCGCCCCCCCGCATCCCGAAGACAGATAACGCTCCCTCCCCCCCTCGCGCATCCTCCTACCCGCATAGACTCCCCTGCATCCCCGCATCCCCTCCTCTTGAATCACTCACGTCCCCGCTCCTCCCCATTCCCAGAGGCAGCCGGGATTCATGAGCCAAGGGATTAGGGATCTTTCCTTTCTTTCGGGAATCCCGGTCAGATCAGTCTGCAGGATGCAGGACTTGAGAGCTAATCGGGGCCTGTTTCTTCCCCCTTTATTCTTTCCTTTCAGTTCCTCCAGACTCCCCTTCTTTCTCCCCCTGTTTGGTGTTTAGATAGATCTGGAAGAACTTTGAACGCATGACGGTTCAAGAACATACCTCTCCTCAGCTTTCCTCCTTATCCCTAACTTGTCCCTAGATCCCGAATCCCTATCCCGACCCTCCCCCATACCCTATCCACGACCCTTGCGTCGTTTTGCGGGTCTTCTTCTTTCCTGGACTGCGGATGCGCGATGCGGGGATGCTGGGATGAGGGGAGAGGGGATTTTTATGCAGATGCGCGCTTCTGGGCTCTTTCTTTGCGATTGCGGTTTCGGGAGCGGGATGCGGGATGTTTTCGGGATGATTTCGTATGCGTGACTCGGTCCTCCCCTTGATAAAGTCTCGCTCCCGTCCACGGACGTCCCGGGAAAGCGCGCTTCTCGTCTTTTCCCCCCACCCTGTATTTTTTCTCATATTCCTCGGCCCGCCTGGCTTTGGTTGCAGCCCTGCATCTCTCGCTCCTTACGTTTTTCTCCCCCAGCCCTCAGTGGCCGTTGAAGGCGGATAAGGGATTAAAGGGCCTGCCTTCCCCGGAAGCGACGGGATTCCGGCTACAACTGCGGGATTCTTTGCGTCCTTTTATGGAACGAGAAGTAGTTTATTTTCCCGCTGTCTCGGCGCCCCCTTCCCAGTTATGCCACTCCGCGTGATGGATGCGTATGTCGGAAGACTTCCTATCGTCATTTCACCCTTGGTCCTTGATCTCCCACCGGATTCATCCACTCTATGTCGACCTGCGATTAGAGGGCAACTGCAGGGTCTAGTTTTAACGTGATTGTCTTGATTTGACCCCAACCACCCGCCCCCCTCCCACACCCCTCCAACCTCCACCCCCCCCCCCCCCCCCCCCCCCCCCCCCCCAAATTTTTTTTACCGACCCGTCCCCCCCCCCCCACGCTGCGGGCCCCCTCTCCTTCCCAAGCGACTTGTGGACGGACACATTTTTCTCTTTCTACCGACTTCCGTCTGCGTTTTCAACGAGGCTCTAGGGAGGAAGACGAACGGCCTTCCTCCCTCCCCTCGACAACTTCCAGCCAGTCGATCTTTTCCCATGGTAAAAGGCCGTCCCCCCCCCCAACCCAAAACCGACGACACCACACACAAACACCAAAAAAGATCCCATCGATAAACAAAGAGCCAATTGAACAGCTATTCGTAGGCATCGCCTGGGAGTAGTCCTTTGACGCTCTTTCTCGCATCTTTGGGTCACCGTCCCCCCCTGTTATGTACAGAGTGCTCGAGCAATCTACCCTTTCCAGATCTCTCTTGGATGTCTCCATGGGAAGTCACTAATTCTCTTTACCTTTCTCCCTCCGTCTCCCGAAGTATGACCTTTGCGAGGCCCCGCCAGCGCCCCAAGCCCCGGCGTATCCTTTCCTGGTGAGTCGGCGTGGAGAAGTTCCCCGTAACGTCTCTTTCCTCTACATTTCCGACAGCTACGTCTTGAGGTGTCTTCTGATGTTTTTCTTGTAGCGTTAGAACGTGTACCCTTGTTTTTCACAGCGAGACCACGCCCAGACTCAGGTCTTCTTTAGACTCCGCTGGTTTTTCCCCGAATAACGCCCCCCCCCCCCCCCCCCCCCCCCCCCCCCCCCCCACCAAAAAAAGCTTTTTTTTTTAATGTAATCGTCCTTTCGCTGACCTTTTTTAAGGCTTTTCTCTTTCTCGCGCGAGTCTGGATAGCCTTTCTCCTTGACCTCAGAAAGTCTGAGATTGCGCACTTTTTCTCCTTTCGACCTTTTTTTTTCTCAGACTTTTCTTTCCTCGTGGAGCAGGTATAGAAGCTCTCGATAGAGTGCCCCCAGCTTAGAGCACGCTCGCTATTCTGTGCTCGTTGTTGCCGGATAGGGAGAGGACGTCCGCGTTGCGCCTGCTTATTTCTCTGGTGGGGAGAGCTCTCTTCGCTGGTTCTCGTAGTGGCGCGCTCTCCTGAGAAGCCTTTTCTTCTCCCGATTCGTTTTTTTCCCCCTATTCGTGTCATTTCCTTTCTATTCTGTCTGGAGGTCTCTTTCCCCCCGCCCGTGCCGATTAGATAGAGGCCGGGCGTGAAGTCGTCGCTTTTTTAGTTTTCCTAGGCTGGTGCTTTCTGGGAGACAGATCTTTGGCCCCCTTAGTAAGGTCGACGCGTCTCATTACCCCTTAGCACGCTCTCCCTTCTCCGTCCGCTGTCGACGGTCAGCGGACCCCCCTTGAGTCCTGCCGTCCTCTCGCCGTGGAGTTTAAAAGCGTCTCGCTTGACTTTTCATTCCCCTTTGGCGTACGTTCAAGGATCTCGACAGACATTTGTTCTAGCGAACCTCTCCCTTTTCCTCTATCCTTGTTGTTGAGATCCTTTTTGTCTTTCCCTCTTCGATTTTCTTTCCCTTCCTTGCCTCCGCAACGGATTTGTAAGGTCCACCGTTCCGCCTCCCGTTGACTCTTAGAAACAGGGGCGCATTTAGGCTTTCTTAGACTAATTGAGTAAGGCGAGAGACGGAAGCCCAGTTTCCCCCGCGACTCCCTTTCGAATTAGAGGGGCGTCGACCCCCCCTAACAGTCTTGGAGGTTCTCACTATCCCGTGACACGCAGTGAACTGGCACCGCCTCCCGCCTTCTCACGCCCGCTCGATTCTCGCACGAGGCCTAGAAATCGCCGCAATATTGGGTCGTCTCCTGCGAAGTTCTGCTCCCAGCATTCCGATCTCCTTCTCCCCCTAGAGCGCAGCTTGTCCAGTCTTTCAGTCCTTCTTTAACCGACTCTTGCTCGCTATCCCCCCGTGTATAGAAATTAGCGCTCCGTCGCTTCACCACCGAAACCCCTATTTGTTTCCTTTCACCCTGCAGATCGCTCGTCGCTTGAACGCGGGAAGGATGCCCATCGCGTATTCCCGCTGAAGAATTCGATGTCCCGGATAGGGCTCCCGAGAAGCTGAGTTCTTTGCCTTACCGTGCGGAGTCGCTCGCGTCCCCCCTCCCACCTTTTGCCAGCTTTTTCGGACGAACGTGAACTTAGAACTCTCCATGTTTGCTCTGATCTTTCTTTTTCGCGTAGCTGTAAGCATGGCGACCTTTTTGTGGCGCGCTCCGCATTTCGCCACGTTCCCGATCGACACTGATCCGCCCCCCCCTCCCGAGCATCCTATATGAGCGGTTGTCCCCCTCTCCGAGAGATCGGCGCCGGCCCTTCCTTGCTGCGAACGTAATCCTCGGCTCTTTGTTTTAGGTTTTCGCCAACCCTGGCTGTCATATGAGCGCTCGCGTCTCTCGTCTTTTTTTTCCCACTTTTCGACTCTTTCTGCCTGAAGAGATCCTTTTGTTAGTTGTCCCCAGCATAGTCACTTGTGAAGGTGTTTGACCCACCTTGCGCTCTTTCCCTTCAAAACTTTGAAACACGCGGGCCGATGCCTACGACAGTTCGATTTCCATGTCCCCTCTGGGTTGCCAATAGGCGACGCGTCTTAGTTGACCTCCCCTATTCTTTTTCCGCACCGGGCGGATCTCCCCCTGAAGTTAGTAGGAGTTATTAGTGTCCGCGAGGCCTTTTTAGTTCCGCCGAAGCACCTGTGAAATTTTTTTCTGACGCTGTCTCCTCTCCTCCTTGTTGTCCCCCCCCCGCAGACGCATCGACGGTAGGCCGCGAGATGCAGGTTGCCCCCCTCCTATCGCACTCTGTCTCTGATGAAGTCGAAGTTTTTCCCTCCTCCCGTCGGAGTCCACTTGTGCTTACGATCTGCCTTTACGCGCCAGAGCGGAGGGGAATCCTTTTTGATACGGAGATGTTCCTCCAACTTCCAGATCCCCCACGGCCGGCCGCATAACGACGGCTCCAGAACAACGCGCAGCGCGTTGTCTCAAAATCAATTCTAGCCTACTTTCGACTCAAGGCTTTCCCGGATTCCACTTGATACATTACCCGCTCCCCTGTTCTCGTGAGTCGAGCTCGTCGAAGGCAGGTCAGTAGAGACATTTCCCAGATTCTGCGGGCTTTGCAACCCCTTTTTCAGAGCTAAACGGAAATACCGTTTCCTCCACTCCCGGATGACGGGGCAGTACTCCGTATAACAATTGAACCTCATCCCCTGATCCCGCATCGTGACTCCTCCCGCATCCGAATCCTTCCCGCACCTTCCCCTCTTTCTCATCCCTCCTTCTCTCCCTCTTTTAAAAGCATTCCCGCATCCACCTCATTCTGCTGCACTCCCGCTCCGCCTTCCAGCAAGACTGCAGCCCGAATCCCTAAGCCCGCAGCCGGGATCAGTTATCATAATTGGACTTTCCCATCGGGATCAGGCCTTATTTAAGGTTCCAGGTCTTGAGCGCTAATCTGTTGCTTCCAGCAAGTGCGAAACGT
>Ga0179593_1607661_pt1 | contig 11083 bp, 11 predicted proteins | sample CZODoug2_1_08_16_FD_185931 | JGI IMG/M metagenome (GOLD analysis project Ga0179593, IMG submission 185931) | Vadose zone soil fungal communities from Angelo Coast Range Reserve, California, USA - CZODoug2_1_08_16fungal (PacBio error correction) | ecosystem: Environmental > Terrestrial > Soil >... | reverse complement strand
CGCTGATATGTCCTGTCGTATTTCTTTTTCTTTGCGTAAGACTTTATTCTGCGGGCGTGACTTGAACCCATACCCCCTTTGATTTGATTGGATGTGGCCCGTGCAGGCTGGCGAACCAACTTTCGCCCAATTTGCAGAGACCGTGCCCGCGAGTCCTGCATGGCTGTTCCTACCCTGAGAGTTCCCGCCTAGGTTTTTTAAACCGGAACTCGAATGGTTTCCCTCATGAGACCCCATTTTCTTTTCCGTTTTTAGTCACCCTTGTGGCGCTAACTGTAACCACCAGGAGGCCATTGAGATGTAGCTTCTCCACCCCCAACTAGTACCCAGGTTCCTGTGTCCCTTTTTAGGGCTGGTAATTCGGGTTTCCTCCCAACCATTTTCCGGCTGAATCTGATTGGACTGGCAAAACTCTGTGAGTGCCCTTCACTTGACCCGCCGCGTTTTTTTTTTCCCCCACCAATTTTTTCTCTGTCGACGCCCCCATTCTTCTGGAAGTGACTTATCCTCAATTCTTGTAATGAGCCCCCCTTCTTTTTTTATGTTCTTTTTAGGTTCATATGCGGTTCTCAGGTGTCGAAGCTGCCCTGAAATGGCCGTCCCCCGCGCAACTCTTCCCCCCCGTCTTTCGATAGGTTCCGTTCCGACGCGAATTTCCTTCCGGGCTGCGTAAAACACCCCGCCCCCTCTGCACCCCCCCCTTTGGAGCTCTCCACAAAACCAGGAAAAACCAGCGCGACCCCCTCTGTTCACCCCCATTCTCCAGTTCACGTTAAATGGGTTGCAGGCTCAGTCCCTTTTTCCCCCCTTACCCCCCTTCCCTTATTTCGCCAATGGCGCAGGCGGGGCATCGTTCCCCCCCATGCAAACCTTTTCAACAGCCTTTTTGACTACTTCTTTGTATTTTGAAAAACTGGCCCCTTTGTTTAAGCCCCTTTCCGTCGACCATTTTCCGTAGAAGGCTTTTTTTTTTGTGTTCCCCCATGTTTTTTCCTCTATTTCTTTTCGCCCATCGTCTCCCTCTCTTAAACAAATAATTGTTGTTGTTTTTGAGATATTTTCCTTTACATCCCCGAATCTCAAAATAGTTCCTGAACATGGGGCGGATTTTTTTAACCCACCTCTCGATTCTTTCCTCGATTTCGGGCCGGACGAATATTTCCCCTTTTTTTTTTCTACCCCCCCCCCCGTTGATGTAAGTCGCTGTCTCATGGTCCCCTCACCGTGCGGTGACCCTAGTGGCCTGTTTTTCCCTCTCTTCTGTTAAGATTTTTTCTCCTTATTTGAGAGCCTGCACCCATGAAATGCGGACCCTGGCGGCGGTTGCACTGATTGTACACAGCGTCGCGGTTTTTTTTCTTTTTTGTTTTCGGATAGAGTCTGTTGGCAGTGCCCTGTCCTGTTTGCTGTTTTGTTTCACAGTCACACCACCATTCCGCTTTTTTCTGGAAAAACTATCTCCTGGTTTGGTGACACGACGTGCCCCGGCGGATGACACCCTGGCCAGTGCCTCTGCATTTGCATTTTCCCTGCACTTTTTCATGATGACCCCTCCCACGTTTTTTAGACCCCAAAAGTTTCACGATATCCCTCCCCAGTTTTTTCGGATCATCCCTTTCTGGTGACCCCTTTTTTTCGGATCGACAGTCAAGAGCTTTTTCAGCGAAGCGGTTTTTTGGTCCCCTTTGGCTTTATCACAGTTCGGGTAGCTCCCCCATTAACCCTTGAAACGTTGGGTCCATCTTCTTATTGAAATGACTCGAGTCACCCGTCCGGGTGTACGTGTTCCAACCCCAAAATTCCCAAGGGAAAGGAACAATTATCCACCTCCCCCCCCTGACCAACTATCGACGCAGTCTACCAAGGATTTTTATAACCATTTCCTCACACACCCCATTTCTGCCGCCTTTTTTTTTTCCTGTCGGACCTTACAATTGTTTTTGGCAAAACCTGTTCCGGATCTAAACTCCAGGTGACCCGCGCTTTTTTTTTGGGACTTTTTTTCCTGAAGTTTTTTCGGCCGGCTCCCCCATTTTTTTTTTTTTTTTTTTTATTTTTTTTTTTGTCTTACGTGGACCTCTTTTTTTCCTCAAACCTCCTCAAATCTGGGTCTATTATGGCGATGGACAACTATTTCCCCCGGGCCCCTTCGTTGGATTTCTCAGTCTACCCAGGGTTAAAACCTTTTTGTTTTTTGGCCCCCCCCATCCCCCGTCTTTCCTGTTATGCCTCCTAATCATTTCCCTTCATATTCCCCCCCGAGCAACTCATTTTGCAAAAGGGCCCCAGTGGTTACCCTATCGTTTTTTGTTCCGCCCCCGCTCACAATCCCGCCCTGTTCAACCGTTTCCGTCTGCCCAACACGTCTTTGCCCCTCCCTTGTCGGACCTGGTGAACAGACGCATTGTTCACCATTTTTTTTCACTGCTGGTTAAGTCTCCCAAACGGACCACTCTTTTGGGCACGCTGCGAAACCACCTATTTCCCTTTGCAGAGCCCCCCTTTTCCACTTTTAGGGAACGTACGGGTTCTCACCCCCCACTCGCCCGCCACAAGAACTGTTCCACTCAACTTAACGTGCCTCCTTCTATAAGGAGAGGCACCGGGTCCTCTTCCCTCGGCTTTGTGGGAAACATCGAGGGAGGCATTTCCCCCTGACAACGCTCTCTACAGGATTCCCCCTCCCAGTGAGAAGAAATTGGAGGGAGAAGACGAGGAGTCATCGAGTTTTCCCCCTGGCTCCTTTCTTGAGACCTACACTCTTTCCTTCCTCCTTAAAGCGCAGAATCGGCGACCCCGAGAATGCAGCGATTCCGCCAGGTTCGCCCTTCTAATGCGCATAACCCCTTTTTTCCACAGTTTTTTTTTTGATGAATTCCCCCCCTTTTCCTTGAATTTCTTTTCTTTCGGATTTTTTTTCCCCTAGCCCAGCACAAGGTCAGTTTGTGTTCCCCACGCCCCCGGTCGGGCAGCTTTATCCAGCGGTTCTGCCTTTGTAAGGTGCCGCACTGGGATGAACCCGTTTGACCGTGCTCACCCTTCAGAGGACAAAAAAGTTTTCCACCCCAGCGGTGACCCCGGGTGGCCAGGCCGTTTTTTTTTTTTCTTTCCTTTCCCTGTCTCTACTTGACCGGGAAAAAAATTTTTAGGCTGACATCCACGATTAGGTCCCAAATGTGGGGGCGTCTCGGAACCTCAAAGTTTCTTGGCCTTTTCCCCCGCTTTCGGAACAACCCTTGTTGGCACAACCCCTTTTTTCGAGTCCGTTTAGACAGGTGAGGGGATGTGGATTACCAATAATATTCCGTCCCGATCCCCGGAAGATGGCTTTTTTTTGCCCCTTGTTTGATATGCCCTTCGAAAAGTATTCGCCATTTCCCCGTCCCTCCCCCTCTGGAATTCCCTGTCCATCTCGACGACGACAAAGATTCGATTGTAGGAGCTGCATAGACAGAACCAGCAGTGCCCCCTCGACAATGTTGGCCTCGTTCGGTTCCATTCACACTTGCAATTGCCTCGATGCCAACAGTCAAATTGGCAATTTTATCCCCCTTCCATTTTTCGGGGCCCTCCCTTTCTTGCTGAAAAACCCAAGAAAGACCCAATTTCCAACAAAAAAAACCCAACAACCAGGGCACGTGGTGCTTTACCGATTTGGATGGTTCTTTGCACACTCAAATCACGATGTCCGCGAGTCCGGTTTTGGTGGGCTTAGACGCTATCAAACGTCACTCGTGAAAAAAACAAAAAACACAACACCCAGTTTTTTTAAAAAAATCTTTGGGTTCCCGCGCGTTTGTGGCCCTCGTCGCTCTTTGTTTAATGACTGCATGACAGCCGTCAGACCGGTGCCTTTATTGGTCCGCCAACCTCTCTTCATACACGGGTCGAACACGGAACCCGGTCAAACGTTGCCATTTATTTCCCCCCCTCCTGACAACATGCAGGTGCGCCAACAAAGAAAAACCCCCGCCCCTTTTTTGGGGCCTACTCCCTCCTTTTTTCAAGTTCCGGTTGACACGAAGCGGGCAACGAGAACTTCCCTGACCTTCTTTCGACGCAAATCTTTATTCAGTGGTGGTGTCGTGTTTCCGTCTTCCCTTTTTTCCCCCCCAACAATAATCGGCACACTTTGCGTTTCAACGAACTAAGTTTGTTCCATTCCTTTTTGAAATTCGGACAACAGGTCATCCATGTTCTGAACTTCTTTTGTTAATCCCTTCACCCATTTCCCCCCCTTCCCCCTAAAACCCATCTACTTTCGCATTTTATTTTAGATTTTTTAGGGGGACCCGCACATACCAGCTTCGCCCGGATACGTCGAAATACAACAAAAAAAATCTACAAGAGTGGCCAAATCACTTTGGTTGATTCAGGAGAGGAGGGGAATGATCCCCCCCTAGACGACCCTTTTTTCCCGATTTGCAAACCCTACCCATGCAAGCGGTTATGCACCCGTTCCCCCCAGCTCCCCCCCTTGCAAGTTTCTGAATTTTCCTCTTTTCTTCCAGTCTTGTGTTTCTTTTTTTCTTTTTGTACGATTTCTTTCTGCACTTCCCCCTTTCAAATTTCCATTTTCATTTATGTCGTTCCTCGGCACAACCGTATAGCCCCCCCTCTTTCCCCATCCCCGTGACCGGGAGACCAAGATCCTACTTTGATTTCCCTTTCTGTAGACGTTTTTTGGTTCTTTCGTGGGACCCCTTTTATTATGTTTTTTTTTTCTTTGTACATTCTAACTTTTCGAACGCTTGTAGTTTCCGTAGTATGGATAGCTATGGCCTGGTTACCCCATCCTTCCTACCTTTTTATGTCGATAGACGTTCACTGGACAAAACTTCTTTTCCCCTTGACAACACAGCGCCCCCTTTTTTTCCTTTTCTTATTCCCTTCGCCTTGATCCATATTAGTACTTGGACAGCGTTGCTTTAGAGGTTTTTCAGGGTAGTTTGTAGTCATTTCCCTTGTCCCCTTCTCGGTCGGGAGGGGAGGCGGGATCGCGTTTTAATTTTGTGGGGTTTTTCCTCCTCGTCCCTGGGCGCGGTTATAACGTTGTCGTCTCAGGCCGGGGGTCGGACTTCTTTTTTGCTCTTGGAACTTTTTTGGTTAAAATACATGTCGGTGTCAAGTCCGTCGCTAAAGTGCCTTCCATCGAAGAGTGGTGGCCCCCTTCAGTAACTACGTCTTCTTTCTTTCACCCGGAACTTGCTTATGTCGGAATGCCCACCAACCCCCTTTTGTGTTTGATGAGTGAGCCCAACCATGCGGTTTTAAGAATTCGTAGTGCCCTTTCGTTCATTTTTGACTTACCCCGGCTTTTTTGCATGAACCAGTGGCCGACTTGACCCCTTTTCCCCTTGCCCTTTTTTCCTTGTACGCTCCCCGTCGGGCCAAGTAACCCATGTTTACTTCCCTTTTCTGCTTCTTTTTGTTTTAGTAATAGTTTATTTTTTTCACTATGCTCCCTCCTGGTTGTGGATCCGCTTTCACGTGACCCCCCCCGTGGACCCCTACCATGTCGGAATAAAAACTCTCTCTTTCTTTTCGATTTCAGCGGCATATTGCGGCAGCGGCTCGTAATTCCGCCCCCTTTTCGGTTCCCATTTTTTGATTTCCCCCATTTTTTCGCGCCAGTCTTCGGACTTTTCACTTTTCTCTTTTCGTGGTGGAGCGCCCGCGTGGGATGGGGAATCCCATTTTTTTTCCCCCAGCCTATCCTTAGGGTCCACGCTGATCGTGACTTTGTCCACAAATCCCCACGTCACACTTGTACCTCATCTTTTTACCCCCCCTCCCTTCCCTCACCTCCCGAGTCCCCGGTGTCTATATTCAGTGGAATGTGCCGGTCTCCATTCCCCCTTTCCATTTTCCTTTCACAATTAAAAACTTGATTGTGGATGGTGGAACAACCTTGATTCGTGGTTGAATTTGGAACCTCCTCCACCCTTTTCCTCCTTTTTTCCATTCCCCCCCTGTTGGGCCCCGATTCACCCACGAGCTTCTTGCGTTTGGGTCTGGTTCCCTTGATCCCCAGTGAACGGGTTTAGTGTTTTCACGTCTCACCCCCAATTCCTGACTCCCCGTCATTCTCCCCCCCTAATCCTTAGATCGCTTTTTTGGCCTTCCAGGTCCACTTCCCTTTGTCCTTCCCACTTCCTTTGCCTTTTGATGTGCCCTCTCTTTTTCCCTTTTTGTTGACCCCCGGTTCCCGTTGCCGGTCCCCTTCCCTTTCTAGAGCGTTTTTTGCCAGTCTGGTCCGTATGAGGCCACGGTCGCGCAAAACGTTTTTTACTTCTTGGGTGCGGTGATTGTGCAGCGTCCCTCCAAGACTGGTTTTTTCGTCTTTTGTTTTTTCTTTCAGTCGTGTAACAGCAGGCCCCTCTGCTAATGGACCCTGTTTTCCCCCCTTTTCATCTCCCCAACTTGAGAAATATCTTACCTTAGTTTGCCATCATTTTTGCGGATGACTGGCTTTCAGCTTTTCTTTTTTATGGAGCTCTAGGCGTGATCTGTGGTCCTCCTTCTTCCCCCACAGGTGGCTGATTTTTTTATGTTGTTTAAGTTGGATTCGTGAGGTGCGTTTTTTTTTTTTGGACACCTTTTTTTTTTTTCCCACACTCCATGACGGAGTCCTTTAAGACCTTGCTCATTGTTTTTCAGATTCAAGTAATGTTTGCCACCCCCCCACCCAACTATTCTGTGCCCCCCCCCCCCATACTGTTGCCGTTTTTACAGTACACCCTGGGTGTTTGTTTACATGGTTCCAAATATGTTCTTTAGCGGCGGCTCGATTTTTTTACACGGAGTAGTCATTTCGCATTTTGAGTTTTGAACGGTTTCGTTCTGCTCAAAAAGGATTTTTTGCCCGTGGTGATGGTTCTTTCATGGACCCCCCCTTTTATTTGACACTCCCCCCACATTTCGCAAAGAGGTTCCCTACACATGGATTTGGGAAATTTTTCTGTTCCTTTCTCTAATTTATCCTGCATGAGGTAACAGATCCGGGCCACCAAAACTTTGCCTGTTTTTTTTTCTTATTAGGCCTCTCATTTTTATTCGCTGCCCCCCCCCCGCCCCCAAGCTTTTTCCGTCATCCCCCCCCCCGGTTCCATCACCCCACGTCGGGCGATAGGTTTCCTTTGGGTGCGTGAGGTTGTCGGCAGGTCCGTGGGCTTACCCTCCCCCCCCACTCTTCCCCTGCACCCCCGCGCGAACCCCCAAAAAGAAATTTAAAAACCCGCCTATTCAATCCCCAGTTTCCCAGCCGTTCCGCAGTCGCAGCGTAATTTTGGCAGGCTCTTCCTTCCTTTTCTGGCCCCCCGACTCGGATTTCATTGGTCAGTTCCCCTCGGGCGAGTTTATGCCCCTTGCACCACCCTGCGCGGGGACCTCCCTAAGCAAAATGCCGTCGTGGCATCTTCCCTTTCCCCCAATCTTTTTAAGGATCGGCCAGTCTTTCGCCTACTTCCTCCTATTGGCTTCGTGAAAGTTTTTTGACACTCTTCTCCTCCTTTCGCACGTTTTTTTTTTTTGAGCTTTTTTATGAATTTGACCGAAGTTCACAATGGCAACCTGTTTTTTATCCCCATACCTCTACGATAATCATCCCCCCTTGGAGTCGCTTGGGTCCATTGCAGTACGTGCCGTTTTCTCCAGGGTTTTAATATATTACGTCTCCCCCCCCGCTCCAGTGTTTCCCCATGGAACACGACCGGATCACTTTGCTTGGGAAATTGCTTTAGTGCTTCTTTGCCTATTGTCAGGCCTTAAAACCCCCCCCCCCTCTAGAAATGGCGCGTTATGGCCTTTAACCTGGACGTCGGCGCGGTTTTTTGTTGATTTTTATCGAGAGGTCTTCTTTTTTGCTGCAGTTTTTGGATTGTGGGGGGGATTTTAAGCCGCTCTTGATTGAAACCTATTTTTATTTTTGGCGGTTTTGCAACTCGTACTTTGTGCACACCCCTCCAAGTGGACTTCTTTGGGGATGCCCGTCCCCCCAAGATTGTTGTCCTGCTGTCTGCAGCTTTTTCGTTTTTTTTTCCCCCTGGCCCCCCCAAGAAACCCTTTGCCCCCAGTTTTTTCCCAACTCCTTCTTTTCCCTCAGTTGAGCTCCCCCCCCGAAAGTTTCGAATCAACACCCCAAGGGGGGCGGCCCTGCAGCCATGTTTAATCCTTGCAGCGTGATTGGAGTTATCGGTTTGGGCCGCCCATCTGTTTTTTTTTACAGTACATCCCCCCTCCCCCCACTGGCCGGAATCTGGAAATTTTCCCCCCCTTGCCTTTTTTTTCGGAGTACCGCACGCCTCTGACAGCCCTCCACAACTAGGACCTAGCCGTTTGCAAAACTCATTCCGTCTCTGACCAACAAGTCAGATTTTTTTAACAATTTTTACTCCAACAAGTTTTGCACCGTCCCTGCAATGTATGTGGGGCTTTTCTTTTTTTGGGATTTTGGCACCCCCGTTTGGTCTTATTTTGAAACTCCGGACATACAAAAGACCTGCCCTATCTGTTCGTTTCTGAAAGGGAACACAACCCCGTCCTCAGTTACCCTCCCCTTTAGATGAATTCCCAAGATAGAAGGCAACCCCCCTCAGACTCAAAAAAGAACAGACCTGTCTTACAGCAAGTTCCTTTTCTTTGAAGGCCCTCTTCCCAGATAAACCAGATTCTTGGAAGCCGTGATGAAAGTTGGGGAAAAAGGCACCTCTTTCACCATAAAGTGGGCCTCGGAAACTTTTTGACCCTCCTGCTTAGTAAGCATTCTGTATGTCTGAATGAAAACGGATGGCAAACCCTAACAGAACGGGTCACCAGAGAGGGTCGAGTGGGACAGCCGGTGCCCTTCTTCCAAACGACGCTTAAATCGTGGCCTCACACGTCTTGACCCACCCCCCCCAGTCTTTCGTGACGGGGCCTGCCTTAGGGCCCCCACCCCACCAAAAAACAGCCTATTGCCTGTTCCCCCCCCTAAAACACATTTTTTTGCGAGACATTCTTGTCCCCACCTCGACAACTCCGCTCCGACGGCCTTTGCGCCCAAGCTTAGGATCAGAAGTTTTTCAGAATGGAAACGTAAAGGTCCCCCGTCTGACCCGGTGAGTTCCCAAAGACCCCGGTTTCCACCCCCCCTAGGACCTACCCGCTTTTAGCCGGTCCCAGTTTTTTTCCTTTGCCTTGACGGACCCGAAAAGTGAAACGGCTTTTTCCTTGTGGCCAAGTAGGGGGTCCCCTTGGCGCCTTTTTCCGTTTTTGCGCTTTCCTAAAGTGTGGCGCCGTTTTTTGAAAATCAGCAGCACCGGTTGCCCCCTTTGCAACCCCCTTTTTTTCTCTTCCCCGCTTCATTGTCACCTGTTTTTGAAACCCCAAGGTCACTTCTGGCTTTTTTTTTCCCTCCTTTATACATTTCGTTAGCTTGATTTCCATTGGGTTTTCCCCCGCCTTCCCCACGCACGTCTGTTCCCGCGGTCTGGGGGTATCACCTCAATTGTCTTATTTTTTTCTGCCTTCACCCTAAGAAACTGCTCGCGCCGTTCGTCTTTCTATTCGGTGGACCAACACCATTTTACACGCGGTTTTTGCCCCCCTTCTTCTTTTCCCCACTTGCCGAACCCTTCAAACCAACACTTTTTGAAGGGACACACGATTCTTTTCTACCCGTTCACATTCGTGTCCCAAACTTCGTGGACGTGTAAAATGCAGTTAAACACGGGAAAAAGGGTGGATGGACAAAAGGCATTCGGTCCAGTGGGAGGGACTATGAAAAGTTTTTTCCCTCCTCAAGACTCCATCGGTCCCCTTTGCGCCCCCTTTTATAACGATTGGTGAGTTGGGGAGTATGTGCAAGGGAGTCGAATTTTTTATTTTCTTTTCCTTAGGCGTTGAAGGGTGTTGTAAAGACGAGGACTTCCAGCAAGAGCCCCACACCTCTTCCCTCTCCCGGCTTTTTTCCCTCAAGGCCCACTAAGCCTCTGTTGACGTGAGAGCAATTTTACTTTAGCTCTTCTAAGTCCTTTTTCGACCTTCCCCCCTGAATAACCCCCACCGAGTGCGTTCTCCCACTCGTTGCGGACCAGGAGCCAGGCTCTCTTTCCAGTGGTAAGTGGTCATGCTGCCAACAATCAAAAGAACACTCCGCCTGCAGTTCCTGGAAGTAAAACACCCCCCCCCCATCCCAAAAAAAAAACACCCGGCCCGAAGACCAGGATTTAACGATGGTGCCTTTTTTTTCCCCGCCCTACACTCGTTTTCGTGTTTTTTTTCTGGTCCCGACTTTCCATAAAGACAAAAATTTCCAACATTCCTTTGCCAATACCTGCGACCGGAGAGTGTTTCACCATACCCCCTCATTACCGTGGGCGCGACAACAACTTTTAGACCGGTACTTTTTCTTTTTTAAGCCCTAATTCTTTTTTTCCCGTTCCCGTCTAGCCCCTGCAAGTCTTGCTCACCTCTTTAAGCACCGGTTTTAGGGTATTTTTTATACCCTGCCTTTCAATACGCCCCCTTAATGTGCCGACAACCCACCCCAAATCCCCCACACCCGGAAGGGCACCCCCAACACATTTTCTATGTCCTAGCCGAACTTAACTTTCTTTTCCGGAGGCCCCCGTCAGGAGCGAGGGGGCCCTCCCTCCACCGACTTTCCCAGTTTTTTTAATTTTTTTCCTTTTTTTGGGTATAATCCGTGCGTCCCCAATAAAGTGAACACATTGCAGGGCTGCGTTCCAAGTGGCACGGTTTCACCTTTTGCTTGTAATTCTTGCAGACAGCGTATTCACGATTTTGTTATCCTTCCTCCCCCCCCGGTCCCCAAAATTACATCCCATTTCTCATTATATTTTTACCCCGCCCCCGAAAAACCCGCTCCCCCAGCTTTTTTCACTTAAAGTGACAAAATCACCCCCCCACATTCTTACCAACGTTGGAAAACGGGCCCTTTCTTTTACCGTCTGCTTAGATCTTCTTTTCTTATTCTCTTTTTTTTTTCCTGACCATTTTTAGGGTCCCCCGGAAATTTTCGCGGTAGGCCCCTTTTTTTCCTTTAAACTGTGTGAATTTTTCCCCCTTTTTTTGCATTGGC
>Ga0179593_1563912_pt1 | contig 11083 bp, 10 predicted proteins | sample CZODoug2_1_08_16_FD_185931 | JGI IMG/M metagenome (GOLD analysis project Ga0179593, IMG submission 185931) | Vadose zone soil fungal communities from Angelo Coast Range Reserve, California, USA - CZODoug2_1_08_16fungal (PacBio error correction) | ecosystem: Environmental > Terrestrial > Soil >... | reverse complement strand
GACCTTTTCCTTGCCTCCTCTAAATTTTGAGAACGGTGGTCTTTAAGTTTCTCGGCCTCCTGGTCTCCTCTTTACCCTGTTACCCGGAGTCGACAGTTTCGATCTTCCCTCCAGCCTTCCCCCTCTGTTTTTTTGAAAGGCGCGTGCCTTTGGACTCCTTGCGCCTTTCCGAAGCGTTTGGCATTAGAGTTTTCTTTTGTTTCCCCCTTTGGGACTCCCTGCGACGTCTTTGCCGGCCCTCTACTCCTCCCGATTTCCTTTGATAGCGCGCCAAACGCGCCGTAGCTTCCTTCCCCTCCTTCTCGTCTCTTCCTCCCAACCGATCGCTGACTTTTCGAATCTGAGGCGTCGAAGGAACCGCTTCTCTTTTTTGGACTTTTCCTGTTGTTTTTTTTCTTCTGTCCCCATAACCCCTATACTCAGTCTCCTGTCATTCCTGAGCAGCGGGAATCGTTAGGCACTCGAGTCCTCTCCTTTTCCCATGCCTACTAATACAGGGTTTTCCTCTCACGTTTGAGTAGTGAAATCGAAGGACCCGAACTAGAGTTTTCAGTTCCCCCCCGCTCATCAGCGCCCCTTCAAACCTCATGATTTTTCTCTAGATTTCCGTTCAGCGCAATTAACCTACAACCAAGATTTTTTTTTTTTTCTGGATCCCTCTCCTCCTTGAAACTTCCATGTGTCCCAGTCTTTCCCACGATTTTCAAAAGGAATCCTTTTCTTTTTTGTCCTCCTTTTTTCCGGTTTCCCCATGTTTCCCCGCGTTTTGTGATTCTCTGACCAACAATTTTTAATGTCATCTTCCCAACCTCCGATTTTTTCCTCGCTTTTCCCAGATTTTTCAATTTTGATGGGATTTTTATTTCCCCCTCACTCTTACTTCCATTCCTTTAATTCCGATTTTTTCCCGACGGTTAAGGACTGCAACCCCCTGATCTTTTCGCGACTTTTCGTGTATTGTTCCTCCTTACCCCTGCTCGGGAGGACCTGAAGGGGCCCTTTCTTAGGTCGCCAAACCTTGTCGTATTTCGGGGGTTTTTTTGCGAAGACTCTTTTTAGAGGATACCCCCAGTTAACATTCGTACACCGAGAGGAGGTAATAGGTCTTTTCTCATCCCCGGCGCGATGTGAGGTTCGCATAGAGTGAGCGCAGCTCTCTCCACACATCGTGCCTTCTACCTCCGGCTCGTCCTGGACCCCTAGAGTAGACCGCCTGTGCCGGCCAATCATTCCATTTCCTGATGATTTCAGTGTTTTGTTTCACTGGAATTTTTATTGTGTGATATATTTCTTGAGTTTCTTATGTTTTTTTGTACTGTTTACGCCTCTTTTGCCATGTGATGTGTTTCTTTCAGATGTTGCCTCTTTTTTCCGTTTTCTCCTTTTTTTAGCTACGCCTTTTGCGGACTCACAATCTATACATTCCCTTTCCCCACTTTCCCCCTCGCCTGTCCTGCCTCTTTTGTCCATAGTCGGGCAGACGCAGAGCCTAGCCTTTAATTGAGATCTTCCCCTCTCGGTGCGCCGGATGAACTTTCACTTTCCTTCTCTTTTTCGACGGCCTTGTGGCCGATTTGGCGTTAATCACTTACACAAACCTCCTCTCCCGGCGCCCTCGTTAGCATCCTCAAGGATATGGGTTCAAGAGAGTGAGAAGGCGTGTAAAGCGGCTTTCTATTCACGCTCTCGGAGTAAGACGCTCTCCATAGATTCTTAGACGATTTACGCCCCAATTCGTCCCTTTCCTTTATCCCCCCAAGGATTACTACTCTGGGAGAAGCTCTTCGCAGAGATTCCCCTCCCTGCGAAGGGACAAGGAGGGACACACGTCCGACTGGGCTCCTTGGACTACTTTTCGGACTCGAGGTTAGAGCAGGACCTTTTTCCGGGCTAACTAAGGCATCCAGTCGCGTTTTAGACTAGTCCCCAAGGAGCTCAATGAGCTCTGGGTCCCGCGTCCTGGCGCGGATCTATCGACCTTCCATCTCCCCCCCCTATCCGGTTTCTTTTGGGCTTTGACCCCCAACGATAGTGACAATATTCGCCCGTCCCCCTTTCGCATCCCGATTAATCCTTTTCGGTCGAACCGCAAGAGAATGGAGAGCATTTTCGAAAAATTCTCCCGCCATCTAGAGATCTCCTACTTTTTTCTTCATTTCCCCGCGATAGGAGGTAGCAGGACTTACTTCTCGATTCCCTTCTTTCGTTTCCCTACCCGACCCTGGCTTTTACGCCGCGGATGGATTTTTTTCTCCTTTTGTCCCTTTTTTCCGCCCCTTTCTTGGACTCTTGTTTTCCTACTTCCCGTGTTTGAGCAGCCAGTTCCCCCTGTTTCTTCTTGAAGTTTAAATGCCTTGGTTCCTTTCTTGGTGTTTCTCACTTCTGCTGCCCACCCTGAATTTTTTTCCTCCTCCCGAATTCTTCGTCAGTTCTTTTCTTTTCGGTTATTTCGACTTTTTTCCAGACTATTAGGCCGAAGCGCTTGACACTCCTTTTGGTCCTTTTTCTTTTTTCTTTTTTTTGGAATTGGCTAGATTCTGCTTCTTGACTGACACGAGTACACCCTCCCCCACCTTTATTTCTTCCCACCTTTTTTCCATTATCTCACTTCTTCCCTCGAAATGCCGTTTAGTCAGGTGTCTCCTCTCTGATCTTCCTTTCCTTTTTCCTTTCTCTATCCCCTTTTTGAGATTTAACCAATCGCCCTCATCTTCTTTTTTTTCCTGAGGCCAACGGAGTTCTGAGCAGAGCGTCCTGTTATTTCCGGTGGGCTTTTTGTTCTGAAGACAAACCTCAATTCATTTGACGTCCTCAACCCCTACTCAGGCAAAAGCCTTTTCCTTGCGGTCCCCCCACTCCTTCTCGACCTCCTTTTCCCCAACCCTCCCCCGATCCCCCCTTTCGTCCTTCGACCCACCTTCGACCGTTTTCTAGCAATGTCCCCTAATTTTTCTCGATTTCCCTTCTCTTGACCCCCTTTTCTCTGTTACTTTCTTTTCTCCCTGATTTCCCTGTAGTTTAGAGAAACTTTCATCATCGACTTTCTCCCTTGGTCTTTCCCCCCCCTTTTTCTGACCCCTTTTTTACGCCCCCCACCCCTTTTCAACGGTTCCCCCTTACCAGATTCCGTCGTCTTTCACCACCCCCCTCTACTTCAACTTTTCTTTGATTTCCTTCGCCCTTTGATTATGTCTTTCCAATTGACTTTCTTAGAGTCCTTCATCCAGACTCCAGAAGGCGGTCTCTCGACTCGCATAAATGTTCGGTTATCCCTGAAATGACATTCGCCGTACAGTAATTAGTCGTTTGATCCCCAGCCTCGTTACGAGGCTGGTGGGTGAACTAGGAGGAAATGATCGCTGTCGAAGGTAAACCGTCCCCGCTCAGTCGATGGAGAGGAGGCGTTCTGGTACGCTCGGCGCTCGTCCGTAGAAGAACATTGGTCCAGTGTTCGCGCCCCCTCGACGGCCCATTTGGCTTTCGGACGGATGATGAGTCTTTCGTCCTCCTTCAATCCTATCTCCATATTCCAGCTCATCCCCAGAAGATTTAGGCCTTCTTGGAAGAGTTCCAATCTTTCCTCTTCCTATAAATACGGTTTTTCACTCATGCTTTCCAGCTTTAGTATCGGTAGAGAGCGTAGCCAGCTTCTTTGCGTTTCTTTCCCTTCTCGCTCTCCCTTCGTCTTCGGTTTGCTCGATCCTATTAGTCCGTTCTGCCGAGAGCTGTCTTTTTCTGCAAGACTACCTTTTGCATTCCTTTTTCTCAACCCTCTCAGATTCTTTTTTGAAGGGTGTGAACTCCGGTACCCCTCTGCCGAACGTAAGCGCCTTGCCTCTCTAATTGTTGGTGTGAGATTATAAGAGATGACGACTTACGGCCCGGTCCCTTGACACTTCGCCGTTTAAATCTCTAGACTTTTTTTTTCCCCACAATTATAGGCCTGAGAACGCATCTGTATCTTAAATGTCTCCCTCCTTTTGAAATATCCTCTGAAGACATCTGCCGTCATTCTCTGTTTTCAACGATCCGCTGAAACGTGTCATACTCTTAGGAACATTTGCGCCCACCCTCCCTACCGTCTTAACGCTGATGATATTTTATCGGCGTATGATCCATCACCTCCCCCCTACTCCACGTCTTTCTGCTGAAGGTTTCTTCACCTTTCGTTTACTCAAATTCGCAGGAGCATCTCAAGGAAGAATGACTGATTTGCCTCCCGTACTTTCGATTCGGCTCCATTGAGGGTAGGCACCCGTTATGAGACGGATAGGGCGCTTTTTACAAGCCTTTTTTCCCTCTAGACGTACGCTCCGTTTTGGCCTTATTTCGAAAAACGGAAGTCTCTCTGGCCCCCCCACTCAGTCTCGCCTCTAGGCCTGTCAACGTTAAGAGGGCTGTTCCGTCTTAGTCGGTTTCCATCCAGGGAGACGTCCCCTCCTCCTTTATTCTTCCCTTTGATTTTCTCGTTTCGGCCGGATTTGGATCGTTTGCATTATTTGCCTTCCAAATCTCCTTTGATTTGCTTTCTTTCCTACCCTTCCGGGGACGGATCGTCTTAGTCATTCAATGTTTTTTGGGCTCTCTTAATCTCTTTCAGAACTCCTTGTGGTACCTTTTCTGCCCTTCTTCTTAATGTGTAGCTCTTCCCGACCTTTTTAGATCAAGGACCTGTACCCCGGAGTCTCTTTTTTCGATTTTCCGGCCTTATCGTTTCTCCCTCGCTTCGGTCGTGAAGGTGTGGACTCTCTCGGCTCCTCCTCCCTCATTTGCTGCCTCCTTCTAACTCTCTTTGCCTCCCTTGATTGGGGGCCTCTATTCTTCCCCTTGATTTCTCTGTCCGCCTTCACGCCCGGCCTTTTTCGTCTCACCCCCCTTCGTTCTTCCTAATTCCCCTGCATGCGCTCCCCTGGGGCTAGACTTAAAGACAGTATTGCGCTCTTTTAACCCCTCCTCTCCTTTCCCCCTCCGTTTTCGAGATTTTTCAGATACCTTTCCCTATCCCCTTCTTCGAGCTTAGAATCTCTCTGGTTTCTCTCTTTTCCTCGATTTAACCCCTTTTCCCAAGACACTTTTTCAGTCGGGCCCCTCGTAAATCGCCGGGTTCTAGAAAGATCGCTCCTCTCTCCTTTTCCTTCCCCCTTCCTCATCCTTCGTCTTTGCCCCTTCGGTGCCCCCTCTTCGCGCCTTTTTCACCTTTCGTCCCTTTCCCCCCTCACCCTCCTTCTGTCTGAATGCGGCGTAATTCGAGAGGTGGTCTTCCCCGTATCCAAGCTTTCGACCCCTTGTTTCCCATAAGCCTGTGCCACTTCCCCTGGTGCTCCCCCCCGGTTTTTAACCCTTTTTCCCCCACCCATTCCCACGATGGTACTTACCCATGACCCCTACCCCTCGCTCCTCCGGGCCCCTATTCCGGCCCCCCTGAATCATTGTCCCCCCCTTGACTTGATTTGACGAGATTCTCTCGTGTCCCATCCTTCATTTCGATCGGGTCATCCGCCCATTTTTCCCCCCGTCCCTTCGTCCTCTTTTTCATTCGTGAACACCCTGATTTTCCTTTGTCGGTTACCTAACCTTTTTTTCGTACAAGGTGTGTGCCAGGCTCCTCACCTCGTTTTCTATCCTTGTAGCATTACCTTCCATTCTTACTTCGCAGTCTTTCTGATTGTAAGTAGATACCAGCGCAGAGATTCCGCAACTTTTTGATCCTCCGAGCCTAGCGAGACCCCCCCCCCGGCCGCAGGCACGAGTCCGATCTGCGCCTTTCTCCCTACTCCCTTTCAGAATCGAGAGGGAGGCCAGACGATCCTAGATGACCCCTAATTCTGCGTGTAAATAATTTGACTTGCTGTGATGATTTTATCGCGGCTCAGACGTGACCTATCTCGCCCTTAATTGGCGTTCCCCATTGTGCTTCGTCTTAGGTTGATTTATTTGACGTTTTTTTCAGGCTCAGTCGATTTTATCGCCGTTTTCCCTCGCGCCGCTCTAATCTGTTCCGATTTGACTCCTACGACTTCTTCTTTGAGCATTTTTTCGACCCGATTGCCAAATAGTTTTGGAATTCGTATGACCTCACCCCCCCCTCCCTTTTCCTAGGGCATAAGGGTGGAGGCTTAAAAGCCTTTTGCCCTCCTCGAAGACGCCCGACCAAGCACTGTCTCTATTCATCATCCTCCTCTTTGGGTTTTCGTTTTTCCTGGACGTCCAGTGCGCGTCGGCCTTTCACGTCAGGTTTCCGGCCTCTATCCACTTTTCGGTGCAGCCCGTTAAGGCAAGCCTTTCGCGGCGAACTCCCCCTTCCCTCCCCATTCGTCCCCCTTCCCATTTTTTCTCTCGCAATTTTCAAAGATCTCGCTTACCCCCCGGCGCCTATTCGAAGGGGCTATCTCTTGGCGTTCTCAGCCATTGAATTTTCCCGCACCCCGACTTGACGTAGCTCACCGCTTTAGGTGCCCTAGACTTCAGCCTCCCTTTCAATTTCCCAGTGAAAGACTCCGTGATTCCATTTCTTTTATGCCGAGTCTTCCTGTCTACCCCCTCCTTTCTCCGGGTTCCGCCCACTGGATCCCTTGAAGTTCTTCCCCCAGCTTCTTTGGAATTCCGCTCGTTCTGTTCCCCTTCCGTTGTGAGTTCGACCCGCCGCCGTGGTTTGTCTCTTTCAATACCAATTCTCTGTAGACCGCATTTCCGACTTTCCATCCTCGACAATCTTGCACCTTTCTACTCACTTCGCTAGCTTCTTAAAGTCTTTCTTCCGGTCACTACTCGGGACCTTCCCCTGAAAATCCTTTTCCTAGAATGTGTTTTTTAACATTCTTTTTTTGCTCTTTTTCCCTATTGATTTGAAGTGGCCTTTTTCGCCCTGTCTCTTCTATTTTCCTTTTCGGTTAGAGTTTCCTCAGGCGTGGCATCCCCTTATCCATAACCTGTTTGTTTTTTTCACTTCTTTCTTTTTCTTCCTTTTAGCCTTTCGAGGCCGTCTATTCTTTAGTATTTACCATTTTTTTTCCCCACGTTTCCTGGTTTTCACTTTTCTTCTGAACCTCGTTGTTTTAGGACAGGGGTATGTTTCCTTCCCTGCTCTAATTTTTAGCGCACTTTTTTACCCTTCCGGATTAGCCTTCGTGATCCCCAGTTTAACTCTCACGGTTTTTGCAGCCGCATCTTAAGTCAGTCCCCCCTTTTCATGTGTTGTCTTTCCCCCCAGGCTTCATTCTTCGTTTTAGTCTTTGACGCTTTCTTTTTTTTGGTCATCTCCCTATTCTGGCGGTCTCTTTTTTTTGACCTGCTTTTTGGCCTGGTTTTCAGCAGTTTTTTCTCCGATGAGGCTTTGATTTTTCTTGACTCTTCCGCATTCCTGAAGTGCGGTCAACCGCCTTTTTCTTCGTCTGCAAAATCCCTCCATCCGATGTTTTTCCCCAACACGGGCGATCACATCCTGGATCCTGGTTCATGGGACCCCTATCTTTTCCTACTCCTTTGTGTCTTTTGAACCCCTCTCTAGGATGTTCTTATTTGCCTATTCCTCCCCAACCTTTTTCAAGGCGGACTTTCCCCCCTTTTTTGGCTTTTCTCTCCGACTCTCTCAAATCGGTCGCCGCACTTTTTCCCTTGCTGTGGACGAAGTCTCTTTTGAAATATAACCTGGCCTCGCCCCTCAGCAGACCTCAGAGCGCTCCTCCTAGAACTTCCTCCCAAAAAGCGGCTCCGTGCGGAACTATGCCCCGACCCCTCACCCAGTCGATCCCAATTTTTCAAAGTCTTTTTTCCTCTTTTTGGATTCCCCTAGAAAGTGTAAGGAAAACAGAACCGACCGGTCCCTTTTTCGTCTGGACATAGAGCCCTTCCGGGGGGAATTAACGTCTTTTCCTCATCCTGCCTTGCCCTATCTTGAAGGAATATAATCCCCCCTTTTTCCTGTTCGGCTGCTCCCCAGGTCCTTAAAGTTTTTATGGGCTTCCTTCCCCCCCTACACGCCGTAACTTTTCATCATGACTCATAAAGTCCTGACTGCTGAGTCCTCAGTTTTCCCTCAAGCCTCACTTCCCCAATTCCCCGTTGATTGTATTTTCAAATCACCTTTTTTAGATAAAACTGCTTCTCGAGAGTACTTCAGAGGTCCCTAAAGATTCCCCGGGCTGCTTTAGAGCGCCTCGGGAATGTGACTAGCCCTTTTGGCTGTCTTTGGGACTATACGTTCGACCCCACTGTCTTCTTTTTACGCTGACCTTTTTCTCATTTCGTAGGCGTTACTTTCTCGTTTCGCCTTTCTTCCCCCTTAATTTTTGTTTTGAAGGTTCGGCTCTTGGAATTATTTCTTCCAAACTCTCTGATGATTGAATCCCTTACGCGATAAGTAGTCCTTTAAGATCTTCTCCCCTGCATTTCTTCCGCTGAGTCTTTCCCCTTTGAAAGGAGATCTCAGAGTACACCATTCTCTCTTTGTTTGATCAATTTTCTAGTAGTGACATAACCCTTTTCCTAGATTTTGTGTGTCTTTCTCCCCGAGAGGTTGCCGGATAATTTACTCCGTCCGTTTTTTCACACTTTTCGAGTCTCACGATAGATTCATCTTTTCGTAGGGCCCCGAATAGATTGTCCCCATTTCCCCCCTAAGCTTTTCCAATCTTCTTTGCCTCAGATTCTGCCTTGACGACGGCTCCCGATCTAGTTCTCCTGCCCCCCCGCGGTTGAGTTATTTTCCGAACAACACCAGTTTCTTTCCGTTTTTCTGTTCCCTGAGGTCCAGCAGTGGAACTTACGTGAAATCCCCTGTTCCCGTTGAAGCTCCTGCTTTCCTGATCTTACTACATAATCTTTTTTTGTTGAGTCTCTCCCGGCTGCCCGGCAGAGTCCTTGACCTTCTTACTTCCTTTCCCTTAATCTTCTTTGCGATCTAAATCACCGCCTGGCTATCCTAACTTTTTCCCCACCGCGATTCCGTCTGTGGTTGTCCCTTGCCTCCTCCGACCTAGTAAAGTCTCCTCCGCCTTGGGCCCCCCTCCCTTCCGATATAGCGGGGTTATCCCCTTCAATCGGCGCGATTCCGAGTGGAGCGAGGGCTTCGCCCACTCACCTTTCAGTGCTCTCTCGAGCTCTTTGAACTGCCACCGGAGAAGCCCCCTGAAGTCCTCGCGGTCCTTCGAGTTGGCGCCGTCATCCTGTCCCATAAGACTCCTTAGAGGGCCATGGTAATCACGTGTGAGGAACGTGCCCTAGATGAAGAGCGTCGTGATCCCCCTCCAATTTGAAATCGCCCCCAGAGACTTTCACAGGCCTCAACTAGTGCCGACCCGCCATCAGCCTCCTAGGCCGTAGAAGTACAGTAGGACGAGCCGGCGAGCACAGATCTCGCGGAGGCGATGCCACGATCATGAATACGCTCCGGAAAAGTGACGCCAAGGACCAATAGACTCCAGGGGGTTCTGCTCCTGAATTAATCCCACGAGAGACACGCTCTCGAGCCCTCCGCCGTACCCCTCCGAAGCCATTGTCCTTCATGCTCAAGCGAGATTATTCGCACACACCTGACACAACCCTTTTTTTTTTCGAAACTTTTAAGCCGTCTCTGTAAGAAGACATAAGACTTGTAGGAACAGTAAAGGGCCCTCATTACGCCGAAGTCCTCCTGTGTTATAAAACCTTTAAGCCTTCCGGTCGAGATTCTTGTTTCTCTCGGACGGGGACTGTCTTTTGTCCCCCGAGTTCGGTCCGCTCTTCTTTCCTCGCACCAGGCCCGGATTTGGATGAGTCCCTTCACTTTCTGTCTTTACGAAATTCCCCCCAATACCCTTGCCATTGGGACACTCGGATGGGAGTGTTTTTCCCCTGATTCTTGATGTTCCGGCGGCGGCTCTTATAGGAGTCATTTAAACGGACCGTTCTTTTTCTTTGTTACCCTCGCCCGCAGAGTACACTGTTCTTGAAGACCGGTGCGCCGCCAGGGGTGTTACCCCGTGCGGCACTCTTTAAGGGGAGTCGGCGCTCCAACTCATAAATGGGTTTCTGAGCGCGTTTTTCACCTTCCCCTTGCCCCCACACGGCCGTCGGCCGCCGCGCGAAAGTCTCTCCCCGATTCATGTGTCCCCGTTTTTAAATTTCTCTTTGAACGGTTCGAAGTGGAAGCGTACTCGGGCCTCCATGGGACGACCGTTGGCCTCGTTGATTTCTTATTCTTCAGCACTTCTCCGGAGTGGGGCGGCCGTTTCAGGAGCTCGTCTTTCGATGCCGTTGTCCGGATTCTTTACGCCCTACCCCAAGCACGGCGTGCGGCTCACACAAGGAGTTCGATCGTCGTCTACATTTGCGCGCCACCCGTTGTTGTCTCACTCATTGCTTCGATTTCTTTTGGGGGCCATTGCGGTCGCAGGACCGCTGAGTATCTGCGTTTTCATGGGATTTCTCCTTTCCCCCCGTTGTGTTGTTTCTCCTTTGTTTCCCATGAACACTCGCAGCCCCGGCTGTCTGCGCGCCTGGCCCCAAAGGTGCCAGCGCGGCATTAGGACACGTCCTTTTTCGCAGCCCCATTACGAATCTCCCTCCTCGGTGTGATCCGCACTTCATGACGTGCGTGTTACGCGTCTTTTAAATATCCCTCAATCGCCGGCACTATTTACTCAGTTTTATCCTGCGCTCAGGCCTTTTCCCCCCACTCTTCCCCCTGCGGCCCCCGCCACTAGCGCAATCCCCGTCGAGCCCCCCCCCCAAAGTCTCAACTCCTGATTCTGCGCTTCCACCTGCGGCCCGTAAGAGATTTCACCGACACACATTATCCCCCTCGGGCTTAGAGAATGCGTTGCCCACATTCGATCCTTTCCTGTGGGATGTACATTCTGTGACCAGATCAGTCTTAAAATTACTCTGTGTGCGAACGCCTAAATTCAGCCCTCGTGCGCCTTAACCCTTCCTTTCCACAAGGTTTTCAAGACCCTGTAATCTGGCTATTTCGTCCCCAACCATACACCCCCCCCCCCCCCCCCATCACTTGTCACACCCCCCGGTTCCATAAATGACTCCCCAAGATCCCGCCGGCTCCATTCGTCCCTCAACAAACCGCCGCTGTCAAAATGCAAAGGTTATG
>Ga0179593_1369842_pt1 | contig 11083 bp, 12 predicted proteins | sample CZODoug2_1_08_16_FD_185931 | JGI IMG/M metagenome (GOLD analysis project Ga0179593, IMG submission 185931) | Vadose zone soil fungal communities from Angelo Coast Range Reserve, California, USA - CZODoug2_1_08_16fungal (PacBio error correction) | ecosystem: Environmental > Terrestrial > Soil >... | reverse complement strand
TTTTTTCGGTCGTCCTCTTCCTTTTTTGCGTCTCTCATAGACTCACGGGTGTCTTTTTCAAGCGATGCGGCGGTTCTTTGATGTCGGTACCGTTCGTGATGGGTTAGGCCTGTTCCTTTTCCCTCCCCGTCGTTCAGAGTGGTTGGTTCCCCCTTCCTCCCCCTTTCTCCTTGCAAATTTAAGTCTTCGTTTTGGGACCGTTTCGTCCACAAGACGTCTGCTTGTTTTCCCCCCCCCCAACTCCTTCTGTTTTTTGGCTTGGTATCTTGCTATCGAACTAACGGGGCAACCCTCGAATCCCAGTTTTGACTCTTTTTCTTCTCCTTAAGGATTGTTTACCTAATTTTTCCCCGTCCAACAACTTTTCTTTTTTTGCGGGCGTTTATTTTTCTTTTTTGTTTTTCCGTTGTCCTTCATGTTCCCACATTGCGGACCCCATTACACTCAGTTCCCAACAGCAGGCAACCCAGTTTTTTCATCGGGCAAGGCCCCAACCTTGAGTTACTCTCTGCCCTGTCTCTGGTCTCTTCCCCATTGGGTGACCTACTACCCCCCAACTGCTCCATCAATTTTGTTTTTACACGTGAACACGATGTACTTCTTTTGTCTTGAACCACTCCAACTCAGTCGGTCCTGTTCGTTTTGGTAGTCAATTTTTCGTCTGTGCTTGCATTCCTGTCGCTTTTTCTTTCTCCCTTAAGCAGTTTCAACTTGTTTCCTGGGCAATGGTCCGAAGTGATTTCAGCGCAGCCAAGGATCCCCTTCACATCTACTACACCCGTATTGGTTTTCTTTCCCTTGTCCAATGTCCTTTTGATTACACGGTTAACCGTTTGCTGTCACCCCCAAAGACTTGTCTTTTTTTTTTTTCAGGGGGGAATCTTTTGTTCTCTAAACCTTGGCTGGTATTCTCCCCTACCCCCCACCAAAATTTCCACCCTTGTTTGCGCAAATAGTCCCTTTGAGGACTTGTGGACCACGGCTGGGCGATGTCTTTTCTTTTCCCCCCACATGAAATGTCTCATTTTTTTTTGAAACAACACACGGAGTGGGCTATCCAAAATTCCTCGTCATTGCTGCATTATTCTCCCTTCCACCGTTAATAGGGGGGAAACTTGAATAGTTTTGCACCCTTTTTTTTCCCCCCCACTGCAGGCTGATGTCCCAATAGTCGCGAAATAAGGGTCCTTTTCGTTCCCCATTTTCAGTGTTGCTCGTGCATTGTTGAGGCGGGGAATAACTCGAAAAGTACTCCATACTCTTAACCGAGATTCTCTCCCTTTTCTGTGGAAACATTTCTGTTGAGGTTCAGTCCTGGTAAAATTTGGACCCCTTTTTCGCCATTTCTTTTCGGCAAAACGTTGTCCGCGCGCACCCATTCCGTAGTGGGCCGTTCGCGAAATTCCGTTTGCTTCATTCTTTCCTCGTTGGAACCCAACTCTCCCGCTCTGCCTTTGGAATCACGTCTTTTTCTGGTTTTGACCTCCCCTGAGTGCTTCCCTTTTTGGATGGCCTTCCTGCCTTTTAAAAAAACTTTCTCTTTTCCTGTTTGTTTTGTTTGACCGTCCAGTCAACTCCCCCTCCCTCCCTTTCTCATTGTCCGATGACCCTTCCCCAACTGTTTCCCTCTTTTTTTTATTTTGGACGGCTTGACGGGTGGTCTTGGCTGTGAATTACCTGTCCCCCCATTCCCCGGACACCACCGTTTACTACTCCTTTGTGTTTCCTGGTATTTCCCCATTTCTTTTCCACTCTCCTTTCTCTGGCCCTGTGGCAAACCCCTCTTCCCTCCTGCTTCGACGTGCTCGGGATGTTAGGTTTTGGCCTTTTCGGTGTTTGTGCACACCAACTCAGGGAAGCTTTTGTGGTTTTTTTTACCTTTCTGTGGGGTCCCCTGGTTGCGCCCTTTCTTTCACCACTGCTGTGGTCCGGTTGAGAAACATGGTTTCTTCCCCCTGACCCATTTTGAGCAGTTTTATGCACCATTTCTCCATTTTCCCCGCGGCTGTGTCTCTATGATATTTGGGTCTCTTTTCTTCACTTTATACGGCCCACTACAGTTTTTGACCTTCGCAAATTCGTCCCTTGTCTCATTACATTACAATTTTTGAAATTTCCCGGCCATTCCTTGTTTTGTTTCGGCGGAACAGTTTTAAAACACCCTTTCCTCTCTTTCCCCCTTTTCCGGCGACCCGGCCGTATTCCTGCACTTCAATTTTTGTCCCCAAAATTTTCTTTCTTTCCCCCCCTCCACCCACCTATATGTATATTTTTTCCTGGTTGTTCCCCCAAGCGTTCTAGGTCCCTTATTTTGACTCCCCAAGTCTTTTCCTTTTCAATGACTTTTTTGCCCCTTTTTGTGCCGCCAAATTTGAGTGGATCCACATTCTCTTTGTTTTCTTTTTTCTTCCCTCGTATGGCTTGCTTCCATGTTCTTCTTTAAATCCTTCACGGATGTGTAGTACCTGCTCGGGCTTGAAGCCCACAACAAAGATTTTAGTCTCTCGGTGTGTTTCACGTAATGCAGTTGAACCTTGGTTTCAAGGCGGCCAAGGGCCCTGTATCCCCACCATTATTCACCCCTTGGTTCTCTTCCTTCCTCGGTCAACGTTTTTTTGCCCCCCCCCCCCTTCCAAATCCCAAAGAAGTCGGCTCTGTTTTCTGGATTTCGGATTTCTTTTTGCTTCTCTTTTTTCCTGTGTTGATCACATCTGTTGGGCACTGTGGTCCCTCTTCCTGGCCCATCCTGACCTGTTCCCCCCGTTTGCCCACAAGCCCCCCCTCCTGTGGTTTGACCTTTGGAAATGCACCTTTGGGACTGAGTGTCTTTCTCCGGCGAACAGAATCTCGGTCGCCTCCGCTATGTTGTTGTTGAAGACTCGATGATTTTTTTTCTTCCTTTCACGTCACTTTTCATCACTTATCTCCCGATTGTGTTTCGGCCCCCAACCTTTTTTTTTTTCCGGTCGTTTTAAGTTAGCTGTCCTGCCCCGTCTTTTCTTTTTTCAATTCCAGACTCTCAAACTTCTCCGCCAAATACAGGGAGTGTTTTTTCCTTCTTTTTTTCCTTTTCAACGTTGGTTGGGCTTCACTTTTCCCAGTTGCTTAAGTTGGTGAATTTTCCTTTCTCTTTCCGCATTGCTTTTCCCCCCCTTTCCCCTCCTGGCCATCCTTTTTTCTACTCTGTCCTCTTCCCAACTTCCAGGTCTGGGCATGATTGAACTTAAGACTTTTTCCTTCTCTTTGGACTCCCGGAAAACGGCGTGACCTTTGAGTTGCACCTCACTTTTTCTTCTTTTGGTCAAAAACATTCTTAACTTGATTCGGAATTGGGTGTCATTTCCCCCCCAAATACCTTTTTTCTTTCGTCGCTGCTTGAACACCTTTACCTTTCCTTCTTATTTTTTTCAAATATCGGTGTGGTTGGTAGGAAAGCTCTGTCTTTGGCCCAAAACGTAGGTTCCTTCTTGTTCCCTGTGATTTGCCGTTCAAATGTCTGGTCTTCCTGTGCTTTTTTTGAACCCCGGTTCTTCCCCCACCAAGTCATCTGTGCGTGACAATTCCCCCCCACTTCCCTTTCACAAGGCGCAGTTTCTTAGTTGTCCTGTTGGATTTTTTTTTTTTTCCTGTTGATTTACCGGTGTAGACGTTCCCCTCTTTTCCTCAGTCTCCAACTTTCGCTTGTTGGCATTGACTGGACTGGTCCCCCCCCTTTTTTTTCATTGCTAGCTTTCTCGGGCGGATAACCTTTTTCTTGAAAACTTCGTGTTTCTCACCCACCCTAGCCCTTACCCGCTTCCACCGGCGTTTTGGGTTTAAAAGAGAGCACCCGTCACTCGCGTTCAGCCGGCGCATTCAACTTTCACCCCTTTTGGTTTTTTTGTTGCCACAGGGGTTGCTTTTTGCCTTTCTCTGCCTCTGACCCTTTAACACGCGACCCCGTATTATGAGGGTTGTCCGTTTGTAAGTTTGGATTCCCATTCAAAGCTCTGTCCTTAGCCACTTTTCCCGTCATAGACCACTTTTTCCCTTCTCCTTTTTTAAGTTGCTGGGGACGTTGTTTTCTCTTCAAATTTACCCGTTCCCGGTTAAATCTTTGCCCAATCCATGGTCATTTTTTTCCAATTAGGGTTTTTTTGTCACGTTTTAACCACTGCCTGACTTGGGCCAACAGGTGTCCTCTTTTTTTGCCGCGTTTCTTTTTGTTGCCCTATTTTTTGCCACGGACATCTCTATTTTCGGGATGTGGTTCTTTTGCTCCCTTGTTTCTTAAGAGATGTTTTCACGGCCACGACTCGGTTAAGTCCCCTTTCTTCCAGTCCCCAGTTTTGCAAGGTCCTGACTCCTTTTTCGGTTTTCTCCCCCCTCGCATTTTCTCAATGCCTTGTTTTTTGCCGCAAGGTCTGATTCCTTCGTAAGCTCATCTTGCACTCAAGGGTTTTTTTTCCTTTTAATTTCCCCTTACCCCATTACCGTTTCTTCACGGGTCTAAAATTTACGAGTTGAACTGTTACTTCCCTTTGTTTCCAAAATGAATGCGTCCCTGGTTTATTCCCGTGGACCAGCATGGTTCCCTTGCCCCCTGGTCGTCTTTTTCTCCACCCCGGTTCCCTTTGTTGTTTGTACCCCTCCAATCCTTTATTACTCAGCAGAAGGATTCCCTTTGCCCAACCACTTTTTGCCTTCTTTTTTTTTTTTTTTGAAGGGCAACGTTCCGTTTTCAACCCCATTCCCACACGTCGGTGTATTCTTTCTTGTGTCAAAACCTTTTCGTTCCTTCTGCTTGCTCTTCATAACTCTTTATGCCCATTTCCGGGCCATCCGTTGTTCACTGCTGAGGATCTCCACACTCGGGCTTTGCTGCCCCGGCCTTTTCCCCAATTTGCCCCCACCTGTCCCTCCGCCTCCAATAGGGTGACTTCCTGAAACTCTCACTTCTTTTGTGATTCCATTTTGCTGGCCTGTTTGGTCGTCCTCCCCCCCTTCCTGTTCTTTCTTTCCCAAAGCGCCATTCCTTCCACTTTTTTGTTCCCCCCCCAACAAGGCTGCCCCCCAAACCCTTTTGCCCCCAAGTTGTTGCTGCTGTTGTCGATTTTTTTTTGCTGTAAGGGCCACGCCCCAAGTTGGTTTTCAATTCCTGTTTGGCACGACCCCCAATTCTCTTCCTCCTTCAGCACCTTGTTTTTGGGGTGCCAATGGTAGGTCATGGCCTCCTTTTTTTTAACATTTTTCTGCCCCCACCCCCTGCGTTCTCTTGGTTTTAGTTTTCTTTCTCGACCTATTGATTCCACCCACCCGAGCACGATTTTTTCCCCCGCAATTTCTTCCTGACTTCTGTCACACCGTTCCTTGGATTTTGCGAGCCGGTCTTTTTAAGGGACCTCCCCCCAACTATCCTGCACGTCGGCGACCCCCTTTTTTTTTTTTTCACGTCCGCTCGAGCCCTTCCTGTCTTCAAAACCTTCTGTCTTCCATTGAATTTGTTAACGCGGGATTTTAGATATAGTACTCCCCCTCCTTTGTGGTTGTTTCGAGACCTGGAGATCCCGTAGTTCCGGTCATCGACGCATCGGTTTTGAAGTGAATTTTTGGGTTGTACGAGCGGAATTTCTTTTCAGATGTTTGGGCCGACGGTTTGCTTCGCCGCGTTTTTATGACATGACTCCCCCGTTGGCGGGCACCTTTTTATGGCTCTTTTTCCCTTTTGTGTTCTGGCCGTCGTCATCACATTTCTTCGGCTATGACCCCCCCCATTTTCGGTGTTCTGGTGCGGTCCTCTGGAACTTCAACAGTTTTTTCCCCCACAAGCCCCTGACTCCGTTTTAGCGTGTGTTCATTTTTTACGGCGGTTTGGCCCCTTTCCTTTTCCCCCCGCAACACTTTGTTCTGGCGTCGTGAAGCGGATATTTGGTTTCGTGGCCAGGACTTTTGACCCACACTTTTCTGGGGGCCCATTTACAGCCCAAAATCTCAAAAGTTTGTTTTTTTGCCCTCACCTTTTTGCAATTTTTTTTTTTTTGTTTTGCAGTTATTTCCCACATTGTTCTCGTTCTTTGGTTCGTTTTCTTTTTCCGCAGTTTTTTTGAGTAAGCACTCCCTCCCCCTTCAATTTATTTCCCCTGCCCACTATGTACCCTTTTTTGTGGTTTTCTATGTGGAAGTCCCCTTATTTTGCTTTTTTCTTAGTTTTGGTTTTGGGGTTTCTCAAATTTTCCCCTTTGGGTGGGTTGTCAAAGTGCAGCCTCTTCATGGATGAATACGCTTTTCCCCCACGTGTTACCCATCGTTGGGCGGCCAATGGTCCCGGGACCCCTGGATTGCCTGAGCAGCACCGACGACCATGGCCACTTCGATCAACCATCTTGTGTGATAAATGGCAATGGAGAAGGTTGATACCCTGGGACTTTTTTTGCCCCCCTTGCGCAAAATCGGGGTTGTTTTTTTTTTCACATTGTCAACTTTTCTTCTTTTCCGTCTAAACCTGGTGGATTTCTTTGTGCCTTTTCTTCCACAACACGTAACTCCCCCCCCGGTTTGGCGCCACTGACACCTTTTGAGTGGTTCTTTTTTTAATGGTTTTTTTTTTTTGGTTTGCTTTCACACCCTGCCCCGTTCTTTTTGGGGGACCCCCCCAACGGAAGGCTCTCCCACAAACATTGCTTTTCATTTCCGCCTTGGCGCGCCCCCCTTTCCCCCCATGGGGGGGACTTTGCTTCGTTCACCCGGCGTCCCCACACCCCTGGAGTCCCGCTGCAATAGTCTTGGTGAAACTTTTCCAGAACCTTTTTTCGGCCAAGCGTGCCTTGTTGCGGCGGGCTGTTATACCGTCGTCTCTTTTCTGAACCTTTTCCTCGTTTCACTGGCTGGAGGATTTACGGCCGAATTTTTTGGTCCTTTTTCAATCTTTTCGTGCACAATTTGTTGATGCGACGCGCAAGTTCTCTCTCGTTTCGCGGTTGCACGCAAAAGGTTCCTTTTTTTCCATCAGCGTGACCCCAACGCTCCCCCGGATTTTTCCCCTTTCTTTTGACCTTCCCTGCGGGTTTTGTTCCTGCTTTTCCGGTCCTTTTCGACCTGTGACTTTGACGTGGTTTTTTTCTGTGCATTTCCTCTCCTTTTATATCGACGTTGCTCGACCCTTTTCAGAAAACCCCATCTATTTTGTCTCATGGTCGTTCTTTTTTTTCCTTGCATCTCGTTTTCCTCTTTTCAAGCGTTTCTTTGTTTGGCGAAATGGATTAACCCATTTTGCGTCCCCCCACACTCCCCTGTCACCCAACCGGTTTAATACTGGTTTTTTCGCGTTTTTTTAATTCAGGGTTTCGGGCCCGCGTGATTTCGCTTTCATTGGTTTGGCCCCCCAACCCATTTTACCCAGAAATGATGCGAAGGTGCGCGTTTGTTCGTGTTTTGTGTTCGTTTTTCCCCCCACACCCGGCTTGGTCGGGTTTTGTTCCCTCCTGTTTGGATGTCCCGTCGTGCCCGATTCTTTTTTTTTTTTCCCCCCAGCTGGGTCTGTCGTCGCCAAGAGCCTCTCAGCAAATGTCGGCGTTTTCTTCAACTTATGCCCAAACCAAGGCGAGTGATTGATATTGTCTTGTGATTTCTTTCCTTTTCACCCGGTAGACCGGCCCCCTCAAGGTTACCCCCTGAACCCCCTTGTCCCTGGACGATTTTCCAGTTTGACCTTTCCTCCTATTGAACTGCTTTCGTTTTTTTTGCTTACTTCCCATGTTCCAACAAAACTCCCAAGTCCAAGTTGACCCCTTTTTTTCCGGCACCCCCGCTTTTGGGGTTTTCGGTCATCCAGACTTCTTTTCCCCCACCTGTTTTGGCCCTCCAACTCGGCTCCCTACCCCCAACCCCCTGATCTTACGGGAATGTTTGTACCCGCGCGTAGAAGTTTTCCCCCTTGACTTTTTGCCAATCCCCTTTCCCCCTTTCTCAATTTAATGAATTTTTTCACGGTACGAACCCCCCCCCCCTGGGATGTTTGATCAAAGTCCGTCTTTCTCCCCTCCCGATTTTTTTCGGTCTTTTCTTTCAAATCCTGCCAGGCTGCTGTCGCCCGTTTTGAACTTTTCAAAACTTTCTTTGCTGCAAAGTTAGCCATATATCGGTTGGGGTCTGGCAGCCTGCATGGCGGGCCGCGGCCCCCCGGGGCACATTTTCTTTCCCCCACTTAATCCTGTTCTCTTGGCGGTCACCGGCCAAACCCCCCTTTTTACCCCCTTAACTCTCGAGGACGGTTCTTTATCGGTCTGACTTTTGAGGATCTGTGCCTGGAGTGCCCATTCGTTGTATTTTTCCTTACCCCGGATAGACGTTTCCCCCTTTTTTTGCCCTACACGCCCCCTCTCGGGGTTTCTGGAAATTGGTTAATTTGTGCCTTGGGCTGTGTCTCTTCGGCGCCTCATTTTTCTATTCCCCCGTAGTTGTTTTGTGTTGACTCGAGATGAGTTTTTTTTTTTTTTTTTTTCCCAACCCAACCCCCCTTCCACCTTTTCACTTAAACCCCTTCCAGCCACTCGATTTTCGCTTTTCTCTCCAACATTTTTTTTGCCCCGTCGTATTTTTACTTCGCTGTCCCCCCTAAAACGATTTTTCCAAGGTGCCCAAGATTTCTGCAACTCCCCCTTAGAAGGCTCTCTTGCGTGCCACAGTTGGTTGGTGGCCTTTGCCTCATCCCATTTCCTCCGTTGGTGAACCTCAGCCCGGCTGACCGCCTTGCTGATGCTTCCCGATCATTGCGTTCTCTTTGGCTTCCCCGCCGTTCGTCATTTCCTCTTTTCTTGGCCATGATTGAATCTTTACAACTTTTTTTGTGAAAGATCATTTCTGCTGTTTTTTCCCCTCCTTTAAAAAAGGCGAACTTTGAGTACACCCCTCACCACATTTGTTCTGTTCCGCGGGAAACAAAACCCTTTCCCTTTCCTTACGGAATTTGGGGTATTCTTTTAGCCTTTTTGACCTTTTCCGCCATCGTTGACCCCCCATTTCCAGGGCGAGATAGACTCTCCGTGGTTGGGGTAGGGAAGCCAGCGTTTTTTGGGCCCACAGTTTAGAAATGTCTTGATGCACTTCCTCCTTTTTTTGCTTCAAAACTTGGACTTGGGCTACTTGATTTTTTTTGTTTAACCTGGTCGAGTCCCATTTAAACCCCAACCTTCCTGTTTGTGGGAATTCAAACTGTTTCTCTTTTCCCATGCGGCTTGTTCGGGTGTTTCTGTTTTTTCATTTTTTTTGGCCGGGGCTAAGGTTCCTGTAAGCCGGTTTCCCATATTTCTAGATTTCACTTTTTTTTTTATTGGACGGACCTTTTGTCAATCAAAAGTTTTCCTTTTGAGCTCTTTTCTTCGTGCGCCGACCCTTTTGTTTTAAACCGGTCGCCTTTTATCACAGAGGATAGGCTTCACCCTTGCTTTTGACTTTGTTTGGGTTTTCACAGTAAGTTCTCCTCCCCTTTTCTGCGGCCCGGCGGATCTCGGGTTTTTCCCCGTTTTTTTTCCACAGTGTTCGCTTTTACACATGATCCTGCAAGTCCTTTGCCTTGTACCACACGTTCCGGACCCATTATTAGCGGTTTTTTTTTTTGATTTGTGGACCCTGCTGTAAATTCCATTCCCCCGCCCTCTTTCCCCCTTTTCCCCTTCGTCATCTACTTTTTCACAATCTTTTTCGATTTTTTTTCTGGTTTAAACTCTTATCGTGTCACAACCGCGGTCCCAGTCCATTGTCATTTCACTGGTTTCTTACCACCATTTCCTTGATTGCCACAGGTCAAACTCTTTTTCTTTTTTCTGGTCACTTTTTTCTTGACTGGGTTTTTCCGGCCATTTTTTCGCGAGCGTGGCGCCTTTTTTTTCGCGCTCCCCTCGGGTTGGCCGGAGATTGGATTTGTTTTCCCTCCATTTATTCCGTAATGCCTCCTTCTCTTTCCTCCGCAAGTGTAAGAGTATTCTGGTTACCTTTCCCATTCAATCCTGCACTGTTTGCTTTTCGCAAGGTCGTTTGACTTTTCTTTTTACAGAATGATGCGGCACTCAAGGGTTTTTCCCCTCGCTTTGTCCCCCGCTTCACTCCCCATCCGGTGGCCTTTTTCGTCTCGCAATGAATTTGTCTCACTGTTATTTAGCTCCGTTGGTTTCCCAAAATGACGTTTTTCCCCTTTTTTTTTTTTCCTTGCCAGCCATTGGTCCGCCTCACTTGTCTCGTTTTCCACCCCAGTTTTTTAACGTTTGTTCTTTTTTTTTCCCCACTCCTCACGTTATCTCGCAGGGAATCTTTTCATTTCCGTTTGTAAATTTGGTGGTTGCAGGGGCAACCTTTCCGGTATCCACCCTCCTTCCCCTCACCACCGGTGTATCGATGTGGTCCCCAAGTGGTCGTTCTTTTGCTGCTTCATCACTGTCGGCCCGGTTTGGACCACGCCAGCCCTCTGTTTTCACCTTGGCGCGGATATCAAGACGGTGTCTTGCTGCCCGATTTTGGCCCATTTCCCCCTCCCTGATCCAAGTTTTTTGTTCCTTTTTCTTTTCCCCCATGCTCAATCGTTCGTGATTTCCTTGATGCTTCCTGTTTTTTTTTGTCCAAACTGCGGCATCGCCAGATTTTGGCCTTTCGCCATGTGTTGGGTCAACGGGTGCCCCCCCAAAATGCCGTTTTTTCCTTTTGAGGATTGCTTGTAATGTGGCCTCAAGTTTTTCACAATTCCCCCTTTTTGGGCACACGACAAACTCTTCCCTGTCCCCTCTGCAGCACCGTGTTGTTGGTGGGTACCTGAAGTACTGCCCGCCGTAAATTCGAACACTTTTCCCCCCCTCTTCTTTCGCGTGTTTCAGGTTTTTTCTTTATAACTCTTGCTCCCTCCACCCCAGACCCCGAAAGGGGTTTTTCCATTCAGTCCCTTGATTGAACTCTTTTTTTTCCACCTGAGCCTTTTTTTTTTTCCTCGCTTTGTCATTTTCACAGACAATTTTCGACCCGTTCGGGGTGGCTGGACCCCTTCTTTTTTCACAAACGTCCGCCTCGTCTCAAGGCAAGTTTTGCTTACCAACCGTATGGCGTCACGCTGACGTTGTTT
>Ga0179593_1292941_pt1 | contig 11083 bp, 16 predicted proteins | sample CZODoug2_1_08_16_FD_185931 | JGI IMG/M metagenome (GOLD analysis project Ga0179593, IMG submission 185931) | Vadose zone soil fungal communities from Angelo Coast Range Reserve, California, USA - CZODoug2_1_08_16fungal (PacBio error correction) | ecosystem: Environmental > Terrestrial > Soil >... | reverse complement strand
TCTTTTTTTTCGTCAAACAGACCCTGCGTAAGGAGGTCGGATACGTCTTTCGGTAGGCCTCCTGATCCGCTTGATCCCTTTCTCTTTTTGAGACTCATATCTTTCCTTCGTTTTTTGTTAATCGCATGGAGGACATGACTCACTTTACGGTGACGTCCTGGAGTTCTTGTTCTTGTAATTTTTGTTTTTCTTTTTTCCTCTTCTCTTTTGGATGCTTTAGACGGTCCTCAGGACTATTCCTTTTGTGTGCCCCCTTTCCCTTTTCCTCTCACCGCGCTGGTCCTCTCTCCTGATTTCAGCATTACCCTAAAACTCTTAATTTTTAAAATCGAATTGAGGTCTGGTGCGAGGTTTTCCCATTTCCAAACTGTTCGACCTTCCCTCTTCTGCCCTTCCCTTTCACGTTCATCTCCCCCTTTTTTCTTCTCCGAGTCACGCCTCCGTTCTTGCTTTTTTTTTTTCTGCGGGCAGCATCCCCGCCATCCCCTGTTTTTTTCTCCCCCGGGAGAAGGTCAGGATCCTCTCCCCGCCCGTCTTTTTTTTCGAGGGGTAAAAGCTCGTCTCACCCTGTTCCCTTCCGCCCTTTCGGTGAAGCTGTTTAATTTTCCTTTCATCGGGTTTTTTGCTGCCCCTTTGCACAATTACCCCCCCACCGGAGCTCAAAAAAATTGCCCTGTTAGTTGTAGCTAGGTTTTTCTTAAGTGCGTCCCGCCCCCCCCTCTCGGGTCCACTGCCCCAGAACCTTCATGCTCCGGCCCTTTTTTCCTCTTTGGGATTGCAGGTACACCGTGAGTTTCCCCCCAGTCTGAGCGTTCGCAGCCATCCAATCCCATTTTCCCTGTTGTTTTACTCTTTTGATTTGAACGGCCAAGGCCACCGTTTGTCTTCCGGTCCCTCAGATCATGGCACCTTTTCCACGACCGATCAAAGGTCTCGCCCCCTTCCCCGTTGTTCTCCTTGCAGGATGATTTTCTCCGGATACGTGCCTTTCGTTTTTGCCCTCAGCCGAACTTTTTTCCTTCGATGCCGACCCTACCTTTTGAAGTCACTCACCGTACCTTCAAGACGCCACCCGTCTTCCCTCGGTTCTCCCCTCGTCTGGTCAAGATTGAGTTCGTACCCTCTTTTGCCGGAGAAATTTTTTTTTCGACATTAAAACCTTCCCCAATTTTCCTGCTCCCTTTTTCCTTCATTTTCACGTCTTTTCGTTTTTCCTCCCCCCCAAGACCATTTCAATCGCCCAGATATCCCAATAAGCGATTGTTTTGGTATGATCTTTACTTTTCAGGGACGATGCATGTCACCTGCCTCCCCCCTTGAGTTCCTCCGCCTGTGCAGAGGTTGCTTCCTCCTCATCATTTTGCTCTACGGTTGCCGTAACATTACCGTTCGGACTTTTTGGTCCTTGTAGGGACAAGGTCATTTTTTGGTCAATACTTCTATTTGACGCGGCTCCACTGTTTGGTTACCTCCCTGCTTAAAAGCGTGGAGAAGGCCAGTGTTCGCCTTACCTTAGTCTCCTTGATGATAATTTCTTGGATGTCTTCCCTCTCCTTCCCTTTTTCCCTCCTCCTCCTTTTTGGTTTTTTTTTCCTCTCGCTGTGGTTTTTGAAGCGGCTCACCAGGGCGCCCCTGTTCCTCCAGCTGGACACCCCCCCTCTCTCTCCCACATTTCCTTACACGCTTCCGTGTTGTTTTATTCCCAAAACAGTGATAGCCGCTTCAAAAATCCTCTTCAGAGGATTTTGCTTTTGTAAAAGGACCCCCAAAAACGATTTTACCTTTTCCTTTCCGGGTCGGACTCAACACACCGTCGGCCCCCTCATTCGCGTTACTTCACCTTCCTTTTCTACTCAAACATGACCATCTGATTTGGATCGTCCTCCCTCCCCTCTTATCCCCCTTACTCTTTGACAAAATTCGGTAAAGTTTTTATAGTTCCGGATTTCAACTTTTCTTTTGTCCTTCCCAGACGAGCGGGTCTCACGCGTCTTTCCCTTTTTCTTTTCACGGGAAACGTGCGCTCGTCCCTGTCCTTTACGAAATTTTCCTCCTTGAGTTATACCGGCGAGTTCCTCAGGGTTTTTTTTTCTTTTCATTCGATGTGGCGGCCCGTGAAGCTGCCCTTTTTTATCCGTCGGCCTCCTAGTTTTTTTTCACCCTGAAGCCCGGTGATCCTTTCTCCCTGAATTTACTTCGACTTGACTGTATTCTTTTTGTACCGGTCGGGGGAATTTTTTTTTATGTCCCATATCTGTCTACCCTTTGATTTTTCGTTTTTGTCACAATCTCTTTTCTTTTCACCCCCTCGCGAATAGAACGCCCCACTTGGATCCTGGGAACTGTTCTTGACTGTTTTTTTTCAAGGTGGTTTCCCCCTTCCCAGATATCTCTTTTACAATCGCATCTTCAGGTTTCCTTTTTTTCTTTCCCTTTGGACACCTGCCAAGGTCAATGTACTTTCCCCGGTTTTCCCCCTCTCGAAACTCACATCATGTTCTTTTCTATTGGAAGAGGTTTTGATGTAACCGCATTTAAGAAATTCTCTGTTCTGAGTCCCTTTGAATCCCCTTTCCTTATCCAGTTTTTTTCTCGAGCCCCCCTCTACCCACCCCGATAGCAATCCTGACGCTTTCTCCGTTTGTTTCCTTCTTTTTAACATGGATGCGGATTTTTTTGCCTGCCAACTCTTAAGACACTAAAAGGCTTGACTTTCCGGACTATGCCTCCCTCGCTATGCTTTTCCTTCCATTTTTTCAAGGGGAATGCTTTTTCCTCTTTTTCCTTGTACGCCATCGCCCTTCCATTCATCGGTTTTAGTTTCGTCCTTCATGTGAAATGGGGCGTGCCCTCGAGCGTTGCCTTCCCTTAAAGAAGACTTCCCCCTCATCCGTATTCTTACTGGACTTTACTCCCCCCCCCACCTTTTCCTCCCTGCACCCCAGGACCATCTCCCATATTTTTCCCAGAGAACTCCCCCCCCTCTCCGAACCCGTCTTTTTGTACTAAGGAAATACCGTCCCAGTGTTCTTCCTCGTCATCAGAAAAGTCGCAAGGATATCCCCCCTTTTTTTTTCCTTATTTCTTGTGACTCAAACCGGAGGCCGTCATATACGCAGAATGCGTTCCATTGCCGCCTATCTTTCCTCCTCCGTGGTTTTTTCTGATAGTCGTTTCCCCGGGTGGCAACAGCCCCCTTGCCGCCTTCGTGTCTGGCATTCGTTTTGAAGCAGAGATCGTTTTTCCTTTTCCTCTCCCTTTTTTTGATCTCTCGCGGTATTTCCTGGTCCCATGACCATGGAGACCCATTCACGCCAATGTTTTTTGTTGGAGGATGTTTTTATGGTGCTGTACGTTTGCTTGTTCGTAGCGTATGAGCCTTTTCCCTTTCCTCTTCTTCTTTTTGGAAAAATTCCGGGTCCTTTTCTCCCGTTTCTTAGCTCATCGCTTCACTCTTTCCCCCTTACTGGTTTCTGACGACGTTTTATCACTCAAGAAGGGGGGAGCTTGCCCTTTTTTGGTTTTGTGCAACCCCCTCCCTTTTCTGCGTCCGCTTTGTCCCCCCTTTCCTTTCCAACATAAGCGCCCATATTTTCTCTTCCTGCAGCTCCGGGTCTTGAGGTTCGGTCCGCCCTCGCTGTTGCCTCTGTTCCACCTCGTGTAGACCCCCCCTGTTCCTTATTACTTCTTCCGCTCTTGTAGTTTTTTTTTGGGACCTGATTCCCCCTCTTCGTCGGACTGGTGAGTTCGTGTTTTGGTACGCGACACTTGCCCCACTGAAACCCGAGTCAATCCCACCCCCAAAAACGTGAGGTTTTCTCTGGCGTGTCAATTCCCCCAGATCCCCTGCCCAACAATCCCTTTTCCTTGGGTCTCCTCCCCACTATGAGCCGATGCAGCTGCGATTTCCTCTTCGGACTTTTTGCCGGTCCACGGAGTTGCCCGGGATCCCGCGACATCGTTCGGATCTCTTCGCTAGGTGTGACAGATTCTTATGTTTCCCGCAATGCCCCGTTTCCGTTTCTTTCTGTTTGTAATTTATTTTCTAGAAATCCTTCCTTACCCCCTACGTCCTGGCTCTTTCTCGCCGTCAGTTCGTTTTCCTTTGTTCAGTGATGTTGAGAAGGATCCGTTGGTTTTTTTCCAGCCGAAATTCGAATCGCTTCGCCCGATAAAAGGTGGATATCCTATTGAGTTCCCCTGTCTCCTCCGTACAGTTTTGCAGGAGACTCCCCCTGCTTTACTTTACCTCTGTACTCCCCCGGCAAGCTGTTTTTGTATCTTCCTCTTGGCCGAGCGAATTTGTGTTCGTCCCTGATTTAGCCCGTGAGTGAATCCCGTCCGTGATCCGTCAACACAGACAATTTCATCTCCCCTCTTTGGACCAAGGAAGCTTGTTTTTTTTTCCTATCTTATGTCTATCTCGTTTTCTTTGCCCCCAAAATATGTAAATGTCGTCTTTGGAATGGGCAGGGGTGGGACCCGCCCCCTTTTTGTTTGGGGGGTTTTTCGGCCGCCTCCTTTTTGACTTCTAGGTTTTTGTCTTTTCGCCACTCCCTTTTTGCTTCCTATGCAGATAATTTTTGACGGGCCCTTTTCCCCTCTTTTTTTGAGAGACATGACCCTTCTCGGAACGGCTTTTCCCTTTTTTTTATTGATTGCGAAGCTCGTTGTTCCCTCTTCGAACATTGCTGACCTATGGATGGTCTTTCAACCCCCCCACCTGTGATCTCTCTTTACTTTTTTTTTTTGATGAGTATGCGTCTCAGACAATACAGTTTATCCTTGCACGTTCGCCTTTTTTAACCCCTAGCCCCCCCCCCAAAACTTTTCTCCCCAAGCTTCCTCGCCGTTGCTGTTCCCCCTCCCCACACAAAGTGAGCTCCTTCCGTTTTTTTCATCGTCTGAGTTTTTCCTTCCCTTTTGTTTCCTGTAAAAGGGAAACAACACCCCTTGTCAAGCCGGTCTCCGTCATTGCCTTTTTCCCTTCCCTTCTTCCCAATGAATTGATGGCGTGGTCCCCCCCCCACCCTCCCTGCAATGTCGAAACGTTCATTCCCTGATTTTCTGTCAAACTGTACCTGGCTCTCTCTTCCTCCTCCCCCCCCAAACTAGCTTCCCTTTAAGGTCCCCCCCTTTTCTTTTTCCCTTTTTCCTTTGGACCGGATCCCTGGACTAGTCTTTCTAAGATTTCTTCCCCCCTTTGGTATTTTCTCGGCCAATTGGATGAATTTAGCAGTCCCACTGGCTTTAGATGCCTTCTCAAGCTTCATTTTGCGTTTTTCTCCCCCCGCCTCTCTTCCCCACTCGTATATCACTTATTCCTTCGCCTTCCTGAATTTCGTCCGGAGTTATTACTATCTCAGCGTACAAGTAGGCCCACGTTGACTTTTGGCTGAATATTTCTTCGAAAGGATTTGCTGCTGATGATTCAACCTCCTCTTTTCCCTTGTCCCGGCTGGCCGTTCACCCCCCCGATCACACCGACGCGAATAGATCTACGAACGTCCTGGTGCTTCGAACGGCCCGGTTTTTTAGGCTCCCCCTTGTAAGGTAGCTCCCCTATTCTTTTTTCCCCAGCAGTTTCCCCGCCGGCTTTATAATTTTTTTCTTTCCCCGTTCAATGATTTTGTTTTTTTACTTTTCTTTCCCCTCTCGACACTCCCCCCTGTTGGTTGTCATATCTAGTTGGGCCCGAGGTTTCTCTTTTCGAGTGCAAGACTGGTCTGTATGTTCCACCTCCAGCTTTTCACATCCCATTCTTTCTCCTTTTCCGAGTTTCCCCCTCTACCTTCCCTGCTAGACTTTTCTGTAATCCTGACTCCCTCCCAGATTTGTTCATGACCCGAGACCCCGGATTCGTCTGATGGAAAATCACGGGAATTCCACGCCCATCAAAAGGTATTCTTTCCTACTTCTCGCCTCTTTCTTTCTTTCACTTCCCGGGACACCAGATCGGTATTTCCCCTCACTTTTGTAAGGGACGCCCATATTCGGTTCCCCCCCCGGCTCGGTTTCGTCTTCGCCTCCCCAAGTTCGTTTGATGAAATTACCCCTATGCCTTTTCATCGCGGTCTCTTATTTTTTTTTTTTGTTTTTTTTTTTTTGTTTTTTTTTCCTCCAAAGTTCAAGACTCGTCTTTCTAAGTTGCGGCCCTTACAACAAACCACTCGACCCTCACGAAAACATTCATTTTTCCCATCCCTATTTTCCTGACCAGCCAGCCCAGTGCGGCTGTCTTTCCTGTTTTCCCCCCCCGTCCTTCGGATTTCATTTTTTTTTTTCCGAGCAAGCCCTCCTCGTCTTGCTCTCTGCCTCCCAGTCGCCTACTCCTTCCTCTCCTTTTGTGTATTTTTCTCCCCAACCGAATCTCCCTTTTTTCCTCCTTTTTTTTTTTCTGAGAGCGGTTTTCCTTGCCCCCCCCCCTCTGCGTTTCCAGGATCCCCCGGCTTTTCTCTTAGAGATACGAGGAGATCATGTCTTCGCGCTCGTTTTTCCAGTAAGAGAAGTTTTGTTCCCCTGAAATGTCTTCACCAGAATTTCTTTTTTTCGTGTTTGTTTTTCTCTTCAAATGGAGTTCTGTCGGTTTTTTGTCGGTTTGGATGAGCCGCCTGAACAGGCTCTCCCTTCCCCGATTCGGCCGAATCAGCCCGTTCTTCATCAGAGGACAGTCATTCCTAATAGTGTCCTGGCGCATAGATCCCCTGGTCTCGTCCTTGGGCGTTTTTTTTTGTTACCTTCCAACCCGTTCTGATCTCATTGGTGACATTGAAGTCATAGCGCTATTTTTTCCCCCTTCGTCCCTCGTTCCTTGAGTGAGGCTTTGTTTCCTAGGCCTTATAAGAAATAAGACTGTTGATCTTCCCCTTTTCTTTCTGCGCCCGGATCCTTTTCCCTTCCCTCTCTTCGTTGTAGTCGGTGACCCACTCCTTCCTCTCCCCCTTTCTCCCCCCAGTCGGCGACTGGGAGGTGACAGCTCTCTGGATTGTGACGCCGACAGCCCTTTTTGCGTGCACTTCGAAAACCTCGTCCCACCTTTACAACAGCAACATCCGTTGTTCTGGCTTTTCGACCGTCAACCCTTCCTTTCTTTTTGGTGCCCTCCGCATCTTGTCCTCTGCGCCAGCTGCTTAACCTCGGATTTTTCCGTACACCGGATTCTCCCTTTTGATACGTTCAGTGCCTCCCCCCCGTCTTGTCCTGGATCTTAGTCGCTCGTTGACGCTCTGGTTAATGGTTTTCCCGGCCTTTTTCCCCACCCCCTTTCTTCTTTTTTCATGTTATTTCCATCCTTTCTGTATTCTCCCTCCTGAACTCAGTCCCTTTTTTTTTTTTTTTTATATTGAAGTGCTGCTTGAGTTCTGTGTTTTCAGACCGCCGAACTTCTGACAGGCTTCTTCGACGACCCCCCTTCTAGCTTCCGAATCCTAGTAAGAGCTTTGCATGGTTCAAAATGCCCAGATTAGACGTTTCGTCCTCGTAATCCCCAATGCAATGGACAGTTCTTCTCCTCATCATTTTTTTCGTACCGTTTTCAAAACCCAGGTTAGATCCCGTTTCCGTAACGCTCGGCGGGATCGTCCCACCCCCTCCCCGCCTCCTTGCACTCCGGCGCACCCCGATGTTTTTGGTAGATTAGGATATTCCCCTTCCTGGACGATTCCTTTTCCCAACTAAGTATGTAAATGTCTTTTTTCTACCTTTTTTTTTTTTGTACTTCACCTCTCAACATGGGGTTCCTGTTTTCCCTTTTAACGTTCTGCGAGCTTTTTTTTTTTACAGACCAGGCACCATGTGCTACTATGCCTAGGAATGGTTGACGAGGATATTAACTTTTTTTTACAGCCCCCCCCTTCTTTGGTCCCGGCGTTGGAAGTTGGTTTTTCCCCCTTTTTTTTCCCTCCTCTGCGCATTGTCCGCATTTTTTCTCTCTTTTTTTGCCGCTTCCCCCCCCACCCCCCCCTTTTCCTCCTCAGTTGTTTTTTGAGTTATACTAACAGTTTTGAAGATCTCCATCCATCCTTTCGACGGTTCTCCGCTTCTGCAAAGATCTCCACCAACTTTCCCCCCCTCAGTTCAGCGCGGGGGATCTGGATCCCACAATTTCTCTCGGTCAAGACTCTGACCTTGGTGCTTGTATGTTAAAAGTCCCCCCACACCAGAGATAGTAATTTTCGTGGCCCCCTCTTTCCCACTTATTTCTGAGAGTCCACCCCTTCCCCCCCTGAACTGATCGAACTACATTACCTTCATGCATTGTCCAGGGCCCCACTTCTTTCCAAAACCACATCGATCGGTCCACGGCACCATTTTTTTAATTTTTGACATGTCTACAGAAGAGCGTGCTCCACCCTTTCCTCCTTTTTCTTGTTATGGCGAAACGTTCTTTTTTCAGGATTTTAAGGTTAACCCCAAGTCTTACGGTGGCTTACGCGTTCCCATTTTTTTTTTTTTTTTTCAAGGAAGGTTTCCTGCAATCTTTCCTTTTTTATTCTTTTCCCTCCCCTCTTAGAACCTTTGTTCATCATTTTCCCCTCCCTCCTTCCCCCGGACCTGTGAAAAACGCTTTCAAGGATTTCCTTCTCCCAGCCCACCTTCCCAATTCTTGGATTTGCGGACTCTCAGTCCGGTAGCTCCCTTGAAAGATTGTGTATTTTTCTTACCCCCTCCACTCGGGGAGACTGTCACTTTTTCCTCCCTTGCACCCCATATCAGAGCTCCACCGAGAATGCTATACTCCCTCTGTTTCTTTTTTCCGGTTGCGAACTCGTTACCGGACCCCCCTTTGAGAGTTGATCTCCAGCTTCCCCTCTTATTCGGGCTGTTGCCAGCAATTTCCTCTTGCCGGTTAGGTGCTTCCCTCTTAATAACATGATGTTGCCCTGGTTTGATCTATTTTTCTCTTCGCGTTGCACAGCCTCCCAAGATGGAGGGAGGTATGGAAAACAGCGCCAGCTTCCTTAGCCGAAGAGTTTTGGCATAGCCCCGTACATCGCGTCGAAGTAATCACGCTTTCCGAGGGGAAGACCGAGGCAACATTTTTTTCTTTTGAGGCCCCCGCGCTCCCGCAAGAAACCCTGTCGTGAGAATATTTCAGAATTCTTTTTTTTCGCCTAATACCTTCCATACCCTGGGCTTATTCTTCCCTCCTTTCCCTGAACCGCCAAGGTGTCCGTCCCCCCCCTTCACTCCCTCCCCCAACTCTTTTTCTCGTCGTCGACCTTTCCTTCCTGGAAAGCGATGTCCGCTTCCTTTTTCGACCGAATGTTCCAACCCAGAAACGTTTGTTATGCATTCTTCATTCACCTCCTTTTTTCTCCTCCAAACGGACAGAACTGACTCTCCCCTCAGTTCAGCACCCGCCCCCCTTTCTGTCATAAATTTTCCTGTTAAACCTACCTCCTTTGAATTCTGCCTCCATGCAATCAGTAGTCTATCTTTTCGTTCCCCCCCCTGTGAGTAAGACCTTCCTAATCCGAAGGAGGTTAATTTTTGCCACGATTTCCTAATCTATTCCCACCGCTAACGTGGTTTTGTTTCTCGGTCCCAGGTTTCGGAAACCCTTCCCAAGCCCTTTTCCGAGGAGGTCGGCCGTTTCGATCCCCCCTTCCTTAGAAGATTGATCATGATAGTGCTCTCTCTTCTCCCGGTTCCTTCCCTTCCTCTGTACGAAAATGGAGAGGCCGACGCCCACTGTTCGGTGAACGAGTGCAAATATGGTTAGTTATGTGGTTTTTTTTCGGTTTGGAGGCTCCCCCTTGCCTTTTCTTTTCTTCCTTATAATCATCGCTGTCTCTTTTTCTCTCCCTCCTTTTAAGCCTACGACTAGGAAGGGCGCCTACTTGATCCCCCTCTCGAATTTTTGTCCCTCGGTGCGTTTTTGCGCTTCCCGTCGTGCATTGCCATTACATTGTCCAGTCATAGAGAAAACCATATCTGGCGAGTATGCCCTCCCCCCCTTTTTTGATTCTTTTTTTCCTTCCTGCCAGACCCCCGCCTCCCTTCCTTCCTTTCCCCCTCGGGAAGCTTTTTTCCGTTCCTTATTCCTTCTTACTTCTGATTTTCTTTCCCTTTTGGAAGAGCGACCTTTCAACGTGTATTGTTAATGCTGGTCGCTTGTTCCTGTTCTTTCAGGGACAGCAGCGGTTTCTTCTTGCCCCCTTTCCCCCTCTTCCCCACCGAGATATCAACCAAGCCCTTCTTTCCCTATAGGGAAGTTCATTCCTTCCATCATTTGACTGGGGTTTGGCAGCCCTCAAATGATGCGTCCTTTCCTATGCGATTTCCTCGTATTTTTTCCTGGATACCCCCTTTCGTTTTCGCAGTTTCAGGAATCCAAGCACTTTCTCTTCTTATTCGCTCTTTGGTTGTACAGCTCTTGTGCAGATTTTTTCTTCGCAAACCCAAGTTCTCCGCGGCTTTATGGTCTTCCTCCAGACGCCCGTCATTACCGTTTCAGACTCCAAGATTCGAAGTCCTTTGTGTTTTCCTTTGTCCTTGGCTGCTCTTTTTTCTTAGGTTACCCTTCCGAATCTTCAAGCCTATGCCGACCCACAGTGTTTATCCCTCTTTTTCTGAGCCTCAACGTAAGTCTGAGACTTCCGATTTCGTTTTCGTAACTTCCGGTTTCCTGGATTGAAAGATTTTACAGTTCGTACTTTTTTTCCTCCCCCCTTTCGCCCAATACCAAGGGTTTCGGTTCCACGCTAGTTGTCCTTCCCAAATGTCAATCGACAGGCCCCCCGTTAACTGGACCCTTTTTGGTAGAATAGGCTTCGCCCCTTTCTGGGCGCTTTCCCTTTCCGATTCTTTTCTTTTTCTATCCATTTGACTGTAGGGTTTTTTTTTTTCTCCTTGGCTCCGACGGTGCGGGCCTCCCCCCGTTCTGTTGGAGCTCGTTTTGGTTGGTCCCCAGACATTCCCTTTTGGGGAAAATTCCTCTGTCAGATTGTTTTTATTTTTCCCTTCTGGCTGCTTTACTGTTTGGAGATCCCCCCTTTGGAATTTTTTTCAGCAAGTGCAAATTGCGCTTTTCCCGAGTCGCCTTGCTGATTTGGATTTTTTCTCCCTTCAAACCCACCGT
>Ga0179593_1258447_pt1 | contig 11083 bp, 9 predicted proteins | sample CZODoug2_1_08_16_FD_185931 | JGI IMG/M metagenome (GOLD analysis project Ga0179593, IMG submission 185931) | Vadose zone soil fungal communities from Angelo Coast Range Reserve, California, USA - CZODoug2_1_08_16fungal (PacBio error correction) | ecosystem: Environmental > Terrestrial > Soil >... | reverse complement strand
CCTCGTAGAGAAAGCGAAAGGATTCTGTCGGCCTATTCCGTTGGAAGCGAAGGGAGATGTGTCGACCTCTTCGTGAGCCCAGTTTATTTTTTCGCATAAGAGGTGGGTACCACCGTCCAGTTCAGTACCTAAAGTGATTGCGTGGAAGAACCTGAGCCTGATCCTTGATTCCTGCTCCCCCGAAGGGAAAGGCGTTGAAGACCACCATGTCCACAATGTTATTCTAGCCTTCCTTTCCCTTCTCAGTCAAGCCTCTTTGTCGGTTTTCCGTCGTTTTTTCGCTTTTTGTTGCTGTGGAGCTCCCAGAATAATCGGCGAAGATTTTTACCTTGATATAATGTCCCCTTTTCTTTCACGCCCAAGTATGCCACTTACTTGGGCTTGGAGAGCTTACATGAAACCGAGATCGTCGAATTTACTTGCCCCCCCCCTTCCTTGTTGTGATCCCGATCAGTATGTTAGTTTCCAGGCGAGAAGAGGTCCAAAGGATTCACTTATTCGTGTCGCTGGGTGTCACCCGTTCCTCTCCCCCCTCAAGTCGAGGATATCCATGTTGAACCGGGCCCGTAGTAGATCGTTTTTACCCCCCCTGTTCGTTCACGCTTAATTTTTCCTCCTTACTACTGGCCCGCACGTTTTCCTTCGACAGCACCATCCGCAGGGATCCCAGAACGGAACAGGTCGGTTTCTTAGTGGCCAGGTATGCTTTTCCCCACCCCAAAGAAGTTGATATCCGTAATCTATTGCCCTTTCAGCTTTGAAAGTATAAAGACAGTTAAAACTTCTTCCATTTTTCTTCCAGAAGAAATGGGGCACAATGTCCCCCGTATCTACTTCTACGCCCATGGCTTGGCTTTTTTCCAAACTCTGGTAATTAACTCTTCACTTATAGTAGGGCGGTACCCCGTAACCTGCCCCCCCCCAAACTACACCCGTCATCACCGCTCCCCGCCGTTCCCCCTCGGTTCCACATGCTAAAGAAAGACTGGAACCTCTCCCTCTAATTAGGAATGAATCTGCCGGGTGTATACGCGGCCATTCGATCGTGCGCAACGGTCCACGTTTCTACCCTTTCCAGTCTTCATTTTTCCCCCACTGTAGTGCCTTCCCTCTTCGGAGAACCAGAACGCTTCATATATTTTTCCGACGATTCCCGGCGCAACTCTTGAAGAACTCAAGATCACTCCCTGGAGCCTCGACCTCGCCTTAATTTGGTTGGGTGTTGTTCTTCCCTTTCACTTACCCATGCTTATTCTTTAACAAGTCTTTTCTTAAGTTGATCTGTTTCACCGAGACCCTCCGAGGAGTGTTTTCATTCTTCCCCTCTTTAGTCCGACGCCTCAACTTGGCATGTGTAGATATTCACCCCTCAGTATATCCTCTCCTTCACCCCCTCTCCCCCATTGTTAGTCTCTATAGTTAATAACAAAAGTGTTTTTTTTTCTAGCATCGGACCTTTGGGTTCCGTCGTTTGAAGATGATGGCCTCGACCTGAATGGTTTATCTTACCCAAGTGAGGAGGATGAAGACTTTCCAGACTGCGCCCTCAGCTCTCGTTTGTTGTTGACGTCCTCAACTTCCCCTTTTCCCCCGCCGACTAAGTTAAAGAAGACCTCCTTTCTGTTCTCTCTGACCACCCCAAAAAGTCAGGCGATGTCGGGACCCCCTTCCCCCCCTGAGTGATCTGAGTCTCGTTCTACGACTCTTTTTCTTACTCTCAAACCCCCTTAAGACCTTTTACTCTTTTATTAGCCTCGTAGGTTGCCTTCACCAGCGACCGTGAAGACATGGAGACTCTTGTCGTCCCCTGTTCCTGTTGCCGCCCTCTTCTAGACTGGTTTTATAACCCTTCCGTTCCTCCCTCTTCCGTCCGTTGAGGACGTAGACCTTACGGCGCGTTAGCGTGGCAATTTTTTTTTTTTTTTTTTTTTTCCGGCTACTGTTCTAAGGGTTCGTTTCGGATCTTATTTCTACCTTCCACTCAGATGCCGTCTCCTTCCCTCTCCTGGAGTAATCCCCCCTCAATACCATTAGCCACCCATTGACCTTTTTCCGTAGGTAGAACTTCGAATAGTCCCATTTGCCCCACCCATGTCTTGTCCCAGCCCTTGTACTCCTTGACCCCTTTTCGGTGCCCTTAGTGAACTTCTTATGTATCGATTTACGCTCTCACCTTTACTCAACACGGTCCCCTTTGTCTTACGCCTTTAACTGGTGTCTTTTTGTAGACTTGCCCTAACCACTCGACTTTACAAGGAATACCTTCTCCTCCCTCTAATGAAGATAAGGTTAACTTTTCCCGTACTTTTCTACAGCGGTCCCTTAGCTTGTCTCCATAAGATGTTTCTCGAGCCGAAGTAATGCACCGCTACTTTTCCTTTCCGTGGAACGTTCTGCGATTAGCCACCCATACGTACTTCACAAGTTCAGAGGGATGCAGGACAGTTGTCATATCGGTGTTTCGTGTAGATTCTACTTCCACCCCCGTTTAGTGAAGATTTTCTTTTTCAAGTCCTTTCCTTTCTAGTCGCCCAAGCTCGTACCTGACCTCTCTGTGTCCAATGGGCCCGGTTAAAAAAGAGAGATCGGACGAACTCTGAGCTTATGAGCAGACGTTTGGACTCTTTTCCTTTGGCGAATGCTTATTACAACCGCCTTCCTTTTCCCCCATAAGTCTTAGATAAGGACTTCCCTTATTATTTTAGAGGGCTCCTGAAAATGTCCTCTTTCTTCCCCGTTAGAAGACTCTTCGACTATACGTATTCCCTCTAGACTCTTCTTCCCTCTCCCGCCCGCCTTCGCTCGACCCATAGGCATGAATTCTTTCCCTCTACGTCGTGTAAGAATCGGCGATCAGCGTCACCCCCCTTTTTTTTCCCGCGGACAATAAATGAGACTCTCTGGGACTGCACCTGTGAGGGTTTCGCGTAGGTCCTTAACCTTCGGGTTCGCGTTTTCCCCCTTCCTTTTTTTAACCTTTACTCCTTTTACAACGCCTTTCCCTTCTTTACTACTCCTTACCCTCGTCAGCCTTATTTTCCCGTCATCTCTTCGCTCCGATATAGGGGCAAGGGTTATTCTGTTTCCGACGACTATCCTTAAAACCGAATCCTTTTTGATTGTTCCTTCTTTTTTTTCCCTTCACAGCGTTCGACACCCCCCCCCCCCACAAAGCCTTCGGGACTTTTTAACAGTCTTTCGACTAGTTCTCTTCTCCGCTCGTTTTTCTTCTACGGATTCCGTGCCGGTACTTTCCCTCTCCCAGCTTTCAGAACAAGACTCATCTTGTCACCAAGTGCTGGCATGTGGCAGCTAAATACAGACCCCTTTTTCTCCCTGAGTCTTGATAGCCTTCCTCTCTTGCTATCCCCCCTCCTTTTCACGGGACCGCACCAGACTTTTTTTTTAAGAGGCTTAGGGACTGTCCGCGTTGATACGTCCCTCTCAAGTATAGATATCTTTTAATTTTTGTTTGAGCTCTACCTTGACTTAAGGGTTCCTCCCTCGTCAGGTGGCATCCCTCCTCTTACCAGTTGAGAAAATCACACATTTTTCTTCTTTGTGCATTTCCTCCCCTTCTACGCCAACTTTTTCTGTAGGGTAGAACATTCCTCCTTCCCGATTTCTCGTCTGAGTCTGCAGTTCCTTTTAGGAAAAAGCAGACATTTCCTTTGAGTTCGCATGTCTACTTCAATCTTTCCCCCCTGTCCATCCCCTTCTTTTTGAGTAACCGTTAAGAGACGACGGAGTCCTTCACTTTTCCTCAACACCCCTCTTTCTTTGGTATCACATCTTCTCCCTGGGTTCGGTGTTTGTAGGACGTCAATAGAGTCTTCGTTCCTCCAATCCCCAGAGATCGTCGAGGGATGCCTCCTCTCCGGCTTCGAGGAGTGACGTTTCTTCTGATACTCTTAATGCTTTCTTCAAAGCAGTTGAACCCATTTTTCCGCTATTCCGGATTAGAACCCACGTGATTTTACCTCGATCTGCCCTCCATTTCTTCACTCATCGCGCCATTCTTTTTTTTTCCGGCCTTTTCTCCCCGAAGATTCCCCTCCTTCTAATCGAGTAGTAAGTCATTCCTGTCCTTATTTTTTCGGAAAGCGACGGGAGATGTAGAATTCTTCTCGCTCATAGCTACTGGATATTTTTATTTTGATTCTCCTTTCCTTTGGTAGCCTTATCTTTTCGTCAGTTCATTTTGACACCTCCTGCCCTTTGCTTTTAACCAACTTGAGCCTGATAGTTCTTTTCTGTCAAACTCATTGCCCGGTTTCCTACTTTAGGTTCCCACAACCGTCTCTCTTCTCACTTCAACCCGGCTTTTCTTTGTTTATGTCCCCCTTTTTTTCGATATTTGGTGTTGAAAAATTGGCCGGAGCTCCTCTCCCCCCCTTCCCTGAAGAGTTTTTTCCCTCGGCTCTTTCCCTTTCTGTCCACCTCCTTTCCCGACTCTTTTTTTTTTCGTTTTTTGAGCTTAGCCCCCACCTTTGAGTATCAGAACAATTCCCCGAAGGCCCTCCCCCCTCATTTTGATCGAGGAATTCTTCGTTGCGATTCTAATCCCTTCTCAAAGATTAATTCACGGTTCACTCGTGCCGTAGAGTAAGACAAGGCGAGGATTTCTCGCCTTCTTTTTTTTAACAGAGTCTCGTCCCCGCTAGAATACCCCCCCCTGCCTTTCTTTGACTGACCCTTTTCAGGACTTATTACTGGACTGCACGTGGGGGTCTCTTCCTCACACTACCGACTGGCCCAGGTTGACTTCCTGATAGGGGTAAAGGTTGTGTTTTCCCCCCAATCCCCTTCCCCCCTCTCTCGACTTTTCTCTCCATTGAATAAAGCCAGAACAAGTCCATTCGTGATGGCTTCCAGATCCTTTGTTCCATGTTAAGATTCGAATTCTACCCGCCTGTACATGGTCTGGGCTGTCTTCTTTCCTTTTCGGTAATTAACATCGCCCTTGCGGATGGGAATGTACGGAACCTCTCCCAACGACCCCTTCAGTAACTCCTCCCTTTTTTTATTGCCCTTCTTCCCAACTTAAAGCTCCCTCCTTTTCATATCAGGACCCGAGACGAATTCTTCATTTGAAGTGGGCTACCTGATGAAATTCCTACGTTAGTCTCACTTAACTTTGTGAATCCTTTTCGGACATCCATTTTTCCCCTTATCTGTGTTGAAGTGCCAGACATTATTCTCCCTCCGGAGTAGTGATAGATCATTTTTGTGGCCTACGCGCCTTTAGCCAAAGATTCGCCGTTATTTCCATTCCCATCCAACCTTTTTGAGTCCTTACGTCACTAGCGGATTTGCGGGGTGGTCAGCGCGCCCCTTCCCTTCCTTTCTTTAACTTCTTCGGTTGGCCATTTCTTCTCGTCACACCCGAGCCTCTTCTCTTCAGGCCGCCGATGATTTCTCTCCTTTCTTTATTTTTCATGATAGTACACAACATTCATCCATTCTATCTTTCACCTGGCGCAAAAAAGGTAAGCTCTTTTTCTATTTTCCTCCTTTTTTTTTCTCATCTCTAGTCCCTTTTTTTTTCCCTTTTTTGGCAGATTCTTCCCTTCCTTTTTTTTTCCTATCTTAAAAGCTGGCAAAGTGAGGAGGGAATCCTTCCTCGGAATTTCCTCGGTAGGGGAGAGTTTTCTGAATTCAACGTACCAGTTTCTTCTATTCACCCTCCAGCCTATGGTATGCATAGGTCCTCTAACCCAAAAGCAACCTTTCTTTTAACCCCTTCCCTTATTTTCCTTGTCTTCTATATCTTGCGTTTTTTCACCCCCCCGCGTACGATAAATTCTATTTTTTGTCGCCTCTTCCCTTCCAGTGGTGAGCACTTTTTTTTTTAGACAGTTTCCCTCCCTCTCTCCTCTCCTTTTGTATCCCTTTGCAACATTTTTAGTTTTTTTTCGGACGGCAGTCAGTTAGCTTGTCCGACGGTTTCTTCTTTTTCTTCTTTGAGTCTTGGTAGTTGGCGGATCTTTTTACCTGCCCCATTAGATCAGGTTTTTACTCTCTTAATGAAAGAATTTGGCCTTTTTTTTCCCCAGTCTTTGAAGTAGTAGAACTTCTAATGGCCCTTCACCCCTTTCCCCTTGCCAGAAAGCCTGTCGCTTTCACGGCCGGTGTAGGCATCTACTCTCTCTATATTCAGAAGATAAAATCTTCTTTGTCACGGGGCAAAGAGCAAAGAATGTCCTGTCCTCCTGTCCTTCTTTTTCTGGGAGATTGTAGTGTCAAACCCACCTTCTTATCCAGGCATGTAATCCCCCCTTTAATTCAGGTATCCTTTGGTTTTTTCCCCTATTCTCTACGCGGTTCTCTCTTTCACTACTTAGAAAGTGTTTTTACTTACTAGATCTCCTGCTTGACTGTGTTTTTTGGACCTCTTCTCCTTTCTCCCCATCACAGATCACTCAGTTCTTTTTTTCCCGGTTTGCCTTAGGGAATTTAGATCTCTCTGTCTTCCCTCTCAGAAAAACAAACCTCTTCTTGTGGAATCCTTTTCTTTTTTGTGGCCCGGACCCCTTTTACCATTTTCTAGGCCCCTTTTCTCTCCCCTGTATCGTTATCTCCTTCCCCAAATGTCCACACTCTCTCTCGACGAAACCTTCCCATCATCGTTCTGTTGGACTCCTAGTGTTCTTTTTTTCTTTTGTTTTGACCGCTCTTAACTGTTTCCCCCCTTTTTCAGGTAGGCCCAATTAGAATGTTACATTGTGTTTGCCCACGCCCTTCTATTTTACCCTTGAACCATGGATTTTTTGACCCCACCCTTCGCTTAGCACGCCTCCTTCCCCATACCGTCCCCCTTCGCTGACTCCTCTTTCCCTAGTGCTTACTGTTTCTTCCTACTTCTTCCTCCTGATCAAGTAGTAATAATCGGATTCTTTCCCTTCTTGACGGCTAAATTTATCGACGGTTTCCTCCGTTTTTTGTGGCAGAGCCGTCTGAACTCGTTGTATCTCGGGAGACGTCTTTCTGACTTATGCGACGCAATCACTCTTTCGCTTCCCCCCATCAGTTTCATGACTGCTGACTACTACTGCATCCTACTCCCTTTTTTTGGTTCGCATTGTAAAGACAGACTCATTTACACCTCCCCCCCCCTCCTGCCACAGTGTTTTTCTTCCCTTTTTTTTTATTCCCAGTTACGTAGACTCCTTTTCGAGTTCCCTCAGACCCCCAACCCTTGTTTACTAGTTCCTTCTTCGCGATGACGAACCATTTAACCTTTCTCTTGTCTGAAGTTGACCAGCCGCAATCACTCGTCCGATCTTGACGAGTTCCTTCCAAGACGCCAGCAGGAAGAGATGCTTTTCCCAGGCCTATCGCGTATTTTTCCCACTTGTGAGCTTGCGTCCCCCTCCCCTGTGTCCTTAGTCTTGTTCCTTTTTCCTACGTTGATAGGACAATTCCCTCTCTATTTCTCCTTCCTTTTTTTTGTTGATACTGGGGACATTGAAGGATCACCGCGTTTTTCAATACTTTGGACCGTTTCTATTTCTTTCGACAGAAACTTTCTTTCTTTTCGACGTTTCCTTTCCGGATAATCGTCCACAAGGTGGAGGTCGTTCGTTTTTCCCGCCTCAAGTGGTAAACGAGGGTCCTCGTTCTTTCCCTGCTCTTGATGCCTTAGGCCAAATTTCCGGTACCTTTCGTCGTCCGATAGAATAGTATGCCGCCGTTCCTCCTCCCCTCTCCGAACGGCCAAATTCTTTGCCTCCCCACAAGGAAGGCCTTATACACTCCGAGTTTCTCTGGGTTACGGTTCTTTTTTCTTATCCTGGCGTTTTCCGCCTTAAACGTCCCTAGACGCCTATTATGATATTATTTTTTTTTTTTCTCTTGAAGTTTTACGCCTTTCTGTCAGTAGGCGACTTCATGTTTTCCGGAATTCCTAACGCTTCCTCTACGGCCGGTCCCTCCATTTGTTGATTCTCTTGATCTCCCACCGCACAGTTTAGGTCATCGATTTCCATCGGCCCCTCCCCCCCCCCTTCTTTTGACTGATTCATTTTTCTCTCCATGATGACGCCTCCTTCGAGGTTTAGTCCTATTCATGTTAAGACTTGATTTTTTCTCCGGTTCGATTTCGAAGCTTCCCGAGCGACTCCGTGGATCTTGTAGCCTAGGTCTTTTCGCAACCTTTTTCGTGACTCTCTTTTGTCCGTTACTTAGTAGACCTTCCTTCCCCTTCCGCCACCTTGCTCCCTCTCTCTGGATCCTGATTTTCCTAGGGTCCAAGGCTTTTCTCCTATGGTAACACATACCCTATCTGACCTCCACGGCGCCAGCTTCTCCCCCCCCCTTTTTTTTTATGAAGATCGTTTTGACCACCTTTTTGAGATCCCTCCTTCGTCCCCTGAAGCCCTGATTTTTCACTCTTCTATCCTGTACCCCAGGGTATTTTTCCCCTCAACCTCCTTTTCCCGAATACGGTGTTTTTTGTTGTTTTTTTGACTTCTCCCTAAACCCCTGATCGCCGATTTCTACCCTCTTCTTATCTTTTTCTCGGACTTCGTATTCTTTAGATTTTTACTCCCCTGTACCCCCTTCCTTCTTCCTGGTTCATTACTTCTGATTCTAGGCATTTGAGTAGTCGGGGACAGCTCGTGGTAAAGCTCCCCAGACTCCCTCTCTAACTACCATGCGCGGTTCATTAGTCAGTGATGGACTGGAAGGTCTCTTTATGCCCTGGTTGGGACGTTTCATCTCCCCATAACGCGGAACAGGAGTAGGACAGTTCCTGTTTGGAAAAGTTTTTTCGGTTTCCCTTTCCCCTTGATAATCGATCTTCCCGCAGTTCTTTTACCTTCCCTCCCGCCCAGTTAATGCCGGCCCTAGCTGTTTGACGTAAGGTTTTATGGCAGCTCCACTCTTTACAGAAGCCCCTTTTCCTTTTTCCCCTGGGGCATTTTGGTCCTGGGAACAGAGCTTCCAGTCCTGCTCTGTGGGAAGGACTTGCACGCAATACTCAAAATGAAAGCCCCCCCGCGACCAAGCAGTGACCCCCTCGTACACTCCTTACTCATCTTAGCTTCCCCCGTCCTTTCCCGCATGACCCCCATGAAGGGGGATATTTTATCTCCTTTACCTTTTTGCATTTGGAGCCCCGATGGTTTCCAAACGTTCGATTGTGTCAATTTCCCCTAGCTTTTTTTGTACTTCCCGTCATTGATATAGCATTTTTTGTCCCCTGATGAAAGGAGTCCAAAAAATCTTTAAGACAGAACCTCATATCACTCCGGCGTACAATCAGAAATTCTGACTGGTTTTGGGTTTTTCCCGAGATTCACTGCATTCACTTTATAACCTCGGAGTGTTTTCTTTTGAGATTTTTGCATCGACCCCCTACGCTTCAGGATTCCCGCTGATACCGTTTCCCTTCCCTCCCCTCCCAAGTGGATTTTTGTATGAACCCCAGCGCGCTTTTCCATCTCCACCACTGAGCAACAACAGGGCCCCGATCTTCCTCCATTTGGTTTTTTCTAGATATCCTGACCCCGTGTTGTGCTCTCTGCCCTTTCCCCTGTAATTTGTTGCTATTTCACACCGTTCCTTTGGGTTTCTCCACGACAGCTAACCTCCCCTTCACTATCACTGATTTTGTTCCGCGAAACGTCCCAGTTCAAAGAGAGTCCCCCGAATCCGGGATCTTTTGCGCTGAACACCCACCCCAGTCCGTGATCTTCACGTGACTTGAGATTCTTTTATTTTTTTCTGACCGTTCTTTTCGTGACGCGGTTCCTGAGTCGACTTACGTCTTCGTAGGAATGTCTTTCCCCTTTTGGTGAAGACCATTGCGCCTGCGGTAGCCAATTGCCCCTTTCCTCCAGCTCCTCTACTTCTCTCCCAGGAAGCTTAATTCCTCGTCTCGGGGAAGGCAGGTCCCCTTCCGGCGCGTTAGGTTCCTACTTTTTAAGATTGTTTTGTCTTCCTGTGTCTTTTTGGAGCTTTCCCTTCCCATCCAGATTTTTTTTTTTTTAGCGCGGGAATGGAACAGGGGACAGAGCCAGATTCCCATTTTTCCCCCTTCCCCCATCGCCCTTCCCTTTCCCCCCATTTCATCAGATTATGGACGGGACCCCTTTTTACCTTTCGGTAGTAGTAACGCTTTCAGATCCTCAGACGAAGATAAAAGTACTACCCCCCCCCCTTTCCAGCTGAAGCCCCCTTTCCCGTACGACTTTTGAACGGCGGGCTGTTGAGTCCTTCGCCTGCCACCCATTTTTCCTCCGGACTCAGTCCGTTCGACCCCTAATCAGGCACTCTCAGGGACTTCTTCGAACTCGTCATTTTCACGAGACTGTAGAATTCCTCGCTCTTCTCTCCTTACGCCCTGAAAGTAATGTCCCGTGACATTGCAGTTGTACCCTTCGGAGACGCAACCCCTCCTCCGTCAGTCTCCACTTTTTTTCGGGCCGTGAAGTCACCTTGGAATCGATTCGGTTCTAGAACTGCCAACACAGATTCTTTCTTCGATGAGGTTTTACCACGTCTCCCTTCCTCTCATCTGCAAACAGGCTAGTTCTCTTCAGGATCGGGCTTAGGTGCACCGCTTTAGCTCGACGTTTACCCCCGAGTTTGCCAATCTGCTCTTTTCCGTGTAATCTTCTTCGACCTTTTTTAACTTTCTTCTGGACCTTGCCATTCGTTTTACACGGTGGCTCCCGACTTTCTCAGTACGTAAAAGAACTGCTATGTGATGTGACCTAGTGTTTACTTCCTGCAGCGATGACGTAAAAAGTTAGCTCTCACGAATAGGACAATCTCCTTTGCATTAGATCGTTCCTGAGCACTACCCCCTTCCCGACTCTCCTTCGGCAATGAATTCCTTGAAGACAGTTCTTTTTCATAATCATTGCTTTTTATCGGTCACACGGATTCTTCTAAAAGGCACACTGATAGATCGGCCTCTCCCCCTCGGGTGTGATCACTTTACAGCAGCCGGGGCGGGAGAGCCAGTATCGGAGCACCGCAGGCGAGCCGTCGTGGAATTACAACCTATGACTTGATATAATATTCATTGCTGCAGCCCCTTGCATCATCAGAGATCGTGGCAATTGGTATGTCA
>Ga0179593_1593197_pt1 | contig 11084 bp, 12 predicted proteins | sample CZODoug2_1_08_16_FD_185931 | JGI IMG/M metagenome (GOLD analysis project Ga0179593, IMG submission 185931) | Vadose zone soil fungal communities from Angelo Coast Range Reserve, California, USA - CZODoug2_1_08_16fungal (PacBio error correction) | ecosystem: Environmental > Terrestrial > Soil >... | reverse complement strand
GCCTCCAGCGCGGAAAGGGTTCAGCGCCGCTACTTTTTCCCTTTTCTTCTCCGTCGGGGGGGAGTGCGGCAAAAAGAGCTTTTTTTCTTTCCTCCTTCGGCTTCAGCGGGCCGCGATTCTCAAATCTCCTCGCTACTGGGAAGGAAAGGGACGAGTCATCTAGATCCTTTTTTCTTCCGTCTCTCTTTTCTATTGTGCTTGAGAGAAGTTCATTGCCTCGCCGCTTCGCGGATCGCTTTTCTTTTTTTTCTTCGGTTTATTCCTTCAGTAGGCCCGCATTAGTCTCGTTGACAGTTGTGCACTTTTTTTTTCACCACGGCTTTTTGTCCGCGGTATGTCTGCGACCCCCCCTGGCCACTCTCCGTTTTGCGGCTCTATTGGTTCACGCCGGCCCAATTCGGACTACTTTTTTGGTCAGTGTCACCACCTTTACAGTGGGATCTTTGGGTTGTTCCGCACACAGGCCCCTGTCTTTGCTCCCTTTTTTTCCTTCTTTTTTTTCTCTTCTTCCCCTTTTCCCTTCCCCCCCCCCCATACACATCAAAATTACCCAATCTTCACGCGCCTGTCCGGCCCCCCACTTTTTTTTTTTTTTCCCCCCTTTTTTCCGTTTCTGGCCCCCCTCCTCCTCGCCGGTCTCGACGCCGCCCGCCGTGACTAGCTTTTGAAGTAGCCTCGCTCCCTTCCTGTTTTTCTTTCTTCTCCTTTTCCCTCTCCTCTCCTCCTCTCTTCTGAGGCAGGCCTTCTCAGCAGCAATCTCCAACTCGAATAGTCGAGGAGGGCCAAGCGCTCGCAATTTTTTTTTCCCCCCTTCTTCTTTCCTTTCCGTCAGTAAGAGGAGATTTGGAGAATCGGGGCCCGATGATGCCGCTCCTTTTTCCTCTCTTCTTTCTCTCTCTCCCTCTCCCCTTTTTCAAGCAATTACCTCGGTTGAGACATTCCGCCAGATCGAAAAGAGACTTGACTTTTTTTTTCTTTTTCTTTTCCCCTCTTTCTCCTTTTCCCCCCCCCCCAATTGCCGGTCAGCTCTTAACGAATGACGTGGCGCAGATTTTCGCGATGGAAAAGCCTTACGGTGGCGACCACCCTTTTTTTTTCTCTTTCCTTTTTTTTTTTTTTCTCCCCCCCCCTCGTCTGCGCCCTCCGTTCACTTTCGTATGCACCGGATTTCTACTACGGAGTAGCCGAATTCCTGCTCGAGATCGCGGTGAGGTCGCTCTCTTTCCTTTTTTTTCTTTCTTCCTCCCCCCCCTCCTTCTTCCTTAATTTCTTGGCAAGCGCCGACTGGCGAAGTGTAGATTGGAAGAAAAAATTCCTTTCTTCCCTTCCCCTTCCCTCCCTCGGAGATGGGATCTTTGTTTGCAGATTCGATCGGAGAAGTGAGAGAAAAAGGCTTTTTTTTCCCATTCCCACCTAGGCCCGCAGCGCAAGATAAAAGAATGATTCTTTTCCTCCCTCTCCTCCCCCTCTTCTTCTCCTTTCTCTCTCTCCTTCGGGCGCGGTGAATAAACGAAATGAAAGAGCAGAGGGTTTTTCCCCCTTCTCTCCCCTTCCCTCCACCCCAATCCGGAGGAACTAGTGAGATCTGACACAAGAGCACCTTTTTTTTCTCCCCCTCCATGGGAGAGTCCAATCCGAAGGGAGATTAAAAGAAAATGCGGGTGCTCTTTTTTCTTTTTTTCTCCCTCCCCCTTCCCTCCTTTTCCCCCTTTCCCCTCCCCACCCCATTCTAGGGCCACAAAGGGCAGCGGTTGGGGTGAAGACTTAGTGGCGAGGAGGAAGGATTAAACGACGCGGAACGAACTCCATTTTCTTTTTTTTTTTTCCTCTTTCCTTTCCCTTTCTCTCTCTCCGTTTCTTCCAGTTCGTGTTGTGCTCCCTCGCAATGCGGCGTTGGACAATCAGGCACCTTTTTTTTCCTCCTTTCCCCTCTCCCTTTCTTTCCCTTCTTCTATATAAGAGCACGGGATTGACGAGGTGTTCGCAGACGAAGAGGCGAAAGCGGTTTTCACAGCCGGCCTCTTTTCCTTTTTTTCTTTTTTCTTTTCCCCCCCATTTCCCTCTCTTCGTCCCACCACGCCGTAGCGACGTATTAAATTCAGACCAAGAAGGCGTGGAAGTAGTTGCAGCGCCCTCCCTCCCCCCCTCCCCTCCTCTCCCTTTCTCCTCTTTCATGTTGAGGTCACGATGTAGGGTCTCCTGCGCCCGCAGCAGAGATTGAAGGGAAAAAATCCCCCCTTTCCCTCCCTCCCCTTTTCCCCTCGCTCATCGACTTCTCGATTAATATGAATTGTTGAGACTGAGTTGAAACATGCTCTTTTTCCCTCCCTCTTTTCCTCTTTCCCTCCTTTTTCTCAGGGCTTTGCGATCAGGTTGCGACACGAGAGAAGGGAGATTTGCCCAATTCCTCTTTTTTTTTTTTTTTCCTCCTCCCCCCCGTCTGTTTTTTTTCCTTTCTTTCACCGCTCCGCCCGGGAGGATATGAGCGTGATCGAGAATGCGACTCCTTTTTTTCCTTTCTCCCCCCCTTTCTCCTTCTTAAATCGGCAGCACTGTATACCGTACCTAGAAATGCTCCATCAAGAGCAAGGGGACTTCCTTTTCTTCCCTTTCCCTTCCTCTTTTCCCCTTATCCTCACGCAAAAAACTTCGGCCCCGCTGCATATTCACCATGGCGTGTCCCTCCTTTTCCTCCCTCCTTTCCGGCCTCCCTGACAAAGAATTGCAGCGGGATGGCGCTTTTCATATCGTTTTCCCCTTCCTTTTTCCTCCCCTTCCCCTTTCCTCCCCTTAGCTACCGCACGGATTCCCCCACTTCTCTCAAATTACCGTGCGCTCAGGCCCTTTCTTCCTTCTCTTTCCCCTCTTTTCCCGTCGTGGCGACAACCATAACGTGAGACGGGAATTGCCAACTTTTTTTCCCTCTCTTTTTTTTCTTTTTTCCCTTTCGCCTCTCCCCTCGTATCCACATCATTGTGGTGAGGGAGATAATGGTTGGAAGGTTGGCCCCCCCTTTTTTCTCTTCCTCCCCCTCCTTTCTGCCCCTCAAAGAACATTGGCGATATTAGTGCGAATGATCGCAGTCTTTCTTTTTCCCTCCTCTTCTTTCTCGAGATCGCGCTGGCCGCCAGCATAAAAGGCGGAGACCTTTTTCCCTTCTTTTCTTTCATTTCTTTTGCATCAGCGCGGCGCGCTGATCACGCTCGCGCACCACAAAAAATAGCCAGGGATGAAGATTGTACGCCTTTCCTTTCCCCTCCTCCTCTTCTCCTCCCCCCCTTTTTCCCTCTCGGCAAAAAAACCAGCGGCCAGGGGAGGGGGGGGGCCCTTTTTTTCTTTCCCTTCCTTTCTTGGATGGTTGGTCATAATTATTGTTTCGAACATCTGTAAGAAACTCGATCGCTCTCAGACCGTCTCAGTCGGCAGACGCATTTTTCCCCTTTTTTCTCCCTTTCCTCCCTTTCCCTCTTTTCCCCTCTTTTTACGTCGTCCACCCCCCACTAAGGGTCGTCCGGCAAAGCCGGATGCGGGAATCTTTTCAATTATCCATCCACGATAGTGTCGGGATTCACCTCCTTTTTCTTTTTTCCTCCCTTTCCCCTCTTCGGCCTTGCCTTTCTTTCTTCGTGCATGCCCTGAAGGGCGCATCAGAGTATCGACCGAGAACCAGTCGGCGTTCTCAATGGGCATATCTTTTTTCCCCCCCCCCTTTCCCCACGTTAAGACGCCGGTTTCCGCCCTAACTTGGCGGAGTTTGCTTGAATCGAATCGACTTCAGTTTGGATTTCTCGAGCTCCTCTTCCTTTTTTTCTCCTTTCCCTTTTTTTTTTCTTCCCCCTCTCCCCCCTCTCCCTTCCTCGTTCTGATGGGCGGAATGCCGTAATGGGAAGAGGAATCAGTACACGCACTTAAGCTTTCTCTTTCCTTTTTTTTTCTCTTCTTTTTCTCTTTCCAGTTCTACATTCTTAAGGGCGTGTACGGATTCCTCGTCCATGATGACGGAATTCCGACCATCAGAACGCCTCTTTTTCTTTTTTTCCTTCCCCCTCCCCTCTCCCCCTCCTACCTTTTCTCTTCGCAATCTCCGTCCGAGGCTTCCCTCCCAGAGAAAATAAAAATAAGGAGATGAGATCCTCCTTTTCCCTTTCCCCTTTTTTTCCCCCTTTGTCACGTGGTGTTGCCGCCCAACAAAAAAAAGAGGAAGACGGAATATTACCGGTCTCTTTTTTTTTTCCCTTTTCCTTTTTTTCTTTTCCCTTCCGTTAGCACTCTCCCTTCCTTCCCGGCCAGAGGCGCTGCAAATGCCTGAGACAGATCGCTTAGAAGCCGGACACTGCCCCTCCTTCTTTTCTTGTCGCTTGTCCAAGATTCCCGCATCCGGCTTGCCGGGACGACCCTTAGTTTGGGGGACTAACGTAAAAGAGTTTCCATACTTTCGCGACGAGGCATCCTTTTTTCCCCTTATTTTTTTTTCTCTTCCTTCCGTTATTCCCTCTAGACTCTGTTTCTTACCCAGCGGTCGAAAACCAATAATTATGACGCAACCATCCGCCCGAAAGTTCCGAGAAGACTTCCTTCCCCCCCCCCCCTCTTCCCTTTCTCCTCCTCTTTTTTTTTTCCCCGCTCCGGTTTACCGAGAATGACTCAAGATTTTTTTACTCCCCCCCCCCTTTTCCCCCTTCCTCCTTTTCATTGTGGTGTGGTGCGCGAGGCGGAGCGCGCGCGCCCCTCTTTTTCCTTTTTCTCTTTTTCTCCCTTTGGTGATCGTTGGCATGCGCCGATCTGGGAGGCTGGAGAAGAGGAGATATAGTAGAAATCACCCTTTTCCCCCTTTCTTCTCTTTTTCCTCTCGCTCACTCGCAGCAGGCGCAAGAATGAGCAAATGTTATTGTATGGCTTTGCCTCCCTTTTGTCTTTCGCGCCACAGAAGGCGAAGGTTGTTTTTTTTTTTCTTCCCCCCTCACCTTTTTCCCGAGTTGCTCTCTACGCTTACTGCGCAATGGAAGAGCTTTTACGAAGACAAAAGTAAAAGAGAAGATTGGAATGACAGAGAAAGGAGGGTGTAGCCCTCTCCCCCCCCCTTCTCCTAACTCTGTTCGCGGCCGCTACGCCATGAAGAGAAAGGTATTTTGCAGAGAAGACTTCTTCCTCCTCTCTTCTCTTTTCCCAGGCTTGTCCCGTATCCACGACTTCGAGTCGCGTCCACGGACGATATGAAAAGAGAACAATAACGATGCAATGCTTTTTTTCCTTTTTTTCCCCTCCCCCTTTTCTTCCCTCTTTTCTTAAACACGCATGTGAATTGATCGGGACGCACAGAGTTTGAGTTAGTAGGAATGTTCCCCTTCTTTTTTTTCTTCTCTCCCCTTTTCCTTTCTCTTATCCTGTCGAGCGTACGGTAGACAGTGAATGAATTGAAGGAAGTATAAAGAGTGAGCGCTTTTTTTCTCCCTCTTTTTTTCTGTTGCATTCTAGATCACGAGCTCAGGATTAGCCGGAGGCGGAGAGGGTTAACGAATTCCTTTTCTTCTTCCCTTTCCTCCCTTTCTGCGTTCCCAACGGCATTGGCAATATACCGCTCTCGGTGAGCAACTGATCGCAAAGATTTTCTTTTTCTTCCCCCCCTCTTCTTTTTCTTTTTTTTTTCACCCTCCAGTCGCAACAAGGACTCGTCAAATCGAGAAGTCGATGAGCGAAGCACCTGATTTCTATTGCTAGGAGGTGATTTTTTTTTTCCCTTCATTCTTTTTCGGAGAGAAATTACATAGTGAAAGAAAAAAAAGGAAATAGAAAGAAAAAATTCCTTTCCCCCCCTCTTTCTAATATTTTACGTTCGGGCACCAGCGCGGATGGAAAAGGAAGTACACGCTTATGGGAGGAATTTTTTTTTTTTTCTCTTTCCTTTTTTCCTTCCCTCCTCCTCCCTTTCCCCGGTACCTACCGTATTTACTGGGTTTCGGCGGGAAAAAAGCTGTAGCATGGCTGCGCGAGAAACACCTAGTCAATCCTCCCTTTTCCCCCCTCTCCCGCTACTGCTTCTTAAGGAAGTCGAAGGGAACGGAAGGAGAAAATTTTTCTTCCCCCCTTCCTTTCTTCGTTCTCACAAACCCGAACGGAAAGCTCAAGGCTTCTGCTATCCAGCAACGTCAAAGGATGGAATGTCGCTTTCTTCCTTCCTTTCCCTCTCTCCCCCCCCGTATTTTCTTACCCCGTTCGGGGTAAGCCGTCCCGCTCAGCGCATTAAGGAGTCACAAAAACAGATGAAATTTGTTGAAGCTTTTTTTTCTTCTTTCCCCTTTCCTTCTTTTGGCAGATCAGCGTGCTGGCCTGCATGACACATCACATTATCTCGCACACCCGCCAGTTGAGTTTTGTGGGAAATCTTCCTTCCCTTCCCCCTTTCTTTTTTTTTTTTCTTCAACTACAACAGCCACCGCTGTCTGTTGTGGCTGGGGAATATCGACACGAGTTCTACGGCCCTTCTTCTCTTTTTTTTTCTTCCTTCCCTGGAAACCCCGCCTGCGCGCTTCATTTCGGTGAGTACACAGCGCCAGCACGCTAGCGAGCCATGCACTTTCCTTTTTCCTTTTCCCTCCCTCCCCTCCGTCCTCCTTGGGAGGGGCGCTGGGGGGCATGATGGGGCCATTTGATGAAGCCGGGAAGCGGGGCGGGCTTTCCTTTCTTTTTTCTCCCTCCTTTTCCCCCCTCTCCTTCCTCTCTGCGGCGGCCGTTGCAATTTCACTAATCTGCACGCGGGACAAGAGAAAATTTTTTTCGGCAAATCTAAAACTTCGCCCTTTTTTTCTTTCTTCCTTCCCTCCTTCGGCGCCTCGTCGACAAAGCATCGACTTCCCCTACCAACGAGAAAAAGCTCGGACAGCTGTTGGTTATGAGATTTTCCTCTCTCCTCCCCGCCTCTAGCTCGCGGCAGGAACAGAATGCGGAGAAGACGGGAGGAGAAATCTTTTTTTTTCCCCTTTCTCTTTCTCCCCTCCTCTGTTTCCGAAAACCCGGCCCGTTCACCGTGGCGGCAGGAGGACGAATCTTAAGCGAGGCCAGAATGGTGGTCTCCCTTTTTTTTCCCTTTTCTCCCCTCTCCGCCAAGTATCGGTTACGATCTGGCCCGGCATGTGGATGAAGATAGAGCCTACAAGAGAGGGCAATGGTTCCCTCCTTTTTTCTCCTTCTTTTTCCTCTCCTTTCTTTGTCCAACCGATGTGATTGCTTCCACACGTAGCGAGAAAGCCGCAAAACAACTAAACAGGCGTTTTCGCGAAAAACGTGCTTTTCACTATTTTTTTCCCCTCCTCTTTCCTGCCCCATCCTCTTACTGGGCGGCAAGGGGGGGCCCGAGTCATCTCGACTTGCGCCAGACGCGATATAACCGGCGATTTTTGCTTCTTCTTCTTCCCTTCTTCTTTCTCTTTTCCTCTCCATTCCCTTTCCCTCGCCGCTTCGTCGGTCTCGGCTGGAAAACTTATCCCGTGGCTGGCACCTCCGATCGCGGCCGTCGTGAAGCAGGACATCAAAAGGAATTGAGTGGAGGTCCCTTTTCTTTTTTTTTCTTCCCCTTCCTTCCCTTCTTTCGCCGTCGATACCGGCATCGGTCTGCCAAGACCATGGAATAAAAGAACGATGCCGGTTTTTTCTTTTTTTCCTTCCCTTTCCCCCTTTCCTTTCGTCTTTCCCCCTTCCCTTTTCTTTTCTTCGGCTTTTGCGCCGGCCCGGCGCTTTTGCCGTGATGGTTAATTTGTGATTTGTATTGTAATTTAAAACAAGGAATATCTCTCTTTCTCTTTCCCTCCTTTTTTTTAGTTGTTTTGTCGTGCCTCATGTTTGAAATTCCCAACATTACAAATAACAATGCACTGTATGATCGGCACAGCCGCCTGTCCGACAGCGCAAATAAGGACTCCTTTTTTTTCTTTTCTTTTACCCTTTCGCCCATTCTCCCCTACTGCCAAACAGGCCGGCACTTTCTTTGATTCCATGGTCTTGGCGAAAGCTGCGGTTATTTTTTTTTCTTCCTTTCTTTCGCCCCCTTCCTTCTTTTTCACCCCACCCTTCAGTTGCTGTCCTGCGTCAGAGAAGCGCGATCGGAGGTTCCCTTTTCGTTTCCCAGCCAGCGACTCCGCGAAGGCGGCGAGGCAGGACTTCTATAAGCAGAAATTCTCCAAATCGACTTTTTCTTTTCATTTTCCCTCCCTGGTGCGATCGCGGTCTGGCGCAAGATAGGAGATGGGGAATCGGAAAATTGCGTCCCCTCTTCTTCTTTTTTCGAATCTCGTTCCCGCTGTCATTGCAGCGATGAGTGAAAAAGCACGTTTTCGCGAAAACGCCTTTTTTCCCCCCCTTTTTTCTTCCGTTTTTTCATGCACCTTCACCTCGGTTTGAGAATACAGGACAGATAGAACCTTTTTCCCCTTTTTCTCTTTAAGGAGTATAGGGGAACAGGGACGCAGCGTGGAGGATCGACTTCAGTCCCCTTCCCCCCTTCCCCCCTCTTTACTTTTAGTCCGATTTTCGCGTGGACAAGCCGCAGGTCGGAGACCACAATGCGGGCCCGCGCTGAAGATGGCGTCCTTCCTTTCCTTGCAACCTTTCCTGGTTTTTTGAAACCTCTTTCGTGTGCGCACCTACGGTCAATTTAGTATTGGCACCGGATTGATAATACTTCTTTTTTTCTTTTCTCCCTCGCCTTTTTCTTTTCTTCCTCCGCTCGACGCAAGCACAGCTGGCCGAAGCTTGTTCTCGTCTTTTATTCCTATTTTTTTTCTCCCCCTGGTCGGCACGAAGTCCCGGCCGGAATATGCGGGAAAAGCGAAGAATGGGACGAATTTCTTTTTTCCCCCCCCTTCTTTCCTCTTTCTCTCGTTTCAATTGCAACGGGCACGCCGACGAGATGAGGATTTATTTTTGCCGATTCGAGAGGCTTTCTTCCCCCCCCCATTCCCCCTCCTTCCCCCCCTCTTCCGGGTTCCATGGCCCCCATCAGGCCGCAGCGCCCGCCCTCACAAGAATGATGAAGTTTCGTATAGGATTAACGCAAGACGTGATGTTTTTTTTTTTTTTTTTTTCTTGTGTTTTTTTCCTTTTCTCTCTGGCTCTTTTTAAATCCCCCGAAATGAAGCGCAGCGGGGTTTCATGGACGGCCTCACAAACCAACTAGACGGACCCCCCTTTTTTTCCCCCTCCTCTTGTACCTTTCCTTTTGCGAAATATGCCCAAGCCGAAACAGAAAAGAGGTGGGATGTTGTCGTTAAGACCGAAGGCACCCTCTCTTTTTCTTTCCCCCCACTTCTCTTTGTGCTTCCACGCAAACTGAGGGGGAGAGATAATGTGTTTCTTTTCCTCCCCCCTCACCTCTTCTTGGCTGCCCGCCCTCCGTTTACATTTCCACTCCGCAACAAATTCTAGCGGCACACCTTCCCTCTTTTTTGTCCGCCTTCTTCTCGATCTGTGTCACGGCTTACCCCGCCGGCGTACGCAGAAACTACCAGGGGTTGCGCTCGAGACACAGGTTCGTGGTACAGAGGGGATTTCTCTCCTTCACGCCTTTTACGTTGCTGGAGAGAAGAAGCTTGAGGCTCAAGGTCGTGGGTGTGCAGACTTTCTGCCGTTTGTTCGGCACCAACAGGCATAGAATTCCCGTCGTGCCCGTCGACTCTTTTCTTTCCTTCTCCGTCTTACTTTGCCCGTATTCATATAGAGCACGGAATGGACGAAGGTGTTTTCTCTCCCTCTTCCTCCCTCGGTTTTCCAGCCGAAAAACCCAAGTAATTACGGTTACTGCTCGTTGATTTCTTTTCTTTCCCCTCCCCCTCACGCGCAGTCGTCCACCAAGCAGTAGAGACAGGATTCAAATGCCTCCTTCTTTCTTTTCCTTCCCCCCTTTTCCGCCGCCCGGCTGTTGCCCGCACGTAGACAAAATATCAAATCGAGATTGCCACGCGTTCTTGGGTTTCCTTTTTTTCGTTTCCCCCCCTCTTTTCCGGGCTCCTGCGCCCGCAGCAGAGAGGAAGGGGCAAACCCAGCAAAAAATAAAAGCTTCCTCTCCCCCTGTCCCCCTCGCTCAAGACTTATAGATTGGAATAGTAAGGGTTGCGTTCCTTGCTTTGCAAAGGAAAAAATCACAGCAGTAGAATTGCGCTTTCCTCCCCTTTCCAACGTGCGCTCAAAGGTTTTCGTAGCAGGTGCTTTTGGATCAGTTGAGACAACGAGATTTCCTGGAGTTGAACAAGGACGGGGGAAGAAGATAAGACCGTGTTAAAGCATTTTTTCTTAAGGAGAAAAAAAAGGGATGGAAGGTTCCCTCTTTTACCGCTCCGAGAAGGGAGATAAATGAGAGTGATAGAGACGGCAGACCTACCCTTCTTGATGCAGCAAGATTCTGAGCAAATTTCTCACTCTGGATCGTCCGTAAATCGCAGCACTGTTCTTTCCCTCTAGACAGGATACAAGAGAAATGGGTGATTATGATAGAGACCACAACTCTTTACCCTGATGCATGTGAAAAGGCGAGGGCCATTACTACGAACGCAACCTTCTTCCCCCCTGCTTCTATTCACATGGGCGTGGTTTAAGATGCGGGAAAATCACAGAATTTGTCAGCAATCCTTCCCCTCCTCCCTTGGAAAAAAGCAATGAAGCGGGATTTTCGGCTTTCAACTATCTTTTCGTGACGCCGACTCGAAGTCGGGAAGGGATACTGCCCCGGTGCCGCGCTAGCTCAACGAATCTTCTTCCCCCACCTTCTCTGCAAATACAGTGCGCATGAAGGAGAAGCGGACGGCGAAGCAGCTTGTTCTTTTCCTTTGTGCTGATGCCTCTTTTCCCCCGTTCTTTTTTTTTGTTCGACAACCCTAACGTGCGCGGGAATTGCCAAGCGTGCGCTGTGATTGGTTTCGTAACAGCCTTCCATGGGCGCCGTCTCTTTGCCTCTCCCCTCGGTGCCATCCACATAATGGTGGTGAAGGCGATAATGGTGTTGGACGGTTGGCCCACACCGCGAAGTCTGGCTCTAGTCCGCCCGCATGACGCAGAAAGAAAAAGACAATTGGCGATATTCTTGAGCCTTCTTCTTT
>Ga0179593_1575519_pt1 | contig 11084 bp, 13 predicted proteins | sample CZODoug2_1_08_16_FD_185931 | JGI IMG/M metagenome (GOLD analysis project Ga0179593, IMG submission 185931) | Vadose zone soil fungal communities from Angelo Coast Range Reserve, California, USA - CZODoug2_1_08_16fungal (PacBio error correction) | ecosystem: Environmental > Terrestrial > Soil >... | reverse complement strand
TTCTTATTTCTCCCCCTCTTCCAGATAACTGGAGATTCGTGATCACCCCCCGGCCCCCCTTACGTCAGTTCCGGTCCTCTCGTACTAACCCGCTCCCTTCCTTCTCTTAGCACCCTTTTTGATTCAATTTTTCTGAAACCCCCTCTCCTTTTTTGCCTTTAATCTTTTACACCCCCTCCCCTTTTGCGCTACTCCACCCCCCCGGATGTGCTGTGGTGCCAAAACCTCCCTCGGTCCACTCTTGTGGTCATTCCCCGTGTTCCCTTTTGTCCTCTATGTTCCCGTACAATTAAACAGCCCCCCTATGACCGCCTCTCGCCTTTCCTTGCTTACAATCCCCGGCTGGTTCCCACTCAATTCCTTTTCCAAAAATTAGGTGGAGTCCCTGACCCGCCCCACCCATCCCTTTCCGGGCTCTTATGTTTTCACACATTTGGTCTTTCAAGTTTGGCGCACACTTTCATTCCTCCCACCTATCATACCAGGTTCCCCCTCGGTCACTGCAAAGTCGTAACTTTTCCCCTCTTTTTTGGACCGCGGTTGATTCTTAACCGAGAGTTGCCTCCCGTTTTTTTCTCCAGCTGGAATTTTTACTCCCTTCCTTTCGAACCCCCTGACATTATATTCACCGTTTATAATTCCTCTTTTTCTTGGATTCACCCGTTGCCCTTCCTTACCCAAATTAAAATTCGGCTTTCAGGCTCAGTGACACCCCCTCTCCCTTCTGCATTTCGGATTTCCTTGCCTAAACAGTAGCGCTGCTTGAGCCCGACGGCTGGACGCATCCCCATTTACCTAAGCGCCCCTTTTTTTTTCCCGGTTTCAGATGAGTCATTACCCCCCCCCTCACCCAGAGAATTTTTGCCTTTCTACCCGTCCACTTAGGTCCTTTTTTTTTTGGTCGGTCAGCCCTCGCTTAGAGGTTTTCTAGGGAGCCTGGTTCCAATTCGCTTCTCATTCATATTTTCGGCGTTAATCGCCGGATTTACCCTTACCCTCTCCCGCCACATTTTTTGCACGCATTCCCCCCCCCCAAGTTCTTTTTCCCTTTTCTTCAGTCAACACCATCAGCCACTGACAACTGGTTGTGTCCCGGAATAACCTCCCTCCCTCGGTCTATCAGTGGCCTCGGCCCTTAGGTATCAGAACTAACCCCTTCTCCCCTTCCACAGGACCTTTTTTGAATTTCAAGTCCTCTTTCTCAACATTGTTCCACATCACTTGGTGGCCTCAGTCCTTTCTTTCTCCTTCCTTTTCAACCATTGTTCTAAGTCCTTTTCTCTTTCTGAGGATGTCCAAGAACCCTTCCCCCATTCCTTCTCAGTTTGCTTTAAAGGATGTAATCCTTGTGTATGGGCGATCTTTCCCCACTTTAGCCTCTATTAGCTGAATTCTGGGCTTTCCCGGTCTGCCTACACCGAGAGAAAGTAGTCACTTCCACCAGTGGTACTCCTTCTTTTTTTCGGTTTTGTTACACCATAGCACTCCAGTTTCCCCCAGGACCATACATAGGCCATATTTCCTTGAGAACAGCTATAAAGGATTTCTTCTCCCTGTACCCCCTACCCAAAGTTCATCCCTCGAAGTTTTCACTTCTTCCCGGTTTGTCCCGCCCCGGTTCCTTCCTGTTCCCCCTCTCCCTGACCTGGTTAGATCTCTATACAAACTCTGACTTGCGCTCTATTCGAACTCTGGGCTCTGGCTCGCTCTTTCCCCTTTTAAACCCCCTAGTAGTAGCAGGACTAAGTCCTCACGAGGTCCGGAAACCTTTGCTCAGTCCTACCTTTCCTCTTCCCCCGGTTTCTTTTATAGATCAACCTTGGTCTTTTGCCTTTACTTCCCTTTCGAAGTCTCATATTTTTCTCCTCCTTCTTCCCCCGTTCACTTAAGCTCTTCCGAACTTGCTTCCGTCCTCAATCACCTTGATTCCGTTATCCCCTCTTTGTTCTTTCCAGGGCCTTTTTTTTTTTGTCCTACGACAAATCTTGTCCTTCCTGGTACACCTTAGCCCCACAACTATCCGCTCTTTTTTTTTTTCAGTTCGACTTCTGAGTCCTTGTCTTGATTCTCATCCATGCTCTTCACTCCCCTTCCCGTTGAGATTCTGCGTCTCTTAAGCGCGGTGCATGTCTTACTGTGCTTCCTTTTTGCCCCAACGGGTCAATCAGTCTCTTCTCCTCTCCTATTTTCCCAGACAAAGCTCCCCCCCCATTCCTGCTTTCCTCAACAGTGCTTCTTTCATCCCTTGTTTTGAGAGAGATGGCAAACTGTGGTTCCTTCTTACAAGCGCTTCTTTTGAGCAAAGTGGCTATCCTCCTCTCAATTCCGGAGATGTTCCAATGGGTTTTCCGGCCTTAATCTTATTGTTCACGTTAGGTCGCGAAGCCCCCCGCGAGCGGGTCCGTGAAAATCATCCATCTTCATTAAGACTCCCCCCATCATAGTTGCGAGTTCCAAGGGGAACATCCCCCAAGATAGAGATAGGTTTTTGGGTTTTTTTGTTGTCTTCCTTTTTACCCATCCTTCCTCTCGATATAGGACCAGACAATTTCCACATCGTTGTTGCTGATGTGGTCTCACCTTCCGATTATTCTTTTGAATTTACCTAAGGATGCAATAGGACCCATCTTCTGGCCCCCATCCCGCGTCACAATATTTAGCTGCGACCGCCTATATCCTTTCCCCCCCATTACTTCTTTCAAGTTCAGAACCAGCCCCCCATTATTTTCAAATAGCCTGAACGTGTGCCGCATTCTTTTGGGCCGTGGCCTTTTTTTCTACCGCGTGCCTTTTGCTTATGTCTTCTCCTTACTACTTTTGGCTAAAGCAGTTTATCCCTTTTTAACTCGGTTCGCTAGTTTTTCACGCGTAGTAGACCCGAAGCTGGGATTCATCCCTTTTCAGTTGTAAAGCGGGCGTCCCTCCCCGGGATGATGAACCCCCTCTTTCCCTGTGTGTTATTGAAATCCCTCGTCTGATCTGGTTTGCTCCTCGTCCTCCCTGTATAGCCGGTTATGGTTTATGGTCGAGCCTCCAGTTGCTTTCAAAAACACTACACCTCCTCATGTCCACCAAGCTTTGAACCTGGGATGACTACTTTTTTTTTCCTTCATGGTCGTCCTTTATTTCCCCCCTTCCCCCTTCAGATCCCGGCCACAAATACATTTCTTAGTTGAGGATGTGGTGTTCGTCATGACTCTTTTTCTTAGACGCCATCTTTTTCCTAGCTCTCGGATAACTAGTCCTCCGCCCCCTCCCATTGCATCACCTTTGTGGGCCCTAATTTTTCCCCCGAGAGTTACTTCTCATTTCCGTCCATGTTGTCTGACCATTCGTGTTGTTTTTCCCCTTTTTTTTTGTAATCGGCAATTTTTATTGAGGCCCATACCTTCTTTCTTTTTCTCAGCCATCGATTTTTCCTTCCTCTTGGTAGTATATTCCAGTGTCCGCGTGATGAGCACATTCCTGTTTTATTATCATGTTGTCCCAATTGTTTTTTTCCACGCTGTTCCACGCGTATCTCAGATGTTCCATACAGCGTAGCCGTTCTGGCAACCCTGTTCCCTCCTGACATTCGCACTGTATCCCCCCGGGTTTTCACTTGTGCGTTCGTCTCTCCCTTTTTTTTCTTCCACAATGATCACCGGCTGCAATTTGCGCGTCTTCTTGTTGGTAATCATATGCTCCTATTTCCACTTTTTCCCTCGCCACCTTGTTCTTTTCTTCCCTTGAGTCTCCTCTCTCTTCGAGTTTTTTTACCGCCTGTTTACCACTCTTCGTCTTCGTTTTTACCGTTTTAAATTAACCTAGATAGTCACCGTGCTTGGCTTCCTCCCCCCACAAACTATCAGGATTTACCTGCATTTCTTTCATGGTTTAGTGTATTTGTGGCCTTCTCCTCCAGCGACACTCCTCACCACTGTTCTGAGTTCTTTTTGTCGTACCCGATAGTCGCCCCTTTTCGGCGTAAGGTGTGCATGCCGTCACGTTCCAGATTTGCTTTTTTTCCCGGAGTTGTCTGTGGACCCTGTGATGTTTTCACTGTCGCGCTTTTTTTCCAGCGACAATCTCTGCTACTATTTGCACGGTTAGATATATGTAACACGGTCGGACACTGCCTGTTGGGCAGTGAGTTTTTTTTCAGAGGCCATAGCTTCACCGTTCCGCGAGCTGTTTGCAAACTTACCCAGCGCGCTCCTTTATTTCCTCCCCGGATAACACGGTCATCCCGTCAGGCGTAAACCGGTCGGTCTTCTCGTCTCCTTATTCTACCGTCTTTCACTGATATTGCCCTTACTCGCTACAAGATTGCTCACATTATCGACGCGAACTATTTACACCACCCTCATGTCACCTTTCCCCCTTGTTAGATTTGGCCCTTGTTATCCTTTTTTTAGGCACAAAGACGTCCCCCTTTGAGCTCCCCCACGCTTATCCTTCGTGTGCGTGCTTTTGTTTCGTATTCTGCTTTTAGTACTTTATATGGGCTGTGTCAGGCCATGTATGCGTGGTGGTTTCGAGTGGGCCGCCCCAACACATAGAATTCCACTGATGTCTGCATACGTTGTGATCATGTGCACGACATTGCTATTTCTTTTTTTTTTTCTTTGCCCTTTCCTTACCGTTGAGGTCAGACACGGCTTTTTACACAGCACACAATTTTCCTTTCGTTTCTTTTCCTGCCTGATTTACCCAGTCTTTTGTGGCTCAAGCCACTGTCACTTTTTTTGAGTATTTTCCTTTCAGCCTTAGTCGACCATCGCTCAAGACGATTTTCTCTCTCGATTGTGCGATGCGTGCGTGATGTAATACCTTTTCTCTCCCTGTTTGTTCCGCCCATCTTACTTCTCTTTACTGAGTCCACCTCCTCTCTCGTACTTTGTCGCAGTAGGGTGCCTCATCTCGTTTCTCCTGTGGAATTTATCTCGCACAGTCCTTTATCCATTTCCATCGTGACGGGGTCTTGATCAGTCCTTCATGGCTTGCCTGTATGCGAGGGCTGAAGGCAGTTTTCTTTTCCGAATAGTCACCTCTTCTTGAGTTCCGTGGCTCCTATATCCCCCCCTTTCTTTGCCTTCTGTCCTTAGTGAGAGGACCGGGTTCCGGTTCTTCTTCTAGCCTGCTTCTGTCCCCGCATCCTCTTCACCGAGGACCCCTTTGTCCAGCCCTATCACATCCTCTTTTTTCTATTGCCTTACTTTTACCCCTGCTTTCTTTGTGCCTAGAGTGAGCATTATTTCTGTCCTCTCTTGTATCTCTTTTCCTTATGCTTTTAGGCCTCTTTTTCTCGCCACTATGCCTACAGTCTGAGTGTTTTAGGTCCCTCCTGACTTAACGGAGACCTCTCTCACTTTTCTATGCCTGGGGGCCCTCACCGTTCCCCTGTTTTTTCTTCCGTCGTACTTCTTCTAGGGTCCCCGTTTTCCTTTACTTTTTTGGACCTCACGCACCTGTGCCTCTCACACATACCCTTTTTCTCCCTTTCCTCTTGCGCGCTACCGCCGCCCCTTATCGAGTTTGTAACACTGTATGCTGTGGGCTCAACATGCATTTTCCCGCCCTTTTCTTTTTTCTCTTCCGCGGATTTGTTACACACCCGTGTCGTCCCTCGGCTGTCAAATCCCTTGTGACCTTTTTTATCCTGTGACCTTTTCTCGGTGAGTGTCTCACCACTCCATTTCTTCACTGCGTACCCTCCTGATTTTCCCACGACCGCATTGCTCTTTCTTTGCCCCCATCCCCTTTCACTCCTATGTTTTTGTACCCGCCCTGATTTTCATTATTTTTACTCAAGGTTTCTTTTAATTTTTTCCTCCCCTTCTTGATTGGCATCCCCCCCTTCCCTATTGGTTCTTACCTTTCACTATTTCCATGTTCTCCCGCTCTCGCAGTTAACTTTTTTGCCCTTACCCTCCCGGTTTTTTTTCCCTATGACTCCCTTCCTCATTCACTCCGTTGAACGTCATGGGTTCGGCGACTCCCCCCCCCTCCACTACTCACAATGACAGCACGGTAAGTAGTGATTGTAGTTCTCCCCTAATCACGTTTGGTCTTTTACCTTTTTTCTCCGGGATTAGCCACAAAATCACTTAGACCCCCACCTCCCCCCCCAAATGCCCCTATTTCACTGCCTCTAGTACCCTTGCTGGTCTCCCGTCCTGCCGCGTATTCCCCCTGTCTCCCTCCCAGTCTTCCTCTCTTGTTTTTCTCTCCCTATGCTTCCTCTTCATTTTGTGAAGTAGGACCATACAAGGAAGTTCAGTACTTTTAGTTACGTGTGCCGCTGTACGGGGTTCGGTTCCCCCGCCTCGCCCATCTTCCTGGCCCCGAACTTTTTTTACCCACCTTAACGTGTTCGCAGCCCGGCGTCAGAACCTTGCTTTGTGGCTTTATCCCACCTGAGTCCTGTGTGCTACCTGCACCACTATGTTCCCCGTTCCGATGCATTCTGGACGCGAGCCCTAACATAAGAAGTCCCACTTCCCCCCCTCTTTCCCCTGCTGTGAAGGTTTGATTATTTCAAAATTCTAACAAGAGCAAATTGGTCTCCTCTTCCCGTCCTTGTCTTCCGGGTACTGTCTTTAGTCCCGGTTTTCTCGGGGATAGCGACCCAGTTCCATTAGAAAGTGCTCCACTTCTTAGCTATCAAATCCCCTCCGTCTTTGTGCTTAGCTTTGCCTTATTAACCTATCTACCGCCTACGGCTTTGCAACCGGTGACTCCCCTACCTTTTTTTTCACGTACCATCTAAAAAAATTTTTAACTGCAGGTTCCCATATTAAACCTTTCCCAAGCCCGCTTTTCAGCCTCGGCTTTTTTTTCCCTTAAAACTGATAAGATTTACCTTTTTGGAAACTTTGAACCGCGAGGGTTTCTAACATATTTATAGTCGTGTCATAATCACTTCTGGGGCCCTCCCTCCTTCGGCCTCTCGATTCTCAATTGACCCCCCTGAATGCATACTCCTGTTCCATTGCTGACCCTTTTCTCCTTGCTCCTGATCCCGGTACCTATTATGTGACCGTGATTACCAGCTTTCCGCTTTGATTCTTTGCTTCTAAGCCACTTGTTGATCTGGTCCAAATCCTAACACTTCTCCCTTTCTGACTTGACTTTCTCTGCTTTTTATGTTCCCTTTCTACTCTCCACGGAGTTGTCCCCCTTCCTGCTTGTGTGTGTTTCTTCGGTTTGATAACTAGCCCCCCAGTTCTTTACTCCACCAAGCCATAATGACCTTCCTTCTCCCCATTGATTTCCTCTCCAGATCTTAACGGAATTTCTCTTTTCCAACCTCACCACGTTATCATATCAACTTCCCAGTTAGTTTTCTTCTCCCCGGCATTTTACTGCCGCAACCTTCCCCTGTCCTACGCTTCTGATCCCTACCCCCCCTCTTCCTTGACGCTCTATTCGCTCCCCGGATACCCATACCTGCCCACGTAGCTCCCCGAAGACTCCTTAATGAACCCACACGCGGTTCACCCGGTCTTCCCAACCCAGATTTTCCTTCCCCCACCTGGAGTAAAGTGGGCACACGTTTAATCTACTTTTCCCTCCCCCCCCCGGGTTTTTTCCTCAAGTAATGGTCGCCCTGCGAAATGCAATATTTTGGATGGTCCGCCTTCTTCCCCCGTACTTGCACGTGTGCACATTCCCTCTTCAAAACCCCACTTTCCTTCGATCTCATTATTCCGTTTCCCTATTTCACAACTTATTTTGCCCTTCTGACATAGCCTTTTGACAATTCAAGGGTTACCCTTATCAGCCCCCCCCCCAACATATCGAGTGGGGGTTTATTCCCAACGCCTTCTCTCTACTGATTTTCTCTTTCGCCTTCTCTTCCGGCAGGGTAAGGTTCCCCCCCCTTCATGTTTGAGCTTCTGCTCGTATTCAAGAGAGACCCTCGATTAAGGATGCCGGGTCCCTTTTTTCCGTTCCCAGGGGGATTCCCCGGAGCTCCATCCACGTCCTCCATTGAATCCCGAATTCCACCGTGATCTATTTTTTTTTGTTGAGAGAGATGAACACTTGATGCCTTGGCCAACCTCCGCGATGAGTAAGTTTCTTCTCCCTTCTCCCAGTCATGTATACTCCTTTCTCTTGTGAGAGGTTCCTACTTGGGTGTAACCCGGCCTCCTTTATGCATCGCGCGCCTTTACCATAGGCTGCAATAAGAAATTTAGTTGTGAACATCCGTACTTCCTCTAGAAACTCCCCAGGATTGGCGAACTGTTTCCACCCCAGACCTGTTCGTTTTTTTTTGTGGGTGTTTCCTCCTTTCTCAAAGATTGCGATCTCACCGTGCCCGCATCCCCGTCCCTGTTTTCCTCCAATTAGCGAGGGTATCCCTTTAGGCGAAATCAGTTTCAGACACAAAAACAAGAGAAGAGGGGAAGGGTGGGGGTGTTGGGTGGTGTCTGCTGACACCTCCCATTGTTTACTTACCGACCAAGTTTCTCAAACGGTTGCAATTTTTTAGGCAGGTCCGGCGAGGCAACCATCCCCTCGAGCGTTTTTTCCTCTATAGTTCCAGTCCGTGAGGGAAAGCACCACCTCCCCCCTTAGGGGATGCCTCTTCACCCCGTTTTTTCTTCGCGTCTGCCCCCTTCCAGTGGAAGAAAGGTGAGCTGCCACGTTTTCCTTTGTATTTCCTTCCTTGCCCTGTGGTCCCCTTCAGTGGTCCCACAGAGGATGCGTCTCCCGTATTGCTCAGCTAGTCTCTAATCCTCAAGTCTGTTTTTCCCGTACTTCCTTTCTTTTGAGGTACCTTCTTCCATGGTCATTTTTAATTAAGTTTATTCGGGCGGACCTTGATAGTTCTTTCCTTTTCTTAAACCTATGACTGAGTGTCGGTAGGTGGCTTTCGGATAAAATCCGTTGAGCTGGTTACCCTCGGACTTTTAGCTCCCTGTGTCTGGATGCGTTTTTTCTTTTGAGCACTGATGGGCTAGACCCCTTCTACAAACCCCCCCCCAATGCCACCCCTGGAACATGGGAGTCATGGCGATCCTTTGGTTTTTCGTCTCCTTTGGGTTCCCCCTCAAATGATTTTCGTCCTCCTCCTGCCCAATACGTTACACGTCCACTTCTTGGAGTCAAAGCCCGACCTTTGGGCTTCCTCAATATTCCAGGCCCTGTTTCAGACCGTACAGCCATCTTTTCCCCGACTTCCCAAATTCTCCCCCCACTTTTACCCCTTTCCTTCCCCTCGCTTTCTGTGCTTTTAAGCATCGCGCCGTTACCCCCTGGTCTCTTCTTTTTTGTAAGTCCATTGGTCTTTCGGTCATTTTTTTGTTGTCCCTTGTTCCTTACGGACTTTTCTTTCCTATTTCTTCCCACAGAATGTGATTCTTTCTGACCACGAGTACTTCTATACCATACCATGTTCACCCTCGCGTTCCATTTTTGTCATTGGATCCGCCTAAGGGTAGTCTGCACCCAAGCCGAGGATGACAAGTCTTTTTTTTAAAGACGGTTTACCTCTGTTTCAAATCTATCAGCTCTGACTTGTTTAGCGCCCTCGGGGTCCTCTTTAGTGCTGGGCCCTCGTGTCTTGGATTTTCTTTAAGTAGTGGGAAGCACGGTAGAGTTCGTTATTTTTTTTGCCTCATTCTCTTACACCCCTCCCCCCCCCCCCCCTCCCCCCACCCCCCACCGAGAGGTTCCGTGAATCCAGCCCGTACGCCGCTGCCTCACAGATATTAACCCAACCTCCAGCGAGATACCTTTTTTCCCGACACCAAGATCAGCTGTATAGAGCACCACGCCTTTTTGAGTCCTTTGGTTACCTCCCACTTCCCACCTCCCCCGGCGAAGGTGTGCTGCTGATTGACCTTCTTCCTCTTCCCAGATCCTCGGGTCTTCGAGATAAGTTGTGGTAGCTAGCAAACCCCCCAGGACTTTATTGTCAGCAGATGTATAGGTCTTCCCTTCCCCCTGAAACCAAGGTTAAGGTCCGTTAGTCCGCTAGGCGGGGTAACCGGCCAGCCCCCCCCTGGCCGTAACCTCCACGGTCCCTCCCGACATGTGGCGTCCCGACCTACGGGCTCAGGGTGTGGGGGGGTTCCTCCCGATTTTTGCCCCAACACACCCCCCACTGCATCTCTTTGGTTTTTTCCTTTCTACCTCTGCAGGACGGAATGACCTTTTCCTTACATAAATAGTTCCTCTCTTCTTCCTTCTGATAGGTGGTTTGCATGTGGGTAGTAGCTTTCCCTTTTTTCCACAATTTTCCCCCCTCCCCAACATTGTGATTCTTGCTCTCCCCCACCCTATTACGGGCCCACTGCTGTTGTTGGATGGGGCTGTACTCCCCAACTCCTGGTTTCTCTCGCGAAGGTTTTAGTCTGCGTGGAAAGGTAATGCAAATATTATTTTCAATGGGCGAGAGCTCTGTCAAGGGATTTCACTCCTTAGGGATCTGTTCTATTTAGGTCTGACAATTTACGCGGTTCCACAGTATCTCTCCCCATAGTTAACATAGAAGGGTTGGCCCCCTTCGGATCGTAAAATACTTGTTTTTTGAGTAGGACAAGGGTTCGGATGTCAGTCTCCTTCACGCGATTTTTCAGAAATCAGGTCCCCCCTGTTTGCAAGATCTTTTGGTCCTTTCTGAGTAAAGGGACGGTATTTTTGTTCCTTTGTCGCAGCCGCATACGCAGTTTTCTGTACGATGGGGCCTTTTCACGCATAAGCATCTCTCTCATCTCCGTTGGTGCTCCCTCTCATTCTTTCCTCCCGGTTTACTTCCCGTCCTTCACAATGCTTCTTTTCCTGGATGGACCCAGGCCCAAAACAGAAGTCCCGCACAGCAATTTACGCTCTTTCCCCAGTATAGGACAAGTCGGACGGGCCCCGAAATGTTCACGTCGTACCTCCCCCTCACTTCATCGGGATCCCAGCGAACCCTTTGTTTATCTCCACCCAAGGTGTGCGAGCAACCGAGGTGCCCCCCCCCCCCCATACAGTCTTTTTGATCTGGTAGCTAAGCCTCTTCGTATCAGCAGAGATGGCCTCCACACAGCCCCTATTTGCCACCTGCTCTCTTTTCCTCCATTTAAGTCTCTATGCTACTACTTCTTTCA
>Ga0179593_1566836_pt1 | contig 11084 bp, 17 predicted proteins | sample CZODoug2_1_08_16_FD_185931 | JGI IMG/M metagenome (GOLD analysis project Ga0179593, IMG submission 185931) | Vadose zone soil fungal communities from Angelo Coast Range Reserve, California, USA - CZODoug2_1_08_16fungal (PacBio error correction) | ecosystem: Environmental > Terrestrial > Soil >... | reverse complement strand
TCCGCGCCCTGACCTCTCACCCTGAAAATATTCGTCAGTGGCGGCTTCGTTATCCATTCCTCCTGCTACTCCGTTTTTTCTGCTGGCGGCTGAGCGCCCCGGATCGCTGTCACTTGGGCCTAGGCGCGCGTCCGTCTTTTGGGTGCCCCTCTTTATCGTCAAACGAGAACACCTTCCGGGCTTTTTCTTTTTCCCCGATGACATCCCCCCCCTTTTGATTTTTCTTATTGTCCGCCTCCTTTTTAAACTTCCCGGAGACCAGACCTAACACCCGCCTTATCCCCCCCCCTCCCACTTTTTTACCCCTTTTCCTTCATTTTTTTTTTGCCTAGCAGGTTGCGATCTTTCCCCCCCCCCCATTCCAGCACAACTTTGTTTTTCCATACAACCCTTAAGGCGTTGACCCACTCTTGCTGTTCGACCCCAAACCAACTGGGCGCATCCCCCTAACTTCTTGTCCACGTGTTCACGTTTTATTGTTTTGTTACGGAGACTCCTTTGGCTCGGGTCTTTTCTCTTTCGCTATCCTCTCCATGAAGGCGCACTTCCGTTTTTCTAAGCTCACACGAGCCTGGTTCCTGACAGCCGCGGGTATTAGGACGAAAGGTTTTTCAATGGGACGGCGATTTTCTTGTTGCAAAAAATTCATTCCGCCCTCCCTTGGCGCCCCCCCCCCCAATGACTCCTACCTCCCAATAACGACTTTGCCTTTCCCCTTTATTCTTAATTTCACTGGAATACTTGATGGTCCTGCCATCTAAGGCTTTTTAATCCCCCCCCTTTTTTGAAGACCTCCTTTCTGGAACCCTTGGGCCCCTCATAAACTAAGAGACTTCCTAGAGACTGCGCCTTTGGCATGACCTCCCTTTCAAGGCGGCTCCCCTTCCTCTGCCCTATTTTCCGTATCTCACTAGCTGTATAAACAATCAAATCTGCTCCTTTTTTGCGACCGACCCACTCCCCCCCCCCCCAATTTAACGACCCAGTCCCTGATGAACCGTGCTTTCTTTGGAAGGCTGGGCCCACCCCTTCCTTTGGATCCTTGAACCGTTTGGCTCCTTACGGACACTCCCCTGTTTCGCTTTTGATACGATTCTGTGGTCGTTGGGTTCGGAGGAAATTTGCCCCTTTTCTTCAGGACGCTTATCTAGTCGCGTCGCTCTCCATTTTTTCGTTTTCGCGGCTATCGACTTCCCTCCACTCCGTTGAATCACCCCTTCGTTCCCCCTGTCGCAACCAGTCGCCAAACTCTTTTTTTTTTCCACGGTCACCGTCGATTTCCCTTTTCAGAACCACCCTAGATTCGCTCCACTCTCTTTTTGGAGAGCACGCCGGGATCCTTATCCCCATTTTTACGTCCATTGACTTTCACTAGGGTACCTCTCTTCTTTTCCTACCTGTTTTTTTTTCCTCCCCGATAATATTTTGATCATGTCCCTGTTACTTCTTTGGCTCCCCTTTCCCTTCGTTTCCCACCCCCTCTCTTCCTTCGCGAAATGCTCGGTTTTTTTTTCCCCCCTCCTCATCGCGTCTGGCGTGTCTATAGTGTCCTCCCTTGTGCGCGGGCCAGTTCCCCCCTTTTTTTGCAACGATTTTTTTCGTCTCAAGTCCCCCTCTCAGCTCCCCCCCTCGCAAACCTGGGCGCTGTCCCCCCCTTACGTCGCACCGCCTGCACTTAAAACATTTTTCCCAATAACAATTCTCGTACTTGCCTAATGCAAGCAGCCGCCTTTCTTTTGAACTGTCTTTCCCTTTCGATCTTCTCGCCCTGCCCCGAGGATACCTCTCTGGTTTGCACAGCCTCCCTTTCCTCTTAATTTTCTCCCATCCTTTTTGGGGTCGCCTTTTGGTGGTGTAGGTTTTGTTTCTCTTGACGGGTATTGATGGTGATGCTCTCCCCTTTTCTGTCGACAGCAGTAAACATTTTTTTTCCTTCCTTCCGTTTTTTGCTCCCCTTGCCTTAATTCCTTTAGCTTCGTGCACTGTTAGGTGAATGATTTTCCCCCCCCCTCTTTTCCATGCGATTTCCCGCCCCTCTTTGATGTCAACCTGACCCTTAGTTTGCCGGACCTCGTCTTTTCTTTCCCTTGGCGTCCGACCTTTCTTTTTTTACGGACGTTATTGAGTCTTTCCTTTTTTCCCCTTTCTGAAAGGTTTAGAATTTGGGAATTTCCTCCCCCCAGTTTTGCAAGTCATTGCAGGCGGCCTTCGCCCCAGTCCCTCTTTTCTACTTCTGCGTTAACAGATTTGTTTGGTTTTTTTCTCCAAAAACCTCTTCCCCTCCCCCTTGCTATTCGCTGGCGCGATCGCAGAAGACCTCTTCTCTTACTTGGCCGTTTTTCCTCCAGCTTCCCGTTTCTCGCGATTCGTTATGGGATTTTCTTTTTTCCTTGGGTTTGCGACCTCTCGGTGACCCCCATTTCTCCCTTTTTATTCAACCAACACCAGGGTTGATGGTTTTCCTTTGTCCCCCACTTCTTCCTGAAACTTGTTCAGCTTCGAGACTGGTCACGTTGGCCGTGGCCCTTGAGGACGGCGGTAGAGGCGGGGCCTTTTTTCTTTGCGGGCGGCTTCCCCCCCTCCTGGCATCCTAATGTGTTTTTTGCATAGGAAGGAAAGGAAGGTGTCTCTTCGCCCCCCCTTTCCCCGCCGTCTCGAATTACCTGGTAACGGGGATAGTTTGCCTTCTTTTTTTCGCACAGCAGCAGCAGCCCCTTCTTACCTTTTTGAGTAAAGCAAACCGTCCTTCCAGAGTTGACGAATCTGTTTTAGGAGTACGCGGTCGGTCCTTTTCCCTCTTCTCTTCCTCCTCCTCCTTTGTGTTTTCTACTCTCTACTTCGCCTGACCTTTTCTCCGGCGCCCAATTATTCATACGTGGAGTTCCCTTGCCCCCGAGATCCTCCGGGCTGCGCGCTTTTTTGCTAGGATCGTTCCCCCCTCATTCCCTTTCATATGCTCTCGACCCTAGTGGTTTCTTTTTGATAAACGAAGCATTGAATTCTCTTTAGGCATCTCCCATCTTGCGCGTTCTTTGTCCGCACCGCCGCCAAGAATTTTTCACACTACCGGCCGTGCCCAGTCCTTAACAACTTTTTTTTTCTATTAAGAGGACTAGCAAGTTTGGTTTCTAATTTCCCCCCATTCATTTTCAACCCCTTTTTCCTAAACGGAGTCACCTCTGCTTTTCCCCAAAACCCCCCTTTTCTCTCCCACTCCCATTCCCAGTGGACTTGCTGGATGGACAATTTATTACTGACAACTCCAATCGGATTTCGATGCGCAGCAGCCTCTCCTTCCCTTATTCGTTTCTCCAGCATAACCCCATTTCTCCCTTATTTTAGCAGTGGAAATTTGAATAGGATGATTTTTTCCCCCCCTCCCTACGGTCCTTTTTTGCCGTTTCAGTTTTTCTTCCTGGCAAACCTTAATTTCCCTCTGGCCGTGGAGTGCCTTTGGGCCCAATGCATCATCATCAAATTGGATGTGAACTCTCTGGACGCCTGGCTCTTTCCTCACTCCTCCCAAAAAGGTTTTTCCTTCCCCCCCATTGGCTGTTGCCAGAACCAGGGCAAAGGCGGGTTTTCCACCATTAACTAATCCTTGCACTAGAGCTCCTTCAGATTTGACTTCCTAGGGCGCCCGCCCACAGCGCCCTTTTGCCATTTATCTTTCGAAGTCCCCCCTCGCACCTCTCGGCATCCAACCCCTTCACATGGTACTTGGCGTTTTCCTCTTCAAACCATAAACACCCCCTCTCACTACCCCACGTCACAGGAACGATGCGCTCTCCCCCCCTTCGAAAGCGGTTGGCCCCCTGGACGCTGCCCTCTCTTTTCCCTTTTCCTTAGTATAGACGGCCCGTCCCATAGTCGAAGGAGGATTTATTTCATTATCTTGGCAGTAATGAAGTTCTTCTGAGGAAATTTTTGTTCATTTTGTCTCGCCCCCGGGAGAATCTTTTATCGTCGCGCCTCCCTCTCCCCCCCTCCCCTTTTTTGTTTTCGCGTCCCATTGCACGAAAAACAAGTTTTTAAGGCACCCCCTAGTCGCCGTGCGATGGGCAACAGTATCGAGCGCCAAATCGTAGTTCCCTTTCTTTATCCCCACTCAGACGTCTGACGGACTTCTCTCCCCCTTTTTTGCTTTGGGAGCACGACGGGAATGAATGTTTTTTTCACCCCCCGGATCAGGACCTCCCACATACTTTATCTCTACTATTCCTGAACTTTTGTGTGAGAGAGAAAATATTTTTCTTTTTCATTTCCGTTCCTCTGGGGTCCTCCCCCCTCTTCATACCCCGTCTTCCCCATCCCCTCTTTGAAGCGAGATCGATACGGTTTTTACCCTCCTTTTCTCTACGGGCCCTTTTCGTGGGGCCTGTTTGGTTACATGTGAGCGCAGGCTTGGAATTTTTCCTTACCTTTTTCTTTTTTTTTTTTTTTTTTTTAGGCGAAGGCGCATCTCGCAAAACGCTACCCAACTGGGAGCGGCTCTCTCCTCTTAGATCTCCCCTCTCCTTTTGCACCAACCTGAACACCATTTACTCTCCACCCCCCCCACAACCACCCACCCCACCCAAACCCCCCAACCAAACAAACCCCCCCCCAACCCACCAACCCATCTTTTAATGATCCTGATCATTCCAGTTACTCTGAAGTTCGTTTAAGTTTTTTTCGGTCGATCTTCGAGGCCCGCTTTCCACACGCCACTCATTCTCAGCCGCTCCAGCGTAATTTTCCCGCTCCGCGTCCTCTCCTTGGTAGTCATAGTTTGGTTTTTTGGAGTTTTCGATAGTCCACACTTTCCACTTTATGGTCTGCCGAGCGTTTCAGTTAGCCTCAAGATTGGCCTCCCCTTTTCCTCAGATTCTTTTCCACATAGTTCTTAAACCTGGAAGGGTAGCCCGTCTTTTTTGCAGATTTTATTTTGCACCCGCATTTGTGAGTTCCTTTTTTCCCCTGGTTTGAAAAAGACCCCTTTAGTGACTTCTTTTCCCCGAATTCTTTCCAGCATCGGCGTGATTTTCCGTATGATCGTTTTTCCCCCCCCGTGCGTCTGTTATGAATTCACTTCTTTTGCCCAACGAGGCCCCTAACCTTTTTACCAAAAAGCCTCGCAGATTTCATAATTAACGCTGCTTTTTTTCTTCTTCCCTCTTGCTTTTTTCTCCGTTTTCCCCAAGTTTACATACGTGGCCTTTCCCTTTCTCGGAGCTTCAGTTTCATTTCCCCCCCCCCCTTGATTAAGCCGGTATTTCCCTGCCTTACCTCTGGCCCCCATGTTTGCCAATTTTCTCCCCCTCGTTATGGTTGATGCGCCACTTTTTTTTTACTCCCTAGGTGCAACCTCCGGCATTTTGTAACCTCCAAACCCGGTGCGGCTTGACTCCCTGTTTACCTTGCTGCTAAGTCGCGAAGTCATTGCCGTGCGAGTTTGCTCCTCTTCTCCTTGCGAGGGCTTTCGTTATTCTTGTCTTCAGTTCTTTCCCCCCTTCCCGGCATCTCCCTTTTTGCTTCGACTCCGGAATAAGGACGTAGGTTCCTAGGTGTTAGTTAATAAAGAGCTCCACCCGCCGGCGCGCCTCCCTTTTTCCCGGGGATCAGGAACGCGATCCTCGCGACTCCTCCCTCCCTAGAACTCTGAGCGCTTCCCCCTTTTAGAAGGAAACACGGCCTTTCTAGTCTATTTTCTTAGAGGATCTCTTAGCGAAGGTGATCTATCTCTTTCCTTCCCCCTCCTTTTTGTGTATATGCCTACTTCTGACTTCTGATAATTTCCCGCCCCATTCGTCTTGGGAAAGGGACTTTTTTCCCCAAATGTCCTACGACGGGCGCTGCTGCGATTCTCTCCCTTCCTGTCAAATATCCCCACATCTTCTCTCCTGCCGTTGTTTTGAGGAACTCTTTCCTTTTAAACCCGAGAAAATTAAGGGATTCACTTTCCATCCCCCTCCTGCTATGACGTTATTTGTACCGACACCGCCTAACTCCCCCCCTCTTTGCTAGAACTTACAGAATCCGTCTCCCCGTCATTTCTTTCCTTTTCCTTTTGGCTAGCAAGGTTGCGAGTTTCACCCTCACCCCCCCCATCAACGTTTTGAATTTACAACTTCGGTGCACTCTGCTTCGAAACAACCACTCGGAGCTCCCCCCCATTCCCGAATCAGGGTTCTCCTTTTTCACCCTGGATGGCTAAAAGTGGAGTTGACGATTTCCTGCTTTCCCTCCAGTTGAGGTCTGTCTGATATCTCCCAGGAAGCGCGCGCGGGTATCCCCCTTTTTTTTACTCTCCACCACCTCTGTCAGCTCCTTAGACGAAATTCAGTCAGGTTTTTTCACGGAATTGTTTGCGGGCCGCGTTGCGGAGTCACCCTCCTTTCGCGTGGCGCAATTTTTTCCAATGCCTCCCCCGCGGGGATTAAAGTTCCCTTCTTGGTTTTGGAAGAACTGCCTTTTAAAGTCCCCATCTAAACGTTTCTTTTTTCACCACGGCGTTTCCCTCTTGGGGCCAAAAGGGGTTGGACACCCCCCCAGCTCCTGCACGAAGAGCTCCCCTTTCCCCTTCATCATTTGCCCAAGGCGGCGTCCCTGTGGACGTTTCCTTTCGATTCTCCCTTCTCCCTCGGCCACATCACCATTGAGTTTTTGCTTTTCCTTCTGACCCAACACAACCCTTGTCCCTCCGTTAAAGTGATCTCGACCCTTACGCGAAGGGCTGGCAATCCTCCCTCGCCCAGTTTTTTTTTTCCTGAACGTACTCTTACGGAATTCTTCCGGCTGTTAACCTGGGAATTTTTACCTAGCTGGTCTGGTTTCGGCGCCCTTTTTGTGTGGAAGGCCTTCCCCGCTTTTCCATAGAGGGCGCGCGAGTCCTTTTAGAGTTTTGATATTTTTTTTTTTTAAAACGTTGCCCGGTACCTTTGCGGCCACCCCTGTCTCCCAGTATCGTCAGCCTCCCCGATTTCAATTCGACCCTTGCGCCGATCGTGACTTCCACGAGCGTCTTTTCTCTCCTCGTGCATTCCTTTTTTCTTCCCTGACACGGAACAGATCAAATATTTTCTCATCCCTTTTTTTGGGCTATATAACATTCCGTGAATCCGGGGTCTCGCCCCGGATCTCCAAATCAAAAACGCTCGGGAAGACCTATCCTTTCCCGGTTGTTCGACTTTTTTTTCATCCGGCGGAGTGCGCGATTTCCTGACTTTTGTTTCCGCATGCGAACTGGCTGGTGCCTGCCCCCTTTTTCGACTCGAATCGCGACTTCCGAAAACGCTGGCTTTTTGGCGCTTGCAGCTGACCTCTCCCACCTGTTTTTACACCTCATCGACCCCAAATTTCCTCCGACACCCCCCTCCCTCTATTGCTCATGAATTTCCAAGTTCAATCTCTCTCAAGAATTTTCGGTCCGGTAGCTAGTCTTTCCTTTTTTTCGCCAACGGAAAACCTAGCGATACATCTTCAGGTTTGGCCCATGACGCGAAGTTCCCTCGCCCCCCTTCTCTATTTCGGTTTTTTTTTGTGTTTTGGGATTTCCCCCTTATCAGGCGACATGTTATTTCTTTTATGACCTAGCGGGCGAGTCTCTCTCGTAACATTTTTTAGCTTTTCTTCGATAGGAGTTCCCAGGGGTAGTTCTCTTGCACTGAGCTCTGATTTTGCCCCGCCCCCTTTTCCCCTACATTGGCCCCCCGAACATGGGTGCTGACCACCGTACTTTTAGATCGGACCCGTTTTTTTTTTTTCGTAATCTCTGTCGCCCCCCAGAAATTGGAGTGACACCTCCCTGCGTGTACTCTGGAGAGATTGTCCCCGTGTCCCCTTGAGGATGTTTAACGGCCCCTGTTGACAAGTTCACATTTTTCCACCGGAGGTAAGTTTTTCCCAGCCTTCCCGCAATATGAACGCTTTTGCGGCATAGCAAACGCTCATCCTCTTCCTTCGCGAGGCGCGGTTTCTCTCTAACTTAAAATGTATACCGCATACTAGCTACAATTTTCCCATCTGTTTCCTTTATATCGCCGTTTGGAGTGTGTTCCCCCTTTGGTGTTCTCCAGCAGAGTTGGCCCACTTGTATAATATCACAACCCCCCGGGTTTTTTCTTTCCTTTTTCAAGGATAGGAAACGTCCTTTGAATTTTCAGGATTCGGTCCGTTGCAGTTGGCATTTTGGGCTCCGATGGTTCGCGAGGGCCCGCTCGGTTTTTTTTCGGTGCGGCCTCCTTCTCCCACTGAGGGATTGGTCCTCGCTTTCCAGGGTTCCGGATTATTTTAATCCAAAACTATCCATCACACAAGTAGGCGTAATGTTGTAACCCGTTCTATACCACACAGTGAACTCTTCACTATGATCTCACGCCAGATAAGTCCCGGAGGGATCCCCAATTGGGATAATCCCACTCCAGGTCCAGTGTCAATGGCGCCTTCGGCTCGGCTCGGCGATCGCATCCATCTTCTTTTGAGAGAGATCGACTTTTTGTTTTTTGACTCCGGCTCCTATTCTTCAAGATACCTTTTTTGTGTCGTTATACCCTTGTTTTCCCTTCCCTTTTTTCTTCCGCTTCGCGCAGATTCTATTCACCATCCCCCAGGAAGTTGCCGTCGAGTCCTTTTGATGGGACTTTTGGTCTGGCATCCATGTACCTTCAAGTAGCTCCCTGAGCGAATGACACACATACCCTTTTTCTGGGCCGTCTTTTTTTTTTCCTCCAGAAACAACTCCGACATACATCTTCACCCGTCATTACAGAAGTAAACCTTCCCCGGCACCGGCCCCCCCCAGGGCGTTTTTCCCCTCCGTTTGAAGATTCCCCCGAGTGAACAAGTCAAAATCCACAACCCCTTTGTTTATTACAAAAATGCGTATTTTTTGGTTCGAAACACAACCCCCCCCTTCTTTTGAAAAACCTACTCCTCACAAAGTTAACACTTATTTAACAAGTGTCCCTTTTGATTTAGGAGGAATCTTTTCTTTGTGGATCTCTCGTGACTCCAATGATTCTTCAGAGTTCCTTCACCCCGATGGCTCGCAGACAGTAGAGTTTTTTTAAGCTGTGAGCCCCTACGGTTTTCACGTTCGTTTATTTTCCCTGTCAAAACTTCTTCAGACCCCTCAGGTCTTCAATTTGGTACCCGACATTCCATTAACCTCGTTCTTTACCCTCCCCCCCCTCTTTCTGACGCCCCTGAAGATCTTCAGACGCTTCGACCTTAACTCTTTTTCTGGTCTTTCGCCTCACCCCTTCGCGCCTGGAGGCAAGGCGTCACACAAATTCTTCCATAGATCCCACTTTAGAAGACTTTTCATTTAATTACTATGTATCAGCCCAGTGCGGTAAAATTATCTTCGATCCTTCCACTCTCATCCATCACACCCCCTAAGGGGCGATAGAAAATCCCCCCCCCCCATTTGTAACCGGAGTCACGCATTCTAGGAACATTCCGTCAGGGTGGGCAAACCGTCCCCTGCCTCGGGCCTTTTTTCCTTTTTCTTTGTACTTTAACAGAATGCAGGCCCCTACACAGTAGAGGATCCTTCTTTCCCTTTTTCCTTCTGGAGAACGCTCCCAGTGTTTTTTTCGAGAGACCTTTTTCCCCTCCTGTTCCTCTGGAGTCTGGTTTTTTCGCTTCATTTTTTTTTTTTTTCGCTTTTTCAGATCATATGCATTCCGGAAAACAGCCTTGCATTTCCCCCCCAGTTCCCCAGATTCGTTCACCCTGTTCGACAATTCTCCACCGCCTTTATCCTTCCTTTAAATCAAACTCTCCCGAGTCTTCCTCTTGATTTGAGATAGAGGACTGAATTCTCTCCCCCTCTTGGCCAGGATCATATGGTATCTCTCCTTCCTCCGTTGTGTTGTTTGATCTCTTCCCTGTTTGAGTCGGTTTTTGAGCGTCAAACTTTCCTTCCTTTCCCAAAATTCCCAAAACAGCTCTGAGTACGCTCATGCTGTTTTCCGAACTTCCCCCCTCGACGGCGGCGTGGCGCTTATTTTTCCGCAGGGGAAACTGCTTTTGTTTGAGTTTTATGGCTGAGTTCTCCGCCACAGCCCCCCAACCCCGCTCCCCCCTCTGACGCGCAACAAACTTGAACAAAAAAATTTCCTCTACCCCCCCTCCTATCTTCTGTTATAAATCCACGTTCCCTTCCGGCCCTCCTTTTTCTTTTCCGTTTGACTCTTTCATCCCAGGACTGGTCTTCTTTTTCCCCAGTCCTTCTTCGCGGAATGTTCCAGAGTTCACCCCCCGCGTGCTTGTTTCCATAGGTTTGGTGTTGATTTTAGTTTTCAGAATCGCCCAAGGTCCCTGAGTGATGAGCGGCCCTTAGGCCCTCTTCGCGGACCACATTCCTCCGGATAGTATAAAATGCGGGAAGGGCAGCCTTTCCTGATGTACTTCTTTTTCCCCGTCCTTCAATGGCGGTTGCTTTTTCACTACCTGGGTGCCCCTACCGTTATATTGCGTTCAGGACTGTTCCCTTTCTTCAGTTTTTTTTTCCAGTCAATCGTGTGACGTTCAACTTTCTGAGGTCGATTTTCCAACTTCCTCTCTGCTACTTTTTGCCCTTTGACGACCAACCAGACACCTGCGCTTCCTTGATACTTTGTTTCGCCTTGTTTTTGGTTTCTTCTTCCACAAAACGCTACATCCGCGCCGGGCGCTTTTTCCTAGCCGGATCCCGTTCTTTTCCCTCCCCCTTTTTTCGCCCCTTTTCCATAAGCCTTTTGACAATTTTTCGTTAGGGGTATAGACCAAGTTGTGGTTTCCTCACAGCTCCTTCCCCCCTCTGTTTTGCTTTAATTCCAAAACAAAGGGTTTCCTGGTCACTGGTCCCCCCTTTCTTTTCTTCAGGCAGCGCCCCAATGGTCATGTTGGCAGGACCGATGGGGTAGTCCTATGGTCGCGTTTCGTTTGCGGACAATCGTCCTCTTGGCCTCTCTCTCCTAATAAATGACACGAAGGTGTTTTATACCTTACCAAGAGTTCTCCAACGATTGCGAGCCTCTTTCCACGTGATAGTTGAAAGTTCTCTGGCCCACCCTGCGCAGCAGCAGACGTAGAATGAGCGCTTTTTTCCCATTGGG
>Ga0179593_1554174_pt1 | contig 11084 bp, 8 predicted proteins | sample CZODoug2_1_08_16_FD_185931 | JGI IMG/M metagenome (GOLD analysis project Ga0179593, IMG submission 185931) | Vadose zone soil fungal communities from Angelo Coast Range Reserve, California, USA - CZODoug2_1_08_16fungal (PacBio error correction) | ecosystem: Environmental > Terrestrial > Soil >... | reverse complement strand
TCGAACGTGTTAGACCCTCTTTAGTTTTTCGTCTACGTAGCCTTGCGGTTTTCTTTTTTTCTCCCGCCCAGCCTCTACCTTGGGCCCCTCTTTTTGGAGGCGCGCTGAGGGTGGAGCTTTCTTCTTGCGCTGCAAATGAGAGGAAGAAAATGGACCTACTCTACGCTCCGAGAGGGAACTTTTTTCTTCCCCCCCGGCTCAGGTTCCATAAGATGGCTTCTCCTGCGCGTCCATGCTCTTTTTAACTCTCTTTTCACTCCGGGGTCGGTGTCGAAGTCTTTCTTTAATGTAAATCCTTATTAGAAGCCCTTACTGAAGGCTTTCTGTCGAAGCCCCGAGAGACTTGGGTTTGGAACGTAAGACGTGCTTGACGCGCCCGTTTTATAGGTCATTGGTCCCAACTGTTTTACGAAAATGGTTCCCCCGCCCATCCTTTTTTCCCCAGACATAGGCCAAAGCGCAGGCCTTGGGTAGCATTCGGCATGGCAACCCCTCCGATGTGTTCCTAGGGCTTTTGTCGAGTCTTTCTCCTTTTCATTAGGTTGATATTTTTTACTCCTTCGACTTTTCTTAAGGGGTCTCCTCTCCGAACGCGTTTCCGATCCAGAAAGATTTTATGGCGGGTGGCAAATGCGAAGAGTATCCCTCTTGTTCTGACGTTATCCCTTTTGATCCGAAAGTTCCCTCCCTGGTTTCGTATCGAACTGCGTCCACTCTTCCTCTCCCTGAAAACGCCCTGCCCGATTTTTAGATCCAAGTTTTGATCACTTTTTTCCCAGGAAATATTCGGCCCGCTGAAAAGTGTCTTCCCAGCTGGCAGAAGAAAGAATATGACCGCGTCGCTTTTTAATTTTCCTTAGTTCGCTATAGACAACGTTTCTGTGCTGGACCAATGAGGTTTCCATCTTGGTGTCCTTTTTCTAATCTTTAAACGATTTTTCCCTGGAGGAATTCACTCTTTCTCCTCCACTATTTGAGTCTTCCCCATTCTCACTTACTTTGTGACCGAGACGTTTTTCCCCCCCCTCTTTCCGAAAAAGTCCTGTTTAGATGGGAACTACACCGTTTTTCCCCCTGATTCTTGATTCTAGAACTAGCGGCTCAACCAAGGTATATGTACAATTGGCATTCTTTAGCTCCGTGAGCTCTTCTCACTCTCCCCTTTCTTTATATCCCTCCTTTTGCGGTATTTTTTCTGGCTAGTACCCCCTTCCCCTTTTCTTCGTGCCTCGCTCCCATGCCAGCTGACTTTCTTCCGTCAACACTTGTGGGCATTCCTTTGTCCTCCCTGCAAATTTGGGTCCTCCCACTTCCTTTCCTCTCGCTTCACTCCCGCGTTCCCTGATTGCCTTCAGTGATTGCATTTTCAAGTGTTTTTTCTGCGGGGCTCCTTGGAGAGGAAACGCCCTCCCAATAAGAAGTCACCTTGGAGTCCACCAATGGCATGCCTCTCCTTTTTCTTCTACCTCGTCGTATTTTCCCCTACGGGCTTCCCCTTTTTTCCCCGGATAGTACACTAACTCTATTATGTCCCTTCTGGTCTTGTTAACTTTTCTCTCAAACCCCCCCCCAACCCCCCAATACCCCTTGAAAATCGTTCTCCCCTTCGTAAATTTGTGGCATGGGGAGTCTTTGCAATTCATCTTGCCCCTTCCCATGGTACTTTTCCCTTTCTGTATTGTTTCCTTTTGGAGTTCGTAGCCGATTCTAGGTTAGAGAAATGCCGGGCTGGTAACTTTATCCATTCATGATTCCCCCGGTCTTCAAGCGATTAAATTCTAACGACTGCCTTTCTTGATTGCCTTATGCGGGACCCTTTTCTTGTCAAACATATCGCCCCTGATAGGATGCCCTTTCTCGAATCCTTTTCACTGCGTTAAGAAAAGGCAGTCCGGTGATATCACTTGTCTCCCCTCTCCTATACCCTTCTTGGAGAAAAGTGAGTCTTGATTTCCGAAGTGCCTGCATACTCTACCTTTCTCTCAATCCCTCCTCCCGGAAATGATTTCCCGTTTTACCCCCCCCCAGGTGTCAGACTTTTGTGGGAGAATTACCCACCCTTCTTTAGAACTAAGGAAATATAGTCGATGGTCGTCTTTGTGCATCCGCCTGTCTATGGTTGCTCCTTCCGTGTATGCTGAAAGAATTTGCAAGTTCCCTCCTTTGTTTACTAGATGAAGAGGGGACGGTTGATCTCTATATCCTCCTGGACGGTTAGGACACTCATCGGAACAGAGCCTCCACCTTATCCCCCCCCCGGCATCCCAGAACTAAGATGGTAGCATCTCGAGCCCGCGCGCCGTATTTTTCTGAACTGGAGCCGAACATCAGCGGCCAGAAACTATCCTTCCCACTTTTCCTTTAGTTTAGTAAGTCAACTTCAAGTAAGCGAGTCTTATTTGTCATAATCTCCGAAGGTCGAGGCGTCCCTTTTGAAGTCCCTCCCTCCGCCTCTGCGTTAATTGGAGGAATAGGGCTCTTCACGAAATTACTCTTTCGTCTACGTCTCGTGTAGGAGCGAAACCCCACACGTTTCGAGAAATCGATGAACCACCACACTACCCTTGTACTATATTGTCCTCGGATTCAAAGGACCTCCCGCCGTCCCCTTGCTCATCCATCCTTGGCCCTTAACCTTATAGAGGGACTGACGTTATACGTGGGCCCCCGGAAAAGATTTCCCATCCTTTTTTGTGCCCTTTGCGCTTCCCGGAGAGGAAAGGTAGTCCCTAACCCGCGTCGTCAGAACCGTGAGGATGTTGGTTTCAGGGCGGAAGAGCGCTCTTCCGCCACTCCCCTCTTTTGGACCTTTCCTGCGCTTACAACTTTTTCTTCAGACTACAAAGATTCGTCGTCCTTTCAGAATTACCCTCTCTCTTTGCCACGTGAACCCCCTCCCGATTAACCATCAGGCCTTATCTCCGGTTTACCCCCCGGCCCCATAAAGTGTTCGTCCTTCATGACGGCTTCCTTTAAGCCCGAAACCCCGTTTACGTTGGCCTCCTTTTCCCTTAGATTTTTCCCCGGATCGAGAACAACAAATTTTCCTCTAAAGCGGGCAAAAAGAAGGTGATTTCCACTAATTCCCAAATTCACTGATCGTTAACGGTCTTCTCACCGGTCACGCTCAGCCTCTCCTCCCTTCCCCTTTGTTATTTACTCCCCCCGCAACTAAACTCCGTTATCCACAACACGTTCTCGCCGGTTCTTATATAGGAGTCATGGAAGTGTATTTAGACTCCTTGGCGTTCCCTTCGCAACGCCCCTTCCTCCATGTGTTCTTACTATTCCCGACAGTTCCCCCCACGCTCCGTCCTAGTGTATTCAGCCAGAGGTTTGTAGAGGTCAAAACCGCGGAGTAAGAAGGTCGCCTGTTCTCGATCCCGGCCGTCCCTCTCTCCCGGCGGACCCCCATGACATGCAGCATTTCTCTAGTCGCCTCTTGGTCTTTAGGTTGCCATCCCCAGGCCCTTCCTTTTTTTTTTAATTGCACGGAGGCCCAACATATATCATTGTCCTCTTTCCTCTTTTGGTTTTTGAGCTGATATTTCCAATCGTTTTTTTTTTTTTCGCTATGAAAACCTTTCACACCGACATTCCTGGCTAACACCGCCCTTATTCGTCAATCCCCAAGCCAAGTCTCAGGCTTTCCTCCTTTTCGCAGACTTTCCGGCAGGGATCGTTTCCCCGGCTTCGAAGGGTTCCTGGGAGCCCCCTTTGTTTTCTCAGACCACGCTTTTCTGCTTTCCTCACGCGCAGAAATGTTGTTGGATAATCGTTTTCTTTCTTCTAATTCTTTCTCCCGGTTTTGCGTTTACGTTTCCCCCGGTCCCTTGCCTGAATCGTTTCCCACCCTTTCCCTCAGAAGAGAAAGTTGAGAAATTTTTCCGAAGTAGTTTATTTTTCGTCGTTCGCTCACCTTTTTTCCTTCGTTTCTCTGTAACCGGTTACTTTTCCCTTTTTTTTTTTTCTTGAATTGGTGTCTGATGAAGTTTTTTGCATATTGTGGTTCAAGCGTCTAGAAGTGTGTTCCTTTTCTTTTGTTTCTCTTCCCTTTTGCAATCAGAGTTTACCAGTTCACAGTCTTTTTCGCCCGAACCCCCAGCTTGAAGGAAGAGTACTCAGTAACTTTTCTTTTCTCCACGTCACCGCCCCCTTTATTTCTTTACAGACTTGTCGCTCGGTGTGTCTTTTTTTTTTAGCGAGGCGTTGGCCGCGCCAATAGATCCCTTTCAAACTTAGTAATTTCCCAGTCCTCGGTTTAGAGATGTTTCCCCCCTCTTTGTTGGGGCGTAATCCGGATCCACTAACTTTCAACCACCTCCTACAGTTTTTTCTTATCCGTTACTCTCTTCCGACAGTTTTCCGCCCAGCCGGCAGGGCGCCTGGAAAGGCCCTGCTTTCCGGTAATGTCCCACTTTTAGAACCTTCCAGTCCCCTCGCCCTGTACTTTCCTTCTTTCTCCCAGTTTCCTTTCGGCTTTAATAGCCCTCGAGGACCCTCACATTCCTTTTGAGCCACTTATTATGCTCCTACGTGGTTGGAGTTCCTCCGAAACCTATTCGGCTTACCTTCTCCTTTTTTTCCTTCGTTCTTCTTCTTCCTAGTCCGCCACTTCCGCCTTTCGGGCGGCGTTTATGTTCTAAGTGCGAAGAACTCCCAGTTTACCCCCCCTGCCTCATATTATTAACTCTCTGGTGACAAGGATTCCTTCCGCTTTCTCCCTTCTTTAAAGGACATCGTGGGCCTTTGTGGTCCTTTCGTTTGCAGCGGAAAGTCCTTTCGTATTTTGCTCTTGGTCCTCTCTATTTTCCGAGTGGTTCTAATGTCGGGTGATGGAACTTTAGGCGCTGGCCTCTTCCCCGGACGCCCCTGACGGTCCAGAAGTTACTGCCCGAGGACACCCATCCCCACGTAGAGTCCCCCATATTTCGGTTCCGGCCTTCGTTCGCCTCCACGGCAATTCCGCCACCCTCGTCCTGTCGAATAAGAATCGCCTTACTAATTTCCTTTTCCTGACAGACATTGCATGCTCCCTCACCGCTCCCCCCCCCCCTGCGTGCTTGTTCCCCAGGATAATTGTCTGGTTAATGGATTAAGTTAGATTCTGGAGGCTCGACTATTTCAACCTTTTTCCTTCTTCTGCCCCCTTAAGGACTGCCCGGTCCAGGTCCCCCCGTGAATCGGTAGGCTTTTACTTCCGGGAAGGTCTGTAACAGGTTTCCGTCCGGGCGCTACCGGTGGCGTGATCTTGACTTTATTTCTTTCGACAGAGTCTTCCCCCGCCCTCCCCCGCCCCAAGAAAGTTTCCGTAAATTGATATTCTTCTCATTGCGTTCATGAGGACCCATAGCGCTCTCCTGGTCCCGATAGTACTGTATTTCGGCTTTGACTTTTCTCCTTTGCCGGAAGGAGAAGAGCTGGCCCATCAATACTCAAACCCTGGACCTCAGCGTCTTTTCCAACAGAAATCCCCCCCAACAAAACCGGTGATGTCTCAAGATAGTTAAAAGGGGGTCGGTATTTTTGTTTTTTTTTTGACCTACGGGATCCTCCCCCGCCGCCCGTCAATTATGTGTAGTTGTTCTTTTTTGAACGATTTTTGAAATTGAATAAAGTCCCTTCTTTTCTATCGATCTTAGCATAGCGAACAATGAAATGGGACCTCCAATGTTCTGTCTTTCTGCTCCCTTCTCAGGGGTCACCTGCCGGCCGTTCATGCTGGTAAAGCCCATTATCGACCCTTTCCAATGCGGTTTAAGGCTCTCAATTTTTTTTCCTCTTTATGACGGTTGTACTGTCCCCCATGCCGTAAAAGGAACCCAACAATCCCTGTTTTTGCTTTCTTCTCAACCTTTTTCTCTCCCCTTCGGCATGCCTCACTCAGACAAAGATTCCGATCTGGAGTCGGCTTTTTTTGTCCTCCCTTTCTATCCCTCAAGAATTCGCTCTCCCGCGGCCGGCTCTCTCAGAATTTCACCTCAGGAATGACAAGCTTTCCCATGTGGATCCTTGGGGTCTTCCAAGATCTCTTCCCGAATTTCCAGCCAGATAATTCTTTCCCCTTTTTTTGTAGTCCATTCTGAAAAATGTCTTTGGTAAAGGGCATGAGATTGTCTTTCTCTTGTAGTGGTCCCTCCCCTCCCGTCGGACTTCTGGTCTTCATTCGGTGGAAGAATCCTCACGGCCGGGGAGCCCCATACCTGTAAATTTCACAGTTCTCCTACTCTTTCCACGGAACTTCCGGTAATATTTCTCAAAGAACTTGTCGACCCGCCCCCCTCTCTCTTCCGGGCTTTTCCTCCGTGTCATATTCGGTTTGCTCCTATTCGTCCTGTTCTTTTTAAAACTTCCTAGCGTGGTTCCCCTCTTTGCGCTGCTTGGAGCAAGAAGCTTTTTCCAGTTTTCTCCCCCCTAACGTGCTCCTTCCTCGGTCCTTTATAAAACATTTTTTTCCCGTCCTTTCCCTCAAGCCCGGTGAAGAACTATCAGTCCTTCCCTGACTTATATTTTCTTCTTTCCAAGCCAGTTAAGGTTGTAGTTAAGTACCCGTCTACCCTCTTCTTCGTAAATTCTTCCCTCTCTAGGGGTCTCCCTACAAGAAAGAAGGTAAACACCCAATGGGGCCCCCCCATCCTTTCCGAGGAGGGATTATAAAACTACTTCGTGTTCATATGTCTGGTCTCCCCCTTTCTTTCTAGTCCGAGCTTCTCTTTGAACTTGCCATTTCTCCCCCACCATAAGAACCCTTCGTTTGACGCGAACGCCAACCCCTCGTGATGGCTTGAAGAGCGAATACTGCAGTCCCCCTTTCTGGGCACTTGACGATGCTTGCCCTACACCCAAAAAAGGACGTTTTCCCTGCTCCTTCCTCAAACACTAAATGGTTCGTCCAGGAAGCATTGCCATGATGTTTGAACCCGAACTCTCCCTTCCAGTTGATTTCCCCCCCTTCCGAGTGGGCGGTCACAGCGGCGCTTCCCCGTTCCCCTGATTAAGATAAGTGTTTCCTCAGATCTGACTCCTCCCCTTCCCCTTCCTTCCCTAGAAAAACCGAAGTGTTTCTCCTGATTACCCTCATTCTTCCGTGAGACACTCGTCCTAACCCTTTTTTTGCTTTGCCCTTTCCTTATCCTAGATGTTCCTGGTTGATAGATCGATTTTACAAGCCTTCCCTTTTTTGAGAGATAGATCCATAAATGTGATGTTTTTCTTTTGTGTTGCTAATCCAATTTTTACTCTGTGTGTACCAGTCACTGTCCGGCCTGTCTTTTTCTTTTCCACCCTCCGCATCTACTTTTTTGTTTAGTGCGAGCCGTTCGGGCGAGCCCCCTACGAGTCTGGGCTGCGTTTTCCCGCAATTCTCTGACTGGTGCACTTTCTATCTACCTTTTTTCTTGACCACTCGTTCTTAGGGAATTTGGGCGGGCCCACAGCTCGGAGGGGCTTTAGGGTTCAAATAATGATTAAGCCGCTCCAATTCTTTTTTTTCCTCCCTTGCCCTTTCCACTCCGGGGTTACTTTGTCGAAACTTCTTTTTGTCGTAGTTCCCCCCTTCCGCCTCTCAGAAGCCGACCCCCGTAGGATATGGATCAAGAGTCTCCTCTGTGCCTTGCCCGTACTCCGCTTCCCTTCCGGTTGGTGTTTTTTGGCCAGGCAAGTGGGAAAACACCCTCTACAAATGGCAATCCCTTGGTTCCTCCCTTTCAAATATGAACAACCCGGGCTGGGTTAGGACATGGCCGCTTCCTGTTTTTCCCTTATTCATTTTTTTTTTTTTTTCCTTTGCTGTGGATGTACCTGACTTATGTTCTCTTCTTGGACTCTATGATCTGTAGGAGCCCCCGACTCCGTGCGTAGGTCGAAGAATACCGAGATTGGATGACGCTTGCATAGATTCTTCCCCCCTCTGTGCTTGACGTGACGCCGAGCTTTCGACTTTGGGAGTGCCTGACCCTCGATGTCCCTTAAAAGTGTGTTTCCCTTTTCCACTCCCGGAACCCCCGCCCCTCGCTGAGGAGTCCCCAAGTCCCCTCGACGTCCCTTTCTTGCTTACCATGAAGCTGTTCCCCTGCCCGACTAGAAACTTCTTCAGCAATATTTTCCAGAAATCACGCCTCTCTAGGTAGGTCCCGTTTGAGGATTTGCTGATACTAGGAAGCCCTTTGATCTTTTGAATTACCTCTGTTTGTCGCCTCTTTGGTGTGAGGAGTGTAATCTGACGGTATCTTTTCCCCCTATTTCCTTGTCTTAGATTCCCCTTTTAGGAATTCGGTTTTTTCTGTCTTGGCTTTAATTCTCCCTCTCTGCCAAGGATCGCCCGTTTCCTCTGGCTCCTCCTCATGTCTTTTTCTCTTCTTTTATTTCTATATCCGATTTCTCCCCCGGAGATTAAACTTCACTTGAATGGCTACGTAATTACGTGTAAGATTATGGGATAATCTGCCCCCCACCCACCCCAAAAGAGATTCTCTGCCTTGGATTTCTCCTTCTAGCCTTTCTTCCCCAGACAGTCCGACCTCACTCCAGATAGGTTGTGTGTCGTCCCCTTCCCCTCCGTCCCTCAGGATGAGACCTCCATCACGCCAGGATTGTCCTCTTTTTAATAACTGCCATTTGTCCAGTGATACAGGCCCCTTCCTCGTTGGAGGAACACCCAGTATATTTTTTGGTAGCAACGTTCTCAATCTCTGCGCAGAAGGCTTCCTTCACCTGACCCATCTCCTTTCTATAACGTTCACCTGGAGATCAAGTTGTTCATGTAGCTCTAGTGCTCCTTTCCACCTTTTTTTCTTCGATTTTCCCCCAAGACGATGGACCCCCATCTAAAGTTCCTTCTTTCCAATGTTTGAGTTCCACATAATCTCCTCTTCATGCTCGGTCTTTCTGTGACTCCCCTTCTAAGCCCCACCCACCTTTTTTAAACTATCGTTCTTCTTTCAAAGTACCACAGGTGGATCCTTGCTGGTTTTCCCCTTCCGATGCAGGCTCCGCCCTTTTTTTGAAGGTTTGTATGCCGGGATGATTTAAGGGGTCTTCTCAGGTCACTATAAAGAAGGGTAAGAGCATTCCTGTAGCGGCTCTTTTTCGGTCCCTCCCGTGATAAGACGCTAACTTTCTTTCTCCCTAATGAAATGGTATGGATGAGAGGGACGACCAGCTCGAGCCCCCCGAATTAGTTCATCTCGTTTTAGAGTAATGAGTAACTGCATTGAATCCCTTCCTCCCATCACCCCCTACCCAGTTCCAATTGGAAGTAAATTCCTCTCCCCAATAGTCTCTGCTTTGGGAGACCATTAGGTCCCTTCTGTAGGAAGTCCCTTCCTAATTACCTGTCTCCGACGAGCCTCTGCCACCTTCCAGTGTCCAAAAAATTCCAGCAGGGTGGGGTGATGCTCGCCCCCCTTCCTTTGAAGAGAGTCAATGATACCTGAAGGCTTTGATGCGTCATCCTCCTGTCCTCGTGATTTTTGCCCAGTTAAGGTTTCCCCCCGGTTCCTCGATCATCTTTCATTGTCTGACTAAGCGAGATCATGGCATTCGTTTCCAGTCTGCTTCTCCCCTCTGCGTCCCATTTTCCCAAAAGTTCATTCACCCTCGTGCGGTGCCCCAATATCCTATTGAAAAGTCTCCTTCCTCTCTCTGATAATTGTCCATGGGAGCGATGGACTTACCGGTAGACTTTTCACGGTAGCGTCACCCTTCTCACCCCCTTTCCTCCCGTGCGTCTCGTTAAGCCTTTTAGATCACTGTTGAGTCCGACTTTCGCCCTTAATTTACCCACTCGGAATAACTTTTTGACGTCCTCGGCCTGTCCCTCCCCTCCAAGACAAGCCCTTTCTCTCCCGTCGCTAGGGGTAGTTGCTGACCCCCCCCCTTTCGGAGCTTTTCGAGCCCCTGGATCCTCCCAGGTCGATGATTTCCTCTTCAGTAAAGGAATAGAAGTAAAAGGACTACCCAAGCTGTCCCGTTTTTTACCCCTATGATCTTCCCCTTCCCTGTACTTTTACGTGCCCCTGCACCCCCCGATCTTCAATCCCCTCCGGATTTTTCTTTCCTTGTTCCCCAGGCGGGAGTCACCGTCTTAACCCGACTTTCGCAACAAGAAATTTTAGTGTTGTTGGAGATGGTAGATATCTCGACCTTTAAACCAATATGGGGGGCCACCTGCTGCTTTCTAATTCTCCTTCTTAACGGTTAGGTCTCTTTTGACGGCCCCCCTCCCGTCCCCGCCCAGCTTTGAAAACCCCCTAACCCAGAAAATGTATCAGGGCCGCTCTCCCCTTTTGAGGCCTACCTTTTTTTTCCCCTTATTTCCCCCGACATGGCCTCAGGATGCTTTTCTTGTCTTCCACATGTTCTGTCCTTTCGTAGGGAAAAAGCGATTATACCACCAGTAGAACGATCCCCCCCCCCTTCCTTGTTCCTTATTCCCAGGAATTACTCACCCACTTCCGCCTCTTCCGGTTTCTTTCCCCCCCCCGGTAAGACGATCCTTCTCCGTTTTGTGCCAGAGCAGTAACCTGTCGTAACATCCCACTCTCTAGCACAAACGTTCCCGGAATTTTCGTCTGCTACAGTGAGCCTTTTCGTTTTCGCACCCGGTTTTTTCTCCACGCCCCCCCCCTTTCTCCTCAGGTCAAGAGTATTAAACCCCCTTTCTGCTTGTAATAGGAAATCACGCCATCTATCCGTTTTCCCCACGGTTTCCCTCAGCCGGTTCTGGAAAGGTTTTCCTATCCCGGCCGGAACTCTCTTTCGAACAATTTACACTTTCCGTTCTTGTGCCTAGCTTGTTATTGACCTGATCTCTTTCCTTATTTCGAGCCTTTCCAGTTTTTATTGGCAACAGAGAAAAGGATTGGGCCCCCCCATTTAATCTAGTCTCCTCCTCCTAATTGTTGTTGGGGGTGCCCCCTTGTACGATATTGAAAACTTCAGCTGAATGGCTCTGCCATCACTTCCCTGATTTCCTCGTCCAGATCCATGGCCTATTCGTTGTGTGCCCTCCTTTTACATAGAGGGTTCCAGTACTCTCCCAAAAGTAGCCTCCTTTCTTGAGTCCCGTTGTTTTTAGCACCCCC
>Ga0179593_1483158_pt1 | contig 11084 bp, 20 predicted proteins | sample CZODoug2_1_08_16_FD_185931 | JGI IMG/M metagenome (GOLD analysis project Ga0179593, IMG submission 185931) | Vadose zone soil fungal communities from Angelo Coast Range Reserve, California, USA - CZODoug2_1_08_16fungal (PacBio error correction) | ecosystem: Environmental > Terrestrial > Soil >... | reverse complement strand
TTTCGTACTTTGAGTTCGCTTTGCCGCCTTTTTTTGCTACTTGATTGGTAACGACTTTTTTCTTTCAAGGAGTTGCTGCGTAACCGACGTCTTCCCCCCTCATTTGCGGCGACTTCCCCCCCTTTTTTTTCCCACTTTCCCACATTTTTTTTTTTGTTTCCAGGCGAAGATTTCGTATAGGTTTTTTTCCTCTTTTGAGAGCATTTTTTTTTTTCCCCCCCTTCTCTTTCAGGTGGGTTTTGGTGACGTTACACCCCCCCCCCTCTTTTTGTCCCTTTTTGATGGGGCTTCGTGTTTGAAGGTCACTTTTTTCCCCCCCAGCGTCTGATAATTCCGCGTTTTTTTTTTTTCCTTTTTTTTTGTAAAAAGTTGTCTTTTCCTTTTCCTTTTTACCCCTGTCACGAGCTTGTCCAGTCATTGTTGCGTGGATTTTTTGTTCTGTATGATTTAGTTTGTCTTTCCCCCCCAGTTAGTTTTTTTTCCCCCCCATCCCCAGCCCTCCATTTTGGACCACTGGCGTTTGAGTGTCGTTCCTCTCACAGCATTGTTTTTTTTCGTTGGCTTCCCGCCGCAGCCTTGAACTCCCCCCTTTTTTCGTTTTCTACTACACCTTCCAGTCCCGCCCTGTTTCTTCCTTGATCATTTTGGGTCTGTTTTTTGCACTTTGATCCCCCCTTTCAAAAGCAACTCGTTCTTTTCACCCTTAAAGACTTTTTTCTCCCCCTTCCCCCCATTCTTGCTGAGATATTCTTTTGGTCTGAAGGATTTTTACTGGCACAACATTTCCCGGCCCACCCCTTGAGATTGCCACTTGCCTGGCTGGATTCCTTCCTTCTCCCCCTTGCTGTTTGGGTCTTGTTACGCCTCACTGTTTTCCCTCTTTCGCCTTTTTTTTTTATCAGAAGCAAAACATGCTGGTTACAACGCTCAAGCGCGGTTGTGCACGTTTAAACGTTCCCCCCAATCTTCATGAAGTGCTTTTTGTTGTTTTGCAAACTCGGGTCACTTTTCGGAAATGCTTTACTGTTATGTGGTCAACACCCCTGCGTTTTTGCCACTGATCGTTTGATTATGGTATTCTTTTTTTGCTAATTGTCGAGTTTTAGAACCTGACTGTCCCCCTTTCCTCGAAAAACCACCCGCCTGGTTTTGTGACGTTTCCTTTCTGGTTTTTTTTGTCCTTCCTTTTTTGTCATTGTGTTGTATTTTATGTCCGTGTTGGTGTTTACCAGGTTTCAGTCTTTGTTCATTTGTGTAGCCAGGTCGTTTTTTCGTTTAGGGAGGGGAGGGGAATTTTATTTGTCTGGAAGGTGTGTGTGGTCGTTCCCCTTCCTTTCAGGTATATTTTTCCTTTTTCCTTTCCCTTCCGCTTTTTCCCGGTTTTGTTCGCGGTCTTGTCCAACTCCCCTGATTTTCGGGCGTGGTTTTTACGCAAAAAAAACAGGTTCACCAAGTGGTCCCTTTTTTTCCCCCGACGTATCCGCTTTTGTTCTGATTTAGCTTCTTCAACCTCGCCTGTCGGATCTGGGACGGAACTTCAACTTCCCCCCCGTTCGCCAGAATGTCTGTGGATTTTTCTTATTTTTTTTCGGATTTTAGTCAACAGCCGAAGGCCTCCGCCCACCGGTTTTGATCAAACATCGCATTGCCCCTTTATTCTTCCCTCCTCCGGTTGTTGTGAGATCTGACTTTTCTTTTGGGTGGAGTCTACTATAACCCTTTTTCCCTCTTCCCTTTTTTTTTTACCCACTTACAATTGGGACTCCCTGCAATACTGCCCCTCCCCCCCCACTCCATTAACTCCGTTGGCGTTGTTAGGTCCTTTCCAGTATCCTTCGGATTGAGTGACCTCCTCAATTTTCCCTTTTTCACCATTTACGGTGAACCCCCAATCACCCTTTGGACTTTTTTCGATTTTTTCGGTAGGGCTCTTTGGACAATTTTCTTTCCCCCATCCCCCTTTCGCACAATCGCTGGGGCTCCCTTCCCCACCTCCTCTACCCCTTCCCTTGCAACTTTTGGACTTTTGTCAACCCCACTCCCCTCATCCTTCAAAACCACTTGGTTAAACAAGGGAATTCGTCCCCCCCCCTGGAACCGCCAAAGGTATCACCTTTTTCCCCCCCACTTTGGGTTTATCTTATCATCCTCTCCCCTTTTTTTGTTTTGTTTTTTTGTTTAACAGGGCCTATTTTCCATGTTTTTTCCCAATGTTGTCACCCTTTTCCCACCCCCCCTTCAACTCAACAATTTATTGCTTTTCGTGATCAAGGTTCTCTTTTCCCCCGCCACGCATTCTTCTTGTTTCCGCGGATGCGCAGGTACCACTCTTTGGTGGCCCTGTGTTTCCCCCCCTTTTGCCCACACCTTGTTTTTTCATGTCCTTTTTTTCCTTGTTGAGAAGGAGGAGCCCATGAAACGGTTTTTCTCCTCACAATGGCGGCCTAGGATACGGAATTCCTCTTCCCCCCCTTCACTTTTTCATCCTCACTTTTTGTGGAATTGTTTGCCGATATAATGCTCACCTCCCACCGAAACATTTGCCTTCTTTTTCTCTTGGTTTTGACAAAGTCACCGGATTGTCTTTCTGTACTATGGTTGTCTTTTTGACCCCACAACTTTTTCTTTTCTTTCAGGGCGGGTTTCCCCCCTTCTGTTTTGCTCTCCCCTTACACCTCTCCTGCTCGTCACCCCGTCCCCTTCCAACCAATACATGGTTCTTACCACAACTCCCTCTTCACGTTGACCCCCAAGTGTGGTGATGGGGTAATTGCCCTTTAACATTTACCTTGTTTGTTAGTTTTCGTTTGCTCTACTCATTTATTAAGCCGTTCACCTTCCTTTTCCCCCTTGCTTCAGGGGTCCTTTTTCTGATCTTCAACCTCCGTTCCTCCCTTTACCACACCTGAACCCAAACGGAGGTCATTATCTCTCTTTGTCCTTCTTTTCAACCCGCTCCTTTCCTCCCCCTTCGTTTCTCTGGTTCCACCAAGTTCCCTCTTTGTACCTTTTCTTTCTTTTCCCCTGGAGGGCCACGATCCTAATGTCATCAGCTACCCAATGGGTCCCCTGGTCCCCCCCCAAATCTGCTCAAATCCTTTCCTCTTCTAGGTTTTTCTGGGGCCCTCGTCGCTTCCTTGCCGACAATCAGGACTTTAAGGAGCTTCCCTCCCCCCCCGTCAACGTAATCACCCCTCAAACTCCTTTCTTACCCCTCCCTTCGCGCCACCCCCCTTTTTCCCTGGTTGGTTCGTTTTGAATAACGGGAGCTTTAAGGCACTGTGCCTACGTTTTTTCACCCAAAACTCCTTTTTCTCCAACCTGCCTGCCTCGCCCGTTTTCTTCCCCCCCCTCACTCCTATCCCTTCTCTCATTTTCCTTTATTTCCCCCCCGTTTGCCCACCCCCCCCCCCTTGGCATAACTCAGTGGTGGGGTTTAAGCGCTGCCCCCCCTGCAAATCTATCTCTTTTCCTCCATCCCCTTTTTTCCTTTTTTTTTTTTCCTTTAAGTTCCTGATGCTTTCCCTTGGAACCCCCCCAACCAACGGATGCCCTTCCCCAGTGTGGTTTTTGCTGTTTCCCTCCTTTATTAGTTATAGTTCTTTTTGGACGTTTGCGGTTCCCCCTGTGGTCCAAACCGTCGGTCAGGTTTGCTTAGTGAGTGTTTTTGTCACCCAATCTTTAAAAGGGAGTGGCTTCTTTTTTCCCTTCCTCCCTTTCCTCTCCGGGCCCTTGAGGCGTGTGCGGTTTTGCCTGCTGGGTTCCCTTAGGTTTTCTTCCTTTCCGATTGCAGGATTGCCCTTTCGGTGGCTTGCCGGTTCTGACTCCTCTCTTCCGATTAAGTCTTTGATGAGTCCCCCCTTTTACCTTAATGTCGAACATTTACGTTCCCTTTGTGTGGCTGATGATTGCTTCCCCCTTTCCCCCCCCAACTTTTTTTTTTTTGTTGTTCTCCTCCCTTTTCCCACCCGAGGGACAGTTGTTGTTGGGGGGCATTTTCGGTCACCCAGTCGGTCCTTTTTTCTTTTCCCCCTCCTGATGGTGGGTCACCGACCCTTGCCCCCCCAGCTGAATGTTCGCTTTGTTCCGTTTTTTTTTAAAAATTTTCGGGACGTGTACGGGTAACATTTCGTGACGATCTCCCCAGCAGTGTTCCCTTCTTTTGTTTTTTAATCTGCCTCGAGCCCCCTCGCGTTCAACGAAAACCATTTTTTCCTTTGTGCGGTTTTCTCCCCCTCCCCCCTCCCCGGTGCCAAACGGTGCTTATTTTTAGTTTTTTACCAGCATGTATTCCTTTTTTGGGTGACGTTCCCCAGGGCGGTGTCCCCCTTCCCTTTTCGTCCCAGCGACTGCCTGCCTCAGATTTCCCGTTTTTCTTCCTTTTTGTACTTTCTCAATTTTTTTGACAATTCGTGAGTGGGCACAAAGTCCTCCATGTCATTCCGTTCTGGTCCCCTTTGTTAGGGCCCATCCCCCACGAATTCCAATGTTTGAAGTCTTCTTGGAGTCCGTTTCTCTCTCTTGCCTGGCGGCCCCCACTTTTCTGGAGTTTTTTTTTTTTTAACCTTGGCCCCCTGCTTTTTTTTTAATTCCTTTTTTCGCCGTGCAGAACCGTTTCTGTACGGGCCGACCGTTCTTTTTGTCTTCTTCTTCCCCCCCCCCCCGCACCCAAGTCCTTCCCGCTCTGCGCTGTTGATGCTTTTTTCGCTTTCCCCCTTTGCACTTAATGTACTGAATTTTCTGCGTCACCCCACCACTCCGTTTTTCTCCCTTTCCTCACTTGTCTTGGTTCCCCCTTTTCACCCAGGAGGCCGAGCGGATTTTCTTTGTGCTTTCATGAAGTTTTTCGTTTTTCCCTTTTTTTCCCATATATTTCCCCCTTTTTCATCTGACCACCCCCCCCTGGAAAGGTGCGTCCTTTTTTTTTTGTCCGTTTATTGATTGGATGGGTGGCGGTTAACCCCCCTTGGTTTTCCGGTAGTTGTGCGCCCCTTTCGTTTCCTTCTTTTGGTTAACTGGTTTCTTGGTTGGGCGACCAATTTTTTTCCGTTTTTCCCTTTTTCTTTTGCATAATATTCGTTTGCCTTTTAGGGCGTTTTTTTTCTGGCAGGTCTTTTTCCCCTCCCCCCCTTTTTCCTGTCGAAAAAAATTTCCTCCATTCCCCCCTCGTTTTTTTTATTTCATTTTTGTCACGCGTAGTAATTCCGATTTTTGTTCGGCGTCTCCTTCTCATCGCGAGGTTCCCCTCCCCACGTACCTCTAACGTTCTCCCTTCTCTTTTTGGAGGGGATAACTTTATGTTCCATTTCGTCCACCATTGTAGTTCATTCCCCCTCCAAACAGTGTTTTTCCCTTTCGCAACCATCGCACGCCATATATGCTTTTCCTCCCCCCCCTTTTTTTTGTGATGACTCTCTCTCATTTTTGGTTTTTTATCTTTTATTAATATCCCCGGTGGCCGCTCCTCTTTTGAACACAAATGTTTTCCACATACCTGTGATCCCCCCCCTTCCCCAAAGACTATCAGTTCGACGGTTCTTTTTTTTTTCCTCTCTCCCTTCTCGCTTTACTATTCATCTTCACCCTTGTTCCTTCCTGAGGTTTTTTTTTTTTTTCACCCAAAAAGATTCGTTCCTTGGCGCATTTTTTCGTTGCTCAGGAAACCCCCCCCTTTTGAGTCACGACGACCCCTTCCTGGCTTTTCTTCAGCGAAATTAATTTCCCACTTCCCCCTTATGACCCCTTCACATGGCCAACTGCGTCCCCTTTCCTTTTTTTTTTTTTTTTTTTTTTTTTTTTTTTTTTTTTTTTTAACCTTACATCCCTCCCTTTTACCATTTCCACTCTCAACCCTTTTTGGCAACCCACCCTTCCTCCCCCAAAGCGGCATTGCCCCCGACGCCGAACCCCAACGTCCTCCCCCTTTCCTGTGCAGGGACCCTTCAGTTCTTTGCTTTTTTTCCCTTTTTTGAAGAACTTTCATTACGCACCAACCTTCATTGATTTACCTTGGGAACCCCATTTGCCCCCTGCATAGCTGTGTGCAGATCTTTTTCCTGACACAATACACAGTTTTTTTTTTTGGTCCTGTGGCCCCCACACAGCTTTAGTATTTAATGGACTTTTTTTCGTTCTCGTCATCCCCTCAAGGTACAGCCCCTGTGTTTTTTTTTCTTCCTTGGAGTTTTTTTCATTCCTTTTTCCCATTTTTTCGCAATCCGACCTCTGCAAATTGGCCCTTGGGAAAGGCTCTCTAGGCTCACCTCCCTTCACCTCCACCCCCCCTTTCCATGTTGGGCGTCTATGGATTTCATTTTCTCAAACCCGAAACTCTGCATTGGACTTTTTTTTCTTGCCAACAACAAAAAACGAAATTCTCGTCCCTTAAGTGGGACCATTCTCCTTTTTTTCTTTTTGTTTCTACTACCCGGGATTTTTCGCTGTTCCTTCTTTAACCTTTTTCCCTTTTTCCAAACAATCTTTGTATGGACAAAAACTCCCTTGAAGTTTCCCCCGTGTTTCTTCTTTTGGAAGCCCGACACGGTGAACCGGTTGTTTTCCTCTTTCGGTACAGTCCCATTTCTACAGAAGTTTTTGACCCAACTATTTCCCACTTGTTTTTCTGTTGCAGATTAATTCAATTTAAAAGTTTCCTCCCCCATTTTTTTTACCACCGGGAACCCGGGCATAGTCCGCCCTCCTTTTTTGCCCCTTTTTTTCCCCCTCCCTGATTTCCTCCCAATTTTTTTTTCATTGTTTCCCCGTTCACCCCCACCCGTGCATTCTTCGTTTGCCGCTTTCCCAAAGTTGGAAGGGACTTGGCTTAATTCGCCTGAACCCCCCCCCTTTTGAGATGACTGATCGTGGCTGCACCCTCTGTCATCCTTCTTTTTCTCAGATTGGAACTACTTGTCTGGATTCTTTTCCTTTTCCATTTAATTTCAACCTGTAAGCGCTTCCCCCTTCCAACCGGAATCTACCACTACGGTCTTCCCTCCCCTACCCTCTGATCCCCACCATCTTGGCGTGATCCCTTGTGACTGATGTTGGTTACGGCCATTTCCATCCTCTTTTCTTCATTTTCTCGACCTAACAGCCACTGCCTGACCCGCCCCTTCCCCGCGGTCCACCTCAGGCCCTATACCCCCCTTTTTATTTCTTTTGGATTTGGATTTCAAACCTGTCAACCACATGGGCATGTTGGGTTTTTTTTCAGTTTTACCATGAATCTCTCTCTTCCCTCCTCGTTTTTTTTGTTCTCGGTTCCGGTGGCGCTCTGCCCTTTCCCCCAAACCCCCCCCCCCGGAGTCCCTCAAGTGGTTTGCTTTTTGTTTCCTCCAAAGGGACTTTCGAGTGTCTTCTTTCGGCCTGCACGTGTTGAGTTCCCTTTGGGTGGCCCCACATTCGGGTCAGGTTGTGGCTTGTTATTTCTTATACCAAGCATAACCGTCGGCTCTTTCCTTTCCCTTCCTGAGGGTAATCTCCTTGCCCTGTTCCTGGTTTCCGCGTGAGGATTTTTTTTTTTTTTCCTTACCGTATGGTCAGTGCTTTCTTTTTGACGGGATTGCGCTTCCCAGTCTTTTTTCCCCTGACGTTTTCTGAAGTCCTCTCCTCTGCGTTACCTTTTTTTTGACGTTCCCCGTCATCCTTTGATTCTTTGAAGTATACTCCATTTTTTGTGTTCCAGCTGTAATGAGGCTTTTTTTACCTTCCCGGTGTTCCCCTCATTGTTGCGTCCTCCATTTCAAAACCTCCCAAGTTCCCCCTTGGTTTTTTTCTGGGGTTGACCCAACCGTTGGATCTGGGTCATTGGGATGGTCCATAGTTCTTTGAGCGGGTGGGGGAACGCAGTCTTTCTCTTCCTCTTGTTCTGTTTACATGTTGTTTTCAAAAATTTTTTTTTAGCCTTTTACAACGGAGTAATTTCTTTTTCCCCGAGCTGCATTCCCCCACTTTTTCGGTCTTTGTGGTTTCTTATACCCAAATGGCTTAGTGTCCCCTTTGACCTCCCCAACCGTCCTTGTTCAAGGGTGCAAAGCCAGCCCCCCCCCTTTTACCCTGGCACCGAGGTTGTATGACGGGAGTTTGTTTTCTTCCATCCTAATTAGTTGTCTGTTTTCCTTTTTTTTGAGCGCGCAGTCATACTCTTTTTCTCTATAGTTTTCTTTGCCTAACTCGTGATTGCATGTGCCCCTTTGTCAGAAGTCCGTTTTTTTCTGATGCCAAAAGTCCGAACCCCCCTTCATTGTTTTTTTGACATTCCCCTTCTGTTCAACCAACCACGTGACTTTTTCCACCCTGTTTTGCGGTTGACAGATTCTTTTTGTATACCTTCCCTTTTCTTAACAAATGTCGGCCCCCCCAAACACCTTGCGGCTTCCTGGGTTAACTTTCTGCTGGTTTTCCTTCCTCCCTCTTTCCCCGCTGCCCCCCTGTGCTGTTTCCTTCGTTTTACAAAGTTCTGGGACTGTTCTCTCCACACTTACCAAAAAGTAGTTAACCGCTTTCCGGTTCCTTTTCTTCTTTTTTTGCCACCTTTTCCCCTTTTAGAACCACTTTGTTCGTTACCTGCACTGCCGCCACCAATGGACCCCCCTGCCGACTTTTTTTTTTTCTTGTTTTTGTTACTTCTTCCCTTGATCCTTGAGGAGCTGATGGTATTTGTTTATTTGTTCTTGGTTTTGCGTTTTTCCTTTTCCGCCCAGAATGTATAAGCCCTTTCTTTCTTCCAACCCCCTTTCCCGGGTTTTCAGTCGGGTCGGCTGGCTTTGTCTCTTTGATGGGTTTTGTATTTGCCGTCTTTTTTTTCTGGCTGTTTACCATTTGTTCCTTCTTTTTCATTTTTCCTTGTGTAGAAAAGGTGGGGATTCAGTTTCGTCTTTTTGAGGAAGTGTTTTTGGTTCCCCAGCCCCCCCTTTCATGTGAATTTTTCTTTTCAATTTCTTTCTTCCTTTTTGGGGAGTAGTTTGTTTTTTTTTTTAAATCCATCCTGGTCTCTCCGAGACGACCCCTTTTTGCCCAAGGACCTCTCCCATTTTTTTTTTCGCCCCGTTCAATTTGATTCGCTTTTTCGTATTGCTTCCTTCTTCATCGCAAGGGTCCACCCTTTTTAAGAAAGTCAAAAAAGCCCCCTCCCGCCCGGACTGTCGTTCTTGGGGGATCTATTGGAACGTCAATTTTCTTTTCCCCCCTTGAGTTTCGCTTCCACCGTGATCTTCTCCACCCTCGTTTTACGTACCCCGAGGTTTTCCTCCTTACCTTGTGTAGAGAGATAATTTTTTTGGGTTTCTTGATGAGTTGTTTTCCTCCTCATCCCACTGCTTGTCTTTGAAAATTCCCCCTTTTTCGTGTCCTACTGTCCCCCCTAGCCCCCTTTTTCTTTTTGCGCTTTTTTTTTTGGACTTTGGCTTTTCTTTCGTTTCTTCGCTCTTTGGAAGAGATCATTCTCTGACCCATTCCTTCCCTTTTTGCACAAAGCGCGTCCTTGTCTATTTTTTTTTTTTTTCTTCTCTCTGATCGGGACCTTGTTTTCACTCCCCTACCACGCAAAGGGGATAGGTTGGCGCATGATTCCTTTTTTTCCCCAGTTATGTACTGAAATTGTCGTGACACCCCCCTCACTTCTCCCTTTCCAATTCCCCTTGGCCTTCCCCCTTCCTTCCCGTTTTTTGGTAACCTTGCAACCCCGTCCTTTCCACTCACAAATCGCCTACCCCCAGACTGTACCCGAACGTCCCCCCTCCCCCCCTTCCGGTGTTTCAGATCATTGGGACCTATTTCATTCTTTTTTTCCGTTTGACACAAATTTCCTCCCCTCACACCAATAACCATCCATTCTTTGCTTTGGCCCAGTTCCCCCCTCCCATGAGCCCTTTCGCATGGTTTGGCATTTGCAGTCCCTTTTTTATTTCCAACTCAGTTTTCCGTTTTTCCCACACTTGCACCATCCCCCTACCCGGTTCTGACGCTTTTTCACCTTGGACTTTTTGTTTTATGAGGTCTTTTTTCATGCCCGAACTGTTTGCTTTGCCCATGTCCCCCCCTTTTTTTTCTTTCCTGTCAGGAAGGACCGGACCCCATTACCAGTTCGTCCAATCTCATCCGCAATTTTTTCACGCAATGAGGTGACTATTCTTTTTACTTTTCACCCCCCAACCTTTTTTTTCCTTTTTGTTGGGATGTCTCTTTGTCTTTTTTTCGTATGCACGGCTTGCTGTCTTCCTTTTTGCCCCCCAGCTGGGTGCAAACAAGACTTCCTTAGTCTTCTGGCACATCTCCCGGCCGTCTTTTTCCTTCCCCTTCTTTTCATACAGTCGTTCTTGGCCTCATTTTCCCCTGTACCACGAAACCACCTACATGACTGTAGCGAAAATCCAATAGAAAAGTTTTGTTCCCCCCCGTGTGGGTTGGTTGGACCTCCCTTTTTTCCCCCCCTACTGTTCCTGCGTGATAACGTTTCCCCCCCAGCCCAAAACCAGGCACCTGTTGCTTGCCCTTTTTTAGTGTTCATATGTCACCCTTCCACGTCCCAAACTTTTCCCCTTCCCCCCCCCCCCTCCCGTTGGAGACTAATTTTAAGTTTTTTTCCCCCCCTTCCTTCATAAGAGGCTCACCATTCCCAGAATCTGGGTTAAAGCCCCCTCTTCTTTCCCCAATGTTCTCCCCAATTGTCTGTGCCCCGATGAGGCTCACTTCCTCCCCCTCCCCCCCCAGATAATGAAACAAAATGCCTTTCCTTTTGCCCATTGGATAAGTAGGGTCCCTTTTTGGCTGGCAACCTACTTGATTGCTTCCCCGTTCCCATAATGCCACCCTTTTCCCTTGCGCTTGCATCCGTTTAAACTTCCTTTTCCATACGTTCTTTCCCCCCGCCAAATCGAGCCATTCAGGGCCGGTTTGATTGAGCGGAATCGGAAGCCTCCAGCTTTTTTTTGTATAAAACGTTTACTGGTGCCAGGCATTCCCCCCCTCCCCTTTTTTTCGGTCTTCCACCCTCGCCTTTCCCCCAGATTCCTCCTTGTTATTCCACCACCCCTCAACCCATGGTTTTTTTATCCTTTTTTTTGGTTCCAGGCTTCAGTTTA
>Ga0179593_1480967_pt1 | contig 11084 bp, 12 predicted proteins | sample CZODoug2_1_08_16_FD_185931 | JGI IMG/M metagenome (GOLD analysis project Ga0179593, IMG submission 185931) | Vadose zone soil fungal communities from Angelo Coast Range Reserve, California, USA - CZODoug2_1_08_16fungal (PacBio error correction) | ecosystem: Environmental > Terrestrial > Soil >... | reverse complement strand
AATCCCGTCCAATTCCCTCATTTTTTCATTTTTCTTTTTTTCGGGCCCGGTTTCGTTCCCCCCCATGCGACCCGACCCCGTTCGTTACCAAGCCGGAAGATGCGAGGGGACCTTCTTAGAGTTGGTGACTATTGATTTTTGCGCGACTAGCTTCTCTTGTTTTCGTCTGAAATTGACACATCCCAATTTTGGGAAGAAAAGTCTGTCGTTTCCCCTTCCTTTATAGTAAAATGTAACATGGAAGAATAAAACTTTTTTTATTTGAAAATTGACAGTTTACTGTCAAGTATCCCCCTCTTTCATGGCCAGGAATACCTTTGTTTGGTCGAGACTTTCGAGGACGCTTCTTCCCAAGTCTTCCCCTTATTTCTCCCCAAGAACCCATTCCCCAAGAATGGGATGATCATGTTTGCGTTTTTGCTCTTAAGATGAACGAGTTTGGGCTGTCCTTTGGAACTCCAAAGTTCTTTTTCTGTCCCCCTTGGAGCTCCGCCAACCCCGACACTCGCCTCCCCAGGTGTATATGACGTTGATTTGTCCTTCTTTTGCCCGAATTATTGTTTGTTGTTAAAGGTTTTGACCTCTCCCAGCCGGTTCTCATTATGTTGTGGCCCCTTGGCCACTTCATAACTTCCTCCTTCTAAAGGCGATCCCTCTCGCCCTTCCTCTTCAAGCCTCTTTCCCCCCACGATGGTGTCATCGACTGTTCTCGCCTGTCCCAATTCCGTCAGCTCGCGATAGTGCTATTTCTTCCCCAACATTTAATATTGACGTCCTGTTCTTTTTTTTTTTGTCCGAATCTCTCATGCCTCCACCCCAGAGGCTTTAATAGTTTTCAAGATTGGCCCCCACCTAGAGAGTCCCCCGTCTCGGAGTACAGTTTTACGGCTAACCAGCCTTTTGACATACGCGCGGAGTTTTTCCAAATGCTTCCCTTCGCCCCAATTTTTTTACCCAAGTTTTTGAAATTTGATTAGTTCGATTTTATGGCCCCCAGTTTATTCCTCGCTTTCTTACTGCATTCTACGATGTGGACGGCGAGTAAGCCTCCTCGTCCTCCTCCCGTTTTTTTTTCTTGGTTTTTTCTTTGTTCCCCTCTCTCAAGAAGAAGAGTCTTTTCTCTTCCCCCTTGCCTTTGGACGAGCTCTCCCTCTCTCAACTTTTTTGGCAGCCAGGCCTAAGTTTTTACATCATTTTTCTCTCACTTATGAAGCCTTCATGAGGTTGAAGATGGCTACGGCCGTCTTTTTTTTTTCACTTTTGCCCCCACCACAAACACCCCTCCGACAGTTCTTACATCTGATGAGGCTTTTTCCTCCTCTACCTTTATCAATTGACAGGAATCAATGAATGAGTCTTCCCGAACGCCAGTAGGTTCAGAGCTACCCTTACCCACCCCACCCCCCCCCCCCCCCCCCACTTGTCTTACCACTCATCTTCCACACATCCCCCCCCTGGACAAATCCCCATAGTTTATGGTGAATCCGGAGGGTTTTTTTTTCTTACATGCTCGTTTTGATAGAAGTGGCCGACCCGCCCCCTAAGTAAAGTCTGTCCAATGCAACCCCCCCTTTCCACGACACAAACCAATTTTTGCCCCCTTCTTTCACCCTCACTTATCTGAAAGACAATGGTGACGTTTGCTTCCTTCCCTGCTTTGACGCATATCTGGAGGCCTGGTCACTCTCAGTCCACCCATATTGATCCCTTAGTTCAGAGCCACTTCGATTTCCCATGTCGGTGCAGGTTCACTTGTTTTTCGCGCTGTGAGAATCTTTTTGGGTGAGATCTGGCAAGCTTTCTTTCCTCCCCCCCTTTTCCAAAAAGACCCCTTTATGCCGACCGTTCCTTCAACTCCCCCCCTTTTTCCCGTGATCGCTGAAGCTGTCTTCTCCCCCCGGTACTGCCTTCCGGATTTCATCTTAATGAATTGGGTTGAGGTCGTCGTCTTCTCCTCTCTCCGGAGACGATCAAGCGTCGTGAGTTGCCGTCCCGTAATGAATAAACTCCCTCCTCCTTTTCAGTTGACATCTCTAACTTGCAATTGCCCCACCTTTTTTTTTTACTTGCAATTTCCCTCCCCCCCACCAACGGAACCCCCCGATTTTTTTAAGTAGTATCTCTTAACTCCCCGTTGTTTGTTTCTCCTAGAGTCTTCCCTCCACTTCCTTCAGATAGCCCGCCGATTTCATGTTTTTCGCCTTCGTTCCAAACTTTTTTTTCGAGTCTGAGAAAGCCGGATTTCCCCGTCCCGGAAGTTCTTTTTCCTTTACTGGGTCCTGGTTGGGATCTTTTAGATCTATTTTTCCGCGCTATTTCATCTCGACTTCCCCCTATCCCCCCCCCCTTTTTCCACCTTTCTTCCGATTATCTTCCGGTCCCTGGGCTGAATCAATTCTCCCTTGGAGGGCACCTTTGCTTCCTTTTCTGCAACCGTTTTGGGGAACCAATGCTATTTTCTTGGTTCTTTTTTCTCCAGCGATGCTGTAACGAGTCCAACTCTTTTTTACCCCCCCAGGCACCTCACACATTCTTTCAGGTCTTGAGCGGGAAGTTGCCCTTCGGCAATCTGTTCGGGTGCTATTACCTTGTCTCCCTCAGTCTTCTTCCCCCCCTTTCTCTCTCATCAAAAACTCGCTCTCCGCCAATGGACCGCAGCTGAACCCGTTTTCCCTTCCTTATTTTTTTTTTGGGTACCTTTTTTACACTTTCCACGACCTTTTAGATATGATATTTTCTTTTTCTTGCCAACTAGTCTTAACATCCGTCTGGGTTGGTTTCCACGCCCGAACTCTTTCATCATACGAGGCCCTGCCTTTTCACCCTCGCGATGCGCACATTAGAATAGTAGCACTGCCTATGAAACCTCGTGTTCTGAGATACCATTCCATATGAAGTACCATTCCTTCATTTTTGCTTCTCTTCACCCTAATAATCGGATCATCCGGAGTGACACTCCTCCTTTCCAAGAAACGACCTGAGGCGTGAGTATCTTAGCTCCCCTTCCCCGTGAAGATACTGGAGAGGAAGTATAAAACACTTTATTTTACGATGCCACTTAGGACCTGCCCCCCTCCGATAGTATTCTTTAGATCAAGGTTGAGAAGATACTGACCCTGAATAGTCCTGCCTCTATATCGGGAAGGTAGTAGACAATATATTTCTTTCCCCTGGTTGTTGGGTTTGAGAGATTGTTTTTTTTTTGTGGTTTTCTGGTTTTTTTTTTTTTTTTTTTTTTTTTTTTTTTTTTTTTTTTTTTTTTTTTTTTTTTTTTTTTTTTGGTTTTTTTTTTTTTTTTTTTTTTCTTTATGAGAATTACTCACGATCGCTCAGTACGCGCAATTAGCTCGCGTCTCAAATTTCTTGGGCCCGCTCTCTACTCCTCCCTCCATATTCTTGGATCAGCCTTTTTTTTCCTACATTGGAGAGGATCAATCCTGCAGCCCAATGGTTTGGTCCCAGCGTGGGATGTTTTTGTCAGCCCCTTTTACCTCTTGTTTGCCCCCAATCACTCCGCTGGTCCTGCTTTTTCTTTTCTTTTTCCACCATTCCTCCGGCAGGACGTCTTCTTCCGTTTTTTTTTCCTGCGGTAATGTTCCTGTTCTGCGGCGGGTTTATACTCTACTCTTCGCAGGCTTCCTTCCCTCCTTAACAAGAGCGATTGTTCGTTTTTTCTTTCTTTTTGAGGTTTTCCTAGAGCTGACCTCTTTCCTCCGTGGTAGATTATCCTGGCCAATGGCCACCCAAAGATTTCGAGCCCCTTTTCGGTGGAACCTGTTCCCCCACACCCGAAAACCAACCCTACTCTCTTTTAGGGCCGTTTCCCCCCCCTTTCCTTCCTCAGAACCTTTCTTTCCCGTTAGAGAGTTCATAGCTGGGTGTCGAAGAAGAGGATCTTCAATGTGGTCCTTCCTTCACCTTCCCCTCCCTATATGACTTACGGCGCCGAGAGGAGTTCCTTTTCTTTTTTCCGTCCTTTATGCTTTTTGTTCTGATGCCTTTTTCTTTTTCCTCCCCGTTGGGACTCTTCTCTTTGCCCTCAGATAGTAGTGACCCCCCTGCCACCAGTCTTAGCCCCCCTTATCTTGAAGCACATTTCCTTCCCCTTTCCCCTCCCGGTGCTCCCCACTCTATAGGATAAGTCGTCTTCACCTTTGACCGCATTGCCCCTCTGAAGCCATTGATCGGGCCTTCCTTTGTTCAAATGGGTGATCTTTCCTTATATGAGCTACTCGAAACAAAGTCATATCCTTCGAGTATTCACCCGCCGCGTAGCATCCAATTCCCCCTGTACTTTCCTATTTCATTCCTCGTTGCGACCCCTTTTTTTTCGCGCCTTGAAGAAAACCCACGTTTTCCTAGTCCGCATTTCGTACTTTTTTCGTTCTTTCCCTTCCTTTTCTAATTAATACGGTTGTTTGAGAGAGCTCGTCCTTATTTCCTTCTCGACCTCACTTTTTTTTTCTGAAGCGTGCGTTTTCCCCCTTCCCTTTAAATTGAGGGTCACGTCCCCTATTATCCGTCTCAAGACTGTCCGCGGGGTTATGACGAAGCTTTCTTTCCGTACGATTCGCTATTCGATATTTTTCTCCCGCTTGCAAAGAAAACCCAACTGGCAGCAACACATTCTTTCCCTTCCTTTTTTTTCTCGTTCATGCCCCTTTCCCGGGGTTCACAGGCACTTTTCTATAAAAATTTTTTCGGCACCTGAGGTCCTGAATTTTTCGTCACCTTGTCCTGTCTGTATAAGTCCCCAAGTGCTGTTTTTTTGCACTAATATGCTGATCCTATTATCAGCACCCTTAAAACTTTATAACAAACAATTCCCCTTCACACCTCGGTCCTCTCTTGTTATATGGAGCATTTTGCCTGGTTGTTTCCTCTGGGATTACTTCCTCCATAAGCTTCAAAATCTTTTCTTTTCAGCCACCCAACTCGCCCCCCTCACATAGGAGGGTTCCCCTATGACTGAGTGGATGGTCCCCCCTTTTGGTCGGATGGTTTCCCTTTTTTCCCGAAAACGTTGCTCTCCTTTTCGTGGCCGGCCTCCTCCTCCACCTCGAAAAGCAGACCTCCGTGGCCTCGTATGCATTTCCCCTCGACTATAGCAAAAAATCGTTCCCAGTCGGAGGTACTGAGCGAAGCCTTTTTTTTTCGCCTCTGCTCCCTCTCACCTCCGGCATGAGGCTGCTTCTTCGGTTATTTTACACGCTTGCTTCTTCATGGTGGGAAATCACCACAATTCTCTCCCCCAAACTTCCCTCCCCCTCTTTTCCTCCGTGTATTATATTTTCCCCCAAGAGTAACCGACTATCTCTTGGCTTTTTGGTACTCCCTCGAGATGCCGGCTCCCAACCATCTCCTTGAGGAGGCAAAATTCTCTAACCGCTCCCCTTTACGTAAATCTTCTCTTTTTTCGTTCTCTCTTCGTGGAAAAAACGGCACTTGAGATCTTGCGGAATTTTAAGGCTCGGAATTCGGCAATCCCTCCCTGTGTTGCGCGGTTTGTTCTAATTAACGAAGCTCTCACGATTATCTTCTTTTTCAGTCTCCCGGCAAGCTTTTTTCTTTCCCCAAAATTGGCCCTCCGAATTACTAGCACCACTTTTATCCCTGAGGAGGTTAAATCTTTTTGGGAGCTCCATTTCTCCTAAGTACGATTTTTGAACTTTCCCTCTTTTCCTTTTTACGCTTTGCTTTACCTTCGACGTCCCTCCCCCCCCTTTTTTACTTTTTCTTGGAAGCTTGTCAGCAAGCGATGTCTTGGCAGTCTCTCAGGTCCTAGGTCCTCCCCCCATTCTGAACAGTCAATTATTGAGTTAAGGGACGTCGATCTCCGGCAGCCGCGGAGTCTGCGTTCTCAGGCCGGAAAAGGATAATTTCAAACCTCGTCCTGACAGGCATCGAGATGTTTTCGATGTTTCTCCTTGAGTTCCCTTCCCCCCCTTCGTATTCACGCTTTCGAGAGCGATTGCTAGATTGGGCCCGACAAAAGTATCTCCTTGCTTTGTCCTTTTCAAAACAACGTCCCTCTACCCCCCCCCACAATCCTTATGCTGTGGCAGGGCATCATTTAAACGTATTTTTTCCTTGCGGCAATGTTTTATTTATGAGCTTTTTTTCTCTCCTTCACCGGTGGAAGAAGAGTCTGCCCGGCACTGTGTCCTCAACCCTTCCCTCCATAATGTTCCCTCTCGCCCCCCCCCCACCACACCCCCCCAAAAATCACAACTCCGTGCTGCCCTTCGGTTCCAGGTTTCTTCTTGTTTTGTAGAGATACTGCCCGGAATCTCGACGCGGCAGCGTCCGAGTAAACAAACATGAAACGATCCTTAGGTATCCAGTTTCTAATGGCGACTAAATCCTCAAATTGCCCCCCCCGATTTGATAGAGTTCCTTCCCTCCTTCCTTTCTCTCCCCCCAGGACAGAACGAGAATTCGCGGCAGAATTAAAAATGTTGTTCGAGATGATTTTTTAATTCGCGAAACAGTTCTAGACCTCCTGGCTTTCACCAAAAGTCTCATTGAATCACTATCCGACCTTCTTTTCCTTTCCCCCTCTCCTAAAGTGAACCAGGGTGTTTGCCCTTCACTGCCGCCAAGTGCCAATAGGTGTCCCTTCTTAAGAGGAGAGATTTCTTCCCCCTTTGTTGTTTTTTGGATCTCTTCTAGCAGACTCACTTTCGACTCTTCCTTTTTTTGTCCCCGGAAGGCGAGTGTACACGTTCTGGCCTTATGTCACCCTCCCAACTCCTTCGGAGGCAGTACTGGCTCAGGAAGTTTTCAATACGTCTTGACGTGCTTCCTTTCCTCTATTGGTTTTCTCTTCTTTCTCCTCCTTCTCCCCTGCCCCAATAACCACAATTGTCGCACACAAATTTCGTTCCCTGGTATTGGGTCTTTTAGGCCCCCGAAATCCTATAAATTTTGATGGCACCTTTTCTTCTTTTTCACGAGGTCTTCCTTAGTCCCTTTTAATAGACTCGGTTAATTGGAACGGTTTGACCTCTCTCCTTCTTTAGAAAACTTCCTTTTCCCCACCCCCTTCTATACCTGCACGCATTGACCTGTAAAGATTTTTCTCGCTCTCGAGCCATGCTCTTCCCCAATATGGCTCCTGGACTGGGGACGACCACCCTTTGGTAGCGCTTTTTATTATCTGTCGCCCAACTCTCCTTTCCCGCCCTCGCCCAGGTTGTTGTCGTTTTATTCCTTCCATGGGATCCTCCTTTAGGTTTTGGTCTGTTGTACTTTTTTTGACATGTACAAAATCCCCGTTGCTTCTCTTTCCATTTTTTTTCCCTTTCCCTGTATAGCACAAATCTTTTTTCGCTTTAACCGATTCCTTTACTGATACATCTCACCCTAGTCCCCCAACAGATTTTTTACAAGGTGCCTCCTCCTGCACGCACTTCTGCTTTCTCCTTCACTTTTCAAAACCGGCAATATGTCTCCTGAGTGCCTACCAGTCTTCAACCCGAACCCCGCTGCTTTCTCCTCTCCTTTCTTCCCTTTCTTTGCAAAGAGTAACAGGACGACGCTGGCGTTTCGTACTATGCTGCCCTTTACGTCAAACAGCTAAGTCAGTCCTCTCTTGAGGTGGTATCGCTTTCCTCCCCACTTTTCCTGGACGGCCCAGCTGTAGAGTGTTTCCAGTTCCTCCCCCCCTCCTCTGCCTTGTCATGCATATATCGATTTTCTTCCTGACCGTCCTTATTCTGTTTGGATATAGCTTGTCTGCCTCCTTTCAAGGCTTCCCCCCTCTCTCTTCATCGCGGCAAGATTAGGCTGCTTTTCCACGTGCCGTTGGGCTTTGAATCTTTGATGGTCCCCCTTGCCAGGACGAAGTGTACCTTTCATCCGCGAACTTGTGTTTTTACCGCCGTCCCGTTCTGTCTACGCTCCTCTCCTCTCTCTTTTTCTTTCACCTATAATCCAGCTCCCTTTCCGCGATGAAAGCCGATTTTTATTTTTAAGTTCTGGACCAACATTAGAGCCTTGCTTCAATATGACGGTAGACGCGCTTGAAACGGCGTGCTCCATCGGGGGAGTTTTGAGATTCTTCCGCTCCTTGTACACCATAGCCATCGACCCCGATGGTTCGATTGGAGACGTCCTCGTAATGATTTTGAGTTGCTTGCGATAGCGTGTTCCCTTTCCACTCCAAATCGAGCATTTTCGTTGTCATGTCAAAAAACCAAACCTGGGCTTTCTCCCCCCCGAACCCAAGTTATGAGGCCAGTCGGGAAGCATCACGCTCAGCACGCTTGCCCCTTTTCGGTAAGCCTATTTGTTTTCTTTTTTCTCTACTGGGAGGGCTTGTCCACTGTGTTTAACTAATGTCCCTCCACTCTGCTAGTTCAATGTAGCTCAGAGCCAAGCCTTGTCTGCATCCCCTGTCGTTTTCACTTTGCCCAGTTGACTTTTTGTTTTGAATTGAAACGTTTGGCGTTTCGAGGAGCCTGGCCAGAATCCTCGATTCAAAACTACTACTTAGGTGACTCGGCCCCCTCCCTTACCTGTCCCCGTACGTTTCCCCCCCTTTCTGTGATCTGAAAGTCGTTCGCCTTGAGACACCCTTTCCCCCCTCATTTCCCTTCAGCGGTCCTCAGTGGTGATGACAAATTCGTCTCGCTTGTGAGAAAGCGCGAACCCCCTTTGCCCCTCCTCTTCTCGGTTTTTCTTCTTAAACCCTCCCCCCGTCCCTTCATGAACCAACTGACCTTTGACATGCAACCTTTCCAGGTTAACAGCGCAGCGCCCCCACCCTCAAATCGTTTAGAGATGGAGTCCACTTCTTAGTCGCATTCTCCTAATATGTTCGTTGCTCTCTCCTATTACTCCCCGCAAGTCCGACTTCTTGTTTGTTTTGGCGGCCTGCGCCCACGGTCATCATTGGATGTTAGATCTTTTCCCCCCTACCCCATCACTGCGTCGGCTTCCTTGGTTTTTTTTGGCTGTTCTTGGGGACTACGACTCTACTTTGTTTGATCTCCCTTGATAACGACCCATCCATTTTTTGGCTCAACCCCTTTTTGCAGATACAGGGCATTCTTTCCCCCCTGGCCTTTTTCGGCGGCGCGGATTCTCTACCTTTGATGGCAAACTTTTTATTTTCAGTTCCCATTGGTTCTTTCTGTCACATGGCTTGTTTGTGTTGACTCCCTTTCTTCTTCTTCGCTTGACTTCTCCTCCGTCCCACGATTCCGCTTCCCCCATATCTACCCACAACCACCCCGTGTTCCCCTTTCATTGGTCTGTCCAATGGAGTGGCTCGGAGGCATGTCATCGGCTTTTTCTTCGATTCCTAGTTGCTTTGGTGAGCTCCTTTCGTCACCCCATTTTCCGATCCAAACTCGCTCCTCCCCCCCTTTATGACCTCTTTTTGACTCTTGCTGAGAACATCAAAATTTTTTTTGGTAACTGTTTTTTCCTTCCCCTACTTGTTCTCTTTTTTTTGCTTGGCCACGTCTCTCCTCCCCATCGTCGAACTTGTGGGCCTCGCTATCGCTCGATACCACCCTCGACGATGGACTTCTGTGTCCAAGGAAGCTTCGTCTCCCTCTTCAACTCAAAAGGTCTCTCTGAGCGTCTTTTCTTCATCTATTGATTTATTATTTTTTTTAGATCCTACCCTTTCTTCTTTCCAACAATGCCCGTAGGCTTTCCTCGCTTTCCAAGTTTTTTATTGGAACCAAGATACCCCTCCGCCTTTCGTCCGAGTATTCTCGATTCCTTCTGGAACAGATCCCCCTTTTCCCTTGTCTTGCGGATTTTTATTCATTCAAAAATGTATTTTTCCCCGCCTCCCCCTTCCCTCATTTTCCTTCCTTTCAGAGTCTTTTCTGATGCCCCAGCACGGTTTTCTCTCTCCCAGAATATCCTCTTATTTTCCAATATATCACTCTTTTCTGGACCCCTGGAAGAGCTCTATTTATAATCCTATTTTTTCTCTATCTTTCTCTCCTCCGAGCCTTTCCACCCCTCTGTACGATGCTTTTTTAAGTTCTAGAGTCCACAGTACGTGGGCACCACGTTAACTGCTCCCTCTTCTTTTCCCTTTCAGCCTTGGATTGCGTAAAATCTTTTTGAGCTCCCCCTCCGACTTTATTCCCTTCTCTTTTTACTCTTGCAGCGTTCTCCTTCTCCCCGCGGAGATAGTTGCTTCGGGTATGGTGCCACTAATCTCTCTCGCAGAGCGCTTTCGCCTTTTTACGAAGTCTGTCAAATGACAGCTTTTCTGTCCATCTGTGTTGTCCTCCTTCGCCTCCGGCGCGCGTCTTCGTCAGCGTTGAGAAGGGCGAGACCGGTTACTTGGACACCTCGTCTACTGGCCCTTCGCGATGTTTAGATGGATCGGTTTCTACCCCAATCTCGAGGCCTCTTTTTTTTCGCTCTGGTCGATTTGCGGAAGTGATGGCCCAGAAAGATTCCCTTCAAGGGTCTTTTTCTGTCACCAAACCAAGGCCGCAACCCCCCCTCTTCCTTGCTGGCCAGTCCTGAAGTCCACAATCCCGTAACGAAAATTGCCCAGTTGCTTTTAGCGATCTCCATGGGTGAAGTGAGATCTTCGGCTTTTTCTGTGCCCCCTTCCCCCCGCGTCCCCTCTTTCCAGTTCAGCCCTTCGCCGCTCCCGTAGCACTCAGGGACTGCATTGAAAGTATTTCCTTGTTTCCCTTATGGATGTTCTAGTAATTGGGAACGTCGGCGACTGAGGAGTTTCCTTCATTCCCCCTTCAGTCCAACCCCCTGACACCCGTCCTAGCGCCTTTAAGCATTGAAGAAAGCTAACTCCTCACCTTTTCTCCCCCCTTTTCTTCCTTCCCGCTTTCGCTTCTCGACTGGAACGACTGTCCTCTCGTGTTCCCCTTTTTTTCCCTTGTTGATGACCCTTGGAGATTTTTCCCATTCTCTCTGATCATACCCGCGATCGAAGAGCTTTCGCTGTCTTCAACCCCTTGAGTCATCCTCCCTTCCTCACTCCGCCTTTTTCCCCTTCGCATTAAATGCCCTTCCGGTTTACATCGAAATCAACCCAGTGACCAAAAGATGGTCGCGTTTTCATCATTGTCGTCCCTCTTAGT
>Ga0179593_1413230_pt1 | contig 11084 bp, 12 predicted proteins | sample CZODoug2_1_08_16_FD_185931 | JGI IMG/M metagenome (GOLD analysis project Ga0179593, IMG submission 185931) | Vadose zone soil fungal communities from Angelo Coast Range Reserve, California, USA - CZODoug2_1_08_16fungal (PacBio error correction) | ecosystem: Environmental > Terrestrial > Soil >... | reverse complement strand
GTCCTCCTGTTCCCTTGTTTGATTTTCCCTTCCTCGGATTTCAACTTATCGTCCTACGTTTCAGAGTTCTCTTTTCGGTGGGTGCGGAATTGGATGCCGGAGAGCACATGGCTGAGTCGGTCTTTTCTGCTCCTGCTCAGCTCAAGTGATAAATTGCTTTTCTCGTAACCCCCAGGGAAATGTAAAGGGATGCTTCGAACTTTAACCCCTCTTTTCTTCTTCTCACTCTTCTCCTCCGGGAGTTCCTTCCGCGGGATGCTTTCTTTGGGGCCCGCTGGGACCCCGGGAGATGTTACCTTTTTTTCTTTGATAAGTGGCAGGGCTTCTTGCGCCCCTAGACGCTTGCGACGGGGCCGCATATCGTTCCCCTTGGGAGGTCAACCTTGACCCCGGGTGGGAAATTCTTGGCGCCTCTGCCTGGCCCAACCTTTTTGGTGCTTCTGGACTTTTTTTCTCCTTCCGAGAGCCCTTGACCACAATATGATCTCGCGGGGCCTGACTGTGGGATTTCTGGGGAGCCGACCGCTAGTGAAATATTTAATGACCATGGCGGTGGCTGTGATGCCAGTCATTTCTAACTGTGCGGTTCTTTCCGGTATACCACAGTGCCGGCGGTGGAGTGCTTGGATAGAAGAGGGCTTGTTAAGCGCGAAGTACAACCAGTTCGGTCGCCCGATCACTAGATCAATTTTTGTGATTCCTACGAATACCGTGAATGTGGGTCAGGCGGATGGACTTCTTCAGGTGGACTGAATGCGTGACTAGCGGCTGGTTCCGCCTCCGTAGTCTTCCCCGACTAGTACATGAAAAAGCATCCGGTGCTACCTGCGGTCCCGTGATAACTACTATTCCAGCCGGGCCCTGTCCGCGAACGCTTGCTTTCCCCGTTCGATCTTTTCCAAAGCCTCGTCAGAGTCCATCCCCTGCGGATCAATTCCGTTGTTGACACTCCGTTTTACGATTCCGCTTTGTCTGGAAGTGTGAGGAAGTTCCCAACGCGGGATACCTCTTCTTTCAGTTGTTGTGTTCTCGATTGACTTCCGTCCCTCTGGAGATGTGGCCTCGCTTTCACTACCGGACCTTTTGCTCCTGTTGGCCCTTCCTTCTTACCACCTACTCTTAAGGGTGGCGCCTACTTGTGTGCAATACGGAAATAGACAGCCCCCTGTAACTGACTTTGAGCCCCTTTAAGGGTTGCGTTCTTATTTGTACAGGTGTTTGAGTAGTTCGTTCCCGTTCGACCTTGTGCAATGCCCATTGACCGACTGCGTCGATGTCGACCCGGTTTTTTCCGCAAAGGCGAGTCCCACTGCCCCCGTCAAGGCAGCCGTCGTATTCCTTGCGGCGGCCTTCTGCCCGGTGATCCTCCACTCAGCGTTGCTTTTCCCGCCTGTCACCTCGTCTGTCCTAAATGGTGGTATCTTAGTTGAGTTCTTGCTTGTCCACCTCCCCAGGGATTCCCATGCCTCCAATGCAGGCGTTTTCCCAGTCCTCCCCGACAGGCATTTGTTTTTCTTGAGAGAAAAAAGAATTTTTCTCCCCTCCTTCTTCTCGAACGCATGGCATTGGTTTCAAATTGCGCTCCGAGTTGTCAGTCACGTAGTCTTGTTTCTCCTCTAGTTTCAGCAATTCCTTCGGTAATTATCAGTTCCTGTCATCTCTCCTCCGGTTCACGGCACCACATTTTTTCTTATCCTTCTAGTAGCGGTTTTGCGAGACACTCCCCACGGCCGCAGTCACGATTGACGGCTTTAACCTTTTTCGTGTCCTGAACCTCCCTCAGCGATCGCCGCTGGACATACAGGCACCTTCCCCCTCTTAGGACACCCCTAGGGTTAAAGGCAGCTGGCCAGTTTCCCAGCAGGTCATCTTACCGAGTTTCCCTCTCACCTAACACATTGACTTCCTTTTTTTCCCTGTGCTTTTCATGTTTCTCAGTTCACAGCGGGCCATTCCCCGGCCCCCCCCTTGCGCCATGCCTAAGGGGTTTTTCTTTTTCTTCGTGATGACCCTCCACGCCGACTACCAAGTGCAAGGTGCTCTTTTTCCTTTCGCCCCTTAAACTCCCTTGATTGTTGATGATCCGAATGTTAAACTGCGCTGGCTCAGTCCGGAAACCTTTTGTTACTTTCTTTAACCGTTTCACTGCCCTCTTACTGCAAGTCGGAAAGTTTCTGGGGGTCCAAGCCTCGGGCTTTTTCATACCCAAGTTAGAAACCTGCGTCTCCCACACCGGTTGCGATTTTTCATTCACGTGATACTCTCCCAAACGTACTATTAACTGTCAACATCGCCTACGCACAGTTGTGGTGGTGTTCACCTTTCCCTGGGTATTCCCGTAGGAACCTTCTCGATTCCGATGTCAACCAGACTTTTTTCGACCCGGAAACCTTTTACACCTGCGCCTTCACGCCCCAATAATTGAATCCGTCTTTGCTCTTGTCGTGAAGACATCTTTTTGAAAAGGAACCTTCCCCTTTGAACTGGTTCTCTTTTCCCTTCCCCTTCTTTATACGCGAGCGGCCGACCTTTCGGTGGTTGGGATTGGTTTTTTGTAAGAGCGCTTAGAGTTAGATACTGTAAGGTTCACATCTGTGTGATCCCGTCTCTCTTCCCTAAGCTTGTGTGCACTGCCCGGACAAGGCCATTTCTGCTCTGCCTTCCCTATCTATTTTTTCTTTTTTTGGAGGAGATGATGCAGGTCTTGGCGGCTTTTGTCAATTGGTCCGGAGGGCCAAGTAGGAGCGGGTTTCTCGTCCTCTCTGGTGAGGTTCCGCCCTTTCTCTCCTTTAGAGCCTTTGTTTCTCCGGGTTGTCCACCAGTCCCAACGGGCCATTGTTTTTTTTCGCTTCGCTCATCAAAGACCGTTGGCCCTCCATTGCGGCCCGACAAGTTGTTCTCCGCCCCGGTTGTTGCCCTCTCTTCCCTTTCGAAAAGCCTCCACCCCACACCCACACCCCAATCCCCACACCCAACCAACCACCTGGGAGTACCCTGAAGAGATGCTTTGCTGTTGGGACTTTTTTCCCTGGGTGGCTGAGCTTGGTTTGTTTGCTCTATATTCGAAGCGTTTTTCCGGCATTTTCTGTTAACTACAATAACTGTTGATTTGGTCATTTTCCTCTTTCCAGTGGTTGATTCCACGTCCGCCGCCTGCCTGAATTTTTGACTCCCAGATGTAACGAAGGTTTTCACTCCCCAGACCTGCTATCGTCGGCGTCCCCACTACCCGGTCGTCACTGGTCTAATTGTTATAACTTCCCCGAGTTGTCAGGTTGCTTCTTATAGTTTACCTTTTTCTTCCGTCTCAAATTCTTCCATAGTGTTTGGGCATGGCCGTGTTCCCTGTTCCTTAATAGCTTCTCCGATTTCGGTGTGGATCTTTTTTTTTGCCCCGCAGCCCCTTTGCCCCCCCAGTGGTGGGCTCCGAGGACCACTTTCTCGCCCTGAAGGGACAAGCTGTTGAGAAGGGCTCCATTCCCTGCACCCTTCTTTCTGAATGTGGCGGTCAGTTCTTGGATGGTGGCGCTTTTCCATTGCGTAGTTTTGGTCCGCCTACATTGGTAAGGTTGCCCCCTTTCGTCTGCCTTCTTGCTCATTTTCCTCCGCTTTTTGACGTTTCCCGGATGCGGTGTTCCCCGAACTTGAGGGTTCATGGGACCTGGTCTTTGCAGCTTCTCTTTAAGATTTAGTTATCTCCGGGAGGTTTATTCCTCTCCTCTGTGCCTGCTGATCTGCTCCTCTTTGGGATCTTGTGGCCTGGACGCAGTTCTTCCCTCTTAAACCTTGGTTCATTGTCCCTCCCCAGGTGTGATGGGTGAGTTCCCGGTTTTTTTCAGATTTTTGGGTCTATTGCTCATTCATGTACCCTGGAGTCCGCGACTCAGATTTTTCCTGGTATCGCAGCTGGGCTTCCTCAAAATGTTTTTTTTTCCTTACGCTTTTCTTTACCTCGCACCACTGTCGCCAGATCGAGTTCTTCCCCACTTTCCTTTTTTGCGTTTCTCTATAAAAGATATGAGAATTCGCCTCTTTGGCCTCTTTTCTTCCATTGGCGTGTTTCCCTTTTTTACGTCGGCCTCTCTCCTTGGGGCCGAGGACCCGTCGCATCACCCTGTTCCTCTTACCCCTCTGCAACAAACCTTTGCTCACTGTCTCCTCCAGCAACGTACTACCGCCGGGGGACTCCATTTTTTCTCTGGAGGTCTTTGCAGCCTGTGGCAGACGAGGTTCCGCTGTTCACAAATGCTTCTCCCATCTTCCGTTTTTGAACCGGCCACCTCCCTTTTTGGCCTTGAGTTAATTCTGACACTCTTTCAATCGAGCTTTGATCTTCCTATCCAGTTTTTTGGTTTTCTTTATCGCCGATCTAGCCGATCCCCTTGAGACTTCCCCACTTCGGTGTTTCGGTTGTTCACCGACCAGCGGCCGGGGTTTGCGTGCCCTTTTCCGTGTGCTCCCCCGCCCTTTCACAGGCGCCGAAAGGACCGGCCTCCGCGCTTACAGGGACCGGCGTCCGTACAGGTGGGCGTGTCAGGTGTAGTCATCCCGGCGAAACTGGCTGTGGTCCACGACGCAACCCCTCTTCTCTTGCTACTGTGGAGGAGTTCTTGACCAAGGCCCGCTTATCACTGAATTTTTTCGTCTGCCTCGTTCGTAAAACCTTTAGGTCTTCTGCTCGGATGGCTTTAGCTCAAAGCTTGACCCCTCCTTTTCCTTTTTGAACGTCCACATGGTTCGAGAGCGGAGGACACCTTTACCTTTTTGAGGCGAATACTACCTTCCCCTCCCCCCGTGCTAACAGCTTTCAGTCCCCCTGCTTGTGGATTTTGTCCCGACGGAGGCATCCTCCTGCTAATTTCATGCGTGTTTTTTTTTCAGTCCCTGGGTAACTTGTGTTTAACCTTCGCTTCTCTTTGCAAACAACCAGTCAGAATCGTTCTACTTCGGCCTTCTTTATTTGAAGTGCCTTCCCCGCGACTCCCCTGAAACAGGTCCGTACCGGGACTCTCGGAGCAGGTCGGCGCCGACAAGGTCCCATGTCCGCTCTTTTGCGACCAGATCTGATTGTTGTTTTGTTTTTCTTCGCTCTTTCTCGCGCTTGGCCCACTAAAGCTGCACCAGCGGGTTACAGAGTACCGGGCAAGTTCCGACAGAACTTTCTGAACTCCCGACCAGTGCATCAGGGCAGGTGAATTCCTCCTCGCCCCCCTGGGCAATTCAGCAGAGCTGTCACTCCCCTTTTTTTTTTTTTCGTTTTGTTAATCTAGCCCGACCGACCATCACGGGGCAGGTTTTTTTGCTCCCCTTCTGGCCCAGCCCACTCCCCCCGTCTCCCGTGGAAGGGATCCAATTTCTTCATGCCCACCCACCTGTTCCTTTGCGGACTCACTGTTAAACCCCGGCCTGTCTTCTTACCCCCTGTCCAGAGTTTAGATTTTCCCCCCTGAAAAGATGTTAAGGAACCAGGGGGGATTATCTTTTCGGGCTAGTTGACTGCCCTTTTTCATTAGAGCAATTTAGAGGTTTTAAGTGATTACCAACCACCTGATTCCCGACCCTCTGACGTCCTCCTTGTCTGTAGGACCGTTTTGCCGTAGGCGCAAGCTGCTTCTTCAGAGCCAGAACAGTTCAACGCTTTGGTAGGAACAGCATGTCAATCATAAGAGATTCCCCCCCCGCCTCCACTTGTAAGTTTCCTTTTCTTTTCAGCTTAATCTTGGAATCTCTAGTGGTGGGTTGGTTGTTTTCCCCAAACGGTAATCTTTTCCCACCCCCGGCCCTCTATAATGGAAGACGAGAGGACGTACCCTGGGCCCGCGGGCAAACCTCTCGCTCTCTTAGAGTTGATCGATCTCCTGGCGGACCTCCCGCTCTGGTGATAACCGATGCCGGGCATCTTCTCTCCTTGCCGCGGCTGACCCAGAATCTTCCCTTTCCATCACCTCTCTATCTACCGTTGTTTTTTTCTTATCTGAGTAAGGTGCAGTCCTTTCTTCGATGTCTTGTCCTTACCGAGGAATCGCCTTTCCATCGTGGATCTTTCAATGTCTGTTCTCGCTTGCGAATCTTTCCTCCCTCCTTTTTGCCCACCCTAAATTTCCTTTTCTAACCCTCCTTACATGAAGCGAAGGGTTGGCAAGTCCTCTAAAAGAGTTCATTTTTGTGTTTGTCCGCCGAGTCCTGGCTTGCTGGGTGGTCGCTTCTTTTCTCTTTTCTTTCTTCTAGTCCGCCCACCCTTTAATAAGTTCGTTAGGAGCCGTAGTTCGTTTATGACGTGTGAACTTCTGGGTTGACCTTTTCGTCCTTCTCCCTCAAGAGGGCAGAGGCCAATCCCTTTTCAACTCGGGCCATCGTGCGTTTCTCTTTCCTTTACCCCTAGTTTATTTCTTTTTTTTATTTTTTCCTTACTATTTTCTGACGAGCATATGAGCCGATCTGTCACACTTCTCTTCTCTGCCGAAGTCCTGACCCCCCCCTTTCCCTCACCTCCCTCTTTCTGTTACAAAGCCCTTTTCACGGTCCTTAGTCCCCTCTTTTCATTTTTCAACCAGCACATCGATCCTCCATTCCCTTATGCAGCCAGAGGGTTTTGACCCCCGTTCCATCCGAGTTCTTGGGGACTCCTTTCCCTCCGTCCGCTCCACTGGAATGTCTGCTTCTTTCTGGGAACTCATTTTCCCCCGTCAGCGGCGGTGGCGATGACCCCGTCCTCCGGACCGCTCTTCCGGTCATTCTCTCCATTTTTCTCGGCCGCCCCCCTCTAGGAACTGGACTTTTCAGTGTCTCTTTAGAAAGAGCTGGTCAGTTTTTTCCGAGGAGGACTAGTTTCTTTCCCCTTCTTTGATTACAGTGATGGGTGCTTTCAGCGATGCCTTGCGGTCCTACCCTCCCTGTGAACTCTTTCACACAACTTTTCCTTGACGGCCTCGTGGCTGTGATTGGCGCCCCGCGGAGAAGAACTTTCCTTTTTTATAGGTTTCCTTCCTACGCTGAGCATGGTCCATGTCCTTCCCTCCTTTCATCTGATACTTTTCTCTGCGGTGGCTGTGAATTTTTTCAATTTTCCTTTCCCCACTGAAACCGACCCAGGACCTTACAAGTTCCTTTGTCTGTGAGAGGAGTAAGACTTTTCGGCGGGCCCGTTCGCTTTTGTGATAGCTTTCTCCCCATTTACCATGGTACTGTCTCCTTGGAACTTTTTTTCGCTGTTAGTTCCGCCGCTGGGGTGACTTCCTCCTCCGCTCAAGATAAGCCAAGTCTTCCTATCCTTCCTTCCTTCTTCCAACACCTTCGTTGCCTCAATCAGAGCAGTCCGCCCTCTTGAATGGGCCTCTTCTTCTCATGGAGGAAAAGGACGACGCTTGTTGACTTCGGTCCTGAACGTCCACAAAGTCGCTCGCGTTCGTCCCCTTTCCTTTGCCCGGAGGATCGGATTTTACCACCTGGTTTGATCATACGACACTTTCCCTTCTTACACTCTTTCCCTTAGAGACGATGGCCTTGCATGTTCTCTGGGTTCCCGTACGAGGCAAATATAGGAGCCGGACGCTCCCTTCCTATTAACGCTTGTGCAAGGCTTTACTCGCGGCCCCCTCCTAGGCAGTATCTCTTATACTCAGTTTTGTTCTGAGACCGACTTTATCAGCCCCCGGACCTTTAAATCTGAGGTTTATTATTGCTCCGTCCCTCACCTCCGTGGAATTCAGGGTTATCAAAGACAGCGTGTGTCCCTCCCTATTGGTGACCCGCTCTCCCTCTGTGTCCAATTCGGCCCTACCTTCCCGCCCTCGAGGTCATTTCCATTTCCCGGACTCAAACTTGTCTCCCGTTCTCCCAGGGGATCTTCTCGCCCTATCACCCCTGGATGAACTAGGTCACATGTGTTGAGTATTTATGGAGTTTTTTGCGGACAAGTCAAGAGTAAAAGGATTCATTCCTCCCTCTTCCCATTCCCCTGAGTCTCTAGTGCTGCTTCGATTGAGCTTCTTCTGGACCCCCTTTGTATTTACCTCCTGTAGTGGGCCTTCACTTTTACGTCTGTTAATATATCCTCTTTCTTCTGACTTGTCCCCACCTATCTTGCGTCGATCCTCCATTCCTCAACCCCTTTTATCTTCCATTGAGCCCGGAACTAACTCCCTTTTTCACCCTACAGAACTGATGCCCTCCACCAAGGAAAAGGACATGGTAAGTGATTTCTCCATCCGTGTCCCACGTCAGATGGATAATTTCCACCCATGACGAGGCAATGAGGAGTTCATTATCTAATTTTCTGTACCAGGCTCGTCCCGTTACTACCACAGGGTCGATACTTGCCGGTCTCTCTTGCGCAGGAGCCAACCCTTTCCAGAGCCTAGTTTGCCCGACCTCCAGCTTCCTGGACCAGGCTTAAGCTTTTTAGGTGTTCCCGAAGAGTATATACTCTGGCCTGACTACGGCCCAGATTCTCTTTTACCATCTCCTGCAAGTTCATCTCTTCCCCCAGCCTGCAGGCCGAGCTGCCCGCCAGAGGTTCCATGCCTGTCCCAGAACCTGGGACCCCATTCTGGCGAAGCGTTCCGTTCTTACGTGGTCCTCTGCGCCCCCCGCATCATTGATCACGTTTTGGGGAGAGTGCACGGAAAGCTTCAATTCACGTTCTCCCCCTTGCCAGTGCGGGCCAGTCTGTCGGACAAACTCAAAGGCGGTTAACCGGTTCTCCCCACTGGTCATTCAGCTGTTTCTCCATCGTCACCCCCCCCCGGATAATCTGGTACTGTGGTAGGATTGTCTCACCACAAGTCGGACCAGTTTTGCGGGGACGGCCTTGGCTTGGCGTACCCATGATCAGTGTCTCTTCGGAAAGAAAAGGCAATGCGTATTACATTCTCGCTTTGCTGCGCGGAAGTTTCCCTTTTATTTCATTTTTTTCTCACGATTTGCACTTTTCATCGCCGCCTCAAATTGGGGAATGGATGGCGACGGCCCGCTTTGCGGTCTTCCTAGACGAGGACTCAAATCCCCCGCCGGTGTTCTCCTTGGAACACTTCTTTAACATCTCTCCTCTTAAAAGCTACATCTACTCCCATGTTTTTTCTTTTCCTTTGATTAGGGGAACCCCTGCCGCGCCAGGGGGGGGGGGGTTCCCCGAAATGGGAGCGTCAACATGGTCGGGCCAACCGGAGTCGCGGTTTCGAGGGCCAGTCATCAATGTGTGGTGGGCACCCCGGAGCCAAGAAGCGCTTCGCGGCTCATTATAGACACTTGGGCTGGACAGCCCCATGTTCTCTTCTCTTTCTCTTCTTCTCTCTTCATTTTCTGGACTCCGATCTCAGAAGCTTCCATTTTGCCAGCGGATGCCCTGCCACTTTTTTCCCCTTTTTCTTTTTTGCGAGAGATTCTTTGCCCGGTGACTCCTTCTTTTGAGGCCTTTTGTCTTCTTTTCCACAGTCCAGGAATCGGGTCCGTTTCCACATCCCTTTTTGACGCGATATACTCTCCTCGCTGCCTCTCCTTGGCCACAGCCAAGCACTTTTCCCATGTCGGTTTTTTCTTTTTTAACCCTTTTGGTGGGCCCGGAGTACCAGTCGGCACCGACCAGCCCTGGGGTTTCCCCCCCGTTTGACGCAGAGGTCAGTCGCACGTCCATCCCTCCCCGAGTAAATGGATTCGTTGCGCTTTAAGGGGGAATGGCTCCTTTTTGCGTTGTCAAATGCTTTTCGTTTTCTCGGCGACGTGTCACGACTTTAACCACGGCAGCCGGTTTAAACTAGGCCCTTTTTTTTTTCAGTCCTCTTACTGGATTGCAGAGACGGTAATGCCCTTTTTCCGAACCCGTTTAACCCTGAATTCTTTTCAACCTTCTTTTTTAATCAAACAAGAAAGATATCGACCCTCCCGCCCCGTCCGGTAAGCAGGTCCTACTGAGTCAGTTCCCGTTTATCCTACACCATTAAAGTCTACGCCCTTTTTTTGTACCTTCGTAATTTTCCTTTTACATGCGGCGCGTCCAGTATCGATTGGGACCTCCCCGATTCACTGCTTCTTCCCGAGCAACTTTGGCGGTCGGTGCGTTGAGGGCCAACGTCCTCCCCTGCCCCTCTCAACCGGCGGTGGGCGACGATGACCCTTTCGCCTTCGTCCTGTCCTTTTTTCTTTCCCCTTTGGGGGATAGGCCTTCAAATGCCTTGAATTTCGTCCGGTTCGCGGGCATGTCCCGTCTGGCTGTTTGCTTATGAAATTGCCGTGGTGTCCCCGTTGAGGGTTGCTAGTGTTTCCGGTCCTCCCGTGTGTTCCCTGCTGCTTTTGCGGGTCAGCGGGTTCAGAACCAGCTGTCGCCTGTTAACAAAGACTGGAGGGAACCTGACTCTCTGGGACCTGTCTGCGCAGCTGCCAAGTCTCGTTTACTCTTTTTGTTTGATTACTTTTTACTCTGGACTCTCGATGCCTGGCGACTGATGATCCTCCCTGCTTGGCCTCGGCGCACTTCCTGGGTTCCCCTGGATCGCTCTTCCGATCCCTGTGACAGCTGTTCCGGCCCTTCCCTTCCGGTTCTCTCTAGTCAGGAAGGGGATTGCCTAGTCCGGTGCTTCGCCGGGTCACAGGGGGTACGGATTTCATGTCCGCGTACAATGTTAGCCTTTCATTCTTTCACTCCGTGTTTTTGGCCCAACCGATCAGATCCTCCAAAAAGTCGCCAGGCCTTTCCCCAGTCTTTACCCAAGGTTTTTCTGATCAACTATCATTAAGCAGGCCTCCCGTCATTGGTTTTCTGGACGCGGGCGTTAGTTCTGGCCTCCTGCCTTTTAATATTCTTACTTCGAAGGGTCAGAAGTCCCCCCCTCGAATCGCCGGATGTCACGTCCCCCCCTATTGCACATGTGATGGTGGTGATCGCCCCTGATCCCGACGCCCACCCCTACTCACCGCCTTCTTTCTCCCTGCTCATCTCTTTGTGGTCAGCGTGCTTGGTCATCCAAGTTCTTCCTCAACCCTGTCGGCGCCCACAAGTGCCCTTTTGTGGAACCGCAGAGGAAACCCGACGTTTCAGGGACGGAAGTGGACCTTACCCGAGGCCAATATTCTCCCGTTCCCCCCCCCCC
>Ga0179593_1385055_pt1 | contig 11084 bp, 13 predicted proteins | sample CZODoug2_1_08_16_FD_185931 | JGI IMG/M metagenome (GOLD analysis project Ga0179593, IMG submission 185931) | Vadose zone soil fungal communities from Angelo Coast Range Reserve, California, USA - CZODoug2_1_08_16fungal (PacBio error correction) | ecosystem: Environmental > Terrestrial > Soil >... | reverse complement strand
GCATTGTATTACCTTCCCTACGGGGATGCTCAGCTGGTTTTTAGGCCGCCACGATTTTTCCTCCGTCCCCATTGCCGTTTTTTTCATGGTTGTTTTAAGTGGACATGATCACCCTCGGTACAGAAGGAAGCTTCTCCGCTGAGCTTTCTCTTAAATTCCCATTTTTTTTCCCCTTTTTTTAGTAGATTCTTATCCCCTCGTTTCATGCGGTTTTCAGGATTCCTTGTCTTGATTTCGGGTGTGCTTTGTTCCTGCATTCGTTTGGTGAAGTGCATCTGGACGGCCTTCGAAGACTTCCACAGACTATCCGCCCTCGCGTGCGTTTTTTTTTTGCTTGTGTTGCCGATTTTTTCGCGGGCAGGTTTTTTCCCCCCCACCCACTGACTCCCGGTGCCGTCCGGCGACATTTTCCCCCTTTGTGCCGTTTTCGACGCAGGAAACCTTTTCCCGTCTCACCGATCGCAGTTTTTTGGTGCGTCTCGTTTTTTGTTTTCTGATTTTTGCTGCGCCCCAAACTTGCTCCTGGACGCACTACGGCTTTTCCTACCATAAACCTTTGTTTTTTTTCCGTCAGATAGTAGCTTTTTTGCTTCTTTAAGGTTTCTTTCCGGGGTCACTGCCTTCCGGTTTTTTCGCTTTCCACACGGCTGCTCCTTTTCGGTCTGGTTCCTTCGTCCCGCCTTCTTCCAAAACATCTTCCCATTTCATCCCTCTTTTTTAGAGACCTTTGTTTCCCTTATCAAGGTTTATAATGGTTTTTTCCAGGGACCTTTGACATCTTAAAAGCAGTTGACCCACAGTTTTTTATGATTTGACTCACCAGAGAATCCTTTTTTTTCTGTTTTTTGATGTTATATTTCCATTTCCCGCTTTCTCCCCCCTGTATAATGATCATACGTGCGCCTTCCCCCGCCTCAGTTCGATTGCGTGTGGGCTTGGAGTACACTGTCCACCTTCAACTTCCATTCCACTGAGGTCCTCGGCCGTCCGCGAGCTTTTTCACCTCAAGGATCTTCTTTTTCAAGTTCAATTATACAGGAACATTTAGTTTCCCAATGGGTGACCCGACCGATCTTTTTTGCGCGGCTTTTTTTCGCGGAGATCTGGCGAATTCCTCTTCGTCTAGTCTTGATAAAATTGGTGCCATTTTCTCTTCTCCGGAACCGTTCCCGCTTCCTCCGGCACTCACGTCCTCGCCTGCTAGATGTACGACTTTTCTTGAATTGTCACACAGTCAGCCCTCTCCTAGGGCTTCTTCAATTCAGAACCCGCTGAAGGATTTGGTTTGTTATAGGGGACTTTTTCTTTGATAAGAGACAAGCATCTTTGCGTTTGACCCCACTGTTCGGCTTTGGTTTCGTATTGCGCGCTCAGTTGTCCTGTAAATTGCGTCCGGATGACCCTCATTCGGTGTCCCCGCGTACCCCCCCTTTTGCCCTGAAACCTTTTTTTCACGGCGAAGATCCTGAGGCGTTTTTTTATCCGCGGCCTAGCCCTCCTTTAGGACCTTTTAACCGTCATCTTGGAATTTTCCAGTCTCCCAACACTCCACCGCCTCTCGACCTTGTTTTTTGAGTGCAATGGATATTTCCATAGATCACTCGGTTTTATTTGTTAGAGATTGCCGTTGAGCACTCCCGACTGGGCCCGGTTGTTTTTTCCAGCTTTTATGTCGGGTTTTGTTTTTCCAGTTGCGGTAGCTTTTCGTAAATGAGGCTGGTTCTCCCACAACCCCCCTGCTGGACTTCCCGGAGGTGTTGAAGGTAATTTCTCCGACCATTCTTTAAATCGGCGAATGGCTCAGCTCTAACTTTCGCCCTTTTTTTTCCCCGGGGGTTTCTGTTGCTCAAATTGGCTAAGACCCGCATGGCCACTTATTTCTTTCGCAGGAGATAGACTACTTCCTACCTTCCCACCCCTCGCCCCCCCCCTTCCTTTCTTCCATTTGTCTTTTCGTCACGTCCTGACTTTTTGTCCCGCTTCGACGATGAAGTCCCCTGATCCCCTCCCCCCCGTTTTTTTCCCGCCTCGGCGGTTAACTGCGCCAATTGGACGTGTTGACTAGCCAGCCTCTCAGCATTTTCTCTTACTTGCGACTTTGCGGTGATTCAGTTTGACAAATCTTTGCAGAACTTGAGGTGGATCTGACATAGATGGAGGACATTCTCACTATTTGACCCTCAGGAGTGAGGGGGCCCCTCCCTCTGCCAGCGGGAAGTTTTTGGCCTCATTCTCTGCAGAAGCCCCTGGATTTTCTTCCTTTCCAGGACTTTTTTTTCGGGGGTTTCCAGGTGTAACGATATGCTGAAGTTTTCATGTCCTTTTTTTTTGTTCGCCCCCCCCTCTGACACATTTTGTTGGGGCTTTTTTGAAAACTTTTTTGGTTTTGTGTTCTTTTTTTTTTTTTTTTCCGGCCTGTTTAGGAAGCCTTGCTAGTAGTCGTAGCTCATTGTAGAGGAAACGTGTTCAAAAAAGGTGTTGGGGACCCCATTTTTTCTGGAGGCAGGTTATTTCTTTTCGGAAGGCCTACTGGGACTTCTCCCTCCCTAGTCAATTGGGGGTAGATCTTGACTTCAGGCATTCCCCCTACATTAATACTTCTTGTAGGGAGACAAGTGGGTTGGTTTTTTCGTTTTGATTTTGTAGGGAATTTTTTTTTTTCCTACCCATTAATGTCTTTCCCCCCTATCCCCGTTTTTTTTCCAGTTTTTTTAGAGGTTTATCGCGTTCTTCGTTCGGCCATCCTCCTTCTTATAGATAATTCACGGTTGCTTTTGCGTGCGCTGATGGCGGGTCTTATTTTGGTCCTAGCTGTCTGTAATCTGGATGAAGTGCCAGATTGGGGCAGCTTTTTTTCATTCTTGGCCGTCGTCCCCCCCCTTTTTGGTGTTTTTTAATTAGGCGACGATCCCCTTTCTCTTGCCCAAGGACAGGAATTTGTCCGCCTTTTTTTGACGTCCTCGTTCGGTTAGAAAAATGGGTTCCTTCGGGAAACCTCTCCCCCGCTTTTTGGGTCCCCCCCCCCCCCAGATTTATAGCTTCTGCAGGATTCCTCCGAGATGCGTGTGTCGTTTTTTCCTCCCTAGGTTTTTGTTTCACCGTGGCAGAATTTTCTGATGACCCCCCATGTATCCGCTTTTTTTTTCCGCGTGAAAGTCCGCCCTTTGGGACCCCAAAGGCACAGCCCACCTTCGGATGGACGTTCTCCTCTCTCTTTTCTACCGTTGTTTTTTGTTTCCCTGATCCCTAACTAGATCATCGGAGGCGTGTGTCCCCTCTGGCTCCGTGGGGCCATAGTTGTAGTACAATTTTTCCTTTTTCACGTTCCCTCGTTTTGATCGCTTTGGAGATCGCCCCCCCGCATCGGTACTCCCCTTGCTTTCTAATCCCGAAGTGCTTTCTACCGAGGTTTGTTTTCGGCCCGCCACCCTTCGCTATGTTCAGTGATGACTTCTCCCTTGGTTCTCCCCGGTTTCCCTAACTCCGCGTGGCTTTGCCCTTATGGTATTTCTTAAAGGATCTTGCGCAACCTCTTTCTGAAGAATCTACTTCTAACGCCTTTTTTGTCTTCCGGTCCTGCAGCCAGAATTTACCCACACAAGCGTCATGGTCGGACACTTGGTAAGGTGCTCCCATGAATTCTTCTTCTTTCTTTTTTGAGCCCTGGGACGTTTACCCTACGAATCCCTCCTGACCTTTCCAATAATATACTGTTTTTGGTGAAGAAACAACCCTTGAGGTTTTTTTTTATCCCCTCTCAATCTTTTCCCCCTACCGGAAACGAGGCCCTGGGTTTATTCGAAGAATTTCTGAACGATGATCTTTCTTTTTTCCTCTGAATCCGGAAGGCATCCTCACACTCTCCCGAGGTCTTGCCGTTTTCCTTGTGGCCGTTGCCTGCCGACCGGTCCCCAACTTTTTGTTTTCATCTACCCCGAATGACCCCAGGCCCTGTGCTTCCCAGTGAGCTTCCCACCATTTTTCACATCCATTCTTATGCGGCGACCCCGGACATTGCCTTCCTTTTTTTCCAACAGATGCGCCCCCTTCCCCGTATGATTCGGACGATCCCGCTTATCTTCCTGCTCCTCTTTTTTTCTCGCGATCTTCCGTCTCCCTTCCTTCCCGGATAGGAGGAGTTTTCGCCCCCGGAGCCTCGCGCATTCGTCGTGCCCCCCCATTCTCCGATTTTAGAAAGGCCCCCACATCCTTTTTTTTTTTCGTGCCCCAAAATATATGTGCTGTAGAGGGACCCGTTGCTTCCCAACCGCCTTTTCTCCCATTTCCGCCGATCTCCTGGCTATTTGCTCCCCTAGTAGCCGTTGTCGGAACGGCCAATTTTCCTTATCTCCACAAGGATGATTGTTTCCTCCGACCCCCGTTCGATGGTTTTGTCCTTCTAAGTGCCATCGTTTAGTCGACCCGTGAACCAAACCGTTCCAATCTTCCGGGCCAACCCCCAACCGACTTCTACTGGCCTGCCTTTCCCCAACAGAGATCCGTAATTGTCATCTATCTTCTCCAACGATTTCCGGGCCTATATTTTACGCCTCAATTGTTTTTTACAGCGACCCCTGTCGCAAAAAACCCGTGTCTGACCTTGTTTTTTTTTTCTGGTTCCGTTGGTCCTCTCATCTTAGACCTCAGCCACCTCGGTTCCATAGTCAGATCTGCTCCTCAGAACACCCCCCATGCGTTAGTATGATCTGATGTTTTTCGGCACGGGGCCCGTGAAAAGCCCTACGCTTGCTTTCCCTGAAATGGGTTTTTCTATTCAGCAGAAGTTCCGGACTACCTGTTTTGGGGACCACCATGTGGGCCTTGTACCTTGACTCTTCCTCCCCTGGTCTGACCGGGGACCCGGCGGCCCAGCAACACACCTGTCCCCTTGCCGCACTGTCCCCCCCACCCATTGGGCTGTCTCGGATACCTCGACCCCCCCCCTTTTTCAGGATTTTTCTTAAAACGGTCTTTCCCCCACGAGGTTTGGATCCTTGGCTTCTTGCCTTCGCCGCTCGATTCTCAGTAGTGATGTGCCTTGACAATCCGCTCTCGTCTTTTTGACAGAGTTTCTGATTTGGTTACCTGGGATTCCGGATCGACCGCCTCCTCCGTGATGGAGCAATTTTCCTTTTTTTCTTCCTTGTTTGCCGCGCCGAAGCAGTTTTTGGCTTCCGTCGCGTCCCCGCTAAATTGCAGTAGTCTTTATTGCTTTAATCATCCGTTTACGCTAGACCCTGGGCCTTCTCCCTGGTCTGCCTTTTGGGTCCTTTTTCCTTTCCGGTCACCGGAATTTCCTTTCTCTTTTCCCCCATGCCTTCCTGTTTCCTGGGTGTTCTCGCCGAGTTCTTCCCCCTCTCCCATTGTTGAGCACCAGGTCTTCCTAGCTGCTTTCCCACACTCCGTCTAGAGGCCTCGAGCGGTGTGGGGTTTGTACCTTTCTGTGGCGTCCCCCTTCACCACCCCCCTTTCCAACCTGATCTTCCCCCCTTTCTCCTCTTTTTCCCGCCGGGCCATGGGCATTTCTTTCTTGGTAGAGTTTCCTGCGGAATTCCCTCAATCGCAGGCTTTGTTTTTTTTGCTATACCGCGGGAGGGCCTGTCTCTCCTTCAACTTGGTGGCATGCCGACCGCCTCTCTCTTTATCTTTGGTGTTTTGTTTGCACGAAGTAGTAATGCGCCCAATTTTGACCTAGTTCTTAAGCTTGTTGCCTAAATACGGCCCCCCTATTTCCCAAACTTTGAAGGATATATATTTCTTTTTTTTTCCGTCCTTAGTTTTCTATGACCCCTTTTCCCCTTGCTTGAACCATTTGTCTCCGTCTAGTTCACCTGGAGTTCATATTAGTCACCTTTGTTTCCCCAGTACCCCCCCGGTCCCCCCCTCGTACCCCAACCAGCCTACGCCCGCTCGTTCCCAGCGTACTTCCCTTTCCTTTCTTTTTTTTTTTTTCTTTCGATTTTCTTCCCTGTGGGGATACCTGGCCCGATGATGCCCCCAACTTTCCTATCCAGATTTTTTCGGTCCTTTCTCATCAGACCCACTCTCATTCCCTGCTTTCTTCGCGTCCTAAAACAGACGCCCAGCCCCCTGGCTTGTAAGAGTTAACGGCCTATTGGAATGAAGTTTCCCCCCAGCCCGGAAAGTTCGGAATTAAGTCTGGCTTGTCAGGAAATGACGGTTTGTTTTTAGTCTGTGAGTGGCGCGATTTTGCGTTCTCACTCCAGTCTTTTTTTTTTCTCTCCCAGAGGACCTATTGGTCCCTTAGATAGGTCTCTTTCCCGATCCCTTTTTGACTTCTTTCGTTCTGACAACCCCCCTTACTCGGGCCAGGTCCGGTTTGTTTCTCGCGGCTTTGTCCTTTTTCTCCGACCCTCTCCCACAGTCTCTACTAGCGTTTTCCTTTTTCCGGCTTTAACAATTGGGCGAAGCCGGCTCGGTGATGGTCTGGGTTATTCCCCCTCGATTCCATGGACCCAAGAAGGGGTGGTTCCGGTTCGGAGGCCTCGTTTTGTTGGTAGGGGTGATGCCCCCTTTTGGCTTCCGCTAGTTGGCTCCCCGTTCGCATTCGATAATTTCTCGCAGCCACTTTCTCAAATTTTTCTGCTACTGCCCCCCCCAACCCCCTGTCTTCGAAGTTTTGACCTTTTTCGCGCCCTGCTTGGCCCACGCCGGTGTATCACCCAGTTTTTTTGGGGGGGGTGGGTTTTTTTGGGGGCTGGCCCTTTTCGCTCCCCACTCCTCGCCTAAGTCACTTCTCTGCCCCCTTTTTTGCGGGCACCGGCTTCTTCATTTCGATCACCGTCTTGGGCACCTTATGATTGTCCTTTCCCTTTTTTTTCCTTCTTGCGTGACAGCCCTTGCGACATTTCCTCCTTGGCAAAGATTTCTTTGGTGTCGAAAGGTGGCGTCAGCTGCGCCCTTCTGGGTCGCTTCACACTGGACAAGTTTCCCCCCCTACGCCGTGGGTGAAGCCACACTCCTCTCTCCCGAGAAAAAGTCACGCCGAGCCCCGAATAACCAGTTTTTTTTTGTTGGGTTTTGGTTTTTTTCAGCTAGAATTTTAGCCCAAAGGATCCAGTTCTTAAGACTCTCGGTTTCAATGGACATGAAAGCCCTTCCCCGTGTTTGACTTCTCTTCCTATTTTTTTTTTTTTTTCACAGCTTCGACCCATCTGACCTTTGATGATTCGTTTGCCAGTTCCAGGAACCCATATTTCCGTCCCCGTTTCTCCCCTGAGTAAGGACCTCGCAGAGTTCCTACCTCCAAAAAAAACCACCCTGCGTCCTTCCGGGTGAAATGCGTTCAAAGTCTTCATGACCCGAAGCCCATTGTCAGATATTTGTTAGTTCTTGCATTTCTTTTACTTACGTTTGATGATTACATCTCCCGAGTGCGGGCGGTCGTCTTTTTTTGCCGCTCCCGGTCTCCTGCCGTCTGGGTTTTCGGGCCCTGGGATACCCCCCATCTCCGATTCTGCTCGGCTCGGAACGCGTATTCGTCTCTTTTTATTTCAAGAGGTCGCATTTTTTTTTTTCGCCCTTCTTTTTTTGCGCGTCAGTTTCTCCTTCCGGTCGCTTCCAGGACCTTGACATGGTTTTTCCTTTTTTTTGAAGATTTTTTTCTGCCGGAAAGGATTTTCCCTTTATTACTGATCTCGCCTCCCTTACCAAACAAGATTTTTTGATCTAGTCTGGCCCTTTTTGGGTCGTCGTTCGCTTAGGGTCCCTTTCAGCCCCGCTTTCGCCGTGCTTTTTCCTCCCCCACATCAGCTTCATGTGTAACTTCGAAATTTTCCCTGATCCGTTTTTTTCCTAAATTTTCTCCTTTGCGTTGTCTTGAAAGCCACCTTTCACTTTATTTCTTTACCCCGTATAGGCGTTCTTGTCGATTTCATCTCGTGTCTCGTTGTCCTAGATCATTTGGAGCGCTACGAGTGAATTTCCCGGGCAGCACCAGGTCCTCTCCTTTGGCCATTTTTTGCCAACTCGCTCGCCAGGTTATTTTTTCTACTTTCCGTCGATTCTGGCTTCGGGCCCCCCTTTGGTGGTATCCCGGATTTGCTGCATGGGAGATGTCTTCTTCCACTATTTTTTTTTGTAGTTTACTGCAGTTACCGACCCTTTGAGGAATCCGCCCCCCTCCGACAGTCCCACGTTTTTAGACGAATTTTCGTCGCTTTCTTGATGAACCACCTTCCCCCTCTTATGGGCAAATCGACGGAAGTTTTTCAGTTCCGCCTCCGACCCCCCCCTTTCCCTCTCCTTTGCAGATCGACTCCCCCCCCTAGCTTCCCCCCGATGGCCCCCCTTTTTCCGCTATCGTTAGCCTGGTCTCATAGAAACAGGCCCTCAAGGTGTTTTTTTTCTTGAACCTGTTACCGAAAGTTCTTCCCTCTTAGCCCTGTTTTCCCCCGGGCCCTGTGACATCCGATGCTTCCTCCTTTTCTTTTCTTTTCCTCTTCCGTGACGTGTGCGTTTACTGATTTACTTTTTTACTATTCCGGTTTGTCCTTTCCGTCCCCCGGGCATACCTTCTTGACAGTTTGAGGAAAAACCCCTTCCCCCGAATCTTCCCATTCCCGCCCGGTGTATCTTTGGCTGCCCCCGCACCCCGCAATCGTCAAGCCCCCCCGCCCTTCCGATCTGATCCTTCTACTAGGTGGTTCGTTTTTTTTTCTAGGAGTTCACCCCCAGATGTTTTCCCAGATGGATTCTTTTTTCTATAAACCGGCTTTTTTTTCTCTGCGGATTTCTTTTTTTCTTTCTTGACGCTTTTCTAGGCCCAGGCATCTTCCCTACTACACCCCCCATCTTCAGAAGCCCCTTCGTTTTTGGACCCCCTCCTCGCCTCCCCCCCTGACTTTCAGTCCTCTTGAAACCAGTCTTCCCCCATACCTCGCCCCATTTGAGAGGTTTTTTTTTCACGTCTGGCCCGTGATTTTTCTCATCTGGGACAGTTATTTGCGCGCTGTCTCCCTCGATTCTAAAATCCGATTTCCCTTGGTTGCCCATAAGCTGTTTTTTTTTTCTTTTTTGTAAGTCACTTTTCCACAGTGCCTTTTCGACGAAATCTTTTTAGTTCCCATTTGTGACCTCTTTTTGATGCGCCCTTTTTTTTCTTTTTTCTTCGCATCCCTTTAACCTTTTACCCTGATGCTTGTTGCGTACTTCCCCCGCCTGGCCGTTCCCCCTCGGGCCCGTCCCCCCCCCCCCCAACCATTCTTTTGCTTTTTGCCCCCTCTACGGATTCATTCCTCACGACTTTTGGGTCTTCCTTCCAAGGCGCATCTACCCCTTTTTTTTGCCCCATTTTTCAAATTACTAGGTCGGCTCCAAGGGACCTGATCATCCCCCCCTCGAGATCTTCTTCTGCGTTTCACCTCTGTCGTGTCTTGGGCAGAAGGCTCTAGCAGTTGATTCCCTGCGGCCGATCTTTTTTTTTTGACTTCATCCCCCCCTTGCCGCTGCTCCTACCGGTTGTTGAGGGGTTCGCTTTTTCCCCCCTCGCTTTTTTCGTCCTTCTCAAATTTTTTTTTCCCCCCCCCAATTTAGTCGCACTTGCTCTTTTTTTTCCCCGTCTCAAAAATTCTTATAGTTGTCTTGATTTGGTCTACTTTTTTCACACGAACTTTTCCGCATTCGCCCTATGGCTTCCCCTGCATCTCCGAATTGGAGGTTTTCCCCTTTCTACCCCCCGCCAGCACCATCGCCCAAGGGACCCTTCCTCTTTAGAAAGCTTTTTTTCTTCGTCTGGTTTCGCCCGTCCCTTTCACCTTTCATTTTCTCCGAGTTCGTCGCCCCTTCCCCCCCGTTCTCCATTCGTGTTTCCCTTTTGGCGGCTTCCCTGGTACGCATGTTTTTTATTTACGGGCATTTGCTGCCTTTTTTTTTTTTCAACCAAATCTTTCTATTTTTTTGTTTTCGGCATTGGGTTAAGCGGGACCATGCGCCTGTCTGCCCCCCCCACCAAGCAATCGCTGCACTCCGGAAGCGTCTTTCTTCTGGTCTTCCCCGTCTCCCTTTTCATCCTCACACCTCGGTGCTTAATCTTCCAGACTAAAGGTCTCTTGCCCCACAAGGTGGCCGCTTTTGAGTTTGCGTTCCCCTTTACGGTTTTTTCCTGTTTTTCCCCCCGCCAGTTGTACGGTGACCCAACCCTAACTCTTCTACGCCCCTCCCCCTGTCAATGCTGCGATAGTTCCTTTTCGGCAAAGGGTGTCCTTGAACTCTCTCTTACTTATGTACTCTCGGCTCATTCTGGGCTGGCCCCTTAATGATAGAATTTCCAGCCCCAACAGGACACGCCAGTCCCTTTGGTAAACACAACACTTTTCCTTTTAACTAGACCTCTCCCCCAGCCTCGTTAGCTTTCTCCCAGACAGAACCCCCCCCGATGTTCTTTTTTTAATTTTTTTTCCTGTATGGATCGACTGTTCCTCTCCCCATAGTCAGTCCTTTCCCCCCTTGACCTGGCATTCCCACTCTTCTGTTGATTTGGCCTCCCTCTTTTCTCCTTTGCTGTCCATCGCCTCCTGTTCTGCGTCCAAGGGACGATCTCGAAGAAGACAGTCACCTCCTTTCCGAATTCTTCCCGTCCCTTCCCTTCTAGCGTACTTGCGTCCAACCTCAGTCAAATGGTTAGTTTTTGATATGGTTCCTGCGGTCTTTTCTACTCCTAGTTTTTTTCCCTGTCGATCAGGCTCCGGTTAGGGAAGAGCTGTTCAGGGCTGACTTTTTTATCTTCAGTTTTTATTAAGACAGATCCATGGGGTTTTAGGGCCCGAGTTCTTTTTTTTCTTCTTTTTCTCCCGGATCACATGAGTACGTTTATAAATCCCTGTCAGATTTGCTGCCCCCCCTGAGGCCCGGTTTTTTTTTTTTTGCCGATGGTGTCCCCTGTTTTTCCAGGGGGACCCCATCAAGATAGAAAACCTTTGGTACTACATTTCATCTGGTTCCGATGCACTTTTTTCCTTCAGGGCCAGGACAGTGCAGCTAAAGATTCACCCTCTTTTGCACCGACTACGGCCCCTGATTCTGGCTGCTGGATCGCATTCCCTGTGTTCCTTCTCCACCCTCCG
>Ga0179593_1347244_pt1 | contig 11084 bp, 12 predicted proteins | sample CZODoug2_1_08_16_FD_185931 | JGI IMG/M metagenome (GOLD analysis project Ga0179593, IMG submission 185931) | Vadose zone soil fungal communities from Angelo Coast Range Reserve, California, USA - CZODoug2_1_08_16fungal (PacBio error correction) | ecosystem: Environmental > Terrestrial > Soil >... | reverse complement strand
ACGTCAATTATTGCATGAACCCGACTCTTCCGTATAGGATGCACCAAATCCCTTTTCATCGAAGCGGTTTTCCTTACCCTTTTTTTTGCGGCATTGTTGCCCGTCTACCGATGTACCTTTTCGCTCACAGTCTCCCCGAGGAGTCTCCTCCCCCGGTTTTGACTCCGGCAACTGCCAATGTGCCATGAGCGGCTGCATACCTCACCTCTTTTTTGGGACACGGTTGATTCTCCAAAACTGGTGGGACGTTTTGTTTCCTTTTGCCCCCCTCTGGAGGATCACCATCCCTTTTCTCTTCCTTTTTTCGGTTAAACTACCCCCCCCAATGTTCCAGTTGTCAGGCCGTGAGAGTGAAGAAAACCTCTCTTTCATGGCTCATGATCTTTCTTCCATTAGGCCTTGACCCCCCCGATTCGAAGTGCTTCCGCTTGCGACCTGACAGTTTGCCCTGTTTATCGTGGCGTCAGTTGACCCCTTTTAAGAATCAATCGATTCACTATCCCCCCCCCCTACGGGACCACCAATACCCCCCCAATTTTCTTTCAATCAGCGCGGTTTCCACTTACTGTCTGTGTCCCAAGTTGAAAATCTGTTGGACTGAACCTTTTTCTCGTCCAATTTTTGTCCTCCCAAGATGTAAAAGTCCGGGCTTCCGCCTTCCTACTCAATTTGATTTAAACTTTTGGCATTTGCGTTCTGACACAGAGGACCCCCCTTACCCCATAGTCTGCGCCCTTTATGGACGTTCTGATTTCCTCAACTGACCCTCCCCTTTTTCCTAGTTCCCTATGCTAAGCCTACATGACCAAGAGATCAGTTCCCATATGTTTGCAATAGCACCCCTCCATTTCATTTTCCCCCTCTTATCGTCCCCAGGTGATAGGGCAGTGTTTCCACCTTTCCTTAGACCAGCTCTTATTTTTCCCCCTCCCCCCCAAATTCCTTGAACACTTTTCCCCGGGACGATTTTTTTGATCTAATCCAGAGCCATCTTTAGTAATTCCCCCCCCCAAAAATGAAAGGCTCCCTATTGCCTCCCTTTTTTGCTCAAGTTTCATTACCCCGTTACTTTTTTCTCCGTCGTCCCTCTTTTCTTCGTTTTTATTATCCCACAATTATTGTTTGGGAGCGACCCCCTTTGGTGGTCACGCTTCTCTTACGCGTTTTGTTTCTTTGCGCTTTTCACTTTCGGAACAGACTCCTGACATGCTTGCCCTCCCCTGGACATCTCCGCCCAGCAGCTTAATTCTGCCGAATGTTGCCCATTCGTCTTCACACCATGTCATTTTAGACCTTAACTTTTTTAATTTTGCCCCGGTTACCAAAATCGTTCACAAATGACCGCCCCCCTTTGGTCCCTCTTTTCCGGAAGGCTACTTTTTTCTTGACGCGAGTCCTTTCCCAACTCCCTTCTTGGTGCACTTTGTTCTCAATTCTCCGCTTCCCTGTTCCTATTTTTCTTCGATTGCGCCTGTCAGGTTGCTCCCTCAGACTTTTCCTCCCCTTTTTTTTCCATTATCATTCCCTTCTTTTACTACCTACGTGGTTGTAGAGATTCTTTTCGGTTTCCCCAAAAAGGAGTCGCATTTTTAATCCTCCCCCAGTCCCTCCCTGGTTCTCTTAGACGCCTCTTGTCAAGCCCTTGTACAGTTCTCCATCCAATTCAGATGCTGCGAGACGAGTTCAGGCTTGTGATGGTTTCTTTTCCTTTCCTGGGTTCTAGAGTTCTGATTACACTGCGTTTTGTTGCTTGACAAGATGGGAAGCGGGGTCATGTGGCCCTCACTTTGACCTTTTTTCTCGCGCGTGACTTTGGGATGGCCCCGCCGGTGCGCTCTCCCCCCCTCCTGCCCCTCTGCCTCAGCCTCGGAGCGGCTGTTCTGACGACTGCACCCATTCTTGCACCTTCTAATCGGTGTCCCCTCTCGTTCATTAAAGAAGTGCTTTCTATGTCGAGCGGTTTCTCTCCTTTTTCTAACAGCGACCTTTACACAAGCGTTTTCTCAGGTGTTTGCACCCAGGCACACCCTGCGACGTCTCCTCGTTTGTCCTTTTTTTCCTTGAGCGCGGGGGTTTTTTGGATTTCGGAGAGGGTATTGGGCCCGGATACCCGAGACTTCGCGAAATGTAGCCGACGACGGGCGGGTGCGGTATCAGAACTCGCATGGTATTTGACTGTGAATACCGGTTGAGCCACCTGAGCCTGTTCTTTTTTTATTACCTTCCCCTCGACGCGGTTTCTTGTCTCTGGATTACCCTGGGCGTTTCCTTTTTGCTTGAAGAAGGTGACAATCCCGTTTCCTTGGGGGACCTGCAAGCACAAATAGAGCTGGGCCGACCTTAGTCTTGGATTCCCCCCGTGCGCTATGGGGAGAGTTTGTGTCCCAGGACTCTGATCGATTTTTGCCTACTTCACACAAAGCTTCCTCTCACCCCTCAGTTTTTTTTTTGGGTGAGTACTGGGAGGGAAGAAAGCAGCCGTCTTCTGAGTTTACTCGCTAGTGGACGAGCCAATCCCCAGAGGCATGTCTTTGAGGACAGTCCCGAAGGATTCAACCAGTTCTCGTTAGAGCTTTGCATGTGCTTTTCTAATCCCCCTTTGGCCCCGCTACTTCCCCGGAGTCCATTCTTAGCTTCGCCCGTAATTACCTTGTTCGCAATCCTTACATCCGGGACTGGTCCCTGCCGAACCCATTCACACTCCCCCGTCCTAGTCTTTGCACCAAGTTATTACTGAACACAAAAGTTTTTTTTTCGGCCCATTGTCTTTCTCCTTGCCGCTTTTTCCCGAAGGTCACTAAGCTCTTTTTCAACCCCCCGTCCACACTGGTTTTTTCCCTTGCCGCTTCCGTCTATCTGTAGGTTTATGAAGAGCCGCTACGTGACCATACCGCCTTCTGGACTCAGGCCTGCCCAGTGGGCGTGCACGCCTTCACTACGGTACCCTCCCGGGCCGTTTTGGGCCCAGTCCACAACCTTTCTTTATGATGTTGAAATCCTCCCCGCACTTTCCCCTCCACACAAACCTCTAAGTTCCAAGTTTTCTTTTTTACTATCAACTCCTCCCCCCAAAATGAGGGGCTGTAATGAGTCTTCTAAGGCGAAACTTTGCTAGTTGCCTTCGCCCCAGCTTTTATGAGACTCCTCGGTCTTTTCGGTCTTTCACCTGATTCTCGTTCCTTCTCCAAAAAAGTTGTAGAATCAGTTTCGCGTTATGAAAAGGCGTTCTGTTATGCCGCATTCCTAGCCCCTTAAAGCGTACTTTGTCATGACACTTGCCCTCATGCCTCCTGCGCATTACGATTCTTTTTTCATACCAGTGTTGTCTTATGACACATCCCCTCGTCAATTGCCCCCCCCGGCCTTTCATTTTGCATTGAACCTATATTCCTTTTTCTATGTTTTCGCCCTACAACCCTTTTTCATAGCTGGCATTCAATCTCACAACCCCTTGTGTTCTCAGTACTGCGTTTCCTTCCCTCTTTTTCCCGGAGCGCTACTAAACCAGACCCTCTTCTCTCATTTCCCTGGGACTTTTCCCCTGTCCCAACTTTTCCCTAGTTCGTTCGATGCTCCCCCCATTTTCCCTCGTTTGCGGGAATGTCGGTAGGAACTGCTGAGACTTTTTTTTTTTGTGGATGTAGAGTTTTTTTTTACCCGCCCCTCGCCTCTCCTTTTCTTGAATGGGGGGCCTGACAACCCAACTCGTCCGTGATTTTTTACGGGATTTTTTTTCCTTCTTTTTCCCCTGCTCCGTTCCCATTGAGTTCTCATTCTCTTGGCCGGCCTATCCACCCCTGTTCCCCTCGTCCTCTTACCGTATTCAGACTTTAACCTCCACTGTTTTCCTTTGTCCCCTTTGTCTGCACCGTAATAACTCATCTTCACGAACCGTTTTTCCCACAGGCCACCACACGTTTCTTTTGTTCTTCATACAAATGTGGACTACACTCCCCCAGTTTGTGCTCCCTCTTTGTGCTTTCTTCCAATTGACAGAGTAAGGATTGCTCAACCGTTTCAACGTACTTTCCAGAAGCTCAAGTTACGACCTGTTCTTTACCACCCTTTCGCTTCCAATTTTGCTTTAGCACCAGCTTCGTTACCCCAGATTGCGCTTTTCTAACTGGAATGTTTTCAATTATGTTCGTTCCACATCCTTTTTTTTGCGTTCCTCGAGCTTTCTTTATTAATAACAATCAAGTGCCAACTCCCCCGGTTCCTGGATGTTTTGCAACTGTACCCCAAATCCCCTTTGGTATTCTCGTCCTATTCCGGAAACAGTGTCGCTGGTTATGTGGTTCCAACGTCGCCCACGCTCTTGTACAGCACGGAAACATTTTTTCTTTTTTCCCCAAGTACTCCTCAGACGCCCCATACCGCTCCCTGATTATCACACAATGACATTTGATCATTCTGGAATTTTGATAACGGGTGATTACAGTTTCCCGATTGAAGATCGTCTTTCTCTTTTCTTTTGAATTGATTGACGAAAATTATTTTCGGTTTTTGTTTCCTTGCTCTTCGCGTTGTGTTTGTGGAACTCTGCTCACGCTGAGTAGATAGGTTAAACCTTCCCGCACCGTATGCGCCCCAAATTTTTTAAGTTTCCCTTTTCTTTTCCCATCAGCTCCCGATCATGTGCCCCTTCTTCAAAATATCTGGCTCCTCTTTTTGCCAGAGGCCCTCGTTTTCAAACCCTTTCCGAGTTCAATGCATGCCGCCCTTTTTTTTCCTCTCTTTTTCTGGAAGTTTGGGATCCCTCATAGACCCCAGCAGCTTACCTCTTGGTCTTTTTCTGGCCTCATATGCTTACTTCGACTTTCCGTTCAGATTTGCCCCGAAGCCCTAGTGCTTGCCATGTCTTTTTTGCACATGAAGAATACTCCCTCTTTTGTCCCCCCTGTCGCATCCCCCTCATAAGTGGAGGCCCCAAAAAACTTTCACCCGGAGTCGCACGTTCTCATTTTTTCTTTTGCCACCTCTTGCCCCAAGCTCCTCCGGCCCCTTTAAACCAGTTCGAATTTTACAAGGCAACCCTCCTTGTATTCTTCTGGGACTCGTTTGCTCCTCGTCGTATTCACCACGCTGGCGGTCATTTTTATCCCATTAACTCGACTTTTTCTTAGGTCCATGCAGACACCTCAGCGCTAGAACCTTCCATGGGGAAGCGCCCCCTTCTGCGGCAGTTCCTCCGGTTTCCTCCCAAGTTTCTTGGATGTTGCCGATAAAGCAGCGTCCTCGTGCGCTTCCTCCACTTTCCCCACAAAACGCGATCATCGCCCCCCCCCAAGTTGTTTTTTTCTGAAAGAATTTTGGGTCCCCCCCCCTTCCACATGCTAATAAAGTCCAATAGCTACCACTGCTTCTTTCTCACCCTTGAGCTTAAAAACTTCCTTCTGCTGATTGTCTGCCTCATGAGTTTTTGTTCTTATAGCATCGTCTTTTGAAACTTTTTCCCCAATCTTGTACCGCAATAATTTTTGTCTACGCCCCTTTGTAACACACATCCCTATTGGTGTCTGTTTTGGCCCGATAGTACTGAACGCTTGTTCTTTTGGATCCCCAAACATACAGACTTCCCTTCTTTCCCTTGTCTGTATTAGTAACGATAAGAGGCTTGTCCCCTCACATTCTTTTTCTTTTTGAGGACCGCAGCCCCTTCATGTTCCCATGTCTTCTCGGTCATTAGGTCCTTAATCTTGTCCCCTCGCATTTTTAACTCAAATGCAGAAGTCTCGCCTGACCTGTGACCGTTCGTGACATCCCAACGTTGCAACGCTTTAACCGTGCCCTCCTCACCCAGAGTCTTCCCCCCCAACTCCCCTCCTCGACTTAACGAGTCTTTACTGCTAACCCTTTTTTTTTTTTTTGCTTCCTTGTTCTTTCCCCCTGACCCCCCCCCCCCTTTTTCATTTCGTTTCAGAAATTTGTGAAACAAGCAATGTTCTTTCCTGCCTTCCGCGTTTCATCTGCGAGCACGTGTTTTCCCCTAAAGTTTCCTACTATGCCCCCTCATCCTTGTATCATTTCATGTAAAACTCCTTTACACTTCAATGCCTTATTTTTGTCTCCACGAGGATCGTTGCGAACTTCGCCTGACCCCAACCAACAAACATCCAGTTTGGCCTACCCCCGAATTAAACAAAATTCGGGATACGGGTCATCTCCTCTTTTTCTTCATGGCCCTTTGCTATTGTCAGTCCTCCCCGTTTGTTACTGTCCTTGACCCTTAGTGTTGTCTCTGTTTACCTGTCTGACCTTCCGCCGTCCTTTCCCATCCCAAAGTTTTTGCTTTACCTGCTGATTACAATTAGTATGCTGGCCTTTTTCCCCTCTTCAAGTTCCAATCCTTCTTTTTTCCTTGCAACTACCAGCCCGTTTCTTACGAAGATTATTCCCCTCTTTCTTCCTCCTCCTAGTTTTTTTGTCTAGACCTCTCGTAAATTGATTCACTGTTTCTCCTTTGTCCACCGACTGATTCCTGCTAGGACTGATTTCCCCTCACCGCCTTTTTCATCGGCTTGGAAGAAGAGTAACCACCCGTTTTTGCGTCCCTCGCTCGCATTTCAACGGATCGATAACTCCTATTCGTCCCTCATACCACCGGTGACTTTCCTCCACGCATACTGAGCGCTTATCCATATCTCCCACCTTGTTGTTTCCTTTCTTTTTGTTATGAGATGATTTTTTTTTTTTTGATCTGTGGACCCTGAGGATATCCATATCCTAGTTTTTGGTTCAGACAAACCCCCCCCTTCTTCCATGCGGAGGGAGTGTTTTTCATTCTGGACCACTTCTTCCTGTCCGTAATTGCCCTCCTTTTGGCGTTCTGACCGACATGCTCCGCCCTCCCGCTTAGCTGCCTGGAGTTTTTTTGACATACCCCCCGTTTGCTTGTTTGTCCCTCGGTTGTTTCCCTTCCCTTTTCACCATCCATCCCCGGGGCCTCCCCCCCATTGACCCCCACAATTTAGTTTTTCTCTCAATACCCAGGCATTTCTCTCGGGGCGTTACAAAAATCGGATTCTTCAAAGGTCCTCGTCCCCTAAGTATTGCGCCCGGGTAAACGTCCGGGCGCCTTGCCCTGATTGTTTCAACATTCGCGGGTTCCCAGGAGGATCAAATTTGGCCCCATCGTCTGCTGACTCTCATTTCGGTTGATCCCTTCTTGCGCTGTGTCCCCCTTAAAAGTTCTTGCAGGTGATAGCATCTCCCCCAATTTCTAGTCCCTAACCTCCAACTGTTCCCTCGTTTCCCCTCTTGAGTGTTGTCCCAATCGTCACACAGATCTGATAGCATATTCGGGCCCCTGACGCCATTCTTGTCTCTTGTGTCCACTGTTACGCCCACTCTCTTACCCCTACCGGACCCCCCCTCTTTGTCAACTTTTAACGATGCTCTTTAAGACAGCGCCCGTCCTTCTCATGATTGTCACACCCATGCAGGCTCACGGCGGAATCTTTTTTTCACGGGTCTTCAGAGCTCGTGTTGATCGATTTCTTTGGATTTCCGTGTTATGTATCCCCCCCTCACCTCTTGCCGGCGACACTTTTGTGTTATTGTTGTGTTTGTGGAAAGCGAGCGTCACCCTCCCTCTTTGCTCCAGAAGCGACATTTTTATGCTCCCTTTACTTCCCCCCTTGCCATCGACAGTTTTTTTTAATTCGCGTGTTCTCTTACAACATGCCCCTCGCCTTTCCCTGCGGCCGGTCGCTCCCCTTTAAAACACCTCTTTTATCCACATACCGACCATCTTCGTTTTCCCCCTCCTTGAGTAGGTCTCACGTTTTTTCCGACTCTCCAGAAGCCCCCTTGGTTTCTTTTTGATGAGCCACTGTGACTCCTCCCTTTATATCTCCAAAGCCTAGTTTTTGCCAATGGGTTTCCCTTCCCTTGACCCCCCCTTGCCCCATGTCAGCAATCTCCCTCTTTTTCCTCCTCTTCTTTCAGAGGTTGTTCAAAAAGGAGCGCAACTCTTCCCTGCCCCGCACCCAGTGGACAAGGGCCTTCTTCTCCCTCCCCTCTCCTCCTCCCACAGTTCCGGAATTGTCTCCTAAAACCTTACATCCTGGATTTCCCTTGGTTGACTTGTTGGCCCCTTGATTTTCCCCAATTTATCCAAAGTCGGGGCATTTCCTCGTTAATTTTTCCCGAGGGCTTACAGCGTCCCCCTCTTCCTCGAGGACTTTTTGACAGGTGTAGCCTTTTAATGCAACTGCTCCTCCCTTCTTCTTTCCTGCTGTCAGTATCCTTGTCGAATTTACTTTCCCGGAGTGTTCAGTCTAGTAACTCAAGCGTCCGAGGGGCCTCGCTTCCCCCCCCCAATGATAAGTCAGCGTTAACCACAGTTTTCTCGCCTCAGCAGTGCTTTCACTGAACACCTTTCCCCCCAAGCCACGTTTCCATCTTCAACGCTTTATTCTCCTCACCGTGAGCGCCCCTTCCCTGATCCTGGCCTTGGAGGGACCTCCCTGAGCCTTTGCGCTGGAAAGCAATTTTCTGGGAAAATTTGTGTTGAAAAGCAACTTTGTTTTTTTTCCCCCCCCCAACTTTCAGCCAGATTTATGAAGTCAGTTGGACCCCACTTTCCTCTCTGTGGCCGATCTATTCTTCATTAACCCGTGCCCCTTGCAAACAACCAATCATTCCTCCTTTATTTTTGTCTCCGGGAGTCCGACTTCAGAGGCTTCTGAACTCCCTGGTATTTTTTGATGGACACCCCCCAGCAAGTCATGAGATCCACCGTCGGGTTTTTTATGAACCCTAGGGGATCCTCTTTTCTCAGCCCCCTTGACCAGCGAATTTTAACTCCAAACCCCTGTTCCTTTTTCCCTTCGTTTTCCGGACTGTGCTTTTTCACTAGGGAAGTACGCGGCCAACCCCCTTTTCGACCCCAGCGTTTGTTCTTCCCCGTCCCTACGGGCTGTCAAAGGCGTCTTTGGATCCCCCCCCCCACAACCCCCTCAATGTGGGTCTTGTTTAGTCCCCCCTTGTCTTCTCCCGTGCCTATCCGTGATTCTTAAGGCTCCCTTCGCTTGACCCAAGCAAAACTTTTCTTTTCGCCTTTCCCCCCCCCGATGTGCTCGAGAGAATTCGGGTATCAGATCGCCCCTAAGTTGAATCATAATCGTTGTTTTTTTTTTTTTTTTTGTTTGTTTTTTTTTGTTTTGTTTTGTTTGTTTTTGTTGCCCCCAGACAGTTATTCTAGTTGCGGCACGAAAGTTTCCCCAACATTTTTTCCCATGCAATGGCACCTGTTGTTTTTTCCTTTCCCGACCTGCATACTCTATGGTTCAAATCCCCTACTAATGCACATCCCCCCCCCACCCCCCACTTTCCTCCGTTGCATCTCACGTCACAAAACCCCCTTTCTAGGCTTGATGTCAGACCCCTCCTCTCATTCACTTTCTATCGGAATTTTTCCCCTTTTATTCGTTTACTCCCCCTGGCCTAGTTTGTGGTAGCGTTTCAGACCCTATTTAGCATCCTGGTACGCATCGTCCACACGTGTTTGTATTTTTTGCCCTGCCTTCGTAGGCCCACTTTTTCTTATGGGTATTTGCTGAACCTAGCCAAGTAATAAGTGTATTCCCCTCGACATAACGAAGAGTGCCCCCCGTCGTTTTCCGAATTTCTTCTATACCTTACTCCCTCCCCTCCCCGTTTTTATGTTCTCTAGTCTACTCTTCGCCCTTCGGTCACTGCCATTCAATGTCAAGCCCCCGAATGTATTGTCTAGCATTGCCTTCCCTCACTTTCCTCTTTTATCTTCGTAAAAGAGTTCCCCCATCCCTAGTTGGGGAGAATGTAATCCGTCGAACATTGACCAAGCTTTACCTGATTATCAGAGACCCACCCCCGTCTCCCCCCTCCGAGGCGTCTCCCCCACAGGGTTCACTTCCGGCACCACTACTGCCCAACTTTTCCGCCGCTATCTAAGCAGATGCCATCCCCTCCCCTCACCCCCTCCGTTTGTGTGTCCCGGCCATGCGGTTGGCCCCCCACAATTTCTTGTTTCCATGTTGTTAGTTTTGTTCTGGCGGTGAGTGACTTCCCCCAGACTGTTCCGTCATCTTGTTTCATTCCCAACACACTATTTTCCTTTCAGTATGTCGTGGAGTTAGAAGGAGTCCGGCCAACTCTCCTTTCCTGGACGCTGTCTCTGCTCCCGTTTCTTTCAAACTGAGACGCCTCTTACCCTTTTTGCCCTCCCTATTCGCCCATGAAACTTCAGTCCCATTATGCAGGTCGAGGGTCAAGTCCCGAATAACGAGCCGTCCCCGGTTTGTCAGAAAAGCCTCCACCCCCATGATCCCACCATGTCTTTTTCTTCAATCCCCAATGAACGAAGGGAACCATAATCTTCGGGCTTGTGTGTCCATCCCACTCTGTGATTGTACCTTTTGGTCGCGTCCTTCCCTTTCATTCATTTCTCCAGTGGAACGGGAAGTTTGCAGCTCGATCCTGCTCTGCCGTTCGTCCATTCGGTTACCCCTTGTGACTGAACGCGGTGACCTTTTTCTGGATGCCTACTCAAGCTTTGTTTTTTCCTCCCTTCCTTGCTGATTGGTCCCTCCACCCCGCCCCTGATGTCAGAGAAGCCCCCCCCCTTCCCCTCCCCTCTTGTAAGAAAATCATTAAATTCCTCTTATGGTTTTTTGCCCCTTCGGCACCCAGACAAGTGCATGCTAGTCCTTCCAGTTACGCCATCTTTCGTCTTTCTCCCCCCCTGCAATTTGAGATCTCTATTTTTAACCCCCATCACCGTAACACATTTCTGTCCCCATTACCTAAGATTTTTTTCTATTGACCTTTCCTTATGTCATCCAACTGCCCCTTCTTCCCGTGCTTAGTGTTTTTCCTAAGGTTTATATTACAGTACGCTTTCCTCTGGAAGTGATCCCGTGTTTGATTGTTTCTTTACTTTTATTTCTCCTCCCCTTATTGACACCAGTTTCTGTCTTTCGCGTTTTGTTTTTTTTACCGAGCGGGCTCTTATAGTGTTGTGTTCGGGCAAAGCCTCCGCTTGGCGTTTCTTGGTCAGGATTCCCAGTTCCAGAAGCGTGGGCGTTCCCAGCACTGAT
>Ga0179593_1328069_pt1 | contig 11084 bp, 6 predicted proteins | sample CZODoug2_1_08_16_FD_185931 | JGI IMG/M metagenome (GOLD analysis project Ga0179593, IMG submission 185931) | Vadose zone soil fungal communities from Angelo Coast Range Reserve, California, USA - CZODoug2_1_08_16fungal (PacBio error correction) | ecosystem: Environmental > Terrestrial > Soil >... | reverse complement strand
CCTCTGTGGATATTTCCCCTGGACCAGGGCTTCCCGTGGACGTTATTTTTTTTTTCGATCTCAGAAGGCGAGCCTATTGTCTTTCGTTATGAGATCTTTTTGTTCGCGTCTTTCCCCTCTCTTTTCCTTCCCCCAAAACCCTTTAAACCTGCGACCGCACTCTGACCTCCCTCTCCTGACGTATTGGTCAGTCTAGTTGGTCCGTCGCATAAGGCACTCACTTCCGTAACGAGCACTCCCATTTTTGTATCTTTGAATTCCCACCCATCTGCAGCGGGTTCAAAATTTTGCCTCGTTTTTTTTCCCAGTAAACTGGAAGGCCCCCCTTGCCGATGCATCAGTGGCCGGTTGTGACTACTCTCTGTTGCTCTTTCCTCGATTTTTTTTGTTCAGCAATGAAAACCGTGGCCCCTGCTTTCCTCCCCTGTTCCTCTGCTAATCTACGGGTTACGCGCCGATCCTTTTTTTGGGTCCAACAGGATGGGAGAAGCCCTCACCGTTGATGCTTGTGTAAGAGCGACCCTTGACCTCCGTCAGAACATACGTCCCCCCCTTTCTTCTAGATCCTTCAAGATTTTGCCGTGAGCCCTACTTGACTTTTCTGTGTTCTTGAGCGATCATGTTTGTTCTCCCTCCTCTGATTAAACCACCCATGGCGTCGCGTCTCTTTCTTCAACCTCCGTTTCCGGCAATCGGCGGTCCCTCCCCCCCCTCCGGTGACAATCGTCACCCTTATACAGCCAAACGCGTTTTTGATCTGCCCGTTACGTCACCCTTCCTTTTTTTCTTGTCGTCCTTTCCTCAACGAATGCTGGTTAACTGGGGTGACTCAGCTACTTATCGACCGCCTTCGTTTTTTTTGAATCTTTCTTGATCCCTTGCTTTAAGGTCTCCTCCCTCGTTTCCTTTGTTCGCTTCTTCCTCTCTGTTGCTTCGCTAACCTGACGTTGGTCTCTTTGACGGCGTTTTGCATTACACTTCTGCGCTTTTTCCTGCCGGTGTCGTGTCTTTTTTTCCCAGCCAGTTCACTTGTCTCATCTTCCGAGTTTTTGCTGTCGTGGCTCTTCTTTTTCTTCCCCCCCCTTTTTTTTTTAGACCCGCCGTCCCGTCGCAGAATGTTCTGTTATTTGGGGGTTCTAGGGAGCGTTTGCCCTACATAGCTTTTATCCTAGTGCCCCGGTTCCCTCTTTCTTTGGCATAGCCACTCGGCGTTCGCATGCTCTTTTCGCTCTTCCCTTCGTCTCCTCTTCCTATGGGTATCCGGCCTCTCACGGCGGTCTTTGAAGGCCGGCGGGTCCGATTCTCTAACAGTTTCTCTCGCTTCGCTGAACTTATTTATTTCGAGCTTCTTCGTCTTCCAACTTCTTATCTCCCCTTTCAACTCCGTCCTTTTTTCTGATTTGCATACGCGACAAATTTGTGTCTGTAGCACTTCCCTCCCCCCGATCACCCCCCGTCTTTTATTAGGATTGTCGGTGGTGTAAAAGGAACAATCCTCTCGTGCATAACTACGCCGTGAATTTGGGTCCCTCTTGGTCACCTCCTTTTTCTTACTCTTCTTCACCCCCTCGTTTCTTTCCAGCGTCTTTCCGAAGCGGGGCTTTGGTGGGGCTTTTAGAGTCACCGATTACTTTTGGCCGCGGATATATGCCTTTGCCTTTTTCTTCCCCCTCATGCCTATCTAGAAGTGGGGTACTTCTCCCAAACTATTTCGAACATCGCACGCCAGCACCCAAATTTTTGTCCAAATCTCTTTTTTACCCACTATCTACTTTTCTTTCTCCTTGGTTCGTGCCCGTATCTTCTCGCTGTCCTACCGTTTCAAGCGTCGTTTCATCCTTTCCCTCTCGCTTCCCTGTAGACTCCTTCTGCCCCCGACGCTGGCATTTAATGACGAGGTCACCCCCCCCACTTTATTCTTCTCCTCCGGCTGGTATCGCACGGTCCTTAAGCCGTGTTGACTCTCAGGCACCTGGTTTTTTCTTTTATTGACGTACGACCTCATCAACGGCCTTTGCCTTGTCTTCTTCCCCCTGATCTGTAGTGCCCACTGACTCCTCTCCACCCTTGTGCCGGATGCGCTGGGTTTCCACCTATTTGATTTAAGATAAGCTCTTTTCGTTTTGTGTATTTTGTTCCCTTTTCCCTTCCAGAGGTAGTTGTCGCCGCTCGACCTTTTTCTTCCAGCGATTTTCAACGCCCGCTTCCATCGCGCGGTCTCTCTTCTCCATCTCTTCTCCGGCCCTCCTTGGCCATGATGCTCCTTCCCCTGCCGAGTCCTTCCGTTTCGCGATTCCAAGGGGTAGAGATATTTTCTATGCCATCGACCTCCCAACTTCTCCTTTTCCCTCCCAAATGTCTGCGGAAGGATACCCCGCTCTCTTCTGCAACACGAATCGGGCCCCTCTGTCGACTGACGGTGCCGTTTTTCCACCTTCAAGTTTGCCCCCATGACAAGTCCTGGGGGTTAGTTTGCCTCTCTTCTTCTCCTTCCCTTTCACGCGGCATTTACTTCCACCCTTACTGCCCTTTGCTTGCGCCCACAGGTAGCGGACATCGGACCAATTCGTCCCTTCCCCTTTTAACGTTGCCCGCAATCCGCACTTTCCACGACTCTTATGGTGAGATTGACCCGTGAGGCTTTCACCCTCCCTGCCGGAGTTTATGGCCTGACCTAACGACCAGTTGCTGTTCGGGTGGATTAAGTTTCTATCTTTTAAATCCCAAAGTTCAAATAGATGTCTTTCCCCGTGCTCTGTGTTTTTCTTTCTTGCTGTTGTTCAGGCCGAGCTACGGTTCTTTCCCCTCGTTATCCCTGACAGTGACGGCTGGACAGCCTTCTCATTTGTGTATTCCCCTCGGCCACTGTGGCGGTAAGCATGTCCCAGCCCCTGCTTGTTTTTTCCCCCCCCCCTACCCTTCAGGACTCCCTGGACATTAATCTGACCGGGGTCAAATATTTGCATTTTTTCACTTATATGCTTTCCTTGATTGACCCCCTCCACCATGGTATTCGATCGGGGTCTCTGTTTTCCTCTGCCTTTCCTTCCCCCTTCTTTCTACTTGGGGGCTTGCGAAAGGATTTTCCTTCCAGCCGCACTTTTTCACTTCCCCTACCATGCCCGGCGGAGTCCCTAGGAAACTTCACGGACTGCCCGGTTCTTCCACTTCCTTTCTTCCTTTGGTCACGCCCCGCGACTTTTACTCGACTCCTCTTTCATCCTCATCCCCGCCTTACCAAGCGCAGGAGTGTCCATTTTACAAGTGCGCTTCATTATTCTCTTCCTCCTCTCTGTTTTTCCCTTCTTCCCCATCGTAGGGATTGGGTGGCTTTTCGCTTCGATGGTGGCTTTTGATGGTGTTGTACTTCTAACGTACGGGTTTGATTATTTCTCTGGCTGATGCTCATTGGAGTCGCATCTCTCTTTTTTTTTCTGATCAAGTCCTCCCTTGCACCTGACTGGTGCCCCATTTAAAAATGGGTCTCTATTTTTCCCCCCCCAATACCCTTTTTTTTATCCTTTCTTTCTTGTTGTTTTTCTCTTCTTTTTGATATTTGAACAACCCTACCAGCGGGTTTCTTTGACCCTCCATTTTCGGTTGAGCGATCTGCAGGCGGAGATTGAGACGATTCCATGTTCCCCCCGAGAATAGCAGCGTTTCGGTTTTTGTTCCCCCCCTTTTCCTCCCCCATGAATCGGAACCAGGAGAAGTCTCCCCTTTTCCCTCTTCAGACGCTATGGGTTTTCTCGTCGGCGAATACGGTCGCCTGCATCTTTCGTTGTCACCCCTTTTGACGTCGTTGATTTTTTAATTCGCCTTCTCTCCCCTCTGTTGCCCATTTTTTTTTCTTGCACTTGGCAAGCAGCGGCCGACTCTTCCTTCTGCCTGAGTCGCCCCGGGTGATTTAGACGGTTCTCGAGAGATTTTTTCTGGGACACACCCTTGCGCCGTCCCGCATATGTCGACTTCCTCCCCCCTTTAACCACGTTCCTTGATGAGCCGGAGGCCAAAGGATGGCGGTTCCTCCAGTCTCCATGCTTTTGTCAGCTCCTCTAATCTTAGTAGAAGTAAAGCACGTCCTTGGAGTCGGAATTGCCTTTTTCTTTATCCATTGTCGTATTTTTTTTCCTTTTTTCATCGCTTCCTCCTTGACTCTCCGCTTTTTTCGGAGCAAAGCAACACCCCATTTTCCGATTTTCTTCTTTGGTGTGTCTCCTTTTCCCCACACTTTCCCCTTCCTTACGCCAGCTTTCCCCTAGTAACCCCATTCTCCCTGTTGATCAAGTCGTTTTTTCTTTCCCCCTTGACTTGACAACATCCTCCTTTTTACGTCCCCCTTAGCACTGGCCCGGGGTGGATAGCTCTTTATCGAACTCTCTTCTTCTTTTATACACCAATTTTTCGGATGCTTTCTTCTATTAGTTTTATGCCCTCTTCGATGTCCTGCTCCTTTTTTACCTGCGTTGAAGGAGAATTCAGTCTTTGCATCAGAGAGGTTTCAAGCCTCACTTTCATTCCCGGTGTAGTCGTTCCCTCTGGCGCAAAGCCAGTTTCCCTTGGTGCAAGGTACCGTGGCCCCAGCGGCTATGTCGACTACTCTATTCGTGTAGTTAGATCTTTCTGGTCTCATAAGTCGTATCCGTCCGGTTTGAAGTTTTGTTTCGTTTCTCTGTCCTTTTGCTCCGTTAGGGTTCGTTTTTTTTGCATCCCTTCGATCATAGAGTTCCCCGGTCTAGATTTCGGTGGCACCGGCGCCCCTCTATAGGAGTGGTCGTGGCGGCAGTTTTCATGAATTTCTGTATTGAGGAAGCGGGCCCGAATTTCGATAGTTTACTTACCGTCCTCTCCGGGTTCTGAGCTCTCCCTACCCCCTGGGCTAAGTCTTTTTAAGCTGGCGCCTCGCCTCGCTCGTTTTTGGTCGCCGCATAAAACGATTAGGCTCATTACACTAGTCACTGTGGTCTTTTACGGCGTTTCCCCTTCCTCTTGGGTGGTCGCTCTCTCCCCTTACTACATCACGTTTTCCCACACCGCTTCCTTTTTTACTTTTTCGTCTTTGCTCGCGTCCATGTCCCCGTCACATCGTCCAGTCGGCCTCACCAGCCGCGGCTTTCTTTCTTTTGCTCATTGGGAAATCCCCCTTTAGTAAATGTCCCCCCGTTACCCTCTTCATTCTGCCCCCAGAGATTGAAGAGCCTTGGTGCAGAGCGAAGTTTCATGCGACCTTTATGTTTTCTTCGTTTTACTTGAAGAGCGTGTAGATCGTAGCCGTGAATGTTAACATTAGTATTTTCCATCCTACGTTTTGTTTGTTGAGATTGTTTGGCGGTCTTGCCCTTCTACTCTTTTCCCCCTCTCTTCCTTATGGGCAATGCCCGCGGGCAAGACCTTCTTCTCGAAACTGCCCTTTTGAAAGGCGCCAGAGTTCTTTCACCTCGGACGAGGTTTATTTTTTCTTCCCGACTTTCTTTTATGCACCGTTGACCTTACGGAGTTCGTTTTTCTTTCGCGGCCTATTCCTTATTTTAGACCCCCGACGCCCCCTCTACGGGTATCTTTTCAAAACGGAGAGATTTCTCATTGTAGCCTTATTCTCTTCATGGCTTCCCCCGGGGAGGTCCTCTTTTTCAATGTAATGCTCCTGTTTTTTTCGTGTGTCTGCGTTCCTGTCATTCCCCATGAGGCGGATGGAGCTACCTTCCCTCTTCCTTTCGCTTCTCTCCTTCTGCACTTTGCGTTAGGACTGCGGGGTTTCGTCTGCCTGCCAATCTTCATCTTCCTCTTCTTTCGAGCAGCATTTTTGATCGCTTGATGTGATGCTCAATGTGCCTCCTCTGAGGGGTTTCTTTCTTCCGGTATTGTCCCTGTTGAAAAGCGAAGACTACCGCCTTCCCCCCCAGGCCTCCCCCCCCCCCCCCCTACGTCTCACGCTTTTGAACCACGCAGTTCACCGCTTTTCCTGACGCTTTTCTCTTTCCCTCCATTAGAGTCTTTCTTTGAACCCGCAGCAGGTCCCTGGCTGCGTCCGCTTTCTCCGTTCCTTTTCATGTAAGGTCAGTCATCCCACTTCGGATGGGAAACTCCCCCCCAAACCTCTTCCGTCGACTACCGCACTTTCTCCCCCGGTTTCTCCAACGTGCCCACATTTTCGAGTTTCCTATTCTTCCCATCAGAAATCCTAGTTCCCTTCGGTCACCACCCTCTTTTGATCCCTTACTTTCCGTCTGATGTCCCCCCTTGTCCGGTCTTTTTTCGTGTTTGCTTCTTTACGCCGTTCTCACGGATGTTGTTGGTGATCTCCCTTTCTCCCAATACCAATAACTAGCTTGATTTCACGTGGGGCTTACTCGTGTTCTTCTTCCTTTCATTCCTTTTTTCAGAGTTGCTTCTTCCCCCTTCTTTACTTCCCACGCGTCTCCGGTGACTATCGTCGTCATTTGTGTTTTGCTTTGCGCGTCCGCGGTGGTTCCCCTTTTCGAGCTTGTCCCCCCTAACAACACTGACTCACCCCTCCGGCAATTCCTTTCCTGTCCCCTTTCATCTTTCACCTTCCTTTCTCTTAGACTTTTTTTTAATCGGACCGTCACTCCCTTCTTCACATCATTCAGGAACCCTGGAGGTTTTCTCCCTTGTGCCGTAGGCGGGTACCCCTTCCCTTTTTACTGGAGGTTTTCCTTCTACTTGATTCCGAGAGTTGTTCAAGTTGAGAACCAACCCTTCTTCGATAGTCACCTTTTCACTGCTTAACCCCGGGGCCTTCCTTTCCTTTCATCCGGATTGCTCATTTCCTTTTCTTAATATTATTTTTTTTTGCAACGAGATTTTACCCCTCGATATGCGCATTGTGACCTTGAATTCATCCCTTACAATCTCTTCTTTTGTTCAGGTGCTTCTTGTCCCCCCCGTGCTCGGTCGTTTCCGTAGGCTTGGTTTCCCTTAATTTAGCTCCCCTTATCCAAATTCTCCCCTTTTTGAGGCGTTAGAGGGATGTGGTGCTTTTTTTTGTTATTGTCCTCCCCTTGGTCTCTCGTCCCCTTTCCTAGAGCATTCTCCTCTCCGGCGAGACAATCGCTCGCTGTTGCGTTTCTCCGACTAGCTTCCAGCATTTTTCCCCAACGGTTCTCTACAACTCTTTTGTGTGTCCCTTGGTTTTCTCTCTTTCTTTGTTTGTTTCTCTTCTTCCATCCCCGTGGAATTTCAACAAATAGACCAGATTTCTTCGTGACAGTTCCCATGCTGGGCAGTTCTATTTCTTCTTTCTCCCCTAGCCTCGCTATTGTCTCCGTTCTCTGGCGCCTTCTCCTCCTCCACTCTTTTTGCAATCGGGCACAACTTTTCTAGTAATGCCACCGTACTCGGGCCACATTCTTACTTCACATGCCTCCTCTGACGACGTTCATTATCTTCACCCCCCCCCCCCCCCCCCCCCCCCCCCCCCCCCCCCCCCCCCCCCCCCCCCCCCCCCCCCCCCCCCCCCCCCCCCCCCCCCCATTATGACGAGGTTTTGGGGGCTGTTGGTTTTTTCTGGTCTCCTCCTCTTTTTCATCGTTGTACCCCTCTCCATGTCCCCCCCCCACCACTCCGGAGGTTTTTTTGGTCTCTGAATCTTTCCTCGCCCCCAGTTCTCCGGGGCCACTTTTGCGCTGGGTTCCAGATGAATAGTACCGGAACATCTTCAGTCGCTCTTTTTGATGAATGCCCTCCTCCCGTGGTGAAGCCATCTTCCTCCCTTTTTCTTTCTCTATCTGTTCTTTTTTCAAATGAACGGCGGCCGCCTCTCTTTGTCCTGTCACCTTAAACTCGCGTTGACGCTTCTCTTTTTTCTTCAAGGGTCTTTTTCTAACAGTCTGTCATCTCCCATTGTTTTTCAGCGCCCTTTGTTTCACGTTCTCAGATTCTTCCCTCCATATGTATCCTGCCGAGTAGATCTTAAAGGTTTTTCTTCTTTCGATGCCATTTTCTTTTTGGTCGTAGCTTTTTTAGCCTCTCTCCCTTCGTTACCCCCTCCGCTGTCTTCGTCGAAAAGTGCAAAATTCGTCTTTTCGTTCTAGTGGCCTGTCATTGCAATTTCCACTCGGCAAGGAAAAGTCGCCGTTTCACTTTTTCGGCCCCGTCTCTTTCCAGGCTTTTTTTTCTTTCTTTTTTTCCACTCGTCAATCCTTCCCCAAACATCTCCTGTTCGTGGACCTGTACTGTCCTCAATTTTCCTTTATTTTTTTCTCCATCTTTCCTTACCGATAATCTTTTCACCCTTATAGTGCTTGCTGTCTTTACGTCTTTTGCTAACTACGTTAATGTTGTTTCGCTTCACTACCGCGATTGTTGCTTTACGGCGACCTCTCTTCTTGACTTTTTTGGTCTAATTCATGCCGCGTGTCATTCTCCACCTTCATGACAGGGTAGTTTTTCCGGGCCCATGTGTTAACTGTGGTCCTGCTCCCTTTCAGAGGTTCTTTCTTCTTGGCGTTAGTTGACTGCGTGTTCAGCCGAGCGTTCCGGTGACAGTGGTTAGGTTTGATTTTTTGATTCTCCCCCCAAATTCATTGAGGAGGGAGTCAGAACTTCAGACCTCCCGGTCTCTATCTTCTGTTTCCCGTTGTCCCCTCCCCGATCCTGCGCCTTCTTTCCGAGCAGGATCTTCTCTGGATCGCTTTTTCTTGCAGCCTGCTTGACACCCGCGTTCCCCCCCGTCCTTCCTTCTCGTTCCGATTCCCCGTGGAAAAAAGGTACTGCTGCTTCACATCGTTACCTGCGCGGTTCCGCGGGTACTTCAGTCCCTTGAACCTCTCCCTTAGACGGTCCTTTAAACCTCTCCCTGGAGTTCCCTTGAAGGCCTATTTCAGCGTGACATTTGGGCGGCTACTTCAATGACACTCATGTTCTTGACACCACATATTCTGCGACGTCTTCTTTTCTGTTCCGTCCATGACCCCTCCATCTTCTAGTAGCCCCAACGCCGCGGCTCGTCCGGTTTCCCACAGGGAAATCTTGCTCTAGATGTGCTTTAACCTTCGTATTCCACTAGGATGGCTAGCTTTTTTCTTCAGCGGCATTTCCCGCCCCCCAGTTACCGGCGTTAACGTTTGATAGCGCAGTCCCCGAGCTTTAAGACTGTAGCCTGGGGCCCCGGCATCCCCCCCCCCCCCCCCTATATATTTTCCTCATAATCAGTTTTTTGTTGAGCGATATTGTCGTCTTCTCAGCCTCTCCCCTGCGAGGAAGGAAAGGTCTTTTTACAGAGTACCCTTTCCAGCGTTTCTCTTTCTCTCTTTCCACTGAAGCTTGCAGCCATGATTCCTTGTTTTGCCCTTCTTGGCCTGATTTTCACTCCCATATTATATAAAAGAGTTGACCCTGGGCGCCCTGAGACTAAGTGAGTTTTATTTCCTCCCTGCGCTGTCGTTGTGTTTCCTTTTCCCTAACGACGACCTCATCCTTCTTCCTCTATGTTTCTTTCCCCACTGTTGCTAACCGTCGATATTATTGAGGAAGTGCGCGGTTTCGGACTTCGTTTATCGGCGACAGGGACGAGTGTAAGTTCTTTTTTCTTTAAGATCCTCCCCGGTTTTCGGTCGTTTGAGTCCTGACTTTCAATTCCTATGCCGCTTTTCGCCTCTTCCGATATCCTGTGGTTTTCTCGAGGCGAATCGTCCCGTCGCCGCCCCCTGGCTCGTTTTCTTCCCCCTCTCTGAAAACGTGACGCTTACGGCAAATCTTGCAGCCAGGCTTTCCTTCTTTTCAGCCGTTCTCTTCCGCTCCTTTTGCACCGCCACTGCTCCCCGGGTTACCTTATGATTGCTTTATTTTTTCCCCTTTCACACTAATGGTTTTTCCCAAAGGCACCCTATTCTGAGGACGGGATACGCCTTTTCTCTGGCAACCTTCTGGACCTCTTTTTCACGAAGTGCAGACTCCTTTATGCCGCCTTTCTCCTGTCCCCTCCTCTTTCCCTTATTGGCTCCTCTGACGCCGACGTTTTTTTTTTGAAGCCTCATTCACTTTGCCAGTGCTGCCGTCCGCCCGCCTTCCTTCCTTGCCTGCCTGTCTGTCCCTCACTGTCTAATTCTGGACAACTTTTTTTTCTCCTGTCAAACTCTCAAAGACTTGCAAATCAGTCACCTCTTATTTCTTTTTTCCTCCTTGCGCCCGCTTTCTATTCCCTGCTGGATCCCCTTTTTTTGCCATTGCGTTTCTTTTTACCTGACGTCATAAAGGCGGATGTTTTGACTTTTTCGGTTGGTCACCATAACCGAAATCTGTCATCCCCTTGTCTTTTTTTATTGTCGCTTCCTTTCTTCGGTCTTGGAGGTTGGCACTTCTTCTCCCAACGCGAGACGGCGACAGTCTTTTCTTTCTCTTCCCTCTTCAGGACAGCGGCGTCAATAAATGATGAGGGAGGAAAACAAGACTTTGACCCCCACTCCCATTGTCCCATCTGCACTTTTCATTGAGATCTATTACTTTTTCGGATTTCTTTTATCTGGATCCTCACCGCTGTTCCTATTCTCTCACTCCTTATTTATCGGCCATGTTGCGTCCGCCATCGGTTGGTCAACTGGCTCTTTTTTAACTGTGGTTCTGCTGGCTTTATTCCTCCTCACCTGTGTTCATTTGTTTTCTCAACCATCTCCCCTCTGCAACCTTTTCTGTTTTTTTTAACCGTTGTGGCATTACAACGTTGTTCATTTCTTGTTTTTCCTCTTCTTTTCGTGGGTCCGTACCTTCATCCCCCCGGGAATTTTCACCCAGACTACTCCTGCGTTGCTTGTCTTTCAGGACCCACCTACCCCCCCTCTTTTGGGGTCAAGGACGATGTAACTTTTGGCTTCCTTTTCGTTCTTGACTTTTCTTTTCAGTACTTCCCCCTTCCTTCTGTTTCTCGGAATGGGAGAGTCTGTTTGGTGCCGCTGGTTTCTCTTTCTCCGCTCCGGTTTTCGATCTCCAAACGATGGCTGACCCCTTTTTGGCGAATGAATGGTCGCGACAATCGCTCGCTTTCCTTGATGATTTTCGAGATTCGGCCATAATGGTTCGCACGGTCTGCTGAAACCGCTGGTGAGTTGTTTTTCAATTCCACGCTG
>Ga0179593_1284007_pt1 | contig 11084 bp, 10 predicted proteins | sample CZODoug2_1_08_16_FD_185931 | JGI IMG/M metagenome (GOLD analysis project Ga0179593, IMG submission 185931) | Vadose zone soil fungal communities from Angelo Coast Range Reserve, California, USA - CZODoug2_1_08_16fungal (PacBio error correction) | ecosystem: Environmental > Terrestrial > Soil >... | reverse complement strand
TTACACCACTTTTTTTTTTTGGTCTTGTAAATTTTTTTTATTTCACTTTCGTGTACACCTTTGAGGATAAGGTCCTTCTTTTTTATAAGTTGAAACACACCATCCCCCGCTTCCCCCCCCCCCCCCCCCCCGTGCGACTTTGTTTTTTTTCTGCCCAACTTTTTTTCTAGGCGATCCCCCCCCCCCTTCTTCCTCCCTTCATGCTGTTTCTCCTCTTTGGCCCTGCACTTTGTCACCCCCACAACCCTTTGGATGTGAGGGAAGTATTTCCTGTGCAAAGGCGTCTTCCCACCCGAAGCGTCGTGACTCTGGGTGTTCCTTTTTTTTGCCCGGCCAACAGGTATTTCTCGACAATCTCTTCTCATTGTTTCGGATTTTCACTTCCCCGCAGGTTCTGGTTGCCTCCTTCCCCGCCCCCCCCCAATGGGTTTGCTAGTAGAGAAGGGGCTGACCCAAGGTTTTCTATTTTAGCCTTTTTTCTCGCAGGACTTCCACTCGAGGTTTGATCTAGGAAGTATGTTTCCCCCTTAGTTGTCCCCCCAACCCCGCCCTGAGTGACTGACCTTATGTGGATACATCCCTCTGTCCAAGGAGTTTATTTTCGCCTTGTTAGCATTTGGGTGTCTGTGTTTTTTCCGGGTACTTTTAACTAGTACTGAGAGTTGGTCCGTAAAGTCTTTCCCTATAAACCCACATGCCCCTTCGTGCCTCCACCTAAGATACCCTTGGCTTACCGCGGCCCCCCCCCCCCCCCCCTTTTTAGGATACCACTAGTTGCCCAAGGTCCTTCCCCTTCCGTAAGGCCTTACCCCTTTTTACCCAGTACGGTAGATCCCCCTTCCCCTGTTCCCCCTTTTGATTGCTATCGCCTCGGTGCCCGGTTTTCCGAGGTCATTGAATATGTTTCCCGGCGCTCCCGGGTCTTTTGTCTGGGCCCTTTCGTCCCACACACAAATTGGTTTATTTGACTTTCTTTTTCCCCTGGTGACCTTTTTTGTGTGTTGAGCATACGGCACCAGACCAAGTGTTTTTCTTTCGTGACTCAGTCGGGCACCCTCAAACAACCAATATTCCCGTCTTAGTAGAATTTTTCTACCAATTCCCGGACATTAGTTTTTTTGACTGTCCAGTTAGATTAGGTTTTTTTCCTGGTTGGGGAAGTTGCGGAAACTGCTTATCCACCCCGTCTAAGCTTGTCTTCCCCGTTTTTCCCCCGGTTTTTCCAAAACTGGTTTAACTGTTTGTTTAAACGGGTCTTGTCGAGCCTTTCTTAAGTAATCTCGCGTGCCCTTTTTTCGAACCTTGAAAGTAAGTCTGTTTATTTCAAACCGTCCTACCCCAACCCCAATGTCTATTTTTCGTCTTACAGGTGCCTTATTTCTTTGTTCTCTCTCTTTAAGTTTCCTTTTGTTTAGTGTTTCCCTTTGAGTTTTTTTCCAAATAAAACTCGGTCTTTCTTGTCCGCTGTGTCTTTGGGCGATTCGTGTTTAATCACCCTGCATTTGGTTCTTAACCGGCCCTTTTTAATTTCCTCCAGTTATTTCCCCTCTTCCGACACCCGACACTTTTTCCCTTTTTTTTTTTTGAATTTTCCTAATGGTCCAAACCCTTGTCCCCGTGTCCCCACACGGGGGCGTCGCGCCCTTTCTCACCCTTCTTTGCCCACCTTCTTGTTTCGCTGAACCTTTTCTTCTTTCCTCGCGTGCGCGTGTCGTTTTTTCCCTTTCTGTTTCGCCCTTTCTCCTGTGGAAAACCAGACCTTTTTCGTCAACTTCAGGAGCAGGTCTTTATTCATCTTCCCCTTCATGGTTTTTTAGTTTTTCTTTGGAGCCTTCTAGTTTTTTGCGGACATTTCGGAGTTGTTCGTTTTTTTTTTTTTTTTTTCAAAATATTTTGCCCCGTCTAGAGGTTTTTATCGAGTACTTTCGAACCCCCCTCTTTGCAGTAACCGCTTGGACCGGTGCCTGAGGTTGATTACATTTAGTTCCGATGTTTTAGGTCTGGTTGCCATCTTGTTGACCGGATTTAGTACTGTGAGCACTTTTTTTGAAAATGATCCTTGGTCCTCGACGTTTGCTTTCTGTTTTCCATGGTTCCATTGAGTGGCTTCGCTTTTTTATTGCTTTCTGTTCTCTTAGTTGTTTGTAAAATTGCTTGCTCCTTTTCGTGACCCCTCCTTTTTTTTCATGGGGGAAAGGCTTTACTTCTGATTTTTCTCCAATCGTGTTTGCCGTGTTTTAGTCTTTTGCTTTTTTATGCCCCTTCGAGGAACGCCAAGCTGATTCACCTCCCCTCTCCGAGGGCTGTGTGGCCAGGTCCCCCAAAGTATTAAGTCCCATTCCGACCTCTTAGTTTGGGATTTGCCGAGTTATCTGCCTCTCATATCCGTCGAACCCTCCAATTTTCACTACCCCTTTATTTTGTCTACCATTTTAAGAATCGATCCCTTTCGGCCACCTTCCCTCAGGTGATCTGGGTCCCCTGTTTCTGTTAAGGTTGCTTTTTTTTTTGATCTAGTGATTCCCAACTCTGATTTGTCCGCGTCATGCCCCCAGTTTTTTGTGTTTGAACAAAAGGTTAGCTTCTGTTAGGCTTTGTGTCTTCCACGTCCATCCCAGATTGCCCCCCCCCTACCTGGACCCCCCCCCTCTTCATCGAATATGTTTTTGAAACGAGCCTTTTCTACTGATCTACATATTGCATCAAAAGTTGGCGTTTTCTTCTTGGGGTTTTCCTTTCGTCGGGCTGTATGTGTCTCCCTTTTTTCGAATTGCTGGCCCCGATTACCTCTCTTTCTTGAGATCCTTCCGATACTCAATACAGTCGTTGTTTATTTTGGAGACCTTCTCTTTTTCCTTTATTTTTTCTTCTGCCCGCTCCCGAAAGTGTCGTCGCAAAAATATCTCCCTAGAAACAGTAGGTCGATGGACAGCCATTTTCCTTTTTTTCCTTTTTTCTCTTATCCTTCTACACACCCTGTAGGCATCATTACCCCTCCATTCGAAAGATACTTTGTCAATTCGGTCTTTCATTTTTTATAGTACTTGCCGGTCAGTCGGATTCCAGAACCACGTTTCCTTTTCCCGTTTCCCCATTTTTTTTTAAACACCGAATTGGGTTTTTAGGATCCCTAATTTTTTGTGGCCCCATCAACTCGGTCCCCCGCACTTTGCCAGGGCTGGATCTTCTCTATGTTAGTTGTTAGTTTCGTTACCTCCCGTCCTCGTATGCATAAAGATCTTAGTCCCCCCCCGTATATTATTGCTTTTCCGCATTCGATTTAGGGTCTTTGCAGACTCCACTTCGCAACCCCTTCCAAGCTTACAGTGCTGGTCCGAGATCCTAGAATCTTTTCCCCGCAAGGTTGGTTTCTGATAGAGAGAGAGATGTGTATTTTTTTGACCTAAAAAGTTGTAGATCGTGTACCGCCATGAGGCGGTCGGTTTTTTTCCCCCTGAACTTTGTTAACAACGTTCCCCCAAAGATGGCGGTCGCACACAAAACATTTCCCCACTTCCTTCTAGGGCCACACCCATCTCAGGGATATCAAACGCTCGACCCTTTTTACCCCTCATGCAAGATTCCCGTCCTCTTCAGGGCCTCCCCCGTCCCACATGCTTCCAACCGAAACCGGCAGCTCCCCCTCCCTAAGTCCCCCATATTATGTGCCAACAGTTGCCCTCTTCCCCCTCAATCCCACCCCATTGATCTTGAGGACACTGGTTCCCAACCGATTTTTTCACCTCTCAAATCTTTTTCCTAATTACTTCCCCCGCCTGCGTAGGCATACTTGCCATTATGATCAACTTTGCGAGAGGGATGTGTTTCGACCAGTTTTTAGTCTTTTTTGTCCCTTTTTGACCACTTGTCGACTAATCCCTCCCAGTTACCATCCCCTATGCTTGCAGTGTCCGTGTCCGCCCTGCAGCCAAAGCCATGCGCCTTTCGAACTGCTTTTTAACCTTTTCAACACACCAAACGTCCTAAAAGTGCGGTTTACAACAAGTAACCCTGGATAGAGCGCACAGTCCATGACGTCGCGTCATTTTACGAACAAACACATTCATTTCTTCTTTGCCCCCCCCCCCCCCGTCGCCCTTTTACCGTGCTCGTTGTTCCCCCAGAAACATCGGTTGGTTTTTCCCTCGTCTTCCCCCCCACACCTTTTTCTTGCTTTAGTTTTAATTTCGTTCCGGAGGTTGATTCATTCACTTGCACTGTGAAACCCCCCTGTCGTTTGGACCCTCAAAATTCTATTACCATCTCTTAATCATTCGGATCCGGACGGACCATCCGTCCCGTGTTTTCCTTCTTAGTAGCTTACCGGAAATAAAAATTACAAAAACTTTGACACGATTGAACAAGGCGAAGTAAAACGACAGGTTAGTGGACACCCTTCTTTCCCATTGTCGACATTTGGGTCGGGGTTTCGTTTGGTGGTTCGCAGATTTGGTTTTCTAAGGCCCTTTCAGTGTACTCTTTGCTCTAGTCTTACCTTCTTTCCAAAACCGTTTTTTCCAACCAATCTCAACCCGTTTTTCAAGGTAGCGTGCTGCTACCCTGTTCGTGGTGACGGTGCTTGGTTCTGTCTTTTCTACGAATCCCCCATGACCCACCGACCATTTGAACCCAGTCTTTGGTCATTCGGTTCTTTTCACGCAACAGTCGACAACTGCAACACCACCGGACTGTTCTCCCGTTTTGGTGGGGGAGTTCCCCCTCTTCTTCAACACTCCACCTCATTGTATGTTTTCTCTTCCTTGAGGAACGTCCCCCGTGAACGTTTAGTGAAAAACAATTTTCTCCCCTTTTTTTCATTCCTGTGCCCCAGTGCGCGCCGTCCCTTGGCACAGCCTTTTCCCTTTCTTTCTCGAACAACTCCCCGCGGCCCAAGATCGGCCGTCTCCCCCCTTTTTATGGGCGAACCCGTTGAGGTCACCAAAAATTTGACGATTCCGGATTCCTTGGCCCCTCCCTATCGTTCCACTTACCTGCCTTCGTTTTTTTTTTTTTTTCTCGCCCCCTACAAATAGTATAACCTAACTGTGCCCCCCTTCGGCGAGGAGGTTCCCCCCTTTCCTTTTTTTTTTCCGCTGAGGTGTCACCTTTTATAGAGGATTTTCACTTTTTTTTCCGGGGCATCAGGTGGTTTTTTATTACGAGTTTAGGAAACCCCTTTTTGATTTGAATACCCCCCGGCAACCCCGACCTACAAAAAACACATCTTGCTTACCCCCCCGCTGCCATAATTGACTGGCACCTATTTCAGTTAGACAGGGTTTTCAACCCATAATCTCACCGGTCGAGTAAATCACCACCTACTACCAGGCAAGATAATCTATCGTAACCCAGAGTTTTTAATTATGTACCCCTTGGTGAGAAAATCTACTACGTGCCCTTTGTTTTTTTCCCTTTTTCTGACGTCCAAGCACCCTGATTTGGCTGGATTCTTTCAAAAAACTCGCCAACTTTATATATGGGATCCTTTTTAGCTCTTATTGTAGAGTATCTTTTTTTGTAGCTCCACAGACAATGTGAAGTCTTAAGATCTTCTTTTTAATTCCCGCCCTTTGGAACATCCTTGGAGGATCAACCTTTTTTTTCCCCCTTTCCCCCCCCCACTTCAATATTTGTTTTTTTTTTCATGTGACTCGACATCGTAGAAAAAACTGTCTATATCACGCCCGGGGGTTGGCTTTTTTTGCAACTCGTGACACTCCCTGCTTTCTGTGGTCTGTCTGGTTTTTTTTTTTTTTTTTTTTTATGAGCAAAAGAATTGACCCCCCCCCCCTCCTTGCCTCTTTGTTCACAGATCCCCCCTTTGAAATCATTAACTTCCCCCCAGCGTTTTTCTGTTTTTCTTATCTATCTTTCCTCCCTCCTTTTTGGTTTTTTAGAGACAAACACGATTGGTATGTTAGTCTTCCCTAATTTTTTTTTAAGCTAATCCTTGAGGGAAGTCTTTTTAGTCATCCCCCCCAGACAAACTCCCCTTTTTTCCTTCCCCCCTTAGCACCTTGTATTTTTCAGATTTGAACCGTGTTCGTCTGGCTCGGACACGGGCGGCTTTATTCAGGGTTTTCCTTGATTTCACAGGATTTTGTCCCAAAAAAACCTTAGTTCGGGCTCCCGCATGTCATTGGAATGTGGACTTGCTTCCACCTAGTTCTGTAGAAAAGTCCTTGTTTTCGGTCAAGGCAACCTATATTCTAAACAAAGTATCTGCATGGTAGGTTGTCGCTCCCTCTTTTTTTTTTTTTTCAGTCTTCCCTTTTGACTGATGTTTCCGCTCCAAAAGAAAAACGGTGATTGAAGTAGAATTGTAACCATTTTTTTTACGTTCGCCGTGTCCGTACTTTCCAACCCCACAACGTCCTCTTAAACTTCTAGTTCCTTTTTCAGAGGTGTATTACATTTGTCTCTTTTCTTTTACCTTTGACCGGTTCTTTGTCTGCAGTCTCTTTTTGAATGAGTTAGTCCGTTCTTCAGACTTGTTTTGTTTTTGGTTCTTGGATGGTGGTACTTCCAGTACCGCAGGTCGCACTCCTAACCCCTCTCTCAGATGACCCACCCCCCCTCCCCCCCAGGTTGTAGTCTTGACTCCCTGGCGATAAATTGTATTTTTCCCATTTCCCTTACGCCCCTCTCTCTCATAAGTCGTGCACGTCGTCTGGTTACGTTGTCCAAGTTTTTTCCCCCCTTCCCTTTTAAAATCCAGTTGGGTAAATGTGTTTAAGTCAATTTTTTCTCTGTCTGGTCCGTGTTTCCCCTTTTTTAATCATGCATTCTTCATTGTAACCATTTTGAGGCCCTGTATGGGATGGTTATTCCACGAGTCCCATGATTTTTTCTGCATTTCCTTCCTGTGACGTTGGCCGTATCTTGGCCACACAAGTGGACTTTTGCTTCATAAGATTGGCACCTACCCACCCCCCCCCCATAGGTAACGTTTTTCCTTCTACTTTTTCCCCTCATGCCGGTACTCGGTCGGTGTTTAGTCGTGATTTTTGTGGCCTGGGATTTTCGACATTTTTTTGCCCCTCGTCCAACCTACTGGGAGAAGGCAAGTCCTCTTTCATCTCTGTTTTCAACTTCTGAGTCTTAGCGGAAAGCCTCCTTTGTTTTTTTTAAGTGGACCTTACACGGGTGTGAGACAACAACCCCTGTGGACTGGTTCTTTTATTTCATTGTATGGCGTCCTCGGTTACCCTTAGGTTTAGTGACCTGGATTTAGATAATATTAATTAAACTCCCCCCCAACCCTCTGGACTGGAGTTTCCCTATTTTAGAGCATAGAAGCTCTTTTTAATACCAACCTGTTGCTTTTTGGTCCTTTAAGTAACTCCACCCTCCCGTTCTTATCGGGTGCCCTGCTTCGAAAAGTCCAATAGTCAATGTTGTGACCTGTCCTGGAAGTGAACAACCCACCGTATTTTTCGACCACCTGTTTCTCCACCCTGTCTTCCTTATTGACCATGCCTTCCTTGTATAACTACTGAAGTTCCCTAGTTTAAGGATTTCTCTTTCCTGTCTTAGTTTTTCCTCGGGCTTCATTTAAAACTGCAATTTATTAGAAGACATTTTTGCTTCTCCTGGAACCGTAATAGGGGTGATTTTTGTTTTATTTTCTACTTCAAGGGCTCCCTTCTTCGGTTGTTCCCAACTGCCCTTTTCTCCATTGTGATATGTCTCCCCCCCCCCCAAATTTTGACTCGTCCAAGTCGATTTGATTACATTTCTTGTTCTGATTTTCTGAGATTTGTTGGTCCTAGAGTGTGGAAGTCTGATCCTTTACGTGGTCTTGTTCTCGTTTGAAGGTTGAAACAAGCTTTTTCTTCCGTGCGGGGTCTTACTGTTCTCATGGCGATGCCTTTTTCTGTTCTCGTTTTTTTCAAACTTGTCTCCCCCCGATTTCCCTCCTCCTCTGGTTCTGTCCGTTCCCGATTTTTTTTGTCTCCCTTCCCGTGTTTCCCTATTATGCACCGCGGCTGTGCCCCCCCCCCCATTTTGTCCCTCGATTTTCACACTCCCCCCTTTCACGGTCGTTCCCCCCGTATACCTGAAGGTAAGCAGGTCTTTTTCGTTTTCCCCGATCTTGTCTCTTGGCTCCTACGGCGCACCTGCAACCCTATCTGCTGGAGGAAGGACATCCTCATCTTTGGCCAAACTACTTCGTCCCTCCTTGCGTCGGTGCCGACTTTTTCGTATTCCCCACGGTCGGTCTACCCCTACACTCGTTTTTTGTACACGGAAAGTTTTCGTCCTCCTGTCGTGTGGGACTCGGCTCGTCCCCTGATCCTTTTCCACCCGCGGCACCCTCTATTCTGGAGAAGAGTTTTCCATCCTGACGGCCGGTTGTTTCGGCTTTTCCTTCTCCACATTGTTACCATTTAGGAAACGCCTTCGAGGGATGAGGTTTCCGTCCCTGCCTACGTGCGCGTGCCCCCCCCCCTTCCCGAACAGCCGGGGTGTGGTTCTGAATCCTCTCTTTTTTCTTTTCTTTTTCCTGTTTGTTGTTGTTTGCTTGAACTCACTCCGGCCTTTTCCCTTTTGCCGTATTCAAGACGAAAATGCTGGCGTCAGCACCCCCCGCCATACCGAGATACGTCTTGAACGTTTTTGACCTCCTTTTTTCTGAATATCTCGTGAATGACCCCCCCCTGATTGTAATTAAACCTAGGCGAAGATTTACTTATGGTGGGCTCCTTCTCGGGTTTTCACTTTATCTCCTGTCCGCAAGTTTCCCAGCAAAATAAATCACCTTTTTTAAGTTGACATTACCAAACAATGGTGATTTGGGTTATCTCTCTCACACCCCCTTATCAGTTTTCGTTGTATTTCCCTATTCTTGGTAACCCTTCCCCTCCCTTGATGTATCACGTTTCGTTGTCTACTCGGCACCTATTTTTTTTTCGCCACTCTTTTTTTTTTTTCCCCCCCCCTACGTCTAAGATTGGCAGCTGCACACTCTCTGCTCCCCCTCCGGCACTACGTCTTAATTTCTTGGGTTGCCGCAGACAGGTGTGGAGTTATCAATCTTCCCCTCACAGCCCCCACCTCCGCTTGCCATAATAGTTCTTAAACCCACAGTGGATCCCATGTGCCGCAACCTCCAATCCGTCGGCCTCCGTCAGGTCCATCGCGGAGATACCCCTTCTCGGAATCCATTTTCCCCCACCAGAGATAAATGACGGTCACGTTTGCTTCCCCCCAAAAGGGGAACTACCTTCCCCCCGATCTCGGCAGAACCTAGTTGCCCACCCAAGGCACTGATTGTTTCCCCATTCTTTTCTTTTTCCCCCACGTAACTCCGTATCGTGGGGAACACGATTTCAATTTTCAAATAGACAAATTGATTCCTTCCCCCCCCACGACTTAACAAAAAGCTTTAGGGCTTCTCCAGTCGATTATCACCATGGCTGATTTGTTGTCTTCTTTGGTCCGCCAACCCTCCTCTGTTTTTTTTTAGTCGCCACTGTACTGTTCCTTCAGGTCAAACCCCTTCTGGAAGTAACCGAATTTAGGTCCAACCATGGCTTCCTCCTTGCGGAAATGTTTCTTTTTGGTTTAACCGGCCCACACCAAAGTCTCGGGAAACCAGACGTCCTGGCACGCGCTCCTTTTTTTAGCTGTTTTCCTCCGTATGCTCCCAAAAGCCCGTAGTCTGCCATCCGTAGCTTGGTGAGAAGTTTTGGTGGGCCCCCGCCCCGAAAAACCCATGTTTTCAGATTTAGTGTTTCCTGGTCACGCACCTGTACTAGTTGTTTTTTTTTTTACATATCGTGCCCTGGCCCGTCTTTAACTTAGGTTGGAACATTGGCTTTTTCTTCACGCCCCAAATTTGCAGTAATACTCTTCCTAATAATCGGACACTCCGGTCCCACGATTCTTGAGTGATTCTCCTTTCCAAGACCCGTTCAACCCACACAATGTTACCCTCTAAACCTAGAAAGGACGACCGATTCAACTGAACACGCCGTCCAAATTTCTTCTAAGGGGTTTTTTTCTGTTGCTTCGCTCCCGTAGTCATCCCGTTCAGTTTTTATACCACTCCCCGTGATCATTCTTCCCTTCAGATCACTCCCACCCCCCTGTAACCTGACCCTCAGGGTTTGATTTTTCCCAGTCGTACCTAGGTTTTCGAGTTCCCTACTCACCAGCAACCACCCCCCTGCCATTCGAACGGCCTGATCATTTTTCCCTTTGCTTACAAAACCAAACACATTATTTTTCCCCCACCCAACTCAACTTTTTCCCCACTCTGGGGTTCGGGCCCTTTTTTTCCCGCTTTAGCTACGCACCCCTTAACGGGTTTTGTTTCTCAAGTCCCCAGGGCACCGTCTGGCTCCAACATTTTAAGATTAACAATTGTGACCATCCTTTCCCGTCAGACCGTTCCTCCTCTGGCAACCTTTTGGTCCCGTCCATGAATGCCGCTTTGGTCACCCCCCCTTCACCCCCAGTGCCTCTTTTGCACATGTTTATTTTCAACCCCCCAGGTATGGAGTGAGACACCCCCCCCGTGGAATTTTTCTTGTTAACGGTTGGCTTCCTACCCCCGTCTGTCCCAAGACGTTTTGACGTGCACTCCACTTTTATCCCTCGTTTTCCCCGGACAGCCCCCCAGGTTTTCGCGGATATTTCTTGTAATGGACCTTTTCCTTTCTGTGTTCTTTACCATTTTCTTTCGGCCCCTTTGCTCTCTGTGGACCCTTCACCCCCCACCAAGCCCTACCCCCAAACCACCTTTTCTTAATGGACTCCTTCCACTTTTTTCAAGATAGTAACACCCTTTTTCTTCCTGTCCCCCAAGAATTTGCGTATTCAATACTAACAGTTCACGCAGTTCCCCTCCCTATGTTTCCTCCGTTTCCTTTTGACACCTTTTTCGTTGACCCCGTTGCGAACCCCCCGTGTAGGACCCAACCTGTTCTCCTTGTCGTCTTACGCTGAAAAAAGTTTTTTTTTTCTTTGGATCCCAAACCATCCAACCCTTAGTTGCTATAGTGGAACTCGTCTAAACAAGTCCAGCTTATATTTTTCGCCTTTGACGGGACCAGCACGGGTCGGGCACTTTGATATTG
>Ga0179593_1520024_pt1 | contig 11085 bp, 11 predicted proteins | sample CZODoug2_1_08_16_FD_185931 | JGI IMG/M metagenome (GOLD analysis project Ga0179593, IMG submission 185931) | Vadose zone soil fungal communities from Angelo Coast Range Reserve, California, USA - CZODoug2_1_08_16fungal (PacBio error correction) | ecosystem: Environmental > Terrestrial > Soil >... | reverse complement strand
GTCTCCCCACGGTTTTGATCTCCCCGTTTCTTTCCCCCCCTTCCCTTTTTACCTTTTCGTGGGGGAGGTTCCGCAGGGAAGAATTTCCCCCCTTGAGTATGCCTTAGAAACACATCCGGTCCCAACCAGGACCGGCGGGTATAGTTGTTGGGTTTCAACCGCCTGCCTTTCTTCCCTTCCGTGTCTTTTTTTTTTTTTTTTGAGAGCGGAGCGTTGTTTTTTTCGTGAGCTTCTTCCACGGCTTGTTTCACCTTCTAGCCTTTTGGACAAACTTTGGCGGGGGTGCGTTTTGCATTTTATGCTCGGACCTTCTTTTTGCTTTTTTCTTCTTGGTACCCCTCCATCTCTTTTCCCCTCCTCCTTGGTTTTTTTTTTTTTTTCCTGATTTTTACCGCCTGTACCCGCAACCCAATTATGCCGGCTTGTCAAGCGTCGGACAAAAAAGCAACCCGCCAGTGTACGCCCGGCTTTCCCTTGGTTCCCCCATTTTTTTTTAGGCCATTCTATGCACCAATGGTTTCCCTGCTTATATTCTTAGGAGCGGGGGCTGGCCGCGCCCCCCGAGGGTGCCGTTTTCCTTTTTTGTGCCCCGTTTTTTTTGACCCCTTCACCTAAAGTGCTGGTTGATTCCTGCGCAAGGCCAACACCACTTTTCACGGCTCAAAATCTTCCCCGGACCCCCCCTTGAGATAAAACCCCCGTTGATTGGGTCTCCCCCCTTCATGGGCCTTTCTCTGAAACTGGGAGCGGATCTGTTGGGGGACCCGCGACTTTTTCGAACCCCCCCCCCCCTGCCCAAACAGCCCGCGTGAGTAACGGTGCAAACAAAAAATCACCGCTCGATGACTCTTGATAGGCGTTTTTCCTTTCTGACTCTTTTTTGCCGCTCCCCTCCCCCGATGTAAGTTTTCTCATAGTGCTTCCCCTTTTAGGGGTTCCCTCCTGCGTGTGAGAGAGGACCCCTTTGCTCTCTCCCTCTTTTGCTTTTACACTCCCCCTATTTCGTTACCACCTTTTAACTCGGATTCCTGCACACCGGTTTCCAGCGGATTCACTCTGCCTTGACGGATATTTCGTTTTCCACACTGGACCGCTCCAGAGCTCGGTCTAGATTCTCTCCCTCAACGTAGACAAGAAAGAGGTGTCAAAAATCGGGGACGGTTTAGGTTCCGCTGCCCCAGCCTTTCACCTTGTTGCAATTGGGCTTTTCCGGGGTTGAGCTTGGTAGGGTGCTTCTCTCTTTCTTCCCCCCTGTTCCCGTGTATTGGTTTCTTTGTTGGTTGAATCGGCTGTTGGGCATCCCCGGTTGCCCCCCCGCATCTGTTGGTCGTTTACCGTGAACCAGCAGGCTCCCCTGAACACCGGGTGTGGAGTCCGGTAGGGGCGTAATTGGAGGCGTCCTCCTGTCCCCCCCCCCCTTCCCTCAGTCTTCGGCACGTTCGTAGCGCCCTTGGTTGAGTTTTTCTTCGTAGTTGTCCTTTGTGGAGAGGACTTGGGTGGTTGGATTTGTTTTTGCGGGTACCAGACGTTCACAGAATGGACCAAATGGAGGAGGAGTTTTTAGTAAGGATGATAATGCGACGGCTCTGTGGATTTTCTTCCTCCCTGGTTCTTGGTTTCCCCCCCCCCCTTCCCGGTGACTGTCCCTAGAGATTGCCGACAAGTGGAAAACTTTCGAACGTTGACATTTCCCTTGGGCAAAGGTTCAGTTTTCTGGGTTTGAACGGCGGACACATCGAGATGGTGTCCCTTTTTTTTCCGGAAGGTCGTCTGTTGTTTTCTCCCTCTCTTTTTGAAAGTTTAGCGAAATTTTTTTTCGTACTGTTGGTGAGGAAAGGCGTCGAAGTTTGAGAGTTTTTAAAGACTTTTCCCCCCAGAGCGCCCCGCTGTCCTTTCCCTCATATTGCCGTAATACTGCACGCGTTCCCCGAGGGTGCAGAATCATCTCGGTGTTTTCTGTTCCCCCCCCCTTCCCCCCCACCCCGCCGATTAGTCACGCTTTGCTGTCGCACAGATGGAGGAAAAAAGTGCTTTGAAGATTTATTTTTTATTAAATTGATTTTTTCTTCAATAGTCCAAAAGGTGAGATCTGAGCTGGTCCTTTTTTTCCGTTGTTATCCCTTGGTTCTATCCCCATGTTAAGTCTTCGAGGCCTGTACTGCATTGATTTGCGGGAGTTGTGCGGCGCTTTCCCTGGTTTTTTGCCTCCCCAGTCTCTTTTCGGAAGGGCTTTGTCTTTCGTGCTAAGCCGATGCGCCCGCTTTAGCTCCCTTTCGCTTGCTGTTCATTTTGGTTTGTTCGCTGTAAGTAAGTTTTTTTTTATAAAAGTCTGCGACCCCCCGCCACTCAAAACGGGCCCAGTTTTTAGTCGCCTCGGGTAATAGTAGTTTCCGTCCAGGACTTTTGGGGTTGGAGGTCGCTTTGTGATTTTGGTTTTCTTTTTTTTTTGACTTAGGAGAAAGTCCGCGGCACCCAGCTCTGTGAATCTAGTAGACGCAGGATTGTTTACCTGGGCCACCTGAGTTCCATGGTGGTCTTCTTCATTGTCTTCTTGCATTTTGAGTGAGGCCTTCGGCTCGGTGTTTTTCTCGATGTACTGCATTTTTTATCCACCCCCCCCCCCCGTTGGTAGTGCGGTGATTGTTCTTTTTTTGGCTCATCTTCTAATTTCTGGTTAACCTCAGTACCCAATGACCCCAGTAAAAAAAAATGCAGACTGGGCCGCGACTTTTCAAATGATGCGGTAAAATTCCCCCCCTGAGGTCGAATCTGGTAGACGAAGGCCCCACCCCCTCCTCCCCCCTCAGTTTAACTCCCTTCAACGACAAAGCAAGGGATCGGGTCTCCAAAACCTCAGCGGGGACCACAGAAACCTCTTGGTTTTTGTCTTTTTTTTGCCTTTTTCTGTTCTTGTTGAATGATAGATGTCGCCCATGCCGATTACCAGGAAGGGGTTCCGCCGTTACCCGTCGTTTTTTACTCTCTACCCCCCTTTTACCCCCTTTCTGGCTGATTCTTCCCCCCACCGCAGATCCCGGCTCGAGGACGATGGAGAGACTTTCTCCCCACCCGAACACTGCTTGCTTGAGAGAGGCCCAACAGTGTAGACATAGGGGAAGGGCGCTTCCTACCCCGTCCCTACCCTACCTTCGGCTCCGGCTCCCTCCGGGAGCCCCTCATAGGATACCTGACCGATAAAATTCAGTTGGTAGACGTTGCTTTCCCCCAAGTTCCCCCCCCCCACACCCTTTTTGGCCTAGGATTTGGAGCGGGGTGCGTATTTGAACGGACTTTTTTTACTGCCCGTCCACGAGGCAGGTCATGAACCTGTTCGGGGGGTACTACCTCCATGTTTCCTTTTGGTCCCATACCTTGGTCGCACCCGTCTCATTGTAAAGCAAAGTTCCCCGGACGCCCGGCACCCTCCCTCCCCCTTTAGTACTTGTGGACTTCTAGTGAGGACAGGATGAGTTCAGGCCCCCAGAGGTTTCGTCATCAGCCCTCGTTTTCCCCTTTCGGTCTTTCCCTTTTTTTTTTTTCCCCGACCGCTTTTTTCAAGTTGCATCCCCCCCTCTAGGATATTACAACGACGATCTGTCGATCCTATCGTCTTCATCCTATTTTACCCGATTTTGTTACCGCCCCACAGAAAAAGAGATCAAGGCACCCACACCCAGGTCCCCCCCCACAAAATTTGTAGCTGGTTCCAGTCGCGTGGCGAGGAAACCACGCAGCGTGAGGTGTCACAAAGTGTAGAGATGGTTTCCTCCTAAGCCCCCCTTTTTTTTTGTGGCTTGGATTGTACACAGGGGGAGTTCTGGATTAGAGAGGGAACCCCCTGTAGTGTTTTTTTCGTTTTTGAAAGCGGAACGATATATTCCCCCATCCGGACCCCTGTTCCCCAGTTTTTTTTCCACGCTGTTGGCTTTCTCTTTTCTTTTTGAGGGAAGCTTCGCGTAAAGGATCCCTATTCTTTTTTCTCTTCTTCTCTTGAGCGTATCCCTAATAGAAGTTCGCTGCCCTTGACGATGCGCAGTTCTTTTGACTCATGACCCCTCCTAAAGCCGCAGGGCTGATTGCCGCCGATTGCCGGGCATTTATTTTCTGTCGAATCACCCGCTCTAGTTCCCCCTGAGATGTAGCTGCCGTCTGGGCGGCCAGCCCCCCTTTTTTTCTTTTCTTCGCCGGGCCAGCGGGGCCCCCCAAGGGCACCTCGTCTCCCCCATGACTTGCGTTTTGTTTTAGACCCCCTTCCTTTTTTTCAATTACCTTCCTAGATATCGCTCCTTTGTAGATTTTCAAATAAATCCCGCTCAATTCAGAACCCATCTTTTCAACCCCTTTTCTCATCAAGCCCCCATCTATGGACGACATTCGGTTCGGCTCCGAGGGCTTTTTGTGGCTCCAATTTCAACCCCCCCCCGGTATGATCGAGCTGTTATAAGGTCGTCAGATGTTCGGATTCGGTCTGGACCTTACAAATATGGCGAACTTGTATTTCTCTTTTATTTGTGCCTTCTTTTTTTAGACCTTTTTTCCTTAACCTTCTCGAGCCAAGAATTTGACGCGATCGATCGTTTTCGGGTCGATTTTCCCCACCCCTTCCCCCCCGTTCTTTTTTGGGTAGGGGAGAATAACCTTGTCAGATCCCTTTTGGGTGTAAACCGATGTGGCCGGCACGTCGTTTCTTTTGTCGACCTCTTTTTGAATAGCGGACCCTTCCCCCCGACAGACTGAAAAACTGGCCCTCACCAAATCCTTTGACCTCTTTTTTTTCGGCCAGGGATTTTTTTTATTTCGACACCGGGACGTTTCACTTGTTATTTCAAAATTGCCATTGAATGGTTAAAAAAGCTGTTCGTTAGGCGCTTTTTTGCTGGTGGCCTTCAGTCTTCTTACCCATTCGTCGCATACATTGGCCATTTAAGTCATCAGCTTTTTTGCTTTCTCGCTTCTGATCGTTCTTCCAGTTTTTTCTTCCAGGGGGTACGAGGAAAGGGTAGTTTTTACCCCCGTTCCTTCCCCCTACCATGACACCCCCTCCTCCCACTGTTGAATAAACCAACCCCCCCCCCAAAATTGTTGTTTCACCTCGCCCCGCCGTCCGATAGAACTTTGCGAGAAATTCAGCCCGCCCGTCCTCCCCCTTTTTGTCCTGTCCTGCAAAAAAGCAGCCTGGCAAGTTTTACGCCTACGTTTTTTCTACTATCATCTTCCTGATCCTTTTGGCAGCAAGGGCCCGATCTTCGCACTTTACCAACCATACTCCCCCCCACTGGATCCCAAACTCCCGGATCCGAAGAACGTAAAAACGTCCGGCACCCTTTTTTTTCCCCGTCCCCACACTGAGACCTTTTCCCCCTCGAACGAAACTTGTTTTTACCTATTGGGAATGCTTGGGCTCCTGTATGTCGTTTAAAGGGGACCCCACTCCTCCGGCCCCCAACCTGGCAACCCCCCTTATGAGGAGAGTGAAGTGCCCTCCTTCTTCACGTCCAGACCCGCCAAAGGCCTTTCGCCCGTCGATTAAGTCGCCGACATTCAAGGGATTTTGACCCCACTCCCCTCCCCCCCACACCCTAATGCCGCACACACCTGTACCCCCCGGGTAGGACTAATGGCCAATGATTAATGGCACGAAATGTTCTCACAAAGGAACGTGGGCAATTTTCCCAGCTAAATCTTTTCCCCCCCCCCCCCCTGTTTAAGATCGCCCAGAGCGATGTATTTGTCCTTTTACCCCGCCTCTTCCATTAACAAATTTCAACCCCCCGAAGGGTTCGAGGCAGCTGCGCCGCTTTTCGCAACTGTTTCCGTTGTTCTTACGACCTATCACACCGAGATGATTGGCACGGACAGACTTTTACCCGCTTTTTTTGGTACCAGTTGCTTCTTTTGCAGACCCCGTCTCGATACCTTTAGATGGCTGCCTTAACGTTTTCCCCCCCCGACGAATCTCGAGAACACCCTAAGCAAAACATTTTTGACGCAAAACCTTTCTTCCCCCCTCCTTCCTTTTAACAGAGCTGGTCTCAAACCACACTCCGGCCGACCTTCCGCACTTCACAAACCTGACTTTTCGTTGTTCCGTTACGCCAAGCTTCCCAAACCCATTCACCTCCCAACTTTGCAAGTTTCGAGCGCCAAGGGGATCAAAGTAAAAGTTACTTTCCACTTTTTTTCTGCATTCTCCGAGCTTTTTTTTTTTTTTTATTTCAGGTGATTTTTGCTTAGTCACGGATGACAATCCCACTAGCCGCTTTCTTTCTTTTTCCCCGTCATCCTCAATTTTGGCCATCAAGTTCTAAGTTCGGCTCTGGACTGGACCCTCCAACCCCCAAAATTCCCAAGGACTATTCCCCAAATTCCCCCCCATATTCCCATGGAGAACCTGGACCACCAAATTCAGCCAAGACCTGTCTCCTTGTATTTTGTCCGGGCCCAAGGCTGTGCAAGAGTTGATGACGGTGGTCCATCTTTGCTGAAATTTCCAACATGGGTCCAGGTAGCCCGCTTTTTATGGTGGAGTTCCAACACCACCTATTCGGGCGGCCCCTATCGACAAAACAGCAACAGCCCCCCACCTCCCCTCCCCCCCCCCCCCCCCCCCACCAGGACTACCAGCTCTTTGGTAGAAAGAGAAGTTTTCCTACCACCGCCCCCCTCCCTCAACTTTCAAACCCCCCTTTTGATTGTCCCGATATGCGGTCACACCTGGACCAGGGGCCGTTATGTTCCCCTTTTTTACTGATGGCGTGGTGGTCCTAGAATCAGGACCTGAGCTTAACTTTTTCTTTTCCCGTTTTTTGGCGTCCCGCGATAAGTGCTAGCGTCTCTGAAGCCCCAGCCGTACGGTTGCACCCCCAGACAATTTCCCCCGACAACTTTACAGGGTTTTTTTTCCCCGGGTTTTTGAGACCTCTATATTTTTAAGTTTCTCCCGCCCCTCCCTTTGATATCGGGCGGGGACATGTTTACGCGCACTGCTCATTTTCAGAACCTTCTCCCTCGCGAGTCTGACTTTTCGGCTGGCCTTAAGGCTTTTTTTTCAAGGCGATCATCCCCCCCTGGAGAATCGCTCTGTTGAACCGTTTGTTTGCCGCGGACCTTTCTTCTTTTCTTGAATCTTTTCAGAATCCTTTTTCCCAAATACTCTCAACTTTCGAGAAAGAACTTTCAAGTATTCCCCTTCAAGGTGTTTTGATCTCCCCTTTAGTCCCCCTAATTTTTGACGATTTTCAGTGTTTGGTGATGTCGCAGAATCTTCTCCCTATTGGAGGGCTTTTCTTGGATTTCTCCAATATTTAACCCGTGTCCCCCCACTTTTTTTTTTTTTGACGGGGAGAAGTTTGGTCGATGCCCTGTCCCCTCTCCGGTCCTGGCGGAGGAGTAAGTTGGTGTCGGTTTAAGCGAGATTTGTTTCGCTGCCATTTAAATAGTTTTAGTGGGGGCCCCCCCAAAGTTTTGGGCGGTTTTTGGCTTGTTTTGCTTCCTTTTTTGCAGCCTTTTTTTTTTCTTTTTCCGGATGTACTTAAAACTCATTATATATTCCTTCAATAAACTCCTTTTTTTTTTTGAGCCTTTTTTTCAGCGTTTTCCTCTTGGTGGGACTCCCCCCCCCAGTTGCTGCCCGATGCAGCGTAGCAACCCCCCCCAACCCGCCAAACGCAACCACCCCCCAACTGTGTAACCGTCCCCTCTCTATGGACCAAGTCTGAGGTGCAGCAGACCCCGTTTTCGCTGAACCTTCTCCATGCTTATTCTTCAGGAAGTGAGAGGTTTTTCTCGCCAAACTTTTTTTCTTTCTAGGCAGTTGGTTTTTTTGCCCCCGATGTCCCTCCCTCCAGCGCGATTATGTTTTGTGCGAGGACCCTTGACAAACCACCCGTTACGGATGCTCAAGGTCTATTCTTGGTCGACCGCTCTTTTCCCCCCCGGTCTTTTGGTGCCTTCTGTTTCCCCCTTTTTTTTTGAAAAATTGGCCGGGCTCTTGTTGGGGAACTAAAGGTTCCCCTCCACTCCCTCAAGCAGGAGTTCCGTTTTTTTCTCTTTTTTTTCACACAAACCTTTCAAACGTCCGTAATGGCATTGACGGCGGACGTCGTTTTTTTTTTGAGCCTGGAAGGACCCCTGTCCCCGCTCCGTTCTCTTTTCTCTTTGCTGTCGGCTGGTCCGGATGCAGGCTCTTTTTCCTAGGACCCCTCGATAGTAGGTTGAGCGTTACCCCTATCGTCTGTCCCCTTTAAACGTTCCGGTTCCATTTTCAGACACCCGACGGCTTGTCAGAGACCCTGTTCTGAGTTTAAGTCTTTATGTCACCTTCAACTCTCAGTGGGCTTCGGTCGATTTCTTTACCCCCTTTAATTTTTTGTAACCCCCAATTTCCCCGTATTGACAAAAAACGTTTTTGAAAGATTTTATTTTCCTGGCGGCCCGGATCCTCACCCATTGTGGCCTGGCGTCGGAGTGTCCTGTTTTTCGTTTGTTTTTCTTTGAGGCTTGCTTTTTTTTTTTTTGACCCGGATGTGATGGGTTATTGACGTAGTTTCTTTTTTGTTCTAGGAGGGTTTTTTTGAAGAATCTGGCTTGTTAGTCCCCCCCTGCCACCCCAGGGCCTTTCTCCATTTAACCCCCTTGGTGAAGCTTTTAGGCACCTCTGGCCCGACCATTTTCCAACAGCTTTTCCATTTAATCTTTTCCGAAGTCTCCGAGCGCCCTTTGGTTTGACGGATTTTTCTCGTTTTCAACGGTGGCCTGACGGGCGTTTTTTTTCTGGTTTTGTCTTTAAAGCACGGCAGCCATCATGACTACCATTTCGGAGGATTTCTTAGCATGTACTTCTTTCTCTTTTCGTGTGTCTCATCCCTTGATATCGCCAAAGCCTACGGTGATCTTTGTTTCGGGAGCTGACTCTTCTTCCCCCATTTTTCTTTGAAATTCGCGTGTTTCCTTTAGCCCTTGTTTTTTTTTACTTCTGGAAAAGGGTCGTTGATTGTTTTTTTCCAAACTAGGAGTCCCCTCCCGGTTTTCCCCCCTACCTTTTAGTCCTGTAGGGTCTATGTTTTTTTTCTCACAAGTTTGTTGCGCGGCCCCTTGGTCGAGCCCATCCGTTTTTTCCCTTTTTTTGAATGGCGTTGAACAGTTCGGCGTGTTTAAGATTTTGATGTTGGTCGGCTGCGATGGCAGATTCTCGCTTTCTGCCCCGTTAGATGATTGCCCGCGATTCGTTTTTTTCCTGCTTTTGCCCCCTCACAGATCTTTTGGTGATTTTTTGGACAGTTTCCTGGACGCCCCACAGTTGCCCTTTAGATAGCTGGGTCTGTTTGCTCTCCCCCCAGCTTTATTATTTTTTTTGAACCTTTTTTTCCTTTTCTTTTGCAGATTGTGAAGTTGGAGACACTCGAATTTGGGCGGTCATTTTCTTCTCCCCACAATTGCGGAACAACCTCTGATTTGTGCGTTCCTTTTTTAACTTTCGGGACCAAGGGTGGTGGACCCCCCCTTTTTAAAGTTAGTAGTTTCCTTTTAATGGTTCTTTGGCTTTGATTTTTTTAGGCTTTGCGGGGGAGAGAGTAGTCTCCCAGAGATTGGAATGGATTTGTCTTGCCTTAGTGATCTCGGCAACCTTCATTTTTAAGCTGATAGACTCAGCTGTTTTCCCACATTGAGTTTCTTGTGGTTTCGGGGATTAACAAAAACGAGGGTTTTCCCCGAAACTTCGGGACAAGTGTTTAGTCGCGGCGTGGACCTTAGTTGGTGCTTTTTCTAGTTGTGTGTCGTCTGCGCGGTCATTTGTCATTAATTTTGCTTTTTTCTTTGCTTCTGCGAAAGCTTTCCCCTTTTTCCCTGGATATTGGTAAGATGTCGAGTAGAACGTTCCGAGGAGTTTCCTACCCTTTTTTTCGGCTGTTGGCCAGGGGGTTGAATGGTGATTCCAAATGGAGAAAGCTCTTCCCCCCCTTCGATCGTTTGGCAATAGATGATTGCCTTTAAGAAGGTTTCACCCAAATTTCTTCTTCATCTTCTTTTGGATAATTTCTTGATTTGAAGCCCATAAAACTTTTCCGACCACCTGAAGGAGACACCCCTACGCCTTTGCTGCCTTTTTTGAGACCGCTTTTTCAACCAAATGGACCCCATGCGTCTGGGCGTAGAGAAATTCCCCCCGATTTCCTACCCTTATTTTCCACATCCCATGGCAATCCATCCAGGCCCCCCGTTTGTCTCACCCCCCCTCCCTGGGACCCCCCCCTTCCGGCTTTTAGGGCCTTTCTTTTTCTCTGGCGATTTTTCGGTGGCCCGATCACCAGTCCCCTTGGACCTTCCCCGGCTTTTTCCCCTCCAAGCATTTTTCCTATTTCAGATTTTTATGGTTATACCAGAAACCAAATTGATGCCATGGCTGCCCCCCTTCTTCTTTTTAGTGGCTTCCATATGGCCCTAGGAAGGGGTTTAGGTTTTTTCCCCGATACACTCCCTGAGATTTTGGCCCCTTTTCTTCCCATTAAGTTACGCGACGTTGACCTTTTTCTTTCCACGGGCGAAGGACCCGTTCCTTTTTTTGTTCGGCACCCTTCTCCCCTTTCCTATCATTTTCAACCCAGGATTCGCTTCTTTTTTCCTCCAATTTACAAATATGGATAGGTGGACTTTAGTTTATTTGTTGTCGTGGATTTTCATTGTGTGCTCTAATACAGTCCTTGCCGGTCCCCCAAACCGACGTTCCTTTCCCGTTCTTTGATTTCCTTTTTCTTTTTTGCGCCCCGGCCCAGCTCCCCACATACCCGGGCGCCTTCGCCCCTTTTCCTTCGGCTTTTAGGAAGAATCGCGACAGCTAATCTGGCCAGCTCTCCTCCCTCTCCCGGGCTTCATCTTTCCAAAAGCTTCCTGGCACAGGGCAGCGGGGTTCGCACATACAAATATTGCTTTTTCCCCTCAGATCGCATCCTTTCCCCTTCCTTGACCCAACGATATTCCCCCCCAAACATCACTCTCTTCGTAATGAAAGACCCCTGTTTCACACCACTGGGAACTCCGGACTAATAGTCTTTCTTCTTTCCCCCACCTTCCTTACGTGGTGTATCT
>Ga0179593_1502590_pt1 | contig 11085 bp, 7 predicted proteins | sample CZODoug2_1_08_16_FD_185931 | JGI IMG/M metagenome (GOLD analysis project Ga0179593, IMG submission 185931) | Vadose zone soil fungal communities from Angelo Coast Range Reserve, California, USA - CZODoug2_1_08_16fungal (PacBio error correction) | ecosystem: Environmental > Terrestrial > Soil >... | reverse complement strand
AGGACCACTTCAGCGTGAATGAGGTCCCCTACGCAACTTCGGACCCCTTTCTTAGCTAGACTCCCTGACACGTGTCTCCCCCCTCCTCGGATTTAAGGTATGCTACCCCTCTGGTTCGACTGCGACCTGTAACTGCGCCGATGTGTCTTCCACTTCGACGTTGCCGCTCTCGTGTCGCTAGGTACTGACTATCTCCTCTACATTGTTTGGAGAGCGCAGACCTCCCCCCCCACCCCAAAATAGTGCGATTCCGTCGCCCGCTCCAAGTACTGACTATGGAAGAAACCCCCCCCTTTTTTCTTGTTCACGATGTCTTCGCGCGTCCTCCCCCACCCCCTTTTCCGATTCGAGCTTTGAATGGTCTCCTTTTTTCCCCTTCCCTAGGCGACCCCATTTCACTACAGCGGTTTTTCTTCTTGTCGTCTGCGAATGGCTTTGTCTTGGGTGGTGGTCGGTGGGAATCTACCTCTTTTTCCCTTTTTTTTTCCCCTGCAAAAGGTGAGCTCGGTTCGGGTCTCTTTGTTTCTGTTTTCTCCGCCGCGTTACATTTTCGTTTTCCCTTTCACTGAGATAATCTGTTAAGGATCCCTTCTCTCTCCACGTGCCCTCCGTCCGAACCCGAGCATGAAGCGCCTCTTCCTTTTGTTTGACGTTCCTATAGCCAAGAAGGAATGTGGGCTTCCCTATTCTCGACTCTTTTTTTTGAGCTTCCTTCTCTAGAGTTTAGCTTTTCGGTTCTTTTACCCTCCTAATCGACCCGACTTTTTAATTGAGGGTTCTTCAACCTTTCCGGGTCCCCTTTTCCCCTTAGGTTGTGTGAAGTAGAGATCGCCCTCGAGAGATGTTTTTGAATCCGTCTTTTCGATAGCTTTTAGCTTTGACGGCCCTCTTTCTTGGCGACCTCGATCTTCACTTTCTCACCTCAGTGAGCGTTTGTATCTCCCTGCGGCTACGATCTCGTCCAAGTTAATCAGCGAGTGACGCTTTTTTCTATTTCTTTAGCAACCGTTCGCCCTCCCCTAACGTGATTATCCGCCTTTTGTTAGATTTTTCTCTTACGACTGCTTTTTTCCCCCCAGAAGTAGAGCTAAATCCCGCTCCAAAGTTGTTCCTGCCCTCGGTCCCTCGTCTTGCATGGGTGTTGAATCTTTTTTTTCTCCCACACTTTCCCCCTCGGTCTGGAGCCCACTTTCATTTAACCGTTTTCGTACGTCTTTTTTGCATCTCGGCGGCCCTATAGGTCTTGCCCGCCGTCATAAGTCATTCCTTCGCGCTTCCCGTATTGTTTCCGATTTCGTAGAAATGTCACGCCCTTTTCCTGTCTGGTGTTGTTTTTCGAACCCTCATAGGGCCCGCTTTATACCATTCTCCCCCCCTTTGTTCCCCCCCTTAGGATGGAAATCCTTCCTTTGGATCGCGTGTGCCTTACCCGAAGCTGCGCTTTTGGCCTCCCCCTTTCCCCCTTCCCTTTCTTATTTTCTCGAAGTAGGTTGCTCTTCAAATATCCCCAAAGAACCCGTGTCTTTATTGTGAAAGTCTCTCCCCTGTGTGTCTCGAAGACGCTTTTTTTCCTTAAGCAGCTGTAATGAACTCATTTGTTTGTGATTCTTCACCCTCATTCCTCTGCCCCTCCTTCAGGAGGGAGAGATGCCCCCCCTTTTCTTCCCCTGTGCAGCCTTCTCGTAAGGTGCAAGTTGGCTGACCATTCCTACAAATCAAATATCCCCAGAGATTTTTTTAAAGACAACCCGATTGAACCCCTCCTTTTTTCCCTGTCAGCTCTTCACGAAGAGAACCAGCCCTCCACCCCCCCCCCCCCCTTTCCCCCCCCGATTCAGGAGAAGCATACCCCTGAACAGCTTGAAGTTTTTTTTTGATTATAGCGGAGAGAAGCGCCACTTTCCCCTGCCTCCTCAAAGTTTAAACATGCTAAGCGTGGTTCTCCGGCCGTTTAACCCCCCCTTCCCCTCTCGTTCCCCAGTCTCACTCGTGTTATTTTGATCTCGCCTGTGTGGTTACAGCCCTTTTTTTCCCAAAACGCCCAAGGCGACCTGTGTATCTGCCCCTCTACAGTAGACCTTTTTTTTTGTGCCCTCCCCTGAGAACCCAGAGCCCTCACCTCTTACGCCAATATCGGCACATTGGAGAGACTAGACTTGGTCTTCCCTACAGTCTCTTTCCTCTCTTCCTGGGCTTGCCGCTCACTTGCCAGTCCCCGAAAATTGCCCCAACACCCTTTTTTTCCGAAATAGGCAAAGTACCGGACGTCTCTCGATCGTATCCCTTTTTTCTCACCATGCACACACGTTTTTGTTCGTCGGCAGTCGTTGACGCGTACGTAACCTTCTTCGGGAACCTCCGTTCCCCTTTCAAATAGGAGTGCGCGCGGTTTCTAGTCTCTGGTAAGTAACGGGGCCACTGCAGGACTGCTCGATTACGCTACCCGACTCCCCTCTTCGGAGATGCGCACATGTTTATGAACCCCTTCTGGATTGGCGGGCATGTTTTTCCCACTGATCTGGTACGATGGGAATCTTAGATTGCCCATTTCCATTGTCTTTCCCTATTCCAGTTTTCTTGCGCTGTCGGTAGATCAAATGCGGATAGTTTCCACCGTACCCCTTTCCCGTCGATCCGATACCTTGATATAGATACTCCCTCCCTCAGGTACTTTCGCCCTCTCCCCTTTGACCCTCGGTAGGACGAAACCTCATCTTAATGGCCTTGCCCTTTTCGATCCTGCCCCCCTGATCAGAGCATGATTCCTCTCTTTCTTCTTTCCCCCCCTTCCCCCACTCTCCTTAGATCAGCTTCCCGCACCCGCTGGCTCCTTTGGAAACGACATTGTTTTTTCTCTTCCCCGGTTTGAATCCGCGCTTAAGGGCGACTACTAGTTTTTACGTGTCCGATGGTCGGGCTTGCCCCCCTTCGGGTTTTGGAGCGGATGTATCTTACTTTCCCTGGTTCCCTGGCTGTGGAACTAGTTTTAAGCTATGCCCAGGTACCTAGCACGCCCGCGGATTGCAATGCTTTTCCACGGGTCCCTCGGCCCTATCTTGCTGCGCCAAATCCGACCCTTTGCTCATTTTTTTTTCGAATTGAAAATGGTAATTTCAGCGTTTCCCTTCTTTTTTTCTTTTCCACGTCGAGCGGTGCCTGGGGAGTTTACCTACTGAACTCTCTTACCGCGGCCGTCTACGATGTTCTGCCGGCGACGGTCTATATCGAGTTACTTCACTGATTCCCTAAGGATAGATTGCCAGCTTTTTTCCTCTGTTTGGTGCCACTGGCTGTAGTCTCCCCTTTATCCTTACTTGCTAATTCCGACCCTGGTTTTCACTTGGGGCAGTGATAGCGCAGGTGCTCTCCCCCTGGCCCTAAGTCAAAATCTGCTGTTCTTTCTCCCCCTTTCTTAAAGGTTAAATTGCCGTAATTGGCCTTCCCCTTTCTTTTTTTTCCACCTGTTCGCCGGAGGATGGCAAAGTCGAGAATTCGCTTTTTTCGGAAACGCTGGTCGGCGTGCGGGCTGCGTGTTTGCCTTAAGTGCCTAACCTCGGCAATCCAACGACAAGCATTCATGGCGTTTCTGTCGATAGATTTTTTTCGCTTTCTTTTGCGAACCCCCTCACTCTTTTCTCTTTATTCCTTTCGGCGCTGTGACCTTGTTGATTTTCTTATCTCCGCAATCCACGTAATCTGTCGTATTTTGATTTCGCCGGCTTTCAGTGGGCGCTTTGCTTGTGGCGCTGCTTTTTTGATTTAGATGGTCTGGGCACTCCTTTTTTTTTGTTCTCCCTCAAGTAGGTTACGCTTCTTTGATCTGTGCTTGTTTCTGTCTCTCGCGCTCCTCCGGGCCATCGATTGTCGGTCCTGCATTTTTTTTCGACCGGTTGAAGCGCAGAGCCTGGCCTCTTCCTTTTTGTCGAGGATGCGGGGCGAATATCCCCACTCTGTTCGTTTCATGACTCCTGACTTGGCAAGGCTCAGGTATTCTTTACCTGGTTTTCCAGGTGCGTCCCCCCCTGATTCAAAAAAGCTCCTACTTTTTTATGATTTTGAGCCCTACTTCTTTGCGTGACGCTTTCCGGAAGGCGTGACATCGACGCTTGGGTACTTAGAGATACCTTTTTGGATTGGTCGCTTTTCTTCTCCTTGGGGGTTTTTGATAATAGTGTCTTTGCCGTTGCCTAGTTTTCTTCCGTAACCCCCTAGGACCCCAAGGAAGTTGAGAATTATAGAGAACTCTCCCTCCCCTTCCAATTCGCGCGGTTTGATTCGGGTTTTTACCCTCTTTCTTTTCCTCCCGAAGCATTGCTCTCCTATCGCGTCCTGGTGCCGAACTTCGGTGTCCCTACTGTGGCAAGCCATGACTGCCGCTTGGACTGCTTTTTTTTCTCAGAATATGTTGTCGCCTACATGTGCCCTCTTCCTTCTCCCGGTAGGTCAACCTGGTTGGGCGGATTGGTATGTGCGAGATTCGCCTTTTTCAACAAATCCTCGGCACGAGTCGCCACCCGATCGTGCCGCTTCGTGAGGGCTTGTTTCTGAAGAGGTTTTGGCTCTTCCCCCCCATTGCAACCTCTACCCCCTTCCGTCACCGAGCTCTTTTCCACGCTGATAAATAGTTTCGCCTCGTCGCGTTCCCCCGTCGTTCTGACGCTGGCGCCTGTTCTTTCAGTTTATTTTTCCGCACGACCTTAAAGTACCCCTCATCTCCTTCCCCTAAGCCGACCCCCACCTCCCTATCTCGAGCCGTCTCTGCTATCACCAAACCTGAGTTTCAGGATGGCCCCAAGCGTGTATACCCTCAATTATGATGGCGAGGTATCGTCGTAAGATAACCTGCTACCTCGCATCCGGCTGTCTCAAATCTCGAGGCCTCTACATAGGAGCCCCCCCCCGATTAATGCCGTCGGCCCTCTCCTCCCAAGTCACCCTTGAATGATTTTGCTCCGTGTCTCTTGACTACTCCTTTTTTCTGACTGTTTCGCCGCGGTTTTGATCTCTTCTCACCCCGTCCCCCCCTTTTTGCCGAGAGGGGTGTTCAGCCAACCGTCTCCCGTAACCCCCCTGTCTTTTTTTTCAAACTGTTCAACTGAGATGGCTTTCCCCTCCCAACCCCCCCAAAATCACCTCCTGCTCCCCCGTCCCCCCAGTGGAGTGCCGACCTTTTTCTCCCTCGCGGTAGACCAGACCCAAAGTGCTCGAATCTGCCCCCAAATTTAGGTTAGGACCGACTCCTTCTCTTTTCTCGAAGTTTCATATTGAGCCGATGTTCGTTACTTGCTCGGCTACCTTCTCAGATTTTGGATGTGGGTTTCCGACGACCTTTTCCCTTTATTTTTCTTCGAGACCCTCACTCTTCCGTGAGAGAATTGGCGCCCTCTTCTCTTAGCTACTTAGTAAGTCCACTTTGCCAGCTAGGAGGCTTCCTTTCCGGGTATCGTGGGTAGATTTTAGAGGGCCTCTCGTTCTGATGGAAGAGATCTCTTTCTTTCCCTTCCGTGGTGTTGTTTTCCTTTCCCTACACAGAAGTGCGAAGCGACCGAGCCAAATTCTCCAGACTGAGATAAGACCCACGTGTCTTCCCTCTTTTTCTTTCCCCCCTGTTTTCTATTCACCGGGTTTTTCCCTCCGTCAATGCGCCGCGTGTGCCCTTCCGCCCTCTGGTTTCCCCATCGTGTCGCGAATTGTCTCTACGGAATTGATCCTTTCCCTGTCGTTGGCGACAAGAACGTACATCCAAACTTTTCCTCTGTTCCAGGCTTCAGACTCCTCTGGCAAGCTTCTTCCTTTTAACATAACTTTTAAGATACCATGTACTCAATTTTTCCCCTCCGCTGGTTAGACCCCAAAGGTCTTTTCCCCTCCGGTTCGGCGGGGCTTTTTCTCGGTTTTTTATTTGGGTTTTTTGTGAGGGCCGACGTTTCGAACCCTTGTTGGAGCTCGTTTTTAGGGTTTTTCTCGTTGTGAAGAAAAAGCTGGATTCCCTTTTGTCTGGGTTTCCGTCGCTAACCTGTCCACCGCGAACTTCTCTAGCAACGCTTTGGCGTACACTTCTCACAGAGCATGAAGCGGCCAGTTTTCCTGCCTTCCCCCTGACAACAGAATTTTTGTCTGTGGCTCCCTCATGCTCCGATCGATCTGGTGACTGCCAGGACTGGGCTCCTAGCTTGGTAGCCGAGGTCTTGTCCCTCTCCGACGCGACCTTTTATTTATTGGCCCGCTTGTTCTTTGTCTAATAACAGGTTTTTCTTAGCAGATATCCGGCCTTCGCTCCCCCTGAGGTGTTGCTAGTTTATCTTCTCTCCTGCCGATTGCTGAAGTTTCGATGTTATTCCTTCGACCTCGACGAAAATTTTCTTCGTGCTCGATCCTATTTGGTCGAATATTCATAGACTTCCCTAGCTTTATTTAATGGTGGAGTGCTGAGTAATCCCTCCCCAACGCGTAAGTTCTTCCGCCTGCAGTATCGCACTCTTTTGGAGTCCATGCTTTTCAGACAGGTTTTTGGGCCCCCCAAGGACGTAGCTTTTTCCCAGATAAAGCGCCAGTTTGCCTTCCTCTTTTTTTTCTCTCCTTCTGAAAGGCTTTGCGTCAGGAATTATAAACAACGCGGTCGGGCCCTTCGTTTCTTCCCCCCCCCGGTAAATGAACCGTCGGGTCACTCCTAGAATCTTGTCTCTCCCCCTTGTTCTCACCCGCTTTCCCTAAGTCGGCCGTAGATGTCTTCTATACTCCTTTCTCAATGGGACCGCAACGTTTACTGATTTCGTTTCCGGGTCCATACCTAATAGGCATCGTCTACCTACGGGCGTACAAAGGGCACTCCCGATTACCACTAAGTCCTTTTGCTTTTCCTCCTTTCCCAGTTCCAAGCTGGCCTTTGCCCACCTTTAAACGGCGTGATCCTTCGAAGTAGTTCCTTAACCAATCCTTTACTTGTCTCTGATGTTAACATTCGCGCCAACCCCCCGGCAAACCATTTTCCGAGAATCCCTCCCTCTGCCTCATAAGTCCGGTCAGTCAGCGTACCCCCCTCTTTTCTTCTAGGTTGAATCCCTCCCTCGCCCATTTGAAGATGTCCAGTGCCTTGCTGAGGAAAAACATGTTCCCCCTCCTTCAGATTCGACAGCCGGCCGATATACCAGTACTGAACCCCCTCCCCACTGCACAGTGTACTCTTGCGGTCTCCCCCGTCCCCCACCGCTGCACCAGACCTTTTCCCCCTTGCTGCCAGATGAAAAAGTTGAACTCCCTCTTTCAGCAGCACGCGCCCCCACTCCGCGTTCCCTTATCTAGTCAAATACGCTTTCCGGTATCGAGGCTTTAAGCCAGCATCCTTTCAAATTCCTCCGGAAAAAGCGAAAAGCTGTGATCTCCTTCTTTCTTTAACCTCCGACTAAATGCCCCCCAATTCCTGGTGTCGTTGATCTCGTTCGGTCCCTCTGTGAAGTAATAACGCGCTTAGAACATTTGTCTAGACCAACTTGCATTACGCGGTGTTGCTTCCCTCTTTCCTTCGAAATTGCAGCGCAAGAAGAACCTTTAACTGATCGTCAACATTGTCGGCCCCCTCTTGAGAATCGACCTGTTACCTGCTTCCCCTCCAGTTGACCGTAATTTGTCCCAATTACAATCATTGCCGGGTCCCCATCCCCCAAACCATGGGCTTTTCCCTTGAAAGTCAGGCTAAACGATCTTTCTCGATCGATCCAGTTTTAACCCAATGCAGGTCATTTGCGTTCGTTTCTAGCCCGGGAGTTGGACCAACTTTTTTGAACATCCCCCTCTCTTTCACCGCGTCAGTGCCCCCATCATATTATTTTGGACTTTCGAGATAGTGTGGTACACGCCTTCCCTCTTTCCAACCGTTTGTCTATCCCAAGACCCCTCCCTTTTCGCGATTAACGTGCTTCGCCCAATTTCTTGCCTTTTCCTCAATTGGATGAAAGCTCCCCCTTTTCTATTCGTTCCGGTTCCCTGACCCTAATTGCCTCGCCCGGGTTCTGTTCTGGTTTCCCTCTCTTGAGTCCCTGCGCTCGTCACAACTCCGCTTCTTCCGATACAATCGATGGATACCCTTTTTCATATAAAGAACCTCCTTTTCCTTTCCCTACAATCGACGTCGAGCGAATTTATTCCAACCCTTCTGCTCGTATGAAGGTCCTTTTCGATCACTTGCCCCCTCTTTTGATCTCTCCGACGTTTTCTTATCTTCATTATTTTTTCCCTTTTTTCTCATCCCATACGTTTTTTGTGTTTGGTTGAGAGATTCATACGCAAATCTTCTTCTCTTCCCCCCGTGCCGTTTGATCGAAAAGTTAATGAATGACTCTGCCACTTGTTCTGGCCCCCCCCTTTCTGGACGGTTTCGCTGCTTTTTTTTAATGGGGTCGGGCTCTTCTCTTTTTCTACGTTGATAGGACCAGGTTTTTCTTTGTTTGGAAAGACGGGGAAGATCTTACCCCTCCCCCCCCTTCCCTCCTTGCGGAGGGCCCTTTTTTTGTGTTGCTTGATCAGCGAGTTTTGACCGGCTTTCTGCTCTCCCTCCCTCAATTAGTTCCTCATTTTGTCGAGAGACACTTTCTCCTTCTCCTCGTCTTTTTTCTTTTTCCCTTCGCTGAGGCCGATGGACAGTTGTAACGCTCCCTCGACCTCCTTTCTTAGTGATGTTAGGCACGGCCTTCCTGTCTCTTCCCTTCTTCGGTACCGACCTTTGCCTCCCGAAAGTTTCCTTAGGGTGCAACTGTGTTGCTCCGGCTCCCTTCGATTTTTTCTCCTGATGGCGATGACCATTGTTTTTTTCCCTTTTTTTTTTTCTATTGCAGTGATTGAGCTCAGGGGATCAGTTGCAGAACGTCTCAACTCTTTTTGTTACGCAACCCCCCGTTCTTACTCACGGAAGTCCCCTGTCAGATACTCAGGCCCTTGTTCTTGCGTTTGCTGCAAAAGTTCGCTTATTCTTACCTCCCCCCCCAGTTAGTCTGGTAGAGATTTTTTAGACGTTTTCTTTGTTTTGCACTCACTTTTCTGTCCCCGGCGTTTTTTCCCCAAAACGAAGGAATTGATGGATTCTCTCCTCGTTTTATAGGAAGGTTTCTTTGATAGGTCCCCCCCCATCACGTCTTTTCTGTTTTTTTATTCACCCCCCTGCTTTTCAAGGTAAAGCTGGAGGACGCCCCCCCTCAATCCTGAGTTCGGCGCTTTCGAATTCCGGCAGTGGGGCGCGTGCTTGCTTTCTCCTTGCATGTTTTAGGGTTTGCTGATGGACAGTTCTGGTGCCCCTTTGTCTTAGCCTAATAGGCTTCCCCCCTTGTTGCTCCCTTTTCTTGTTGTTTGCCTAGAAGGCTTTGTCCTTTCAGCGTCTTGGCGGCTGCATTAATGGTTCTCGCCTCGCCCTGCGATCTTTTTTCTCTTCCTGAGGTTTTGTGGTGTTTTGGGTTTTTTTGGGGTTTTTTGGTGTGTTGGAAGTTTCTTTTTTTTGGGGTGGGGGTTTTTAGTTGGTGTTGTGGTTTTTTTTTTTGTTTTTTTTTTTGGTTTTTGCTTTGAGATTCCTTCTCCCAGAGACACGCTTATCGCTGTCCCTTTACGCATGCGATCAAGTCTTTTTCTCCCTTTTGGGAGGTGGGTGCTTAATCTCTACGACGTTGCTGCTTGATTTACTCGCACCTCCTTGAAGAGACGACGCGCCTGCTGTCCCGCGCCTCTTCGTGCCCTCTCTTGATACCTTCCTTATTGTGGGAGATGTCCATTCCTTTTTGGCTCGTGAGCGTCTTCCGCGCCTATGCTTTTTTCCTTCCCCCCTTCCCCCCCCCTTCGGACAGACAGACGTGCCGGCCCTTTTTTCTATCTCTCCTCTAACGACAATACGGCCGTCTCTCGTGTTTTTGCTTTCCCGAGGAGTGCAGACCGAAGTGCTCTTCTTTCCTTTTCCGACCACTGGCTTTTGGTGGGTCTCAGTTTCCGCTTGCCCTCGTTTTTTTGAGAAAGCATCTTTGTCTTACCTCCCTTTCCCCGCGGTGTTACTTGAGTGCAGGTCAACATTTGTTTTTTCCTCTTTTTTCCCGAGCTCGTCTTGGCCCAACTAAGCGACCGCGTGCCAACTCTTTTTTCCTCTTCTTAGGCTGCGCTGAAGAGTTTTTCGCTCCCCCCTGCCAACTCTCAACCCTCTCCACGCTCTTCTTAATTCTGATGAAAATAGGCGAGCGTAGATCTTTCTCCTTTTTATGGTCGTGTCGTTTAGAATGACAGCGCACGTTCCTCCCCCCCTTCTTCCTCTAGATAGATGAGGAGAAGACTCTCGTCCGGTCAACTTTGCTACCCCCCCCCCACCTCCCTCGAATCCACGGACAGTTGGAAAACTACCTTTCTTGTTTTCTTTCGGCGTTCAAGAACCTCACCCGGTAGTTCAATCGATCCGCGGTCTCACCCGATCCTCTTCTCTCTACGTTGACTATTTTCTTTTAATTTATCTTTCCCTTCACAAGTCGAGGCATTGCTTTCTTTTTTTCCTCAATTTGTGCTCTTAAGCACTTTCCTAGCTCGACTTTCTGCAGAACCGATGGCCTTAATATTTGTTTTTTGCGCAACCGTAACCTTCTGCCTGAACTTTTCCGTCTAACCCTCTTTTTAGTAACCCCAATTCACTCTTCTCTTCCCGTTCCCCAACCCACCCACCCAATCAACTAGAGATACGCCTCCTCTTTTATTTTCCTCCTTTGGCGACCCGCTTTTTCCCCTGTTAGACCTTATACCATTCCAAAGTGCTCGCCCCCTTCCAAGTTTGGTTAGGAGCAGAGAAGAAGGTTTTTCTCTCTTGATTCGGGGTGTTTTATTCAGTGGAAACGCTTGTCTCCTCCCGAACTCTTTTGGTTTTAGGTTGGTCCTCGACGTTGACGGTTAACTTTCTTTCTCCTCCCTAGTTAGCATTCTCGACCGCGTTTTAAGCCCCTTCTCTCTTTTCCCCGGACACCTGCTTCTAGTTCGGCGTTTCATCCCGTTGTTGCATACCCCGGCCATTTTCGGATGGCGACCACTTTTTTTTGTTCCTTATATTTTCAGTCGGTCGATTTCTTCGTTTGT
>Ga0179593_1466732_pt1 | contig 11085 bp, 5 predicted proteins | sample CZODoug2_1_08_16_FD_185931 | JGI IMG/M metagenome (GOLD analysis project Ga0179593, IMG submission 185931) | Vadose zone soil fungal communities from Angelo Coast Range Reserve, California, USA - CZODoug2_1_08_16fungal (PacBio error correction) | ecosystem: Environmental > Terrestrial > Soil >... | reverse complement strand
TAAGTCGTTCCCCCCCCGTTTCCCCTACTAACCCGCGGGTAGTACCCTAACCCCTTACTTTGAGCGGAGTCCGTCCCGGATCGTTAAACATTTTCGGTTTTGCATGCTGGCCGTTTGACTCTTCCCTTCCGCATTCGCCTGCATTTGAGATAACCTCCCTTAGAGAGCATGGTCCGCATATTTTGTTTTGTTTCTCCAAGTAGCAGAGTGCACGCTTCTGACGTGCCACTCATGTCTCCCCTCCTCCGTACGTTTTTGGATTCATTCCAGTCGTAGAATGAAGAGAAAGGGAACTGGAGAGCTCTTGCAGAGAGAGACTTCTCCGGAAGGGAATCAGCATCGGCTGGGTGGCGACCCCCAAGCGCTTGCCCTATCCAGTCTCCCAGGGCGGCTTCGGACCTTCCCGCTGCCGCATAAGATTCCGGCGAACCCTAGGTGTACTCCGTCTCTTTGCATTTGAGGTCTCCCCTCATGGCCTGAAGCTTTTTCCTTTCGTTAGCTGGCCCCTCGATTTGCTGTCAGCCTTTTTCCTTCCGTCGGGCTGGCATTCGTATTTATGTTTCTCTTCCAGTTAAAAGTCGCACGGGCCTCTCTCCCTTACTTGAAAAAGCTGCCCCCGTGAGTTCTCTCCTCGATTACGCCATGCCATCCATTCAAGCTGGCCGCGCCTCCGCGCATGAAGAAAGTCTTGAATTTTATTCTCCCCTGAGTCCGCACTCTTGGACTTCTCTGTCACCGAGGAACGGCCTCCCCGCCACTCAGTCGGCGATTTGCTGGGCCGCAGCAGATATTAGCCGACCATCCTTTTTAGCTTCAACAAAAGGGGATTCAGGTCGTACGTTTTTCGAGGTCTGGCACGTGCCCCGGCGCAGTCGACCCGGTAGCGTTTTTCTTGGTTCGGTTCTTTTCCCCCCGAATCCTGCCCCGTCACGACCCGACACACAAGTTGCTGCAGCGCTCTTCTTGGATTTGGCACGAGCCTCCCCCTTGCGACTTCCACGACTACTTGTCTAGTCAAGACTTTTTGCAGTCGTCGACGCCCGTGCGTTTGGGACGTGATTTCCCATGTTTGTAGCTGTTGGTCCCCCTGTCATACTGGGCACAAAGATTTTGTACCACGAAGCCCCAACAGGCCATAGATCCACTGCCATGTCGTCCGGCACACGGATATAAAAAGGTGATGGTGTGGGGTAGGTCCGGCCCGGTGGGTTGGTGGGGCTCTACATACTTTCTAGCTCCACAGGTGAACATGCAACAGAGAAAAGTGTCTTCTTGGTCACCTTTACATAGAGGGAGATTTTTTTATGTCCGTGCAGTCGGAGTTTGCGTGGGTGTTTTGGATTTCCCTCTCCAACCCTCCAGGTCCACCCGCCTCCGGTCGTCATTATTGATTGAGTTGTTTTGGTACCGTTACCTCCCCAATCGGTCTTTTTCTATGACTGCGGCCACCCTGTTGGTTTCGCACCGTACGCGGTTTGATTTCTTGAATGACAACGCCCTGTTACGGCATTCCAGTTCATCGTCAGTCTAAGGTCGTCGTTACGCCTGCCTGGGGAGGGGAGGGACAAATGTTTCGGTGGTATTTCCTGTTTGCAATGGTTCCTCCGTGCACCTTTCCCCCCCTCTTACTTCGATGGTTGAAATTCAGTGAATTCCCGTGCCACACCCTGTTTAGCCACCCTCCTGCTTTCCTTCGAGGAGGTCTGCACGTCGTTAACGTGCGGGCGTTCGCATGCACTTGCCGTCTTCCCACTTCCCCCGCCGTTTTTCCCGTTTCCTCGTGCGCAGTCTTGTTCTTATGCCCCTGAAGGTCCTCTTTTTCCGCCCATTACTCTCCTATTAGACGTGCGGGGGCTTCAGATCCCCCTTCCGTTGTCCCTCGAGGCAGCGCCCTGCGCGTTGACTCAGGTTTTATAGTCTCTTGTGATTGGAATACCTCTTCCACCGCCCGGTTTTCCCTAGACCACCAACCCGTGTCTGCTCCTTACTTCGACCGGTGTTCTTCGACATTGCCCTTTAGAGAGGATCGGTGCCCCTCCCCTTCACTGCCGGGAACGATCCCCCCCATTTTTGGGTTGACCTTCTCCGCTACTACAGTACCCTTCCCTCAAGATTTCCGCGCAGCAGTTCTTTGATGGCCCCACTATCTTGTGATGGCCCCATCTTACGGTATTACCCTACACTCGCTCTGTCCACCATACGCCCCCCTCTCTCCCCCGTTACCTGTCAGCAGTCGGCTTGTTCCGACTGAGGCCTGGCGCTGAGCCAGTAGAATACTAGTGGCCGGGCACCCAGAGGTCGTCTTGGGAGCTCTACGCCCAGGACGAAGCCCCCTCTTCACGAGCCGCCGCATTAGCGGGCGTCAGTTTATTGTAGGGTATGCCAGAGCACCGAGACTGTTTTCTCAGGGGTTCGTATTTTGCCTCCATCTCAATTTATTTTTGAATTTGTGGGCCCCCTTTCCCGGTGTCTGGTTTTCTGCCTTAACGCGTTACCCAGTGCAGAAGGTACCATCAGGGCTGTTCCTGACTCGACTAGCATCATTCCCCGTTGCCCCACCGAAGGTATGCCATCGTCTGTTTTGCCTTTTGGTCGGCAGGCCGTGACCCTGTTTGCGGGCCCGCTTGATGGATTGCCCGTTTCCAACCCCATTTTTACACCCAAAGGTTCTGACCCATTGAACCAGGTCGCGCCCAGGACTAAGTATGATTGCGAGTCTATCGATATATTTCCTCACTTTTTGTTGGAGAGATCTGCCGCGACCCGGCCGACGGAGTCTTTCTCACAGTTCCACTATGGCGTGCTGCCCCCTTCCGCTGTTTAACGTGACATAACCTTGGCACGCTATCAACCCCTCCTTCCGACTGCCCCTTTTTGTTTGTTCTTCATCTATGAAACGTTATGGTCAATTACGGAGTTTGTGCACGCTCTGATGGCTTTTTCGCCCATGCTCTTGACCCTCCTTTCTTGTCCCGGAGCTTTTTTGACGGTCTGATTTCATCCCGTCCTCACAGGCAAGCACACGAACACACGCACCCCCCTGTGCTACGAGGTCTTTAGGGTTTGCGTTCGCCTCTTGATGAGAAGGATCGGTTTTTTTCTTCCCCTCTCGACCCTCCCTGGGTCACGACCTGAAGGCCCGCATGTCGGATATCAGGCTCCCCCTCTTTACTTCTCTCTTCTTTCGTTCGCGAATTCACCGACCCCGGTCCTCCTTGCGCTCCCTACGTCCTTCCCCAGCCCTCTCGCCCCAACGTCTGGCTCAGCCCTCTTATTCGCCTAATCGGCGCCTTTCCCTTTCCCTCCCTCGGGTTCCGCCTGTTTCCACGCAGATCGGCTGTGTCGTGTCACGACTGCACCTCGCACCCTCAATTTGCGCAGTGAATTTTCTTTTCGGCGTGCTCTTTCAACTGCATTTTCCCTTGACCAACGCTCCTGGCTTTCCAGTTTCGGCGGTTGCAACTTTTGATTCGCTCTTGTGGCCCGTCGCGACAGCGTCGAGGAGGCCCCTGACGGTTTGTTTCTACTGCCCCACCTTTTTCTGCGTATTTTCCTTTGCGTGCACTGTCTTCCCCCAAGCAACCGACGGCTCGGTGGGTCCGCTGCCTAGACTGCGACTTGTGGCGCTCCCTGTCTTCTTCCGGCGATTTAAATGTGCGGCGCTATGTGGTACAACTGCTTGTCTCTCCTACCCACACTGAATGAGTTTTGTTAAACGTCTTTGAAAACAGGTTCTTTTTCTTGCGTTAGCAAGGTCCCGGGCTCTCATGCCTTTCGGCCAACTCTTCGATTTCTTTGTAAGGTTTTTTTTCCCCGAACTTTTTTGCACTTACGAGCAACAAGGAGACGTTTCCTTGACCTTTTCCCCGGCGTACATTTGGACCGCGGTTCCCCCCAGTACAGTGCGGCCCTCACACCAGCGCCATGACTTGTAAAGACGCAGAGTACTGGAGGCCGTCCTTCGCCTGCAATGATGGGCCTTTTTTCCATCATTACCAAACCTTGTGATTCTGTTGGCGACCACTTCCCCGTCTTTTGTCCCTGTCCTTGCGGCACCCCCCGGTAGTTCATTAAATTGAAACCGAGCCCATTCCTCCTCTCAATGATGCGACCGAGTGCCTGTACGTTATGATCGTCCCAGTCCCCACGGCCACCCCTTTTTTCCCTCCCTGCCCGTTTCCAGGAAACACCTGTCCCACCAGGCTGCTGACTTCCCTAGGCCGGGGAGACGGTTTGTAGATGGGCCACCGAGTTCGGCTTTCGACCGTTTTGAGAGCATTGGTTTTGATGTTTCGCGGCAGGCAAGGTCGTCAAATCTTTGCCTGCTTTGCCCCCCTTGAAGGGGGTCCGTATACCCACGGCCTGTGATCTTCTTTTTTTTGACACCCGTTTCCCGTACTCCCTTGGCTCTCAAGTGCAAAGCGTGTCGGAACTTTCGACGCTGGTCCTTCAATACCGACGGCAGCCAGTTGTTCTGGTTTTCGTAGTGTCACTTGGGTCCTCCCTCTTGCTGACGTTTCCCGCGGACTTGTCCGGGCGCGGCACTTGCAAGACTCGACACTTTTCCTGTCCACTTTTTCTTTCGCGTGCTTTACGCAGCTGGTGGCGTTTGCAGACCGCTTTGCCCCAAAGTGCAGGCCGACTGTTTGGCGCTTCCTTTGCGCGGAAGGCGTCTTGTCAAGGGGATTCTGCACTGATTTCCTTAGACGGCGGAGTGCCCCCCTCGGCTAGAAGGTTGGTGTGCTGAGGCAGAATTTCCCACCTTATAGTGAACATGTCGTCCCTCCTCTGCCCTGTTCCCCTAAGTTCTATGCTCGACAAGCCGGCCAGCCCGGAGCTATGATATACAAACGCGGTGCCGGGCTTTGTCCTGACGCCCCTAGTATGCTGCTCGCACTTTCGCCTGCCTGACCCCTATACCCTTTCCCAGTTTGTCGCCTTACCTTGCTTCCCCCGTCCAGGAAGCGCGTCGCCTCCATTTTTTAGTACTTCCTTTACTCGGGAAATGCTTCCTTTCGCCACCCCCCTTTCAGATTGAGAATGCTCTGCAATACTTTTTGGCTATCGAGTTCCCGAGCCCTTTTTGCCACGTTCTAAACGTCTACCCTTTCCTGCCCGGCCACCCTTGGACGTGCCCGAGTGCATGCCACGCGAGAGCAAGGGAGCGATTCTCCTTCGTGATATGCCTCTACTTCGCACTCCCCTGCGTGAAGAACAGTTGCTATGTTGTGCTCCCTCGTTTTGCCGAACGTCCATGGCCGCACCCCCTTTACCTTCCAGGGGGGAATAATCCCTAGGTGCCCTTACCAGTCCCTTCAGGTAGCGATGTCATGTGCTGATGGTTTCCCCAGCTACGTGAGAAAACGACGGACCATTTTTTTTTCTCCTCTTTCCTCTTTTTGTTTTTTCTGACCCGATTTTTCGTTCCAGTTGCAAGCCAGCTAGTTTTGAAGCACGACCACGGGTGCATACATTTTCGGCAATCGGTGGCTCCTGAATTGTACTCCCGGCCTTCACCAGCGATTTTTTCACTTCCCAACCGTTGCCCCCCCTGTTCGGTGGTGAATTCCCTTTCCGGTGACGCGGAAATCGCGTTTTCCCTCTCCCCCACCGCCTGGATCACTGGCGTTCTGAGTCACCAGATAGCCCTCCCGTCGAGCCCCCCCCCGCGGCTTTCCTCAAGCCAGGCTTATTTTCTCACTTATTTTGTGCCCGTTGAAGTCTCCTCCTTTACTTGATTTTAGGAACATTCACTTTTTCGCCGCGTCCATTCTGATTTTCGATCTTTCGGTGGTGAGACCCCCTTTCCTCCCATGACAGATCCCCTCTCTCACCTGCTTTCGGAATAGTCTGCTGCCCCTATCTTGGCCGGTGGTTTGCATCCGTTTCTCCACAGCTCAGTTCTCGACATAAGTCGTCCGTCGAAATCCGGGATGTCGACGGCCCGTTCCCTTTTTACAGTTTTTGTCCACCTCCCGGTAGGGTCGTCACAGCGGGTTAATCACGCAGCCCCGCAGGCTAGGCTTGCTCTCACGTTGCCGGTAGTCTTCAATTCGGAACGTGGACACGGGCCGTCATCGTGCTCCTAAACACTCACCGTTACAGCCCCTTCGATTGCAGCCAAGCCGACCCTTCTCGCACGAAGCCTTCCTGCCGTTCGAATTTCTTCCCTTTCTGAGCCACGTATGTCTCGTCGCCGAGCCCCCTTTATCACCGGCCGTAGTATGAATCTTTCCCCTCTTTTCCGCGGTCCGCCCACTCAGGTCGGATTGCTTATTGCTGAGGGTCTGCCGCATGTTCTGGTCGTATGGTGACGCCCCATCTTCAGGTCACCGGGCGCACCCCGACTCCCCACCCCGGGGCCTTATTATGAAGTAACGTTGCGGCTTCTGCTTTCTTTCTGCGCTCTCTGATCGCCGTTTTTCGAACCCCTTCAATTTCATCGGAGTTCTTTCACGTTAGATGCACTTGCACGTTGCACTCCTGCACAGTCGTGGCTGACGGGTGTCTTTCGGCCGATTGCCCTCCCGCCTTTTCAGTTCAGTGTCTAGGCCAGGTCCATTATTCTGAGTTCACTTTTTCGACTCCTGAAGCCATTGCCGTGACGGTCTTTTGACGTCTTTTGGAATCCTCTTCTCCAAAAGATTCGAGTTTCCCTCTTGCCCATTCTTCTTCCCAAGCGATTTATCCCGAAAAGCTCGCGACACACTCTGTGCGTGTGTCCCCTTCAGGTTGTAAAAGAGAGAACACCCGCGCCCCGCCGCTCCTTTCCTTCGGACGCTTGGGCTCGGTTTACTTTGAAGGTTTGGTATCCGCCGGCACCGTCTCCTCGGGCAAAGGTTGACAGTCTTTCGTCGGATAGTTTGACCCTAACTGTCAAACGCGCTTCCGGCGCCTCCTTGATTGGGATCTTTTTCAGTTCTTCGTGGTCCCGTCCTCACGTTCCAGGATGACGTCTGCTCTCCTTCCATCGTCTTTTTTCACACAGCAGGTTTTGCTTCTTTCCCCCCCTTTCCCCCCTCTATTACCTTAGTTACTGCGCAGTCGCAGGTTTTTTCCCGCAGTCCGCCTCTTTTTTGGGTCCTTGGTGATCCCAAATATGTGTCTAGTTCACGCCATTCTTTCCATGTTTACGTTATTTAGTGCCCCTTGCACAGCGACCCTCCTCTGTTGCACGCCTGTCGCCTTATCAGATTCCTTCACCACACCATGGCTTCAGCACCATGACCCACTTGCGCTGCCCTTGTCGCTTGGTTTTTTCATCTTTTCGGGTGCGTTCAGGGTTGCCGACCGTCCCGTTACCTCCACCCGTCCCCTGAAAACGTTGGCCGTTTTAAGGCCAGTACAGTGTTGTATGCTTCAGCGAGACATTGTTTTGTCTTCTTCCCTTTCCCTCTCAATGTACTCTCCTCAGTGCCGTACCTCTATAGGGTCTGCGCCCACGTACTTTTCACAACATCAGACGCGTCCCCGCGCCTATGTTGCAAACCTTCCGGGCCACCGGCCGTCTCCACGACCGAGTCCCGTGGTGGTTTGCCGGTTTTTTTTATTCATTCCGTCTTTGACCCCCTCTCCACACTGCGCCGTGTTTCTCCCACGTCGACCACAACCCCCAAACAAACGAGTCAGTTTTTTATTTAGTTCCTGTACTATGAAGCTTCGGTCGGGGCATGAACCCTCGTCCGGTGCCGCGCCCTTGGCCCCGCCAAGGCTTCCGTCGCGACGCTGTTGTTTTCGTGACCTACTGCACGCGCACTCCCCCTTTTCTGTCACTTCCCTGTCTCCCTTGCCTTCCCAGGCTGTAGCTTCTTCATCCTTTCTCCCCCGAAAAGGCTTGTCTGATGCCCCAGCTCCCACCAGAGCTTGCCACACATTTTACGTCGTCATTTCAGTCCTCCTTTTGGTTCATTCTCGAGGCTCTTTGGTCGCCTCTTTCTCAGTCTTTTAGTGATCTGACTGAATCCCAAGAGTTTCTTCTTCATTCGATCCCGACCCAGTCCCGAGTTGAGCGTCGAGCGCCTCAGTTTTTCTCAGAGGGAGTGCCGCTTTTTGATCGGAACTCGAACCGCTCGCATTTTCCTGCTCCCGCACCCGTCCACGCCTCTTTCTGGTCCCCTTTAGGTCGGCGTTGTTCAGCGAGCATCCAGGACGTCCCTGTCTTCCCCTGCGGCTGAACTGTACCCCACCAGTATTTTCTTTTTTGAAGGCAGTCGCCGCATCCCGATATTACACTAAATCCGGGCATTGCATCGCTTTTTGATGGAGAAGGCGTTCGCCATGTTGTGAGCGGTTCGGTGTGGTCTCCACTCCCGCTCAACCTTCTCCCGATCCTCTCATATCTCAGTAGGACTTTTTGCGAGTACCTCTATATTTCCCCCCTCCTCTCCCTTTCATTTTTGATCCTGGCGTCTGACGCACCTTGCAGCCTTTAAGTCGTCGTCTTACGGCGATGGAGGAGCTGTTTTCTTTTGGAAAGCCAATCCCGTTCACGACTATCCGCTTCGGTCTTCAAGTGCACCAAGTTGTCTTCCCCCCACTTGACCTTTTATGGTTCCTCCTCTACCTCTCGTTCCCCTCCACGTGTGATGAAAGAACCGCCTAATTTTTAACGTTTTTTTCATTCATCTAAGGAAACTAACCCGGTCACAAACCACATAAGTGCCCGAGATGGCTTTTAGTTTTTTTCCTGTTCCCCTTCTGCACCCGGTTTTCCTTCTCCTGTGTTTCTTCCAGGCGAAAGCTTAAGAAGACATACCCGACATTTTTCACTACCGGATAATGATTTATATGCCCGGTCCTGACGCTCACTAACTTGTATATTCAGCGTTAGACTCTCTTGCTATAAAGCCTACCTAGGGATTTCCAGTGAGATCATACGTATGGCCTTGCGCCCCCCCACTTCCTCAGCAGCTGCCTTAAAAAGCCTTTGAGTTCGGCATTCCGCTGTCGTTACGGTGTGCAGCTCTTGCTTTTATGGAAATCACCCCCGAAAGGCGACTCTGCTGGTTTTCTTCCCGGACTTGCCCTCTTTTCCACATGTACCCAAGTACAACTCACTGCCTGTTATCTTATTTTCGACGTGTTATCCGTGGCTCACGGGTTTTGCACCCGTTTCCTTGTTTCTGGTCCCCCACATCTAAGGCCTTTTCGGTAACGCATCACCCCTTGTCATCCGCAGTTGCCCCCCACCGACAGTGCATGTCCTTACATGAGGTTCCCCGATCCCTCGCGTTACCAGAAGGTCTCGGCTCACTTGGTTTTCTATGATCACCAGAGAGACTGGCACTGTCATCAAAATGCCACACCTTTACCGGCCGAGTCTGCTCTCTTCTCTCAGTTGCTCCGGCTCCTTTTATATGGGTGTTGGTCACGCAGCACTCACCGCTCCTTCGGCGACTGTGATCGGCGCTCTACCTTGCACCTCTCTTGCTCCGCTGACAACCTACATGAGCGTGAATGGTCACGTATGTCAACTTCACGGTTGTTGACTGCCTTCCCCATCCCCTTGTCCCTGCACTTCCCCCCAGATTGAGTTCTCCTCGAGACCAAAGTGTTGTTAGTCTGCCATGGGTGTCACCTCGCTTTCATGGGTTTGTTTTCCACCAGATGCGACGTCCCGTTGGCAGTGGTGTAAATGTTCCCGTTCTCTGCACCCTTTTATTCCACGTGTTTGGTCCGCATCCGGCTTGCCGCCATTGTTGCGCATTATGCTCTAGTGGTTTCATACCACGACGGACTCGCCGCCGTATTAATTCCTATGGCCAGCCTGCTGGCCCAGCGCCAATTTCGCATCGGACAGCCCTGACTTGATGCCGATTCCTTTTTGCGAACCGGGGATGCAATTGAGCCGTATTCCCATTTTCCCGATCCCTGCCGGGCTTTCAGTTCCCTTGACCAACGAAGATCCGATATTTCCCTATAACCAACGAGACCACTAAGGTGGCGTCCTTTCGTCGTGTTCCTGCCTGAGTGCTCAGACAAACGGTTACCACTTGACTCTGCCAGGCCTGGGTGTGGAACCCACCTACTTCCTTGACGGCTGCTGCCAGAATCTTTTCTCCCGTTTGTGTGGTTAGTCTTGCCCTGGTGCAGAGACCCTGTGTTTGTTTGCGCGGCGCCCCCGTGCCCACTGGGCTGTGCGGCCATTGCTTGGCGTTATGTTTTTTTCACGGCGGTGCCCCACCCGTGATTTTTTTCCTCGCGGGAGAGTTGCTCTAGCCAACTTACTAGCCGGATTGATCCTCTGTCCCCGCCCTGCACCGACCGCTGGGCACTCGACTCCCTTCAGTGTCTCCCCAAAGTAGGTCCGGAACGTGATGGCTGCCGTTGCCTGATCAACACCAGACGAGTCCTCAGTGCGGGCTGGTCGTTACGTCGTCCCATTCTTCCTCTAACGCGAGACCTTTTTAATGGGCTCCCCCTTCACTTTCCGTTTTCACTCAGCGAACGTCTGAAATGAGACTTGTCCTACTGTGGCGAGCGCTCCGGGCGGTCGCCTGCCCATCAACAACGACTCCTGCCCTGCAGTCCCCCCATCCGGCCTATTCTGTTTTTCTTCCTGTCAGTGCTCGTTCTCGCGTTCGTTTGCTACAGGGGTGTGCCACCAGGAATTTCGCCCCCCTCCGCCTGCGATCTTGAGGGTCAGTCCTCTCTTCCATTGCTTTTATAGGCCAGACACCTTGCAGAGTGTGCACTTTCCCGTGGCCGTGCCCGGGGCAGTCTGCGGGACTATCAAATCCGTCGGCCCGCCCTTCACGTAACTCTCCCTTTGACCCCCCACGCTGTTTGATCCTTTGCAGTTAGTTTACTACTCAATTCTTTCGGCGCTTTGGGCACCACTATTATTCTTCCCTTTGTTTCCTGATGCGTGGAAGGTCTCCCTCTCCGCCTCTCATGTGAGAAGTCCTCGGTGGCTGTGCGCCAGGTGTCATCCAACCCCTCACGCTTTGCTCGTCATCCCTTCACGTGTGCTGAAGGCTCTCTCGTTTTTTTTCAAAGATCTTGTTGTTGCTCTATCCGTCCTCCCCGGCCCGAAGCTGCCCCCCCCACTCGTGCCCCGTCCCGTGGTCCCACTAATCGGGGTCC
>Ga0179593_1454783_pt1 | contig 11085 bp, 8 predicted proteins | sample CZODoug2_1_08_16_FD_185931 | JGI IMG/M metagenome (GOLD analysis project Ga0179593, IMG submission 185931) | Vadose zone soil fungal communities from Angelo Coast Range Reserve, California, USA - CZODoug2_1_08_16fungal (PacBio error correction) | ecosystem: Environmental > Terrestrial > Soil >... | reverse complement strand
CCTAGGCCATTGCCATACTAAGCCCCGGCCGTGTTTGTCCGGCTAGCAGACTTTGCCTCGCCTTCTGCAGCTTCAGACGCTGCCTGCGTTTTTGGGTCTTGCTCAGTTCATGTAAGCAAGTTTACCAGTGATCTAAGAGGCGGGAAGTTTCTGCTTCTGTGCTCCTCACGATTTACCCTTCTTTCTCGCACCAGTCGACAATGCTAACACCGTCTGCTGACTTCCCCTTGAAGGCCCACCCCTAAATAGACCGCCGGGGCCATCCCCTTACCCCCACTCTAACGTCCCGGCGCTTGGTCCTAGCCCCATCGAGTCTACGAAGTTATAATTCCAGAACCAAACCTGCAATGGGCACCTAGACTTCATCAGATAATGTCGTCCTTTCGGATCCGCCTCATGCTCCTCCGCTGACCGCGACCCCCGGCCACACTTATTAGAAGTATTCCGTACAAGCCACGCCTGGCCATTCCCGCCCAGCCTCACCCTCGGCTCACCTCAATCAGGCAAGTGAGCTGAAGGCAAAAACTGCGCTGACTTCGGTTGTCCCCCGTCTGCGTTGCGTGTTCCCTCATCCGCTCGTCAGCAAATCGTTCCCCTTCTGATCTGAAGCGAACAGGTGTGGCGAAGACCTGGCCCTTCGTCTTACGATGGTCTTACTAAACTTCGTTTTTTCCCTCCCAACCCGTCTTTTGAGGCCCTTTTATTCCTTTAAAAGAGGCAAAGAAACGAGTTCCTAAATTATTGTGGAGGTCAATTCCCTCCCTCTTAACTACACCCCCTCTGCCGCCGCACGACCCCCTTTTGGAGCTAAAGTGGAAGATGGCCAGGCCTACTTCTTCCCTGAAGGCCTTCCCCTTTTTAGAAGCCGAAAATACCCGGAGTTCAAGGAGCGTATTGATTCATTTAGACCCGTGCCGGCCAATTAACCAATCGTCACCATCATATAATCCTCTGATGAACCCATGAAAACCCCCCGATACTCTGACAGGCCTATGGTGCTCTTGCAATTACACCTAGAACTTCCCTTTGGACTCCCGCTTCGGTTCTATTATTTCCTAGGCCCAGTCTCCCCTCGATAGATGGTCTGAAACTAATAAACGGGTTCTGCATTACACTCCTTTGGGGAGCGTCCTCCTCCTTTCCCCCTCCTCCCTACGGGCCTGGACTTTTTTCCCCGGCTTTTTTCCCCCTCCAGCCGCCCCGGGCACCATCTTTCTGTTTAATACCCCCTCGTGACACGACCTGACTCATCTTCTTCGTTCGCTACCCATTCTCAACTACGGCCTGTTTTCGTCTCCATCCTATCGGGAACCCGAACTGAAAATTTCACCGACACCCTTTAGACCTCGTTTCATCGTCTGCGTTTCGATGTCATCCTTCTCTCCTGCGAAACGGAAGTTCATCTGGTGAAGTTCGTTCCAGCACGTCCCCCCTCCCGCTGTTAGCAAAGCAACCCAACCTCGTTCCATTTTTGCACCTTGATCGGAGCGCGGCGTTCACCCCTGGTCTGGGGCGCATTTTTCTGGCTTGCTCCCGTCGTATCACACAACACTCTTTGATTTCGTAGTCAAGCCGGTCAATCCGCTGGGGCAAGTAGCTTTCGATTTACCCTTTCGGGCTCACTATTGAGAACAATACACGTAAAGGTCCCCCGGTCGGCAGGAGTGCGATCCCTCCATCGGGGCCATTACCTACTCATAGACGGGAGTGATCCATTAGTTTTCCATTTCGTCCTCAGTTTACCACCTCCTAGCCCAACACGAGCAGGCCGGCCGTGCGTGCCAATTTTTTCATAGGATCTGTGGTTCCCCCCCCCCCCCCCCCGGGACCCGAGGGTCTGGCAGTGGAATCTTATCCCCTTTTCAGATAAAACCAGAACCTTTCCCCCAGGCTCCCCCTTCCGCATTTTATCCCTCCCCCTCTTCTCCTCAAAACCTGGTGTTTTGGACTTCTGTTTACTTCCTCGGATTTTTTTGTCAGTCGGGTTTTTTTCCAAGAGTTTAGTACTCGGCATTTCCATACAGGCCCACAATTGGCGCCCATGGTATCCAAAATCTTGATTCCTCAAGGTTCTGAAGCCCCGGTGCCGCCGCACACCGACGGAACTTTCGTATCCTTCTCTTTCGCTCCTACTGCCCGTCCGGGTATAGTTAAACCCACCGGAGCCTCGGACTTACCGCTCATCATCTGTCAAAGACCGTTGCCCCTTCTGGCGCGCCCTGCTGTCTCAACAAGTGGAGTTATGAGAAGCTATTGCTAATCACTACTACGTTGTTTTTTGAGTAGACTTCGACGGCGATTTTACCTCCGAGACGCGTTTTAACATGTGTTTAACGTTGAGTTTCCCGAGGTGAAGAGTCTGACGGCCCGGTCCTTTTCAGTCTCGGGTCGCTCGGGTAATTCTTCACTTTTGAACTTCCTATTTTTTTCTTCAAGTGAGGTGTCGTAGAATTTTGGCCTTTTGGGTGGTCCTTTGACACGCGCTTGGTCTCCTTTCGTCTGCAGGGTACGACGGGCTCGCTTCTACACGGCTTCTTTTCTTAAATGCCTCTTCGCTCCCACCATCTTTTTTTGCCCAGGAGTAAGACAATAGACTAGGATATAGTTTCACATCGTCCCCCAATTCCCCACATTACTTTTTGATCAGAGGTTCATGAGAACAGAGGTCCACGCTAAAATAGGTTTTACAACGAGCAATCTGAAGAAGTGCTCCTTCCAACCTTCAGGACGGGCCTGCTTTTTTCCTAGAAGGGGCCTGTTAGGTCCGTGTTACAGACTAGTAACGCCTTTTTCAGAGTAGCCGATGAACCGGCCCCACAGTGAGATAGCCGTTCGCCCTTTGGCACTCTTTGTACTCCTTATTGCTACGGATGTCCATATTGAAGTTATTATTATGTGAAATCTTGGACCTTTCTGAGGCTCCTATGACTCGTACTTGAGTTTTTTGGTGAGCAGGGTTGCGACTCATCTGTCGGCAGACGACCTCGGGTTTCTCCTTTTTTTTTCCAAGCCCGCTAACGATCCCCATTTTGACCGCACTGAACGGGTGGTTTCGCGGTTGCGCCTTCGGTTGGTTGTGCCCCTTCTTGACTCAACTTCCCCGTCTCTTTTGCGGCCGGAAGGCACGTCCTCGAGTCTTATTTTCCCCTCGAAACGCAGGTAGCCCGAGGTAGACGGTCGTTTCCGGTCGCCTTGGCCTGCGGGGTGTTTCCTGGCTCTAGTACGCGATGAAGGCAGGGGAGAGGTTATTTTCTTTTAGTGCGCGAGCGGCGGCGAGTGACTCTCTGTAAGGTAGGGTAACGGAGTGGTGCGACGGTGAGAAGCATACGCTTGCCCGTTCCTTGGGTGGAGGGTTCCTCCAGGGCGCAGGTGGCACTCTGACCGTTGGACTTCGGCTCCCCCGATTTTTTTCCGATCCCCATGGAGTGGAGTCCTACCCTATTGGCTGGCTTGAGGGCGTCACCCTATCGTTTTACGGGGGCGGATACGACGCGCTTGTCCCTTGTATTTTATGCCCCTTTTTAGCAAACCGGCTCCTTTTCATTCCAGCCCGAGACTCATGTCGCTTTCTCGGAGGTGTTGCAGTTATTTCCTCCCTTTCTTAGAGATGTTTCTTTTCCCGCTTGAGGTATCCTTTTCGTTTGCCCATTTTCCTCCGAATCTCGGGGGACATGGTTCTTTTACGGACGGGACGAGGTGACTTCTTTTAGCGTCGGTGCAGGCTGGCTTCAATTTTCTCTCCCTGGGCGTGTGAAAAGATCATCATTTTAGGCGGCTCCGTTTATCGGAAAATTTTTCTAATGCCGGATGGCCCAGTTATAGGGTGCGAAATCCTCCCTCCAGCGATGTTACGGTCCTCACACTTTTTCGGTCCCAGGGGCGAATGACATCTCGAGGGCCCTTTACCACCGGAACTGTTACCATTTTTATTTCGAGTACAGTCTGTTTTTCTCGTTTTCTGATGTCGTCGGGGGCCCCTGGAAAAGCAATTACGGGTTTGAAAAGTAACAAGAGCTCTTCCTTGTTTGAGAGACCCGTAGCTCTTGTGCCGATGCGCCTTGTGCCGATAGACCCCCCACGGTGTTTTCCTACAGTGTCGTGCGTTTTTGACGCCTGGGATTTCTCCGCGATTTCTGACTAGTTGGGCAGTCCGTTTTATGCCGACCGAGGAGATTTTCCTTCAGTGTAGCCCGCATTGAGTCTTCCTTTTCTTTATTCAAGTGGCCGTGGGCGTCCTCCGACGGTTGACGCGGGTCTTCGTCCCAATGCCGTCTTCCCTTGCTTGTTCTTGTTTTTCCTGGGGATTTATCTTGTCGGGTTTCCGTTTTTTCGTGTTTCCCTCCGTTTCCATCAGAGTTGAGCTTGCGCCGATGTCTTTGACCCTTTTTCAGTAACTTCCTTCGTCATCCTCCTTCCGAGATGCTATGAATTGAGCCATTGATATCCCACCCTCGAGCTATTAGTTGAAAGGCGCTTCGAGAAGCTTCCAGGTAGGAGAGCCGGGCACAAGGCAGATGTCTTCGTAGCACCTGCCTACTGTGGCCAATTATTTCATATTTTTTACTATTTTGTTTTTTTGAGAGTATTTTTTTGCCACTTTTCCCTTTTCTTAAGCTGTGGTCCCTGCTTTCAGTCCCATGTGGCCTCTAGTGACTTGTTCCAGCGAGCTCGGTGTGTCTTTCTTCCTTTTGGACACCAGTTAGACCCTTTTGCCCCTATTGGACGTTCCCCGCTAGGTCGTATTTTTCCTCCCAGACCCGCCCCCCACATTGAGCAAAGCTATGCTAGCCACAGTCTCCCCTTCGGAAAACAACTAGCTTTCCTCTTCCGACAACACGGGCCCCTCCTATGCCCCAAACCCTCACCGCCCCATAGCCCCCGGGGTTCCCAGTCACTGTCCACGATCTCCCCTGTCGGACGCTTTAGAGGGACTGAGAACTCCTAGATGAGAATAGCCGTTCGCCGATGCCAAGGTAACTTGATTTGAGAGATTGGCGTTCGACGTCCCGGCCACTCTCGATTCATCTTTTTTCTTCCTCCCGGTCCAGCCCGATAAAGTACTATAGGCCGTATGACTTCCCATTCCACTTCAGTCACCAGCCGCCTTCCGCCCACCCATCCAACGCCGTCCCGGCCCTTCGATCTTTTCCTGGAACCTTTTCCCCGAGATCTTATTACAATTGCGCGGTCGGGGACCTCCTTTGCCCTGAACTCCTCCCCCCTGTCCCCGGGTTTTTAACCCGAACATGTGGTCTCCCGGTCTGGGTCCTCGAGATGGAGTCTAAAGCCTTGTTAAGCCCCAGTTTCGTTCCTTGCCCCTCGGATCTTTTCAAGTAACCCCATCTGCTTTCTCAATGCCTTTTGAGTGTAGATATTGCCCCCTTTTAGCAGAACATGAGCTTTGCTCGTCCGATCCGACCCATAGGAGCTTCCCCCCTTTGCCGCCCCCAGCCTGGCCTCATACTGATTCTAACCTTTTTTTCGTTCTTAAAGAACATCAGGTAAGGTAGGATCTTCTTTACCAGTGTGTAGTCAACAGGCCCCATCTACCTCCATCGTTTCCACCAGACATCACCCAATCTCCTACTTTCTGAAATATGTTGATCCTCGATGACTGATGTCATGAACATTCAGGTTTCTTCACCTTTCCTTGAGTTTAAACTTTTCAGCGGCCTTCCCAAAGTATCTGTTTCGACATATCGTGTCTTACACTACATGTGTTTTTTTCCAGACCAACCGCCAAAGTCCGACTTCAGCGGCCCCCGTTCCAGGTTTTTCCAGGTGCAAGTGCACCGTTTCTTTTTTACCCCATTCGCCCCCGATCCTTTTGAAACTCTCCTGCTTCTTGCTTTACCTTAGTTTTTTTCATATGACAGCCAAGCTCCCCGTGCCTTTGCGACGTCTCGAGTTTCCCCCCGTGCACGACGAACAATTTTCGACCTCTTTGAACGTCTCTTTTTCTGATTCAATCCTTTCGCTCCAGCCGTCCGCCTTCCGGCCTATAGCCTTTTGATTTTTCTTCCCCTCCCCGCCCCCCCACTGGGTACGCTCAACCCCCCCCGGACCTTCGGTAAACTTGCTCGGAGCTACAGGCGTCCCCCCCGTACTTGCCGTCGCCCTGTTTCAAGCCCGAAGAGAACCCACTTAACTATTTTCGAAGCAGTCAGAAAGTCCACGATGGGGAAATTAGGTCGAGCTCACCTTTCATCCTTTAGGCTCAAAGATTCCACCCGGCGCGTTTATCATAATTCCTTTGCAGACCGCTTTTGCTAACTCGGATTCTTCCTCAGAAATTCACAAAGCCCACCCAAGAGCATTCCACCTGAGTGACTTTCTGCCCGGCTATTCCGTGCTAGTTGTCGTTTCATTGTTTTAGAGGGTCTTTAATCCTTGCGCCAACCACATTCGTGTTTTCTTTTCCCCTTTTCTTTCCCCCGCTCATTCTCGGCTGGATTTCAACTGTCCAACCTCTTTTTTCTCGCCGCGGCCTCTAAATTAAAGCCCCTAGGACCCGATTAGTCCCGTCGTACCCCTTTTCGTACTGTACCGGTTTTGGATAGTTCTTCCTTTAACCCACCCCGCCGTGCCACTTTCTGACTGACACCGGAACTAGTGACCTGGTCCTCGACCCCTTGGAAGGGCTTCCCCTCGCACTTCTAGGTTTTTCCAATTCGTAATCCCCCTCCAACCTTTCCGAGGTAAGCCCAATTTTGGTTAAGCTGTTGTTTGTCGTTTACATATTTGGATCTATCTCTTTTTTTTAATCCCTACTCCGTTGTTTTTTTTTTTCGTTGCTAAAGGTTCTTAGCTCCCCCAGTCTTGTCTACAGCTTTGAGAACCTTGGGATTCCCCCGGTTTTGTTTTCAAGCACGGCCTTACTTCCGACCCCTGTTTCTTCTATCGTAGAAGGGTCTTTGAGGGTACTCACCCCTTTTAGTTGCTTTGAACGAGGCCTTCTATTTCTCCTTCTCTTGAAAGTTTTCTTTCCGCTGGTCCGCAACGTGGAGTTTCCGGTAGTACCTTTGTAAGAGAGGTATCCCACTGCGTTATTTCCTCTCTTCGCTTTCTCTGACTTTGCCCAACGCCGCCCCTCGTCTTTCTGCGAGTGGAACCAGAAATTAAGGTCTTAACCCGACCCCCTAGTTTTTTTTTTTTCTCCGCGGAGCCGCCCGACCTGACGAAAAGTTGTGCATGACTCCGGTGTCGGCCATTGGCAGGGCTGTCTCTTTTGCGACTGGTGGCCATGAGGCGATTTTTTCCACGGATTGTAGTACCCTCGGCTAACTCGGGTCGAGGAGGCTTAGCTCTCCCTTCTCCAGGGACCGTTTTTACTGTTCTGTTCTGCTTTTCGGCTCCCAGTGATTTAGATAGTAATAAGTTGCAACCCCCTATTTTTTCTTAGAGGCGTCGTCTCTGAGTCGAGGGTTTTTTTTCTCTCCCGTGCGTGCCGAAATAACGAAGTCGTTATTCGGGGTGCACTTCCCCTCGAGCTATCCTGGTGCTACGATCAAGCTGGTTGGTGAGTTGGTTTGTGATGCAGGGTTTTTGACCTTTCTGGAAACACACCTCAGTTGGACTTTTTTCAGTTATTTTTTCACCCAGTCGCTCTCTATGTCTGATTTCCCACCCTTTTTTATAGGTATAACTTTTTTTTTGTACCTTTTTCTTGCAGGGTTTCGGTCCTCTAGAGTTATTTCTATCATTCTGTTCTTTTTTTCTTCTCGGAAGGCTTCGGCAATCCATATTCGAAGGTAAAGTCAACTTCTTTTTCGACTGTTGATGACCCAGCAGATGCTGCCTTTTCAAACCCCTCTTTTTGAGAAGGTTTCAGCTGGCCCCGTCTTTTACTTTTCTTCTTTTCCTTCTCGTAGTCTCAAAAAAGGTACTTCTTCCAGGACTGAGTTTTTAGACTCGTTCCGACCCTGGGGCCTTCTGATACCTCAATACCTATTTCCCTTTCTGTTTATTTTTGATCGGCGTGATGGTCATTTCCATCCCGCTCCTCCTGGAGATTCTATTTCTGTTTGCTGTCATTTGAGTAGCTAGGCTTACTCTGATTGTCTTTTTCCCGTTTGGTTAGGTGGGCGTTCAAAGGTGACGCCGGACGTGTTTCCCTTTCTTGGGAAGGTCTCTGTCTGGATGCCTTTTCGCCAAAGGGCTTTTTCCAGGCTTTTTGCCACGGTTCTCCTGTAGTCTATCGTTGAGCCCCTCCCCTGATATCATTATGACGATGATGCCGTTCGATTCTAGCAACCCCTGTATCATTTCTGTCGCCCCCGATGTGCTGACCCCACAGATTTCCAGAGACCCTATTGTTTTCTCCATTGTCTCACCACGTGTCGTCTCTCGTTCCTCTAGGTGGAAAGGGTCTTAAGCCCACTTATTAGGAGGAGAAGGACCCCCGTGCAGGCCGCCTCTTTTATTTTACTGTCCAATTTGGGCCCTCCCAGCGAAGGTTGCACCAGAGATATGAGTGCGGTGGGCATTGACCCTATCGTCTTCCTGTCTCTTGCTTGCGGGTTTTTTGTTTCTACGAGGGTGGGGGGCTTTTCTGGGGTGTTATAATTTTGGTAGCAGGACGTCGCAGAGTTTTTTCCCGTCGGCTTTGTGACCCAGGGGACTGAGAATGTCCATTTTGGCTATTAGAAGACATGCTCTTCATGCTCAATTCCTGACTCGTTGGGTTTCGTTGCCTGGAGAAGGCCCCGTGAACTTTTTATTGGCGTCCAAGCGCCCCCTGCGTCGCGTTCTCTTCTTTTTCGTGTTTTTAAACAGTGGTGATTTGGGTAATTTTATGGCCTGTGCCGATTTGTTTTTTCTTGTCTCCCTCTTGCGAAGGCCCCTCTTGTGCTCCCGGTTTCCCTCATCGTCCATTTCCCGCTTCTTAACGATGCGGACTAGGGTCTTTCCCTCTAGACCTTGAACAGAAGAGATATTACTTCAGTTTTTCTGGCGGCCAGGGCCCGGTCTTCGTCGCCTTTTCCCCCCGTTTGTTGTCCGTCATTGTGGCTCCTCCTCGTTGGTTTTTTTTCTGAGAGTTTCACAGATGACGTCCTACCTTACCGGCTTTTTGGTCGTCTCGCATAACCTGTTCTTCTTCTCCTCCCTTTACTCCCCTGGCGTTAGTTTATTTTTGGTTAAAGAAGTCCCAATCAAGCGGCTCCTTCCTTTGGCTCGCTATTGTCTCGCAATCCGGCCCCTTCTAACCTCTTCTTCCTTCCCAGGACACCTAATGAACCCCCTCTCCTTCCGCTTCACGGCCCTATCCAAACTCCATCTCGCCTTCTTTTTACTAGAATAGGTCAGTCGCTTTTTCTTCCCTTCCATGGTCACCTCTCCTTCCCACCTTCGTCTAGGATTGCACTGCTTTTCAAGCAGTCCCTTTGGTCCTAGACTGTTTCAGATTACCGACGACGCCGACCTTCCCCTGCGTTCCCTCGTTACGACCAGAAAAATTCCCCCTCCGACTTTTTTCCAAGGAGATCGCCTGTGCCCTGAGCGGTCTTTGAGCTTGTCTTCCTTCCTACTTCTTCTTCCTTATCGCCGCCGCCCCGGTCGTGTTTTCGCCATGGTCCCTCCTGTGAATTGGTCTTCCCTACTTTGTCAGCCAACGTCAGTTAACGGCTGTTTCCACTCGTTCCCGCTGAGACTTCAATGCTCGTGAGTTTCTCCTCTTCCCCCTCCTGTTCTACCCCGATTGTCCTTTCGATCACTCCACTGATTTCTCCTCCTGACGCCCTTTTTATTCCCTCAATCTTCCTACCATTAGTTCTCAGTCACCCACCATCCATTCCACTCTCTTCTTATCACCTTTTTTACCAATCCCCCTACCCCACAAGAGGGAAAAGTAACAACCTCTCTCATCTCCTCGCCGTTTTCCCGAAACCCGGCTATGGCGATTTTCGGGCTTTAATTAACTTCTCCTTTTCTTTCCCTTTCCGCAGCTTCTTTCAAATTTTCAGAAGGCAGTCGAAAAGTCGAGGTTCTCCATAGGGTTCCCCCGGCATTAACCTACTGATTGGTTTGAGTTTCCCCCGGACTTTTCGTCCTCCTGCTTAAGTGTCAATTTCCCTTTTTCCTCTTCTTTTGACCACCGCTTCTTTTAATTCCGGCCCAAGGACTCTTTTACCAGACTGCCTCTCTGGAATTCAGTTTTCCGCTTGCCGCACTACTACCGCCTTTTTTACTTGAGGCAGTCTTCGTCTCTTTTTGACCCAACAAGGCCGTTTCACAACCTTTCTCCCCCCCTTTCTTTTCAAATTGAACGGACCTTGGATGGAATCTCTGATCGACTTTCCCCCGTTAAGTATTGCTCGCTCATTTGAAGTTTTCGTCCATCCCTTCCCCGCCCCTCCTCCCCCCAAATTCCTGAAGTTTGAGATGGAGTCCCTTGATCCTTAGACGAGTTTGTTTCACAAAAGATTCTTGCTAAATGTCTTGATGTCAATACTTTCTATCACACACCCAGCCCGAGGAGCCCCTCTTAAGTCAGAGGTTCAAGTCTTTTATTTCCATGAGACACGGAATCCGGGTCTCCACCGTTACCAACTCCCTTTCACCTTCCCGCTGTTTTGCCAATAAGACTTTCTCAAGCGATTAGCCTTGATTCCCTCCACTCTCAACTTCAGAGCGAATAACCTTACCAACTGAGAAGAAGTTTCTTGCGTTTGGACACGTATCCTATTGATCCTTCTTTTTTTTTTTTGTCAGAGGATTCCCTTTTCTTTGTTGAACATTTTTCGAAACCCCCCCTTCTTGGACTTCGGGGCCCAGACTCGCATAGGAGGATTTTATTCCTCAGTCCCAAGCTGGTTTTCGCAGATCTTCATGCCTCACTTCATTTTTATGAAATCGGACCCCGCACGTAGTAAACCATGAGGTACTACTTCTAAGGGCCGACTGATTAATGACCCTCCCGTCCCCCCATTTCGCCTCCTTCCGTCCGATAGTCGATTGGCAAGGCCTGAATTACCCCTTCACCTTTCTCGTGGGTATCTCCAGGCCCAGTTCATACATCTCTGTGAGACCTGTACTGCCCAGGGCGCTGACTCTTTTTTTTTCCGTTTCGAGTTGTGAACTCGCCGG
>Ga0179593_1482958_pt1 | contig 11086 bp, 15 predicted proteins | sample CZODoug2_1_08_16_FD_185931 | JGI IMG/M metagenome (GOLD analysis project Ga0179593, IMG submission 185931) | Vadose zone soil fungal communities from Angelo Coast Range Reserve, California, USA - CZODoug2_1_08_16fungal (PacBio error correction) | ecosystem: Environmental > Terrestrial > Soil >... | reverse complement strand
TCGCGGTCCCATTCTCTCTTACGGCTCTGGGCGTCGTACCGTATGAGATCGGGGAGTATTCCTTGATTATTCACTGTAGTGATCTCCCCACCTTCTCCCGAATGGGACGTTTCATACTTCGCATTAATCACCCCTTGGTGTTTTCTGACAGTTGGAGATAACTTCCGTCCCGTTTCCGATAGCCCCTTCTCATTCCTTTTTTTGTTCGTCGAAAGCCCCCCCCCGTTTCTTCTTCGCTCCCCGGACGAGTGACCTTCTGGCACAATCACCCCCAGTCCTTGATGTTTCCTCCTTCCTTCTCTCGAGATCGCGCTAGGCCACATTTGTTTCACTGGACCTTTAAGTGAACTTTGACCTCTCCCCTCTTATTTCACCTCCCAGCCTTGATTCCCAACTTTCCTCTTCTGCCGACAGCGATACAGGGTTTTCCAGCCGCGCTTTCCTGGTTGAGTGACTTAGGGTTACCCCCCGATTTGTTTCACCATTTTTTTCTTTCTTCCCTTCCTATCTGATAAAAGTTTAATGTTTCTCCTCTTCCAAACCGCCGTGATCTTTGTTGTATTTCCCCTCCTTTTAGCTGCCAAGCTTCGAGCCGTTTGGAGGTCAAGACTACGGTTCATTGTTGTAGTTTTGTCTTCCTCTCTTGACGGCCCTTCATGTGCTTCAAGCTCGCCCCCCCGATCCCATTACTGGTAATGATGAGGCTTGAGCCCTATTTAGCTCATCCCTAGACTACCGAGAGCTTTAGCTCTTTACTGATCATTTTGTTTATTTATTTTCTCCCCCTCCTTTTTGACGTTGTGGTGTTTCCGTAGGGGGGACTTTTAATTTTCTTCCTCTTAAGAAGGTTGGTGCTTTCTTTTCCGGATTGGAGCTTTGGTTTTATTTGGTGGGTTGGTTTTGGTTTTTTTCTTTTTTTTTTTTTGTTCTTCGGGTTGGTGGGGTTTTGGTGTTTCTTGGAGTGTTTTTTGTTGTGGTTTCCCCCTCTGCTGAATAGGTTCGGGATCTGGCGATGCAATCGTTGCAAACAGTTTATCCTTAATCAGTCGTTCCTCTTTTCTTCGTTCGTGCCCCGTTACTTTTCACAATTTTATGTCCCCCTTCTCCTTCCTTTTGAGCTCCTTTGGAATTTGAAAAGTTCTCTTCCCTCCCCTTTCGAACACGAGCTTGCCGCCCTTTTCTTCCGAAACTTGATTGCGTAGTCCTGCTTCCCTGAAGCCTTTATTTGCAGATCTCAAATAACCTGTTCTCTGACCACCACCTTCCCTGCCACCCAATTTTTTAAGTCATTCTGGCTGGCGAAAATGAACCCAATGGCTTTTCTTGATTCTCAACCCCCGTTTTTAACCCCTCCGAAATTATAAGTTAGAAATATTCTTCTACGGGTCCTGCTTTACCCTCTTTCTCTCTCTTTCCTTTGATTCCGCATCAGCTTTTCCCCCCCTTTGGCCGGTTACCCCAGTCGCGTTAATTTTCATTTTCCCCCATGGAACCTTCTCTTTGCCAACTCCTTCTCCCCCCAAGATGCCGGCTATCTCTCCGACGCCATTCTTCTTGTCACCATTTTCGTTTTCCTCGATTGGCCGCAGAAATATCGCCACCCCCCTTTTTCGGGACTCTCAAAACAAGGGCAGGTCCGCTCCTCTAACCTCTCCTTTCCCTCACAGCCGTAATCGTCGTCCACTTTCACCCTTTGCCTCATCCCTGTCGAAGCTCTCTCTCTGTTTATCAAGGATGGCGGAGGTGAAATGCTCCTCGTTCTATTTTCCACTCTTCACGGCTCCTCTTCTTTTGATGCCTAAGTATCGCGTCACATCCTTCTCTCCCTTCCGCTTTAACCTCAAGTTCCCTCTCCTGCTCACGACGTTATTTTCCAGGAACCCCCCGCTTCTTGTCCACCCCACGCAAGCATGGAGTAGATCGTTTCTTCTTTCCTCCTTTTTCTCTCCTTATCCATCCCGACACCATCACTTCTTTTTCACTTTCCTCCGTTTTCATTCCTATCGGTCGCCCATTTCCTCCCGGATCTGCAAGCCATTTCTCCTTTCTGATCGCATGCGAGGACCTACCCGGCAATTCCGGCACTTTTATCTAGTGAGAACTTCTATACCCCCTTTTGATTTACTGATCTCAATTAAGGACACACTTGGAATTTTTTCTTCTTTCAGTTCTCCTTTTCCCCCTGTCTTTCCTATCTTCCCCTTGGGTTTTTCCCCACGAGGGACTTTTTTCAAGCCGCCTCCGGCATGTCCCTCTTTGGTGCCCCAGTGCATCCGAGCGAAGTTTTTGACTTTCTGTTTCGCCGTAAGCACCCCCCCTTCGTTAATCGTACCAAGTTTTCTCCGCCAGGTTACTCGCCTGCCGTGTTTTGTCACAATGGTCTCCTATCCGCGGAGCACACCTCTCGACTGCTGAGTTCCTTCCCCCCTTCTTTTTTTGTCAACCCAATTGCGACCCGCCCTGTTCCGTCTGCAGCTTCGTCAAAAACCTAATAGCCCTTCCTTTTCCGGCGGCAACCAACCTCCAATGCACCTTCTACCTGCCACCTCCCCCCCATACGTTCAGGCCACCCTCTCAGACGGGTAGAGCAGTGTCTCTCTCACAGGTGCCAGCTCGCGTAGAATCCACTGCGACCCAGGTCGCCGACAACCACCATCCCCTCGTACGCCCTACCTCTTCAAAGTTATCGCCTCCCGGGAGTTTTGATTTTTCCGCGCCAAGCAACCCCACTCTCCCCAAAAATTTTTCAACCACCGCTTCCCCCTTATGTTTACTTTTTCCTCCCCTTTTTCCGATACTGCAGTGTTGCCAACACTCCTCCCGCCATTCCCACTTACAACCCTTTCCCCAATGACGCTGTTTCCTTCTCCAGCGATAGCGGTTCTCTCGATATCCCGTCCATTTTTTTTGTTGCGGAAAATTCCAGTCTCCCCCACCACGTCCAGAGCCGCTGTCCGTGTTACCTTCCTCTCTTCAATCGCCCCAATTCTGTGCCTCCTCTCGTGACAGGTCCTTCCCCCTGAAACCATTCTCTCTTCATCCGCCGTCATCTGCCTTCCGGTTACGCTGTGTCATGCCCTCTCCCATCATCTCCGGTTCATAAATCCAGCATCTACATCTCTTCCCCCCTTTTTTTTGAGTGTCTTCTTTCCCGCCGTGCCACCGTCGATTGAGTTGGTGCCTGCGCCCGCTCCCGGACTGGGTTTTTTTTTGGCGAACTTGTTTGATGATCATATTTCTTTCTACGTGCTGCGTCGTGGCACCCGTCGGGTGTTTGATTTTGAGAGATATTTTTCTTTTTACGCGTTTTCGCGTGAGGCGCATTTACCGGAGGCCTTCTCCTCTACACCCCTGCGATCCGAATTATCGTTTTCACCGTGTCCCCTTTCGATGGAGCCGGAAATTTTTGGTCTTTCTGTCGAAGATGCCTTCACTCTTGATTTTGGTCGCGGAGTGTGCCAGGTTATCTCTGTGTCCAATTGATTGGGGTGTTTCTTGGTTCCTCTTTTTCGGCGTCAGATGAATTGCTGTCGCTGCCAGAAGATCTGTGCCGCTTTTTGCGGGCTCGACCCCGCGGATTGCGCCAGCGTGGAATTTTTACGATCGGAGGTCTGAGTTCCGCCTCCCCCCCAACCCAATTGGAGTCACGTTGGAGTTTTGGATATCTTGCTTCCATCCGCTACCCTATTCTATTTGCGGAGCGTTTTGGGTTTATGAGTCCGGTCTAGGAGCAGTTTGTGGACAAATTCCCTCCTGCCTTCTCGGCGGAGGTTTTCGTGGACCCGTTTCCCTGACGTTGTCGTGCCTTTTTTGAGAATTTACCCAATGACCATGAAATAGGTTTTCACGGATTGTCCGTGACCTCGTCTTTTGACCCTATATCTTTTTTTTGCAACCTTTGACCGGCCTTGTCCCCCGTACCTTCGAATTTCCATTCTTCACGAGATCTCTTTTCCCACAGGTGTTCCTTGAATCGAGGCCGCTCATAAACCCTTATTTCTCGGCGGACTTGGCAAAATGCTGCTCCCGGGAGAACAACCGTTGACTAAAGAAGAGGCCGACTTTTCGCTGGAGGAGAGGCATCCTACCGTTTTTTTTCGCGCTTTGATATGACTGTGGCATCATTTTTTCGACTACCCCTTTTTCTGCTATTCCAATGTGATTTTTTCCTCTCGGGTATTTCCGGGAATAACGCATGCTTCGGGGTAGATTCATTCCCACTTCTTTGGATAAGTCCCGACCCCCCTGCCGCCGTCCCGGGAGGAAATATACCTTGCATTTATTTCCGTAGATCTTTTGTTTGATTTTCGTTGGGATATAAGGAGTCCCCAGTTTTCTATCACGCCCCTCTTGACTTTTTTTCTCGAACGACTTTGTTCCGTGTCGAATGAATCTTCTCTTGTTTCCCCCTTGCGTTGAACACAGGCTTTTGAAAGTTAGTTTCTTTTCCTTGTTCCCTCGATAGCGCTAGCCAGGCCTTCTCCTAAGTTGGGACAGGGACTGGAACTTTTTACCTACGTTCTTCTGGAACTACAGCTGGCATCCCCCTGTCGCGCCGATGTCCTCATATTTTTCTCTGGTCATGTTGGTAACAGTGCTGCGCCTCCGGCTTTCCGTTTTCCCTGTGGTAGCAATCTTGTTAGGATGCTTCTCCCCCCGCGGTAAATATCAATTCCCCTTTTTAAAGTGGTGGCGAGAGCTTGGCTTGCTCGGTTGTTCCGGCTTCTTCTTCGGTTCTCTCGTTGTTTAGGAGAGGTCGCTTGTCGTGGTGAATTGATAGATACTGGAGTCTGACGCGATGCGGTATGTGATTTCCTTTTTTCCCTTTGTTACCCGGCCGGCTTCCGCCTTCGCGGCTTCGTCATCCCCTCCCCTTTTCTTATAGAGACGATTCTTTGCCGCCTGCGCTGGCGCGTTTCTCTTCCTGAAAGGTGAGTCCTCGCTTGTTGTGCTCATATGTTCTAGCAGACCCCACGATGTTCGGTTTTTTCTTGTTCCCCCTTCCTTTCGCCCTTTAACTTCTGTGGTCCAATCCCAATCTTTGGTGTTGTAAATTTTTTGCCTTCGATGTTCACGTCCACAATATATCTCGGCGAGATGTTTGAGCTCCCCATCGCCTCAGCGATCCTTGTTGGCGCGGGATTTTTTTTGTGATTTCCATCTGCGCAAGAACTGTTCCCCTTTCTTCGAGGATCTCTCTTATTCTTCATCCGCTCCTTTCTTACTTGGGGGCCAAGTTTCTGCGCTTGCAATCCCACCCCCGGTTCCCCCTTCCAAATCATTTTCAGTTCTGTCCCCCCTCTTTTCTCGCATTTCCCATCCAGCAGCCGTTATACTGCAGCCTCCTGACTCTTCCCTGAATGACACACCCCAAACCCTTCTTTTACTTTTCCCCGACCCCCTTAGCCACCACGAGGCAAACCGTTTTTTTTTTTTCGCTTTTCAAGAAAATATTATAACAAACTTCTTCTGGTAAAATTGCTTTTCTACTCCGTTGCGCTTCTCCACCGGGCATAGCCCGTCGTGCCCCATCCGTTATACTCCCCTCCCTCCCCTCCTTGATTGTTTTCGCCGCGTCCTTGACGCACATTCTCGGTGTTTTTCACAATACCCCGTTGGGGTTTCGTCACGGTAGCGAAACCGTGAGCCTTTTTCTTCCTCGCAAGTACCTCGCGCTTCTTTGACAAATTCCTGCTTCTTTTTCTCCGAGATTCGGTTTTTTCCCCCTGATCTCGATGCGAACTTGGCCTCTCAATGCCGTCCCCTAAACTTGGAATTATGGCGGGCGCTACCACCTCGGTCTACCCGCAGCTCTAACCAGTCGTGCTTCCCCTTTCCCTTCCCCCCTCCTTTCGAGCAATTGCGGGCCTTTCACACTGTCCTCGGCTTCCCGCGCTTCTCCTCGGCTAAGAATTCTTTTCTTCCCACTTCGTTTGCATCCCCCTTTTTCTGGTCTTTGACCCCTGTAGGTCCCCCCCCCTCTCCCCCAATTTTCATCAACGGCTTGCTTCCCCTGTGGTTCTTTTTCCGATCCATCATGAAGCCTTTCTGGATTTTCTTCGCTACTCTGACCCTCTGGCCGCTTTGATTATATCGACCCTTTTCCAACGCGCGACGTTCGAAACACACCTAATGGCTCGATCCCTGGACTTCGTCATGCACTTCCTACCACCCTTGCTTTTCTCAATGCGAATTTTGATTTACGCTCGATCGGTAGGCATTTTCGGTCTTTCCCCGACATGGTCTTCCTCCTGTTACCTCTCTCCCCTTTTTGCGTCCCTCTTTCCCTCCCTTATACATGATGATCCTTGGAATATTACCTTTTCTCAAACATATTCAAATGTATTTCTATTTTTTGTCCACCACTCTCTTACCCGTCGCTCGAATGTGTGTGGACTTTTCTTCCTCGAACCTGCTCGGCCTTTCCTGTGTCTTGTGGTTCTGGAATCGCTGCCTGCAAGCTCATTCCTATGCCTTCTATTTCTTTGTGTTTTTTGCTCGTCGTCCCTCCTTTTTTTTCCTTCTTGTTTCAACGTAGAACAAAGGTACCCTTCGAACAATTCTCTTCCACTCAACGGGGAGAAGTTTGCGTTTCTATTTTCACCCTTCTTCGGTGACTACCTGGAGCTGCACATCTGACTTGCCAATCATCCTTACTCTTAAAATTTATCCTTTTTTGACCCCCCCTTCTTCTCGCCCCCGCCCGCACTTTTTCCCCCTGCAGTCTCCACCGTCTTTAGCCTCGCCCCCCTCGCCCGCCTTCTTCGGCTCTACATAAGCCGCCTTCGTTATAGTGCTACCAGACAGCAACAGCCACTGTCTCCCTGCCCCCCTTCTGCCGCCTAGTTTTTTTCCGCACGCTTTCCTTCCCCATTTGCAGCCCTTTTCACACTTCGCGGAGACTCCCCCCTTTTTACAATTCTCGATCGTCCCACCATGCGCTTCGGCCAGTCGGGAATCCGAAGTATTAAATTCCCCCTCTTCACCCACGTCCGTTCTTTCTTTTTCCCTTCTCCATAAATCCAATTCCCCCTTCCTCCTTTCAATGTTTCACGGACCAATGTTCCTCTTGACTCCTCATCCCTCGAGGTGCGGTATTCCTCTCTTGCGATTGCAAATTCCCTAAAAAAAATTTCTATCCCAACTTCCACTCTCCTTCCTACTTCCTCTTCTTTTCTCTCCAGCGAATCCTTACCCTTCCTGCCTAGATAATTCTATAGTCCCATCGTGGTTATGTCCTTCTCCCTTCTGCGGTAGCCCTTCGCTCAGATGCTTGCCGTTCACAATGAGGGAAAAACCCGCCCCCCTCTCCCCTTTCACCACCCCCACCCCAATCTTTGCTACCGGTCAGCTGCGCCCGACCCTCGTCTCACCCCTGACCCCCATCCTCATGCGCATATTCTCCACAACTTTCGCGTTCACTCTTGCCGTCCGGGACATCGCACCCCCACTACCTTCCTCCCTTTGTTTGCACTTGCTAAAAAAGAATATTATCTTTTCCTCTCGTTGTTGTTTTGATCTCGGATGTTATCAGATGTCCCCCTTCGATTATTTTGAAGGGCCTTTCCCTCCTCACCGGGCGGCCATCTTTCGCCTTGCCCTTCCCGTGTGGAATATCTTCCCGATCTTTGATGTTTCTTGGTGATTCTTGTAATGGCGATTTTCTTAGCCAACGCTGGGGTTGTATTGCCCTTCGCGTCGTTCTTTTTCATCGATTCTCTTCCGTCTTCTCTTGCGCCATGTTGTTTTGTTTCGGCGACCTTCATTCGCATCTTACAAAACTCCCCACCCCCTTCGTGCCCTCCTCCTTTTCGCTCTGATATACTTTTCGATTCCCCCTCAATATTCCTTCCTCCTTTTTATTACTTCTGACTGTGGATGACTAGGTCTTTTGAGTGTTCCCTGTAATAGTCATCGGACTCCTGTCCCCCCATCTTTCGGCGTGCGGGATTTCTTTGACGTAAGCTTATGATAATGTCCTGGTGCCGGCGTTCCGTGCTTCTTATGGGATTGTTTTCCTCTTGTCCGTCCTCTCACAGCGTCCCTTCGAACCCCTTTGCATATTCGTCACCAATTGGCGTACTCCTGTGTATGCATGGGACTTTTTCCTCGGCGGCGGTGTTTCCGCGCAACTTTACGTGGAGTCTCGGACTATTTGCTGGCGCGTCGTTTATACATCGTTTTTTACGCTAACTATTTTGCGAATTTAGGAGATCGGTATGGGGAGTTGACGGTAGCCCCTTCTTAACGGGGCAGTGTCTTGTTTCCATTGTTTTGCCGAATGGATGCGCTTTTCGGATTTTAACGATTTTTCTCGGTTTTTTTCTTCCTTGATCGTTCCTTCCTTTGAAGAGCGCATTGGTGTTCCCCCCCCCCGTAGACTTTCACGTTCACTAGGGTGACTTATGTCCTGGGCAAGGAGTGGTGCCGGCTCCCTCTCACATCTTTAGTTATCCCCTAAGGACTGTGAAAGGACGCTCGCCGGTGCTCCCCCTTGCCCGGCTGTGTCGAACTTTCTTTTGTTCTTTCGTTTTTCCCAGTAGACGGTCACTCTCACCCTCATGTGCTGACGAGATAGGCCCTTTCTCTCACATGCATCTTTTGGTCAGGCCGGGCTTCCTTTTTCAAAATGTCCGTATTCCCGGTGAACCGACGAAGACCTCGATGCCAGCCTTGTTTTGGAGCCGGTTCCCTCCCCTCCCCTTCCTGTACCGGGGCTTCTAGCTGTTCAACTATCTATAAGGTTTCAATCTGTTAGTTTTTTTCTTTTCCTCAGTACGCTTCTATTCCAATTCCTTCGTCCTGGATCTTTATCCGGGTACTGGAAGGTGATTAACAAAGCATGTATCTTCGACGGCCCGGTCTCTCCCTGCGGGGGAGATTCGTTCCTTCTGAAAAATGACTCCGATTCCTGGTCGCGACCTTTTCCCTTCTCAGGTCCCTGAAAGAATTTTTCCCCCTTTGTGTTTTCTTTTTTAAGGTGGGAGATATGACTCCCCTCGAGATCACCGACAATGGCTGTTGTGTTTGACTTTTCCCTCCTTTTTTCCCAGGTCGTAATAGACCGTTCCCGTGGTGTTTTTTGCTTGCCAATCCATTCATTGAAAGTATTTTGACTCGGAAAAGGCGTCGCCTGGTTCTCCTCGGCCACATGCTCCTCTTTTTTCCTGATTCAACCTTGAAACGTTTCGGACCATCTTCACCGCCCCTTATCCCACTCATTTTCAGTCGTCTCGCCGATGAGAATAGCGGCTCCTTTTCCGTGGCACTTCTCTCTTTCTCAGAAGGTGGCTTCGTTGAGGGTACGTAGTCTCTTGTTAGAGATGCATCCTCTTTTTCTTTCCCCTTCCCTATCGTGATAACCTTCAAGTTTGTGTTAGCATTTCTTTTTCCCCTCTCCCTTTCGTATTCGCCGGCGCTTTTCGGTCTCCGAATGGTGCTCTGCTCGATCGCTACATCGATTTGGTTTTGTCATCGCGATTCCTCCTACTGCCGTTTCTTTCCTGATGTACTGGCCTTGGTTCTCGGATGGACCGTTTAACGCGACTTTCCCCCTTGCCGATGTGATTCAGCTTTTGCGACACATTCCTGAGGTTTGTTCCTAGAGGTACTCGGACTCTTCTTCCGCCCCCTCTTTTCCCCTCGTTCCTGCCGAGACGATTCGACCGGTTTCTCTCTTTCGCTCTGGACCCGTCCAGTTTGGTGAGCACTCTTATCCCAAACCCATTTTCCTGTGTGCGGTGCAACTGGTTCCGTACCCTTTTCTTTTGGACCGTAAAGCGGTTGAGGTGTCACATTCCGATTTCTTTCCGATCTTGCACCGGTAACCCATTCCGTGAATTCTTATTAGCTGTTGCGAACTCTCATTCAGGAGAACTAATCTCATCGCTTGGAGTTCGTGATTGCCTCTGCGTCAATCCACTTTTCCCGTCTCAGAGGATCTTCTTCTCCGTGTTGGGTTGATATGCTTAGATTTCTTTCCCTTTAAAGTTCTTGGCTCTCTTCCACTACGGAACTGCACTGCGATTATTTCTCGCTGCCTTTTGCTTCTTGCACATATCATATCATTCTCCAGCCCTTATTTTCCCCCGTTCTGATTTAAATGAACCGGTCATGAATTGACACCCCCAACCTTTGTACTTTCCACCCCCCCACCTTTTACAAGGACCCACGGTATTCTCCAACCGTCAACATGGCCTTTCGCTAGAAACTCACCCTTGCGCATTTCACACCCTTTTTCAAGGCTATCCGTTTTCTAAGAGCGTTGAAACGCTGTCTCGCGGTTTGTCCCCTTCCGGTCCTCTATTTCTTCCCTCCCACCTGATTTCCCTCTCCTAGGCTTTCACGCCGGGCGTCCTTTTGGTTCATCAGCTAAAATTCCATTCAACCGCATCGCTTGATATCGGGCCCTGTCCGCGACCCCTTTTGGCCTCTCCGAGAAACATTTGTCCTCCCCCCGAAGAAGTTCACGTGGCGAATACGCCGTCCTTTGGCCTCAACACCAATTTTCTCCCCTTAAACTTTTTGGAATTTATCCCTTCTTTCTGGACGAGAAACCGGTCCCCGCATCTCTCTTAGTGCGCAACTAAACGTCTCCCCACTCCCTCTTCTCTCCCCTTCTCTGTGGACAATCGTCGCCGCTTATGTGGCGACTGACAATCGTGTGCCAATTTCTCTGGATTCCTCTTAAATCCTATGGTCGTTACATGCCCGCCCTGTCCTTTTCCCTGTGCTAGAGGCGAATTGGCGTCCTCCTATTCTCCGCCTTTTCCGTCAAAGGACTGATCAAGGACTTTTTTTCCTCTTCAAGAGACTGATTCTTCTCTCCCCTTTAACACGCTGTTCCTTCGAACACAACGTCAAGTCCTTGGCCTTAGTAGTCTCTCAACGGTCTCAGGATGACCAGCCCCCATCCCCACACAAACGTTTCAGGATCTTCTTTCCAGTACCTTCCCTGGTGGCGATTTACATGATTGTCGGTCGGCCGGCGTTTTTCCCATCCAGTGATTACCGGCCCCTCGCTCCCGCTCGCCTGGTTTTCAATCAAGATTTCCCTTGTACCATTTCAGCCGAAATTCGTTGCCCG
>Ga0179593_1604332_pt1 | contig 11087 bp, 7 predicted proteins | sample CZODoug2_1_08_16_FD_185931 | JGI IMG/M metagenome (GOLD analysis project Ga0179593, IMG submission 185931) | Vadose zone soil fungal communities from Angelo Coast Range Reserve, California, USA - CZODoug2_1_08_16fungal (PacBio error correction) | ecosystem: Environmental > Terrestrial > Soil >... | reverse complement strand
TATTATCTGGTCCCCCCCCTTCCCTCGACGGCCACAATTTACCGATTCAGCAGTTGTCCTTCTGTTGACCACCACTCCCTCGGCCTCTTCTTCTGCATCTCCTACGGTGATTTGGCTTTAGCTACCCCATTCCTTTAGACCGGGGAGTTCCCGTGCGGGCTTGGGGGGGTGGTTTAATCCTTGGCTTGTTTTTCTTTTAGTCGAACCGTTCTTCTTGTTGTTCTCCGGACGGCACGAGCGCGCACTGTTTAGGTACCTTCGGCAGATGCATGCCACTCCTCCCACTGTGAGGGTCAGCTTCGCCCCGTCCCCCGTACCCTCTCCTCCCGGAAGGTCTCTTTCGGCAGCTTCTGAAGAAGATTGCCCGAATTGTTTTTTTGTTCTCTGCCATTCTCACGGCCGAGTTCTTTGACTTTTTTCTTCTCTTATTTCCTTTCTTGTTAAAGCGGACTTTTCTGATTGGCCCCTCTTCTTTTAAGGCGCCCTCCTAACTTTGGTCCCTTTCCGCCCTGATGCTTCGCCCAACGATCTCACTGTGAGGCTTCTCACTGGGCTCCAACGCTCCTTTAGGCCGCAGCGGTTCTCCAATTGGTTTCTTCTCCTTCCGCCAAGCGGTCAATCGTCCACTTGTCCCGTTCATACCCGAGCTAGCCCCTCCCTTTTCTTCACATTTTCTTTTCTACGTCGTCTTTTCTTCGGTATTGCGGATTGTATTCGGCCTCACAAGACCCTCCCTTTCTATTCCTTCTTCCTCCGTACCTTAATACACGGTCGAATCACTCCCTCTCTTTTTTGACTTCTCCTCGGGAAATCCCTCCCCCATTCAGACACCAGCAATTCTGAAAGTCCGTGTTTCCCAAAGGTGAGTACTTGTTCCGCTTTTTTTTTCTTCCCCTTCTTTGTGACTTTTCATCGCCGGAATCATCCGGTCGACTTGCCTTCTTTTCTAGGTTTTCCCCATCGGATTGGAGAAGTCTTCTCTACTTCGCCGGAAACATTGGGCTTCGCGATCCTCTCAAGGAAGAACTTTGCGTTTTTACTTTTCATCGCCCCGCTTTCTGATTCCCCTTTAGTGACGCATCTTCTTCCAACCCGTTTTTGGTTCTCTCACTTTTTCCTCCGGCCGGCAAACATGTGGCGAAATGTGTTTTTCAGCCCCCTGATGTTTTTCCCCTGACCAAGGCGCGTTCCCCTCTCCCATTCTTGAATTCCGTGGACGAATGCTGTCTTTTCCTGGGCAATTCTCTTTTTTTCCAGACCTTCGCCACCCTTTCACACTTCCCCTCCCTCTCCAAACATTTGGTGACGAGTTGTCCCCCCCCCAAACACAACTTTCTTCCTCGACCCTTAGTTGGCCTTTTGTCTTTCTTTCTTCTCTTCCAAACGCCTGAGGATAATTCCCTTTGAAGAACCTTCCCCCCCCCCCTTAGGTTAGGTACTATACTGCCCATAGGTGAACTGCCTTTCTCTCCACTGTTCCTTCTGGGCCTGTACGTCACCAATTTTGAGCTCCCCTCTTCCCCCCATTGTGATCCCGCCTCAATAATGTCATTCTTTCCCTTCCCCCCCCAGCCATTTCGTATGCGGGAAAAGACCAGCGAGCCGCAACACCACCTGGAGTTCTGCCTGCCCCCGGGTTTGGTCTCATGCTGGCCCTTCCTTCGACCCAGCTCCCTGACGTTTCAAGTTTTGATTAGATGCTTTCTTATGAGTCTTCTTTTTTTTCCCGCCGATCGCCGTGGACTCAACAACCCCTTCGATCCTTTTCGACATCTCTATAATTCTTAAAAATGCGTTTTTGTGACTTCCTTTCCCCCCTTTTCGCCCTCTTTTGATCGCTTCGGAGCGAACCCTCACCGATCTTTTCGATTTAGAAGCATTTCAGTCCCCGGCCGGACTTTCTTTCCCCACCCCTGGCCCGTCGTCCCTCCCTATCCTTCTGACCTGGCAGCTCAACCTCTTCCTAATTCTTCTAACAGGAGCCCTGCCGCCACCGTACGTTGCCCCCCCCCTCCTGACTTTTCCGATAAGTTCTCGCGCTGTGAATTCCGCTTCTGGGTGGGGGAGTCCGTCTTCCTTTTCACTCCAATCTTTCCCCGTGATAAAGGCTTGTTTCGTAACATCTCGCAATTTATCTCGAGGGGAGGTAATCGTGAATATTTGGAGCTTACCTTCGGTCTTACTCCGTTAGTTTGTGTCAGATCTCCGTTTCTCGATTACTTCTTTCGTCAGGCCCGATAGGACTCTAAGACCATAGAGCAGTAGTCTGAAGGCCTTCCTGTCCCCCCCCCACAAATCCTTTGGTCCTGAGTGACTTACGTCGGTTGTGTGATTTTTTCTCGGTATCTTTCTCCTGTTTTCTCTTGGGTTTTCACTGCGGAGACGCTTTCGCTTGTTCAACCTTTTCCGGTCCTTCTGACAACACATTTCGAAGCCAGCTTTGATCGTTTGATCCCCTCAGGAACTCGCTGTGAAGATAATTCGCGTACGAAGTCCTCCCGGTTTCGTCACCCGGTCTCTCCCCAATATCCTTCACTCAATTCTGTCGTAGTCCATGCTCCTCCCCTCCCCTATCACTCTGCGGAGCCGTCCCGTTCGTGCGCGCAAAGCCTGACAACCACGGTTCGATATCATAAGCTCTCATCGAGTCGCAATCTGCTTTTCTCGGGCCCCTGATCCAATACCTCGTATTCCGACGAGAAGAGGAACCCACGTTTCCCTTAAATCGTTCGACACGGCGCCAACGCAAAAGAATTTTCCTTGGTGTTGTCCTTATTTGGGTCGTTGCTTTCCGTGTTGCGACACATGATTTGCTCTCCCGGATGGTCCTTTTTCCTACGACTAGGTATGTTGGACCTCTTAGACTCTGCCAGCGTTTCTCCCGCTTAGATTTGATCGCGGCTTCTTTTTTCCCGACTCGCTCAAGTCTTTTTTCTGGTTGCGCTCCTCTTGGCCTTACTTTCAGAACGAGTTATTGCTCTTCCAGATCCTCCTTGGCTCTGCTTATTTAATGTTGTGGTATATTTAATATTACATGCACCTTTGCTTTTTATGAAATTCTGTTCTGTCCCTCTCCTCTTGTCATCGATTCCCCTTAGACAATGTGGAGGATTTCATTTCTCTTTCTTCCCCCCCCTTTTTGATATACTTTTGAACAGCAAGTCTGAACCTTTGCAGGAGGTTTGTCCTCCCCTTCCCGCCCGACCTCGTCTCTTCCTGTACCGTAAAGACCTTAATTTTTTTACCTTGGAAACCGCCCCCTCTCTCAGCAAAAACGGCAAGTCATCGCCTTTTCTTTTTTTTTTTTTCTTTTCGGATTCGTTTTTCTCTCCCTCCCGGCATCCCTTGAGTTTGGTTAGGGAAGTCCTATTCTCTCCCTGTGTACTTCCTCCCTTGGATGTTTTACTGGGTCGACACTCTGATACCCTCGCCTTCTTTTTTCTCGTTCTCCTAAAGAGATTCCTCTTTTTACCACTACGATTGCTTTTTCTTCTGCTAATGATTGGTTCTTTCTTTTCTCCTAAAAGCTCCCCCCTGCGTCCCGATGTGACCCCTCCGATCGCCTTTGTGTAATTTGTCCCCCCTCCAGCGTATTCCCCAGCGCGATTTTGGTCGTCCCCTTATCGGATCTTGTGTCGTTACGGTGCTTGCTCCCCTCTATTTTTCCTTGAGTTTTAGCGTGCTTCCCTCCTGAAAGACTAAGTTTAGCTCTTCCTTGTGGGTTTGAAATCGTCCGGCTGCGCTTTCCCTGAATCCTTCAGAGCATTTCTCCTTCTCCGGTCTTCGCGCCGGGCCCTTAACCCCTTTTTCTTTCTCCGCGAAGTATTTTCTGCATTATTTTCCGGTCCCCCCGTGACTCACAACCCTGTCTGAGCGGACTGTTGATATCTTTCGTCCTCTTCTCTTTTATCACCGATCGTCTCCTCGACTGAGAATCCCCTCCCGTGACCGTCCTTCTGAGGACTGGGCTGCCCTGCAGGAGGACAAACCCTCCTTTTTTCCCTCTCCCCCGCCCCAATCCTGCCTCAAAAGTTTGTTTTTCCTTGGTTTGATCCGTCGGGTGCGCCCCTTTACATGTGAAGTGGAGTTTGTATGTACTCCTCTTTTCGATGGAAGGGATTTACAGATGACTTCATCCGAGGAAACCTGGTACCTTAAGCCCCATAAGCAGGGCTATCCCTTTCGTTAATCCTTTGCCCTTTATATTTAACATCCGCCGTTACCTGGGTTCTTTTTAAGTCAGCTCTTCGTTTTTTTATGGAACGAAGGCATACCTTTCCATTTCCACATAGAAACTATCTTGTAGCCGGAGATGCTCCTCCATTTCTTTGGACTCCCCCCTTTTAAAATCTTCGATTCCCTTTGGGGTTCTGTTGTAACATTTTTGTGCCCGGTGTCCGAACCCTCCCCCTTGGGCTCATTTCCCCGTACCGCTTAAGGTAGTCTCGCTTTTTTTTTTTTTGTCCCTGCGGACTGTTCTGATTTTCCTTTGTTCTTCTTTTACGGTACCTATCGAATTGGGCCCCCTTTTTTGCGGCTTACGGATGCCTATCGACTTTTCCGGTTATACGTTATGCGATTGCGGCACATCACGACGGGACGCAATGCTTGCCCGCGTGTTCCTTATCGGCGTCTTCTTTCAACTTCCTCTCTTGGTTGCCCGGCGGGGACTTATTCATCCCTTCCCCCCCTCAAGTTTTTTTCGAGACCACCCTTTTCCTTCCCTTTTGACCGGATGATTCCGGTTGCCCTTCCATCGATTTTAGAGTCTTCCACCGCAACGGATTTCGAAGTTCTTGTTCCTTCCGTGCTCCCATTTTCCTCTCCCTGAGGCCCCCAAATCGCGGAGTGCCCACTTTCTCGGTTCTTTTAGTACGCTGTTTGAACCCTACTGACATCGTATGTGCTTTTTCCTCTGCTCCATATCAAATTTACCTACTTTCCAGAACTCAGTTTACTGGCACCCATCAACACCGAAATTTGCAGTTAAATTTGTAAGCGCGGCTGGATGAAGTTCACTCTTTCGTACGTTTGACCTACTAAGAGAATGACGCTGCTTGCTAAAGTTATACTTGGGTTCCATTTCTGTGACCCCGCTTGAGATCAAATCTGCTTCTACCGCAATAGTATTGACCTCCCTTTCTTCGCACTTGAAGAGAATTCCTTTGAGTTGCCCTTCGGCACAGAAATGAACGTGTCACCCATTTAAGCAGAAGCACTCGGTAGGACAAGTGCCCCTAGTTTCCCATCCTCGGACACAACACTCGGTCCTCCTTTCTTTTTTTCCATTCGACCGAGATAGTGTCCCTCCTGATGGATGTCCCCTTCCAGGCTCCATCAATGGACCTGCTTTCCTTGTCTGACGGACTGTCCCCCTGCCGTTCGTACTCCACCCATTTGCCAGGTCGATCCGGTCTCGAGTCGATGGGCCTCGCCTGAGTCCGCGCACCTCCTTCACCCGCCCTGGCTAAGGGTCGTATTTTTCCTTCTACCTCGCTGCTGAAGAATCACTTTCTTATACATTTTTTTCGCTTTTTCCACACTCTCGCCTACCTATCGTGCCCCTTGTCCGTGACTCTTTCATGGTTACCCTCTATATTCCTTCTTTTTTCCCTCTTCCCGTTTGTTGGACCATAGGCTTTTCCCCATTCAGATATCCTTAGACGGACACTTGGTGTCGTTCAGCTTTCTTAGCTGAGCCAAAAGGGATTAAGATTGAGTCTTACCCTCAGCACGATTTTTGAATTTCTAATAATTCTCCCCCCCATTTCCTTCGACCGTTTGTGACGTTGCATCTTTTTCTTTTTTTTTGTAATCTCAGAGACGGAATCCTTTGATGTTCTTTGACCCTGTTCAGGCCCATGTTGGACTTATCCTCCTTTTTAGCCTAGCCCCCGAAGTTTCTACATGACTTGATCTTCCTCAGTTGGTCGAAGGGTTCATTGATCCTCCGTTTCCTGGCCATGATCCATATGCCCGATTCGCGCGCGAAGGACGGAATTGTGAACATTTCTTCTCCCGGTGTTCGTTCCCGAAGTTTCCTCCCCATGCCTCCCTTTTTGTCATCGGATGCAGGGCGATTTGTCCTCCGGTCCCTTTTCAGTCCCTTGGCTTTTCTCCCCGACCCGTTGCCTCCCCTCTGATGCTATCCCCTATCTATTTCTCGACAGGTGGTCTTCCCAACGGATTTCCTTCGTTCCTCCTTTTTCCCCCCTACGTCGGTTTTTCACGTTTTTACAAGCTGCCCGGCATGGTGTACTTTTATGCGCTTCGACCCACGCCCAGGTTGGTTTTTGAGTACTTGCAGTACCCTCCCGTCGGCGATTGTTATGAATTGGCCCCTAAACGTTCCATCAGAAGAAGGAGGTTTCTTCCTACCCTTCAGGACACTTGTCTTCCTCCTCGCTCATTCCCCTCCCCTATTGGAACCTGACAATCAAGGAATCTCACCCCGCACTTTCCCGTTTCTTCCTTGATGTCGTGCTTTTTTGCTCCATGTCTTTTAAAACTGGACCGCCGGAATAATCCGACCCCCTGGGATTCTTGACAATCGGGGGATCGACACCAACTGTCGTCTGCTACTGTTCTCCACGGTTCACACCCTTTTCCTGAGGCTATCTTGTCCCCTTCCTCCCGGACTCTTTTCGTTGCAGCGATAGCAACCTCAGGGGCGTCCTTTGTCTTTCCTCACGGCCTCGTCAGTACACTCGATGCGTCCGGCGTCCCTTTCTGCGCGCCAGCGCAAACGTGAGGCCGACGCTACTATTCTTCAACCCCGGATGGACAGGTTCATTCCAAGGCGCGCCGCCCGCGGACAAGGCCCCTCGGCCGCTGCGGTACAATGAAGCTCCTTGCCCGAGGCCTCGTTTGGTCTCAGACCGGCCGCCCAACCTGTCCACCTAAACACGGTAAGATCCGCCCTTCTTTCCAGGTGTTCACCAAACAACTGTTTGACGCCACCCTCGGGCGGCTTTCGGCTTTAGTAGGATTCGTGACCCTAGCCCCGGTTTTCTCACTTTATGGACTTTTGACCCCACCTTCTGAGACACAAAGTCTCTCTGTTTCCTTATACCTCCCTAGTTCCCTGCGCGCGCCGGTCCTCGGAGGTTTCTTTTTTTTCCCCCCTTTTTTCTTCCCGATTCAACATCTGACGTACTGCCCTTCCCCATCTCCCCCGAAAGACGTCTCCATACCTCCCGGAAATCACATTTCGTGCTTTTTCTCCCGCACTTTTTACAGGCGGATTTGACCCAACGGAGATTTTTTTGTCTCTGCTGTTTCGGCTCTTCCTCTCCCCGGACGTACGCGGATTTTTTCAGAGCGAGGATGCGTCTTGATTCCCCTTTTTTCTCAGCCGTCCCAACGTGCTCAAATTTCTCTCACCTTTCATCCGGTGCGAATAATGCTTGTCACCCCTTCCTCTCCCCTTGTTGATCCTCGCAGGAGCGAAACCCCTCGATTCTCTTCCGAAGTACAGTTATCAGATCTTCTGCCTTTTTTCACACATTCCTGCGCCAACTTATATTGACCAAGTCTGCTTTATTCCCATTCCAATAGCTACCTAGCGCCCCGCAGTTCCCTCCCCGCCCGACAGCTGCATGCATCCTCCCCCTGACTTTGACAGATTCGGTGGGGTGTCCCCCCTTCGATTTCATGACAAGTCGTCCAGCCTGGCATTGGGTTTTTACACCCTTCCCTCCTCCCAGACGATCAAAGATGAGATTGGCCTTCCCATCATCTCGTGTAGTGTTTGTTCCTTCAGAACCCCTCGGGCCGTCCCTCTTGTTTCTAACCAGACCGTTTTGCTGTCCATCGTTCTATCTCAGTTTCCTCCATGAACCCAAACTCCCTTTTTGTCGTCTCCGCCTCCGGTCTCACCCCCCCTTCCCCTGCTAGGAATGCGTCGGCCTTTGGCTTTTCCTGTTCTGTCGCGTAATTCCCTTCCTGGTACAGGTCGGATGCGAGCCAGTTCCCTCCTGCCCGGTATCTTTCAAGCTACCATTTCTCCCGCCACTCTCCTGGTTCCCTAGCCTCAAGCGTTCCAAAGATTCATGCGCATTCGTCTACTCCCCGTTCGTCTCGTAGCCAAGGATTGTTTTCGTTCTTACAATCTGCGGTCGTCCCCCGCTGCCAGAGGCGCCCCCCGGACAACCCCGGTCTCCTCGGCCCCCCTCTCGCTGCCCCGAGTCGGCTCGACACTCCTTGCAGTTCCCTCGACCCTCTGTTCTTCTTGCTAGACCTAGAGAGTCCCTACGTTCGCTCAAATCTCGTTCCTTTTTCCCCCTCCGGTTTGCAACTCCAAATCCTATATCTTCTGTTTTCAAGAGTATTTGGATGCTCCGTTCGAAGAAGAGATTTTTTCCCTGCGCTTTCATTGTTTATTAGTATGAATAGCAACTAGGTCGTCTTTTTTTTCTTTTCGTGTCGGACTTCCCCCCGATTGATCTCGTGAGAGCTCGCGCTCCTACCCTTGTTGTAGTTTCGCTTCCCCCCCAATCTTTTTTCTAGCGGATCCTCCTCTTTTTTATCGGCCGGCCGCCCTAGATTATCCTTTGGCGCGCCGCAATTTTGTGTCGGTTTTTTTTTGCTATGGAAGAACCTGTCCTGACGCATGAAATTCTCTGCCCTTCTGAACTATTTGAAAGGAAGTGTGCCCTGGAACATTTGACTCCCCCCCGGTTCTACTAGAACAGGTTTGGCGAAATTCCGCTTTCGGAGTGAAGCCCTTCAAGATAATTAGGTCCCCCTACCGACCTGAACGCTACGAACAGGTCTCACCCCCCCCCCGCTAGACTGTGTAATTCCCCTTATTTTTTTGTTAGACCGCAGGATTCTTATAGACTGACGGTCACGAAGGTGCCCCCCCAGATTTTAGAGTTTGCTCTCCTAGAATTGGTGATGACTCTTGTCAGCAATCATCTTTCTCCTGACGACGGTTCCTTTCTCCTCCGCAATCTATTCACCTCTTTTAACCTCAGCCGTGCTTGTTTTTTTTTTTCCTTTTCTAGTCTTTTTTCCATGGGACGCCGATTGGATCGAGATAGACTTTGTCCCCAAAAGAAATGGTCGTCAAACTGCTACCCCCTGACATCGAGGACTGGGATGCTCCCTTTTTGTCTTTAGGTAGTCTTGCTCTGTAATATCTTTTGGAGCTTGCTCTTGCCGTCCTCCTTCAAGCTCCCATTTATCCTTGTCGTTTGACACTAGGCATCGATTATTCCCTTCTCTCTTGTCAATCGATGCTCGCTTAGCCGGTTTCGTGACGGCGCTCTCACTTTTCTCTGCGACGGATCGGTTTGAAGACCTAGTTAGAACCGGATCGAGTTTGCCTTCCCAAAAGTTCGAGAGTAGTTTGTTAGATTACTTCCCCGGAAATAAATTATAGCACCTCCCTCCTCGGACCTCCACGACTGGCCCGTCATAGGCGTGCTTTGAGCTGATTTTTCGGCGACTTGCCCGCTTGGTGACTCGTCCGCCAATTACGCACTCCACCGTTTGCTTTGCTCCGGTCGGGTGCCCCCCCTCCCCGTAGAACTTTTCTGGCCTTCTTCTGCGATGTTCTGCTTCGTAATCGTTTGTTTAGTTTTTAAACCCTTGGTTTGTCCAGCCCACTTTCCCATTTTTCCCTTCGACCGTTAAAACGTCCCCCTCCCTTTCAATATGATACTGGTGCTTACCGTTTATTAAGCAAAGGATCTTTTGCATCCGTTGTTGTCCAACTAATCTGCAAGCCACAGATTGTGTCGTATATAACAGTGTTGGGTTTTCCCTCTTTTCCATTCGCGATATGCCCGATGTTCGTTTGAACAGTTTTGGCTGCTAGCGGTCTGCGCAACCTCTCCTACCGGATTAAGGTAGCAAGCCTGTTCCTTTTCCCCATTTTTTCGTTGCGACTTTGTAGGTCTTCTCTTTTTAGGACCGTTACTTCTTTCTTGAAATGGTGCTTCGCTTGGAGAGGAAGAAATCCGAGACGCCGCCCTCCTTGTTAAGGCGTGCACAATCACGACTCATTTCGCCATGTTTCTTTCCCGCTCTCCCTGCAACGGCATAGTATCTTGGCGACATCGCCCCCCCGTGCAGTTTGCCCCTGGCTTTCCGGTCTCGCCTCTTCCCGCCCGGATTTGGTTTCGAGCACCCTCTTCACATTCTCCCCCCCCGGGTTCGCCGGATGATTAGGTTTCCCATTTTATCTTTCCATTTTCACTTCCAACCTTTTAAGTGGCTCACCTTTCCGTCCAAGTGAAGGGAGACCCCCATGTAGACCCCGGTTTTCCCTGTGGATTTCCCATCGCGCGATCAAAAACCCCCTATATCGGTATTCGATCCTACTTTCGGCGAAACCTCCCCTTATTCTTTCTTGTCCTTTCTTGTCTGCCGATATATAACACTTCCCTTACCCGTAACGCAACGAGTTCTGCCTCCCTCCCAAGCATGCGTTTCCCTCCTCGATCTGGCTGACGCGTAAACCTTTTGCCTTATTCCCCGCTTTTGTGCTTTTTCCCGTTGCGGTAATTGCCAATTTAGGAACCGCTTTCGGCCCCGTTGCCCCCTTCCTCCTCTAAAACAGATTTCGATACTTGTTCTCCTCCTCGCTCGTTTCCGCGGTGCCCCCAAGGCCCGTCTCGTTCTCACTGCGGTCAATCGCCCTTTTTCATTTTCCGTTTGAACCAGAAGACCGTTGAACTCTTCCTTCAGGAACGCCCCGTGCGTTTTAGTCCTCGACCCAAATTTCTTTTCCTATCACGCGATCGATTGTTCCGGCGTCGCCCATCCTTCTAAGGATGTGCCACTTCTTTTGTTTCGACCCTGCCCTATGGATCTAGTGGGTTACTTTTTTTGCTGCTCCACTTCTCTCTATTTCGATGCCGTCAGTGCTCCAAGTCAACTTTCGGCCCTGTCATCGGGTTCTTCCAGGCATGGGTTGCGCAGCCCCCCTTTTTAATCACTCCTCCGCTTTTTCCCGCCCAGGCGAAGGGAATGGTCCCACCTTGAGGACCCAACTTTTCCTATACGTCCTTTTTACTTTCGGGCCTCCCTACTTCTCCCCCTACTTGCCATTGTTTCCTTCTTCCTCCTCCCTGTTTTTT
>Ga0179593_1525472_pt1 | contig 11087 bp, 13 predicted proteins | sample CZODoug2_1_08_16_FD_185931 | JGI IMG/M metagenome (GOLD analysis project Ga0179593, IMG submission 185931) | Vadose zone soil fungal communities from Angelo Coast Range Reserve, California, USA - CZODoug2_1_08_16fungal (PacBio error correction) | ecosystem: Environmental > Terrestrial > Soil >... | reverse complement strand
TTCCTTTTTCCCCCTTTTTTTCTTTTCCCACGGCCGAGGCGGGGCTCGCCAACCATAAACTGGGGGGGGCTTTTTCCTTCCCCCTCTTTTTCTTTCAAACTATTTCCTCCCGTCCTTGCCGTGTCAAAGGGACAGAAAAAGAAAGAGAGTTCGCGGCCCGAAGACTTTTTCCCCCCTTTTTAATTTTTTTTCCCTCTTGCGGTTCGCCGACGTGAAAGTGGAGGGAAAAGGGAGATGGACGTAGCCTTCCCTCCCCTTTCCTCCTCTCTGGTGTACTTAACCTTAAGAGGCAAGAACCTGACCTTTTCCTTCTTTCTTCCACCCCTTCCTTTTCAGAGAGAAACCACCTGTTTTTCCCCCCCTTTTTCCTCCCCCCCTCGGCCGGGTCCAGCGGGATCCGCGCTGCCCTTTGATGCCGTTCGCCAACATGGGGGGATGCGCTCGCGTCGTTCTCCCCCTTTCTCTTACGACCCCACCCCCCTCTCAACGAGACGCAAAATTTGGGAGGCAGGGGCCGTTTTTTCCCCCTCCAACTTTTTTCCCCCTTTTGGACATCGTTTGGGGAAGGGACAGCAGAATTAGAAGGGACGGGTGGCCGGATATTGCCTCCTTTCCCTTTCCTTATTTTTTCCCGAGGCGGCCCCAAATGAACGGAGTTATGAAGAATAAGAGGGCAGAACCAGCTTCTTCTTCCCCCCTTCCTTTTTTTTACTTCGGTTTTTCATGTCGGGCCGCGGGATGAAATCGGGGACTTCGATTAACGACCTTCCTTTTTCTTTTTCCCCGCTCTTTTTCCCTTGTTCCCCCGTGCGGGCCACTGGATAGGAGTGAGGGTAAAAGAAACGGCCCGGGGAAAACCCCCCTCTCTTTCCTTTCCCTTTTACGGCTTTTGGAAAGACAAATGGGTGCAGGTGGCAACAGTCTTCCCCCCCCTTCCAATTCCCCCTTGTTTCGGCTGGGCGCGGGAGAAAGACTACGAACGGATCTCTTCCCTTTTTCTTCCTTCTTACCGAGGTTCTTCTGACGCCCGGTTCCAGGTGACACGGCGACCAGAAGAGTCAATCGCATCGTGATATACAGGTGCCCAGACCGGTCCCCCCCCCTTTTTCTCTGCTGGCATTCCTCTCCTTCTCCCTTGCCATGTACCGAAGCGAAAGACGACGTTGGTTCTCGCATTGGCTTTCCTTTTTTTTTTTTCCTTTGGCCGGTCATTCAACTCCGCACCGCCAAGGAAATGCTCGGGATTTGCGCCTTCGACAAGCCGGCCTTCTTCTTCCCTTCTTTTTTCTTCCCCCCTTCTGGGGTTGCTGCACGGCCAAACGCCGGGCCGGTGAAAAGAGGATGACAGGAACATCTCAACGATCTTTTTCCCCCTCCCCCTTCCGTCCCCCCTTTTTTTCCCCCCCCTCCGGCTCACTCGGGGACAAGGGAATTACGGTTACGGACAAGACTGGAAAAAGGTGATGCGGTCCCCCCCCCTTTCCCCTTTTATGATCCTTTTTTTTCTCCGCATTGACCTGTATCGCCGATTTGCTGGAAGAGCGTCCGCTGCATACCAGGGTACGGGTTTGGCGATCGTCCTCTTTTTTCCGATGCTTTCCTTCTTTTCCTTTCGTTTGACAGATTAGGAAAGGCTCACGGGAAGAAAGATTGATTTGGGCGGGAAGCCAAACGAGGGCGTTTTCCCCCCCCCCCCCCCCTAGAATCTTTCTCTTTTGGCTATACGAACGCGAACCACAAAAGATAAAGAAGGGGTTATCGGGTTGGGGCGTTTTGCTGGACCTCCCTTTTTAGAAAGGTTTCCCTTTTACTCTTTCCTGGCCGAGCAGACTGAGAGGGAGACGTAATGGTTGGGTTTTTTTTATTTTTCTTTTTTTCCCAGTTTCCCTTTTTTCTCTTTTCCCCACTCCGTAAAGAAAAGTATTTAAGGCGCGACCCCTCTTCCCTTTTCTGAGACTTTTCTTCCCCCTCCGGAGCCCAGAGGACCTCCCGGAAGAGAGTTTGGGGCGACGACGTCCCGCCACTCCTTTTCACTTTTCCCTATGAAGGACTGGAAAAAAGTCTCTCTCCCCGCCTGAGAATCCATTTCTCCATTATTGCCCTATCCAGCGGTAAAGCCCGTCTCCTCTATCCGCCCCAATCCTCCTGGTGCTTGTCTCCTTTCTATTCCGACTAGTTCACCGTCTCTTACCCCCTATCTTCCCACTCTTCTACCTCCCCCCCCCTCGCCATTCCCTTTTTTAAACTCCTCCAAGATGATTGCGTGACGCAAATCCTCCCTCCGTTATCGATAGGGTTAGTTATGCTTGACCCTTCCCCGGAGTCTTTTTTTTTCCCTCGTCACGATGCGGCCCCGCGAAGACCATGGAAAGATTATGAGAAAGAAAGGGGAGATATCTCTATTTTCTTCTTCTTTCTCCCTCTTTTTTTAGAGATTCTTTTTCTACATCTAAGTCGGGCGTGCGGAGAGGGAGGATATGAAAGGGTTGAGCTGAAGGACGAAGCTTCCAGCACAGGGTCAGATCCCTCTTTTTCTCCCCCTTCTTCATCACATAACCCGAGGAGATAAACGGGGATCGTCTTTTTTCCTCTTTTTTTTTTCATTTTTTCCCTGTTTGACTTATCTGTGAGTCACAAGAGAGGAATAATAGGGCTGCAGATGCCTCCAGGCAACGGAGACAGCACTCCCCCCTTTTCTCCTTCCCCTTCCTTTTTTTCTTCCGGTTCTTTTTCTCTCCTTCCCCTCTAAAAAGGACGTAGGAAAGCCAGTCTGCTCGGAGGATGAGGCCAGTACATGTCAATGCCTTGGTGGAGTAAGAGCTGCGACTGTCTTGCCAGCAAAGCACAAAAAGAGAACCACGGGCCTTTTTCTTTTTTTTTCCTTTCCGAATTTTTTTCCTTTTTTCCTCCTCCCTCGTTTTCTGGCGTACGCAAAATCAATAGGGATAAGGGAGCCGGGCCCGAAGTCCCCCCCTCCCCCCTTTCTTCTTGTCCCATTTCGCCGAAGGAAAGAAAATATGAGATCGCCAACCTCCCCCCCTTTTTCTTTTTTTTCGGCTACCCCTCTCCCTTTCTTCAACTATCATCATGTAATCCGAGCAAGGGATTAGAGCAGGAGGAACCGGGTCCCGCATCACCTTTTCCCCCTTTTTCTCTTTCGCTTTCTTCAATCTTCCTCCCTCTCCAGGGAACTCGCGAAGTGCACTGACCTCGAGGCGTAGAAATCGTGAGATGGTGCTCGGCAGCATCTGGGTCACGTCCCCTTCCTTTTTTCTTCCCTCCCTCTGCGAATTTTCCCTTTCTTTGCTTCTTCTAAGCGCAAATCAGCGCAGAGGTGAATGGAGGGTGCGGAGTTGATGACGCGTCCCCCCTTTTCCCTTTCCCCCCCCCCCCTTTTTTTTTTTTTTCAAGTTCCTCCTTCTCAGAAACCAAACGTGCGTCGTCGCGGCGGTAAAGTGAATGGAGGATTAATTAGGAAGAGAACTCCACAACATTGTCCATTCTTCTCTCCTTTCCCTTTATGCGCTCTTTTTTTCACCTTAACCGGGAGGTTAGGAGCAGAAAAGCAGGTAGGCACGGCCCCCGGGGAATTTCCCTCTTTCCCCCTTTTTCTCTCCCCGAGCCTTTTCCCCCTCCTTTCTTTGGTGGGGCGCTCGCAATAAGGTAAGAGGTTTGCCGAAATGTTGCCACCTGCACCCAGGTTCTTCCCCCTCTTCTCTTTTTTTCCCAGGTTTTTCCTCCTTCGCCCTTTTCCCTCCTTTTTCCACGTTCCGGTAAAGACGGGAGAGGTAGCCCAGGCCGACGACCAGCAGATACCGGCCGGCTTTTTTTCCTCCTCTTTTCCCCCCGAGTTTTTTCCCCGTCCACCTTTTTCTTTCTCCGACACGTCTCGAACTGCCCGTTCTGGTCCGCAGAGCTGGTTCCGCTCCGCGTAGGGCTGCCAGAACGCCCCTTCCTTTTTCTTTTTTTTTTCCCCACGCGTTTCTTCTTTTCCCCCACCCCCCCTTCCGGTCGGAAGTCGGCGGCCACGCCCAAACGCTGTCCCCCGCAGGCGTCCTTCCCTCTTTTTTCTTTCGTCTCTCCCACCCCACAGGCGCTACACAGAGACCTTCCCCCCATTTCCTTTTCCCCAAAGCTTGCGGTCGTAGTTGACACTTTTTCCCTCAGACCTCTCGTACGTTTCCCTCTCCCTTCGCTCACCGTTCTATCTTGACCCTCCCCCCTACCATTTTCTCTTCCCCCGACGTTGAATGCTCCTCCAGCCGTACTCTTCCCTCTCGCCCTCTGCCTCTTTTTCAGCCCCCTCTTCGTGAGATCACCGGTCACCTCTCTCCCTACCATTTCCCCCTTCCCTCCCCTTTTTCTTTTCCACGCTCGCTTGCCGTTCCTGCCTACTCTTTTCACACAATCACGCGAATACTTTCCTGCCCTCTTGCACGCTCACCCCTCGACTTAATCTATTCCTTAATTATCTTTTTCTCTCCATATTAAATCCTTCCTACATCTACCCTATCACCCCACGACCGCGCTCCACTACTCCTCTTTGCGATTCCACCCATCCCTCCTTGTATTCTACTCCTAGTTGGTATAACCACTCTTTGACCTCCTATTTTTTTCTCCCCGATGCAGTTTATCACTTAGCCTGATTCACTCTGGTCCTATTAAAATATACCCACGCTCGCTCTCCCCGGATGAGTCTCACCGTCTTCCTCTCCATTTCTTGGGCGCCCCTTTTTCCCTCAGCTTTAATCTCATATCTTACCCTCGTCCGTTCACGTGCCCCCGCCGCTTGGTTCTCAACTTGTTTCACCCCCTCACGACACCTAACCCCTTCACCTTTACTTCTTAGTTCTTTTCTTTCCCGAGGGACCATGGCCTAGGTAGTTAAGGTAAACGTCGTGTGGTTCACCACAGGTGGTTCGGCGCCCTCCTCTTTTTTTCCTCGTCCCCTTTCTTTTCCCTTCGCGCAGCCCGTGCGCCACGGTAAAGTAGGAGAAACGAAAAGGATTGAAGGTACAAGGGCCCCAGGTTGTGGAACAGCCGCGTTCTTTTCCCTTTCCTCTGTCCCCTTCTTTCCTTGTAGAGTCTCCTTCCCCTCTTCCCCCCCCCCCCCGTTCATGCGTCCTTCCCGGCTTATAGGAAGAACGCGGCAGGAAGATCCAAAGTGAGTAGGGTTGGCGATGCCCGCCTCGGCCGTCCTTTCCTATCCTATTTCCCCTTTTTTTTTTCTGATCTTAGTTTGCTCCCACACCTGAAGCGGCAGGCAAGTTACGGGAAATCACGGCCGAGGAGGGAATAGCAAAACCCTCACTTGGTGGGATCTTCGTTCCCCCCTCCCCTACTCTCCTATTCTCTTTTCCTTCTTTCTCCACTATCCTTTTCTTATCTTCCTTTTTTAGTGGTTAGCGACTGGTACCTTCTTTACAATCGGAGTCAACGGCACTCCTTCTCCCTCTCAGGCGCACCCCTCACCCCCCGTAGCGGGCGAGTAGACTCCATCCCCCGACAGACGAAGATGACAAATAGCAACGACCCGGGCAAATGCTCGGTCAACTCTGACATTTTTGTTGACGTGCTGATAAATTAAGCATCCCCCCGCCCTCTAAGATCTACCAGAGCGACCGTGTCATTCTCGTTTTTCCCTACCTACGTTCTGCTCTCGGCTTTCTCTCATGCCTCCCAGCGCTTTCCAACCAGCTTCCTTTTTTTTCTTGTTTCCCCACATTTCCCCCCCTTCCCCCAAATGTTTTTTTTTCTCTCTGCATACGGTTAAACTGGCCTATTTCGCCCTCTCCGGATATTTTGGGGCCCCGCTTTTATCTCTTCTTACTTTGCTTCCCTTTATTGTCTGAATCTGTAGTGCCCTGAGGATCTTTTTCCTACCCTACCCCAGGGCATTATGGGGTAAGACCCCCGCCCACGCTGGACATCGCCCCCTCCCCAAGTGCCTCCCACGTGCGTCGCCCGTCCCGCGCCGGTGCTTTTTTCTTAACCCATCACCAGATGCCATAGTCATCCCGTTCTTCACGGTGAAGCGGCTTCACTCTCATGGAGACTCCCCCTATATTCTTGCGTAGTTATCCTTAAAGTTAGACCGCTCCCTAGCCTGCACACCGGTCCTCCCCATTCGTAGTCACAACTCCTTCTTTCCACACAAAGCTAGGCGGAGCTTGCCCGAGCCAATCTGCCTTTATCCTTTTTCCCTAGCTTACACAGAACGAGGCAAAAGGGAATACGCATTCTCTCCAGACCATCTTCCACCCGCTATCGTCGAGATAAGCAGTCCTCCTCCCTTGCCCACCGCCACCCAGCCGCATGCTCCCCATTAGTCTCTCGGGAACTGGTTTCCCACACTCTCCCCTTGGGCCCACCCCCCGTGACTCTCCCCTCGGCTCCCCTTCGCACCACGCGACCACTACTCTCCGTAAGGCAAGGCCCACTTCTTTATCTACGGCTATATTCCTCATCCTCTTCGGACAAACCTTTTTTCGTAAAACCATGATTTTTTTGAAGCGGCCGTCCCCCCCTAGGGCACTTACTCCCCCTTTTTCGTGAAGTACCTCCTTTTCCCGGTTTGGGGCCGTGGCCGCCGACTTAGAAAGGGAAGGGGGCCGGATTGCCTAGTGAACGGCCGCGTGCACCTCCTACTTTTTTTTTTTTTCCTCGGAAACACCTTTCCCTTCTTCGAGGAAGTGTCGGAGTCCAGCAATGTGTTCTGAGGGAGACAGAAAGGGGGACCGGGCTGTCACTTCTTTTCCTTTTCTTTTTTCGAAGTCCCTTTTCCCTTTTTCCTGAACGTTGGCCCCCGGCGGAAAATGGATAGGAGTGCGGGGCACCTCCCCTTCTTTTCCCCTCTTTCCCCCGATTCCTTCGGCGGCCCGCACTGGGAGGTGGACCTTCTTCCACCCTCTTCTTGCTGGGTTCCCTTCTACCTCTTACGAACGGATCGAAGTGACGTGGAAGGAACGGACGCCAGGGAGGGCCTTACCCGGCGGGCCCGGCCTCCCTCTTTCTTTCTCATTTCCTCTTTTCCCCCAGAAACTTTCTTTTCCTTTTTTCCCTCCCTCTATCAGACAAGGTTGTGAGTCCTTCTTGCAGATGATACGAAAGGAATGTAAAGCCGCGACGACGCCGTTTGTTTCTCGCACTTGGAGTGGGTTCCTCTCCTTCTTCCCCTCCCCCCCTTTTTTTTTTTTTTTTGCTGTTTCTTTCTCTGCGCCATCCGCCCTCGACGCGAGAGACAAATATGAGTTGCTGCAAAGCAAAACGCCGGGCCGGGACCCAGAGGCTGCATCTCCCCCCCCTTCTTCCCCTCTTCCTTTTTTTCATTAGGTCCTTCCCTCCCTTCCCCTTTTTTCTTCGGACCCGGTCCTCCTGCTCGAAGCTGGCTCGGATTACTGATCTCGTTACGTTGGAAGACGCATTGACCTGTATCGCCGATTTCTTGCCTCTCCCTTCCTCTTCCCCTTTTTTCCTTTCTTTTGTCTCCTTTCTGCTACCGGAAGCCGATGATGTGGGCGGAAGCCAAAGAGGGAGTCGGAAAACAGAAATAGCAGTCCGCGAATTCGGTTGGCTATCTACCTCTCCCCCCCCCCCCTCTTTTTTCTCCTGGTCCTCTCCTCCTTTCGCGGGCCGACTTCCTGGTTGAGCGGGCCGAATCGCAATACGGAAGGAGGGACCACTCCGCCTCCCCTTTCTTCCGTCCTCCTCTTTTCTTCTTTCTTCCGTTGCCTGGAGGAAAGAGGAAGAACAGAGGAGTGAGCGAGGGGGTGCCTGTCCCTGCTCCCTTCCACTTTTCCCTTTTTTTCTCTTTTTCTTTCGTGCCCCTTTTTTTCTTTTTTGCTGCAAAATGGAGGGAGAAGAGGGAAAGGAAATGGCTGGACGGGGGGTTCCTTCTTCCTCCCCTTTTTTCCTTTTTTCCCTTTTTTTTTAGACCCTTTTTTTTCTTCTTCTTTTTTTTTAGGGCTTAGAAGGGGGGGGGAGGGGAGGATCAGTTTTTTTTTTTTCCTCTACTTTATTTTTTTTCTCTCTTTTTTTTTTTTCTGGTTTTTTCTCTTCCTTCCTCCCCTTCCCTCCTTCCGTACCTCTTCTTCCCGGCCATTTTGCAGAAGAAATAACACAGAGGCGATTAAGCTTCCCCCCTTCTTCGTTTTTTCTCTTCCCCCCCCCCCACGTCTCCTTCCTTCCCCTCCTTTTCTGCTCTGGCCTAAAGCAACGAGCAGCAAGCGATGCGAAATAAAAATTACGCGGGTCCGAGACGACTTCTCCTCCCTTTTTTTTTTTTTTTTTTTTTTTTATTCCCCCCCTTCTTTTCCTCTCCTTCTTCTCGCCAGGAAAGAGTCCAAGATTGAAGTGATAAGAGAAAGCCGACAGGTGATTGCCAGCCACCCTCCCCCCCCCCCCCCCCTCTCCCCCCCCCTTTTTTTCACAGACCTCTGTTCTTCCCTCCCAACTCAATCGGGGGGGAGGATTACCGGAGCAGGGCAGAAGCTCCACGCCCGTCGGGCGTTTATGGCATTTTTTCCCCCCCCTTTCCCCTCCTCCCCCTTCCCCTCCTTTTTCCCTTTTTTTTCACCTCCTTCCCCCTCTCTTTCCGGTAATTCGAGCCAGGATTACGAAGAAAGGAGAAAGACCGTGTCCGCATTCACCTTTTCCAGGCTTTTTTCCTTTTTTTTCCCCCTTTCCTTTCCTTTTCTCTACCCTCTTTTAATTGGTGTCGGAGCCTCTGGGTCACAGGCCAGGAGTGTGGACTGTGAAGAAACAAGATGGCCTCGGAGTAGAAGGGAGGATTTCTCTCTCCTTTTCTCCCCCCCCCCTTTTTTTTTCTTTTTTTTCTTCCCAGGCCCCCACTCCCCTCCTCTGTGACTCCGGCGAGGATACAGCAATCACAATAGTGCGAGAAAAAAGGAGTAGTAAGCGGAGGGTACATTGCTGGCGGATCATCGCAGCAATTCCCCCCCCTTTTTTCTTTCTCTTTTTTTTCTTTGAAAAGGTCCCTTTCTCTCATCCAGCTTTCGAAGAGGGAACAAGGAGGAAGGAATACAGGGAAGAAGTAAGGAAAAGTAACTTCGATCAGTTCGTAGCGGTCGCCGCTCCTTTTCTTTTTTCTTTCGGAACTCCTTCCGTCCCTTCACCACCGTGCTGAGAAGTAGCGGTTTACCGAGCGAAGGGTCGGTGAAAAGAACTAAGAGCAGTGGTCCGCCGGCCACGTTCCTTCCTCTTCCTCTTTTCTCTCTTTTTTCCCCAGTTCCTTTCGCCCTCCTCACCCACAGGCTGGGACTCCGACACGTCCTCGAACTGCCCGTTTAAATGTGTAAGCAGAAGCTGGTTTCGCTCCGAGTAGGGATGCCAGAAACGCCTATTTTCCTCCCTTTTCCTTTTTCCTTTTTCCCCTCGGACAAACCCTCTTCTCCTCCCCTTCGGGGAAGCGACCTGGAGTAATGGGTGCGCGTACCGAACTGCCCGACGGCCCCCCCCCTTCCTCCCCCCCTCTTTTTTTTTTTTTTTTTCTCCACGATCGTGCCGTGAGCGCGATCCAGCGGGAAAGGGGCCTCGTTCTTGAAGGTCCCGTCGTGCTGGTCACCCACATGTGTCTTTTCCTTTTTTTCCCCTTTCCGCAAGACCCCTTCCGCCACGGTCACGTCGCGACCGCACGGCTGGCAGTCCAAGGGCCCCAGGTTGTGGAAACAGTCCCGTCTTTCTTTTTTTTTTTTTCCCCCTTTTTTTTCTTTTCTCTCCAGGTCCATTTCCCGTTCCGTGCTAATCGAAGAACGCGGAAGGACGCTCCCAGTTGGGGTTGGAGAATGCAACGCTAGCCGTGATGTCCGGCAACTTTTTCCCTCCGTTTTTTTTTTTTTTTTTTTTCCTCTCTTTTCCTTTTTCCCCCCCCCCCCTGCGGACTTCTTTACATCCCTCGAGCGGGCATCGACAACCCATAATGGGAGCGTCGGCCGAGTTAGTCGATTTAAGAAAAGGACGGGGAACGCCTTGACCTGGATGATCGTGAACTATCTCTCCTCTCCTCTTCCTTCCCCCCTTTTTCCCTTTCCCCCTCCCCCTTTTCTCACGGTTCGGTTTCCGACATTGACCGTGGCGGAAGGGATGGCGGCGAAGGCGATACGGGAATGGGGGTGTAACGCGCCGACCTGACCGTGTTCCCTCTTTTTCTCCTTTTTCCCCCCTTTCTCCTCCTTTCCCTCCCCCTCCTTCCCAGAGGATCGCGCATTCACGTGGCAACGGGATGAAGTTCGCCAAAACATGGGGATCGCTGCTTCGCTGGCCATCCTTTTCTTCTTTTTTTTTCTTTCCCTTCCCCTTTTTTTTCAGTCCGTGGACCGCACCCCAGGAATAAAAGGTAAGTCCAGTACGCTGGAAGGGGGACAGGCGTTTGGGGCCGTGGTCTCCCTGCCCCCCCCCCTTTTCCCCTTCTTTTCCCCTCCCCTCTTTCCCAGCACCAGATGCCTTACCCCACACTGCCGGCGTTTGGCAGCCCTACGCGAGCGGAACAAGCTTCTGCGAACACAGGAAAGGGCCTCTAGGCACTTTTTTCCCCCTTCTTCCTTCCTTTTTTTTTTTTTTTTTTTCTTTCCTTCCCCCCTCCCTTTTCACGGCGGACTGTGGTAGTAGGACATGGGCGACCGCGCCCGTATTTACCTCGAACTTGTCCCCCCTTCCCTTCCCCTTTTCCCTTTCCTTTTCTTTTTCTTCCCCTTTTCGTGACGGCCGGCGGAGCAAACATGGAGTGAAGGTGGCAAAGTAGCAACAGCTAACCTGAGTGCGCTTCCCCTCCCCCTTTCTCCTCACTCTTTTAGACGTGGCCGGACGGCGAAGGGAGGAATTCAAAAGGGGGAAGGAAGACCGTGGCTGCTGACCTTACTCCCCCCGTTCCCTTTCCCCTTCTCCTTTTCCCTTTTTCCCCCCCCCGGTCGGTAGAATGAAAGAAGCGATCAAGGAAAAGGTGTTGGGTTCCCTTCTTTTCTTTTTCCCTTTTTCCCTTCCCTTTGTTTTTTTTTCCGAGTGCTGACCGAGAAGGAGTAAGAGGAGGGATGTTGGCATGGACTGTGGACAGCGTCATTCCCTTTCCCCCC
>Ga0179593_1431221_pt1 | contig 11087 bp, 8 predicted proteins | sample CZODoug2_1_08_16_FD_185931 | JGI IMG/M metagenome (GOLD analysis project Ga0179593, IMG submission 185931) | Vadose zone soil fungal communities from Angelo Coast Range Reserve, California, USA - CZODoug2_1_08_16fungal (PacBio error correction) | ecosystem: Environmental > Terrestrial > Soil >... | reverse complement strand
ACTACGGTTTGATCAACTTTTGTTCAAGGGCGTTGAGAGGCATTGAGCCCTGGGGCAACCGAGGCACCCCGGTCTCTCTTTTCCCCATTCTCCCTCCTTTGCCTCTTCTAGCACAGAGATGCTAGTGGCCGGTGTAATGAGTCTCTGAGGGACAATAGCAGTTAGTCCCCACCTTCCTCTTCCCAACCGTTCCCGCAGATGTGCCCACAGGCAGTGCCTAAAACCAGTGCCCTTGATCACCCGAACTTCCCATACCCATGATACCCTTCCCCCAGAGACTCAATGAGCCCCACAGGTCCACGACGAGGTTAGTCGGATTTTCTGCTTGGCTACAATACGTACTTCTTTTCCTCTTCTACCCGTAAACCACCTCGTTGACCCGTCTGGTGCTATCGTGGGTGTGAGTCCTCCGATTTGTTGCGGTCTTAAGTGCCGTTTCGAAACCCCCTTCCCTCCTTCGTTCAAGTACCAGGGCCCGCTGTCTGGTCTCAAATATAATATTGTTATCTATTTCTTGGTGAGTGTCGAGAATAAGAAAAATCCTTTTTTCCTTCAGCGAAGACGGCCGAGATTTAGCGCCGGGACTTCCATAAAGTATGCTCGAATCCCTCCTGCCCCCGGTCTGATTTGCCTACTTCAAACTTTCTGCATGTGGGTGGCGGTGTGCCCCGCCTACACCCGTCCCCTTCCTTTACACAGTCCTTCCACTGCCTCCAAGACCCTCGTTTAGCCGGTCTCTTTCAGGAACTGTCGCTCGTGTCCGTTTTCGCCTGTTATGGCCCTGTGTGCCTTCAGGATGCACTTTGCATTCCACGTGGTGGCAGGTCCCGTGCTCTCCGGTGTCAGAAGAGGATTTTCTTGGCACCTTAGGTGTATCCCCCCTTTGCCGCAGTCACCAGTCCCCCCAATTCTATCCGATGATTGGCACCAAGGCGTGGAGCGCATTTTCCCCCCGACTTGTGCCTCCTTGCTGTTTTACCCCAGGTATCCTCGGCCTTGTTCCCTACTCCAAGTGACGCCGTTTTCATACATGCGCCACTCCCCCCCCCCCCTCCCACCCCATGTTGTAAGTCACCTGTCCCCCCAAGCCATGTTAAATTGTGGCCTCTATTTCATTTTTTATCCCTTTTCTGTCATTTTTCCGCAGCGGCCCGTTATTGCGGGATCCCTCGTTGACGACGTACAGTCATCCTTTGTGGACTTTCGCGAGACCCCCGGTCGACACGCGGTTCTTCATGTACACTCGCCGACCTTGTCCCCCCGAGGAATTCCAGACTCAGTCTTAGTATTAGTATCACGAGGATGTTGACGCAGTTAGCCCGTCAAGTAGAGAGTCCCGCATCTCATCCTTGCCCCCATTTTTTTGTTCCAGTCCGTATGATCGCCCGATATGACTGCAATGATGGTCCGATCCTCCGGCGTTTATTCGTCTCAGCATCTTTCGCCACTTATCTTGTCCACGCAGGATGATTTGGAGGTATGTTTTGATTCCATTCGCTTTCTTGATCTTCGCCCCCTCATCGCCAGACTTCCAAACCTCGGTGCCTAGGTGACAGGTGTTATAGTCCTAGCGTTTGTCCCGTTGTACTTTTTTTTCTCGTACTGTTTCCTCATGGGTCCATTGCACCATCTAGCTGTCTTTGGTAATTGGATTCACGAATAGATGCTGTCGCTAGGTTACAGTCCTTGTTTGATGATTAGTCCCTCAGATGTTCCGCTTGTTATTTTTCTCGGTGAGCGAAGGAGAAGACTGATGAATCTTGCAAAGACCGGCCCTTGCCAAGCCGTTATCCCCCCCCCCTCTCTGCCTCCCTGCAAGTCACTTTTGGAGTCGATTTTTCGAGCCTGCAAGAATCAGTTGCTCTGCAGGTCCTTTCCCCCGCCCGGCGTACTACGAATCTCTCGCCTGCCCGCCTACCCAGTCCACAGCCTGCCCGTCCCTTTTGTTTTGATCATGGGCACCGCCGGAGTTGATACGGCGTGCACTCAGGTTCTTTTCCCGGCTGTACTTCCCCATCCTACAGTCCAACCAAGTCGTTCACCCCTTTCAGGTCTGGGCAGTCGAGAAAGTGGCCCCCATTTTTTCGCCGTTTTTTTTGCCAGTCCAGGTGTTTTTTCGCAGACGTTTCTTTTTCCCCGTCCGCACTTGCGGCACAGCGTCCCTCCCCCCCGACTCAACCCTGACCGTCCCACGTGAGTGATTTCCTTCCGGCTTTCCCAGGGGTCGCTCACGGAGGTCCGTACCTCGTAGATTCATTTTCCGCTCGGTTCCCCCGCACATTGTCTCCATAAGCGCTCTTATCGACCGGCGCCAGCCGTTTCATTGCGCTCGGCGACCGTCGCATATGCTTTCCAAGCTGTCCTCCTCCCCCAGGGAGGGCGGACCTGCGTCGGTTTCCCTCTTTTGTGAATATTTTGTGTCGTTCCCCGCCGATGCCCCCCTTTTCTTGCGCGCGTACCTAAGTGTGTTCTAGGCGGGTGCCGCGACAGGCAGTTCGCCCGGAGACGAGCCCGACTGGACAGTAGACCCTGCACCCGGCCCCCGAGATCACCCGGCTGTTCCCTTCCCTCTTCCGACCACTACCCTGTGCCGGTATCCTTCTTCTTTCCACTCCTTTTTGGAGCTGACGATCTTGGCGACTGGAAGTCGCCCACGCTCAAAGGCCTCCCTGTCTTTTTTTTTCTAGTGCCGTTGCCACTCTTTCCCTTTTTACCCTTCCTCCTCGTGCTGCTTCCCATTCCCTCTCTGTCGTGCATTTTTTCTGACCCCCCCCCGTTCCTCCCCCCCTGCCATTGACGAGAGCGTGCAATCTTACGCGACTTTTTTGCCGCTCTTGAACTCTCTCCCCCTGTTCGGAAGCCTCTATCTGGTCCCGTCCCCGCCTCAAGGTGGACCCGTTTTTACCTGCGGAAACTGCTGGGACGCTGACTGGGAGTCCACCCGTCCTTTCTTTTACCCCTCCTGTGCTGTAACCGGCACCCCTATCATCGTCTCCGGGCCCACGTGGGTCTTTTGCTGTTGACCGGATTGGCCCTCTAATTTGGGCCCCCCCCCCTTCGCGCACCCGATGCAGATCTAAGCGACAGCCTGGGCCTCCTCACTGTTCCTCCCACCCCCACCCCTCAGAATTCATTTCCAACTGCCGACCCTATGGCCGCGCAGTGCACGAAGTGATGTGCGCCGTATCTCGGAACACGACCCGACGTGCCTCCAGTCCACTCGATGAATCCTCCTGGCCCATGAGCACTATCGTGCGTGTAGCTTCCCCCTTCTGTCAGACTTCCCCGACTTAAGGGGGACCATAACGCTTTGTGGGACTCGAGAAATTTTCCACAATCATGGGGCTGATTGGAGGCCGGACGCACCAACGAAACCAACACCCTGCGTTCCTTGGTAGTCCACTCGGAATCTCGTTGTCAGCCGTGGCATAAGTGTTACGGACAAGCCCTTTTCTCTGAACCCGTTCTAGGCGACGTCGATGTCCAACCACAGGGGCAACAGGGTTTGAAGAATGACGCGCGAAACCCGTGAAAGCCCTGTCAGCCTTCGGCGGCCTCATTGGCTGGACCCCTTTGAGTACCTTTTTTCACGGCCCCCCCCGTCCGGGCCATTTCCGCGCCACGACCGGCTTCAGGACCTCACCTTCTCCGGCACAACCGCGAGACCTACCTTCCACGTCTCTTTGTCAGCCCGACCTCGGTGTGTACCGTTCTTTCCCACGCTCCCCATCAGAGCGGTCCGGGTTCGATTCCTGAATTGCCCGAGATCGTGACCCTCTGGACCGCGCCAATATCCTCCCGGTCCCCGACTGGACGCAGGAGAATCCCCCTTCTCGACACCTGAGAAGCGGATGCATCCCCAGACAGTGCACTTACTTCCTTTGTCCGTCATACGCGACCCTCCTGACGTCTACTGCACCGTCGGTTGTCTGCCGTAAACAAGCACAGTGCCCTGCTTTTCCTTTGGTCCCCTCCGTACCGCTTTTGTGACGGACGGGGAGCCACCGTTACGCGTTCTCCGGTTTTCTGTCGTCTTTCCCCGGCTTCCGTGACCCCTCTTTTAATCTGCTCCCGCGGGGTTATGAACCCCCCCCCCCCTTTTGGTGACCCCAAAGCGAAACAGTGTCGTTCTGCGCCAGCCGCACGAGCGCCGACCGCGGTGTGTCGTTCCCCCTTTATCTTTCGGTCCCTCTACGAGTCACTTGATGGCACCCCCCGGGCGTGTCCCCCGGTCGACGCTTCACCGCTCCCCTCGTGTTCTCAGTCGGTCCCCAGGTCAGTGGCTGCTACGTCAGCACGGATGCCCTCTCTCACCCCACCCTCTTTCTTCTTTTCTTTTTTTTTTTTTTTTTTTTATTGGTAATATTTTTATATATGTGTTGTTTGTGGGAGTTGTTATGCCACTGTGTTTGTTTGGTTGTTGGTGAGGTTCTCTTTCTATTTCTTGGTTTTTTTGTATTTTTTTCATTTAGATAATGTGTGGCTTTCACGTTTGGGTTTTGGGTACAGATGGTTGTTGTGGTGTTTTTTTTTGTTTTGTTTTGTTGTGTGGTAGTTGCTACTTTGTCCTGTTATTTGTGTGTTTTTGTGTTTTTTTTGTCTTCTTTTTTTTTTTATTCCTTTGTAATTGTTTTTTTGTTTTGAATTTTTGTTTGTTATTTTTACTATTTTTGATTTTTGTTTTATTTTTTTTTTTTTTTTTTTTTCTTTCCTTGTTATTTTTTTTTTTTTTTTTTTTTTTCTTTTTTGTTTTTTTTGTTCTTTTTTTTTTTTTTTTGGTTTTCCTTTTTTTTTTTTTTTTTTAATTCGGGCACGCTTTCCCCGAGCTTCTAGTCCCGACCGACGATGGACCACCACCTTTCCTGTTCCTGGCAAACCCAGCTTCCAACCCGGCAAGCCTCCTGCCCGAAGCATCACTGCGCTGACGCCCTTGCCCGATCAGTGCGGCCCTGGCCAGTCTGTTTTCCGCCTTGACCCCCCCTCAGGATCGACACAGTACTACCCTCCACACCCACATGTGGGCATTGGTCGGCCACTCCCCTGTTTGTCTCGTCCTACTTCTCCTGGGCCCTTCAGCCCCGCAACTGCGGCCGGGGCTGCTCCAGAACGGACGATTGGCTTTGCGTTCGTCACAACCTCTTGTACTCAAAAGTCCCCCTTTTCCTGTTTTTTTTCCTGCTTGTGGAAGTTCACGCACATCTTTGTCCCAGGATAGGTGATACTTTGCCTTCATCTGCCGATTCTCCGTCCTGTGCCGAATTTCCCCCGCGCGCTGGTGAATACGCCCCTGTGTTGTTCTTTCTAGCTTTTTGTGACCTCCATACAACTTCCCGTTTCAAGAGACTGTGGTAGGATGGCGTTGTTTTCTGCGGGTCGGCCCATTGACCGGTAAGCTCGACCGGCCAGGCAAAGGCCGCACGACATCTCCGCCGGCTTTTTGGCCTCTGAGTGTACTTAGCCCAGTCGTAATCGTATCCTTTGAGACAGTTTTTCTTTGATTTCCCCAGCCCTGAGGTAGCGTTGCCCCCTTGGGTTCCAGGGCACGATTCTCGGCCTTTGGTCCAAGTTAGGAGTAGTCCGGTTGCCGCAGCAGCTTTTCAGTCTGCCCTTCTGCTCGATCCTCGCCCCCGAGGTGGATGGCTTTTTTTGCAGCGAACTTGTTTATTTAGTTGTGTGAACCTTACTCGCGCTTGACCTCCGTTCACGTGATCACCCCTTCCTGGCAGATCTGCGCGTTGGGTTGCTTGAACAGCCGACAACTACGGTTTTTGTCCTTTGGTCTGGTCATGTAGCCACCCCTTGCGGGCCAACGCGGGGAGTGCAGCTCGACAGTGAAACATAGCGCTTGCGGTAAGTTCCCCCTCCCCTCCTGCCACACCCCCTTGCACTCCCCCCCCACGATTCGGCCCAGAGGTCTCTCCTCAAGCCCCTGGTGTTTCTTGGTTTTACCAGTTTTCTGCTCATACCGACAAGTTTTTTTCATTCGATGTTTTCGGCGCGTCATGGTGTTTAGCGTAATGCATGCATGCTATTCTTGCCTTTTGCGCGCGCCGGCCGGATCGGCCATCTTCTCCTTCTTCGCCGTGAGCTTGTGTCAGCCTCGTGCTCTTTCCCACACGGTTTGACTCGTTTTGAGACGCCGCGCAGACTGCCGCTACCTCCCTTTCCACTGTTATGGGCCAGCGGTTTCTTCTCGGCTCTGCTGGCGAAGATGGCGATCTTTTTACAGCGTGTTTTGACTTTCCCTGCCCATCTGTTTTATATGCATCATCCAATCCTTCGCTTGTACTGTAGGAGGATTTCCGTTTGTACCCTTCCCCTTCAGTTCTTTTTTTTGTTCGTTAGTCCTCGTCGTTCGATCGCAAACGTCCAGCTCCTCTTGAACGGCCCCCCTTCGCATCAACGCAGGATCACCCCCCGCCTGATCTTCCCCCCCATGCCGTACCGTCGCGCCCTCCAAGACCTTATGTGCGGCCGCTCCCCCCTTGCCAAAGAGATCCCCCGCTTCTCTGCCCGGACCTCTTTAACCCTTCAGGTGCCGGCCCGCAGTGTTGAGTAGGAGGGCCGCGCACTTTTTGGTCTTTACGAGCCTCAGTTCCCTCTGTGGCTGACAAGTCGCGCCCAGGCCGTTCGGGTGTGTCCGTCTGTCTTTGGCTGTGGTTGCGGGGTTACGCGCAAGTTGCGGATTGCATTCCGTTCGGCGTTTATGTTATCGACGGACCTCGTGCCCGTCCTCACCCGGCCAGCCTTCCTCTCCATCCAGTAGATCACCCGCGTGCCGAGATTTATGGGTGCCGCTTTTGCCCCCCGGGCGGGGATCCTGAGACCTGGGGCATTCCCCCCCTTTGGGCAGCCCATCTGTCTTCCCTTGTCCCTGTTATGTTTACTCCCCCCTTCGCGCGCATTGCTCTCGCCTTCCCCGGATGGGAGGAATCGAGGTTTTACTGGCCCGCCACTCCCACACAGGGGCCGCAGCTCTGATCGCCTCTCTTTTTTTCGTTTTTTTTTTCTGTGTCCGGACAACCAAAACCGGTTTTTCCAGATACTTCATTCGGCCCAGAAAGCATCTTATTTAGCAATTCCTACCTTCCCCGGAGATGAGCTTTCCCCGGAATTCTTCTCATCTCTTCAAGGGACTTGGTCTTTGACCCACGAGATCGTCAACGCAGCCTCCGTCTGTCCTCCCCCATTCCCCTCTTGCCCGGTTTCTTTCTCTTCTCCTGAATAGTTTTTTGGATTGGAGGATCCAGTTGCGCAGCCTCTTGTAGTCTTGACTCCTTCTACAGTGTGCCTGCGTTTTGACAGATCTTTCCTTCAGGTTTTATAGCATTTTTCTTCCCCTCGTGCTTGTTTCTGCCCCCTTCCTGTCTTTAACCATGACTTATTTAAGATTACCCCTTAAATGTATCGCGTGGAGACCCCCCCCCCTATGAACATTCCCTTCAGAGACGCGACGACCGCGTCCTTTTCTTTAGGGAGTAATCGCCCCCACCCTCTTGTCGCCCTCTGGGTTCCCCTGTGTAAAGTAGATAAGCGTCGAATGAGTTCCTGGTCTTCTTCCTGGAGACCTGTTTTCCTCCTCCTTTCTTGGCAGTGGGGGTAACCTGGCACCAATGCCTTAGTTTTTGGCTCTTCTCTTTCTTCCCCTTTCTTGTCCCTCTAAGGTTTTCCTTCCTTGCAGCCTTTCGCCTTGTCGACTTCCCCACGGCCAACCGAAATGGGCTCGAACTGCGAAATTTCTACTGTTTCGACCACTGCGACCCCCTGTTGGCGCGACTTCCTGACCCAGCCTTTGTGCGCGTACCAAGCCTTGACAGACCTCGTCCCCCCCTACGCTTCACCAATCAGCTTTCCGCTGTCCCAACGTTCAGATCTGTTTGTTTTTCGGCCGGGACGGCTGCGACTCCGTTGGTCAATAAGAAATGGGGTGTTTTTTTGTTTTGGCTTAAGACCGGATTTCCCTTCATGTGTTTTTCGCGGTGATGCACGCATTTCCTCCCCCTTCGACTTGTCTGCTCCCAGGACAGTTTTGGTTCGCCCCGAGATCCCCTCGAGACCCCCCTCCCTTTGTGCACGGTGAGAGTAGTAACCCCCCTACTCTTCCGCGAAGTTTGAGTGCGATTACAGCTTTTCACCAGCTATACTCTTTATCTTGGAATTTCCCCCGTACGTTGGTGACTCTCCCCCGTTCATCTGTCCCCCCAGACAGTCTTGGATCGGCATCTATTCCCCCCACAGGGATTCTGTTGGGCATGTATTATCGGTCCCTGTGCGCTTTTTACCTCCTGTTTGTACTCGGCCCCATTTTTTTTTCCCCTGGTCCCAAAGATCCTCCTGAGTTCTCTCAGGGGAGACTCCCGGCGAGTCCTCACCGCTACCCGCATGAAGACTTGAATTCCCCTCTTTCAGCTCCCACCCCCTTTCTTTGACAGGAGTACAGTCTTTTGTCAGGTAATATCCTCCCCATTAACTCGACCCCCTTTCTTATTAAATCCCAGCTTTACTTAGGAAGGTGGTTTAGGTTTTTTCTAAGGTCCCCCCGTGTGGGTGGCTGCGGATGCTGTTTAACTCCCTCCTCACTTTTTCTCGCGTGTCGAGTTTGGCCCGCGTGGCCTCCTTGACCCAGTTGTGCCTCTGACACCCACCACCCCCCCATTGGTTCCCTGTCGTTGGCGTGGCCTGAGATGCTGCCGCCTTTGTGTGCTCAACAGTCATTTGCGTGCTCATCTTTCGTAGGACACTTGTTCCCCTTTCCTTTCACCTTGCTTCCACTACGTGGTCCCGATCAGGCGAGATTTCCGGCTGCTGCTCCCGTTTTTCCCGACCGTTCGAACTGCGGCCCTCGCTCCATTCGATTATTAGCCGGCAACCTGGTTCCCCCCCCCTTGCCAGCTTCCCTGAATGCACCTATCGGCATCCCCCGGCTACACCCCACTTCCTTTCACCGAGCCCGCAATTAGCGACTTTGCTTTGCATGTTCCTTGGCGGTTCCCGGCGGCCCTTTGCGCCCCGCTCAGCCCCCAGCGTTTGTGACAGTCGCAACGCTCCCTTTTTTGCAGTCTTAACCTCTTCTGGAAATGACGCAGGTAACAGTAGCTGAGGAGTCGGGTTTTTATTACATTTCACCGAGGGTTTCTACCCCCCAGAGCGGTGAATTTATTCCTAAACCCACAATTGTTTTCGCTGCCGAGATTGGCTACACATCCCCGGTAGAGCAGGCCATTACTAGCAACTTTTTATGAGTTATGTGATCGAGATTCCATTTAATTGAACAAAGATCGTCATCTAACACTCTATGAAGGCGTTCTGCTAGTTTTACCCCTCTTTTCACCGCTTGTGGGTGGCCACGGTTTTTTCCTGAGCGTTTTTTCGCCGTCCTTCCGTACCGGCAAGGCCAGGCCCCACCTCGTCTTTCCGGGCCATTTAAGCGCTTTTCCCAGTAGTAGTTTTTTCGGTCGTATGTTTTTGGTCGGGGCAAGTCTGCCACTGCTGGTGTCGGTGGCACGGTCGGGCGTCTTCCGTGACTTGCCTCGCGTCTCCGACCCGTTACTCTTTTGGTCATCTTGCGAGCAGCGCCGTGCGCAATATCGCCGATCCTTCTCGCCCTACTGATTTTGCCAGTTTTGCCCCCGACCTTGTCGCACTTTGCAGTAGGGTTTGCCACCCCTTTTCCGTCCGAGTCCGTGTCCGTGTCTCTGGTTTTTTGACCACACTGGGCAGGCGGATCACATTTCTGCGCGCCCCATTCACTTTCGCTTTAACCATAAGGCTATGGATCAATGCGTGTTTTCCTGAAGTGTCTTTGACAACCCGGTCCATCCTATTCCCATCTGCTGCCCTGATGAAGATTACGGCACGTACGGAACCCAACGACTGGATCTAAGCCAGAACCCGCTCACCAAGTTCTAGAAAAGGCAGTCCCCCCACGCGGTTTCGCGGTACCCAGCAGGAGCGCGGTTACTTGACCTTTTAGCTTCAAGACAGCCGCCTTTCCGGGGAGCCTTCCGGGTATACCGGCTGTGATCGCATGCAGTTATGATGTTGGCTTTGCTGCTTGTTCTATCAAAGTTGCCCTCTGACAACAGCCTGTGCGCGTCCTCTGGTGCGCTCTTTTTTTACTGGCGCGCCCCCCGTCTACCATCGTACGACCTCACCCACCGTAATGTTGTGCGCGTTTTTCCCGTCTCTGTCGCTTTTTCGTGACGGATGCGTGACGTCTTTACCCTTTCCGTGTCCATAGACTTCTGTAGTTTTTCGTACTGTTCATCCGTCTCCTTCCGATCCTGCCGATCTGTTGAAGCTCAGGCTGTTCCTCCTCGTCTCTTCGAGCGAGACCCCTGTCTGCCCTCTGGAACCGCCCGCTGAAAATTCCCCCTCATAGAACTTCGTGTAACAACCAAGCCCATCGAAAATCAGTCCCCCCCTGGTTTGGGGACCGCCCACTCTTCCCGTGACATGCTTTCCCTGCTCCGCCCCAGCATCACTTTCCGATAGGGATGACCGCTCGTTTTTATAAGCGTTCGCTCGACCTGTGTTTGCGAGTTAGTTTCGCGACCTCCCTTCTGAAGTGCTCCCATTGTGGGTGGTGCTCCGTCGATCCCTTTTGGGTGGGAAGTGCCGCGTCCCTTCCTGTCAAAGGCATTTACGGTTGAGCTGCACCCAGACAGATTCCTTGTCTCCTCCCCCGTGCTCGCGCACGGCACGTTCCTCCCCCGGTGCCGTGGATGATGGTTTTAGTTGAAACAGTCAAGGTTACACCTGATAAAAAGACTGTCTTTCATTCCCCCAGAGTTCCCTTCTTCCAGACTTTATTCTGCGAAGCCTGAGGTCAATTTCTCGCTGAGCCACTTTTTCTTGATGACCAATGAAACGAACCAGCGCGCGTGCCGCGTCCTTGCAACTTTTTCTTTTGTCGGACACTCGCAGTCCCCCCCTGTACAGTTTGTGCTTTTTTTTTCAAGACTGTCATACTCTGGTGCCATGTCAGTTTGGCAGTTTCTCTCCCCCCTGGTCGTTTGGTTCTTCTACTTTAATCCCACGAGATTTGTACCACGTGCACCTGCCGATACCAAGATCTAGTGCCCGGT
>Ga0179593_1260898_pt1 | contig 11087 bp, 13 predicted proteins | sample CZODoug2_1_08_16_FD_185931 | JGI IMG/M metagenome (GOLD analysis project Ga0179593, IMG submission 185931) | Vadose zone soil fungal communities from Angelo Coast Range Reserve, California, USA - CZODoug2_1_08_16fungal (PacBio error correction) | ecosystem: Environmental > Terrestrial > Soil >... | reverse complement strand
CCGCTGAGCCTCCTTTGGTCAGCTCCTTCGCCCCCCTCGACGGCGAGGTACTCTTCCCTTTCAAACCTCTCCCCTCCCCTGCTCTGCCTTCTGAGAGACCCGCTTTTTAATTGCGAGTGGCCCCTGTCCTGGGCACAAGGCTCTGCGACTTTTTCTCCCCAAACTCTCTTTTCCCGCCGGCGGGTTGGGGCGGTCGAATCCTCTCAGTTTTTGTCATCACTTCTAAAACCCTTTTTCAGACGGCAATCGTTTCGACCCAGTCGGGCGCCCCTCAACTGAGGCGTAGGTTTTACTTTCAGTAGCCAGAGGATACAGGATGACCAGTTGTTCATATCTCTCTCTTCAATCCTGTTTTTTTTCGAGACCCCTTCGAGCAGACTGTAGCGCTGTAGAGCCATTCCAGGAAACCAGGTTGCCCTTTTTTTTACGCGGAATTTTTTCGTACTTAGGATTCTTTCCAGTTCGGACCCCTACGCAGAGTCATAGAGTAGTCTTAAAGGTAGGGATACCAAGAGGGCCTTTCATGCTCGTCCCCCTCTTTTCCCCATGTTGAAGGCCTCAAACTCTGGTGCACCGTATTCTGCAGAAAAAGGACTATCTTCGTCCATCCCTCTGGGGTCGTTTAATGAGATTACTACCTCTCTTCTCCGGTGTTTTTTGTTCCTACCCCCCCTCAAGAGTGTGAGCGGAATTAAATTGGCCAATTTATGGCTCCCTTGTCCACCCCCCCCTTTTTTTAATCCACAGTGGTTTTACAGTTTTTGACTTTTCCCCATACGAGGATGCATGGAAGTGTCTTTTTAGGCCGAGCAGTCCCCCCCCCCTTACATTCGCCGACGGGATTCAAATTATTGGCTCTTGTAAAGTTCCTCCTCTTCAACTTGCACGGGAGTTCCTTCCCAGGTTACTACTCTGAGACTAGGTTCCTATTCAAAATGTCCATGCCCCCTTCCCCCTGATTCGGTGACCTGCTAGACCTCTGTTCTGACCCCGCGAGGGGTGCGGTGCGATCGTTCTCGGCTTCCGCTTCAGGTCGCGCAGACCGGTTCGGCAAGACCTTTTCTCCTTTAGGAGCTTTCATTTCTTCCTCTTCGGTGAATCCTGGACGTTCTTCATGGGTCATCTATTCCTCTCCGGATTTCAGAGAGACCCAGATTCGGGTGCCCATTGGCCGATCCGATCGTTCGCGAGTATTTTCTTCTTTTTATTGGAGTCCGCGCTTGGCGAAAAATGACCGGATGCCCCTTCGTTATTTTCTTTCCGCTTTCCGAAAATGCGCCCTCGTTTTTTCCATCCTCCTCCTTCCCCGCGGCCGACCGCATTTTTTTCCCACTTCTTTCCCCCCCCGAAAGACATCTCGCTGCAAAATATGGTTTAATCGCGGCTGCTCCTTGAGGATGTGGTCAACTGTCCCCCCTCTCGGAGGCTCTCTTCTTTCCGCCCGGTCAAATCTTGATCTTTTCTCCCCTTCAGGAAGCGCCCCGACAAGGGAGAGGGGCCAACACGTTGTCCAGGTTGTTGCAGTTCCTATGGCGCGCGCAGCCGAGCGGAATGCGTTGGATGTCCCTGTCGCGAACCCTTTTCGCCTTCTTTCCTTACACGCCTTGCGTTGCGATCCTGTTCTTGAGTGCGAGAGTATCCAACAATGTTATGATCAAACGTCGGCCTGAGTTTTTCGGCCCTCCTTTTTATGACCTCTCGCGACGGTATCTTTTCCAAGGATTTCGGTCGAGAGTCCCGATTCGACAGGCAAGACCAACCCGTCATCAGTTTCCACGCGTACCAGATTCCTTTTTTTTAGCTGGCTCATCCCTCTGACATCGGCAAACATCGGATTTTTTCTTCATTCATAAGTTTTCGATGTCCTCTCCTCTTTCCCTTTCCCCGATTGCTAAACGACCTGAACAGATGGTGTCGGCCCCTGTTCCCCTCTCCGACCATCTTCGGAGCTGACGATGTGCCCTACCGAGCTCTTCTCGGGCCCCCCAAATTCGATCGAAATTTTTGCTGACTTAGCAGAACATCGGTTTGACGTCAACTCCCCGCCGCCAGATCCGTTCAAGCTGACTCACCGACCAGGCGATTTTTCCTCCACTCTTTAAAGTGACCGGCTCCGGTCCTTCTTCAGAGGGGGTTGAGCGATCTGTCGGCCCGCCCATTCTCTCTCCTTTTTTGGGCCTTCTTCCAAGCCTTTTTGCCCCATGCCAGAGGCCTATGTGGTTGAATTACATTCGCGCCTTGGTTTCGGACGGCGCAGTTTTCCAAACCGTCCGAAAAAAAGCTCGCCCCATAGGATTCCCAAGGCGGATTGTCAGGCCCCTCATGCATTCGTCGTCCCCCTTTTGGACCGATGATCCCCCAGGAATTTGTTTGAGGTCGCGTATTCACCGAAACGACGTCTTCGTCCTCCTCCTGCCATTCCTTCCTGGTATTCCTTTGCACGGTCTTTGCAACGCTCTAACCTAAAGACGCTCGTGCTAGGTCCCTTCTCCTTTGGCCTTTAAGTCCTACCATCCCGCGACGGTTAACGGCTGCTGTCCGAAGAAGTAATCTTTGTCGCGGTATGGTGCCCTCTATGCTTTCTCGCTTTCCCGGATCTTGCCCCCTCTTTCGTGCCATGACCACCCCGGCAGCTGTTTTATTCGACATTCCGGATCATTTCAGTTATATCCGGTATGACTATGGTGAAAGTTTTGTCTTCCTTTTTTTTTTGGCCTGTTTCGAAATCATCTTACTCCAGACATCTGGATTCCTAAGGCCCCTATTAATCCAGAAGTTCCCTGTCTCTTGGGGAAGCCGAACGAAACTTTTTTTTTTTCCCAGTGGTTAGCCCCCCATCGTCGAACGCGTTGTTAAGGCCCGGACCTCTTCCGAGCCCTCCCTCGGCCTGCAGACGACCCCGATGAAAGCTTGATTCGACACGAGTTTCAAAACTTAGGTCAGACAGAAAATGGCACCCTTCAGTGTTTCAGAATTCCCCACGTTTCACAGACCCAGGCTAATTTCACTCGTTTTGCATGCGCTTCCCCGTTTGCGCGGTTTTACAAAGATCTCTCGGAGATCTGTTTACTTCCTTCCCTTTTAGCAGCCAGATCGCCTGTGCGCGATGTGACCCCCCTCCAGATTTTCCAATCCTCTCACTTCAACGCTCTGAAAAAATGAGGAGTTATAGTCGGGGCGAGCTGGCTGCTTCCTTAGAGACCACATTCTCTCCGTTTAACATAGGTGCTAGGCGTTGAACCCTCAGGTCCCTGATATCTACTCTTTCTTACATGCCTTTAGGCCCCCCCCCCCCAACCCCCCCCCCCCCCCCCCCCCACACCCCCCCCCCCCCCCCCCCCCCCCCCCCCCCCCCCCCCCCCCCCGAGTTGCGCTGGGTTCTCTGCCGCAAGCCCTTCTGTCCCTTTTACCGGTCGGTCGGCTCCTCCCAAATTAGGCAGGGACCCTGGATTTTTTTCTCGGCCCCAACCCTTTGCCTTTTGCGGTCGGAGTCTAAGCTGTTTCTCCGAAGATCTTCCCGTGCCCTCCCCTCTGCCAGCAAAACTCAAACAGTCCCAGAGACACGAAACGAAGCCTTGCGAGATGCCTTGCTTTTAGAGCTTTTTTTCTCGGTTCCTGAACTGACCTCGTGTATCCTGGTTGCTAGCTTTAAAGTCCGCTGTTCCCTACTTACAGCGACAAGTGAACTGCCTCGCCCCTTCGTCCACGTTCTCTGCTTTAGGACGGTTGCCCCTCGTATTTTCCCTCCTTGCCCTGCCGTCTTTCTTCCCACCGAGAGTTCCGGGGCTCACTCGCACTTTTTTATCGCAGCTTTCCTGACGGAAGGATTCAGTCTTGAACCGTACCAGATTACAATGCGGTAGTCGGTCCAAAACCTTAGCTTTTCCTTGCTTAGGCGGATGAACCCTTTCCCCTTGGCTACAACTTTTAGTCTTGTATTCCAGTCCCTTGCCTTTATGTTAACCTTCAGCCGGACGTTTTGTCTCCCAAGTCTTCCCAAATCGTGAGTCTCCTTTTCTTCCTTATTGATGGCCTAAATCCATCCCCGTAGCCGAAGAAGGGCAGGACTGACACGTCTCCCCTCCCAGGACAAGATTTGGGCATTTTGCCCAGTTATATCACTGTTTCCGCATATTGGCGTGATTCTGTGACCTTCCTGATTGCTTTCCAGGCTCGAAACTGTCATGCCGACGTAGCAGTCAGATCCGTTCGCTGGGGTACTTCTCACTTCCCTGACCTGTCTCTGTTTTCCTCTCCGATCACGTTCTGGGTAGTCCGGCCCGACAGGTGACAATTTTTTTCTTTTCAGGCACGTGCGCTTCCTCTCTAGAGTCCTGTTTTTACTGTGATAAGATTGTCGAGTCGGATTCTTCCGCACCCGTTTTTTTGCTTTTATTTTTTTCGGTGGCCACTGAGAATCCCGTGGCTTGTCTGGACTCTATGCTGACTCCCGTGCCGACGATTTCTCTTTCCTTGCGCTCGCGCATTTCTACGTTTCTATAAACCCCCCCCTACGTTGTTGATTTTTTTTTTTTTTTTGTCACTTTCCCTTCGAAACCTTCCTACTCTTTAGTCGTACCTTTTTGTCATCGACACCGCTCTCCAACCCGTCGCCCACTTGCGCTGATCGTTATTCCGCGCCCATGATACATCGCCATACGCGTTTTCATTTTGAGCATGCGCAGCTTCTTTGACTTGAAAGTGGTCCATATTTAACACATCACGGCGCTCGCTCTGTCCCCCATCGCTTTCGACAAATGTTGCCTCCAAACCGGTTGCCTGTAGACGTGCAACCCTTTTTTTGAAATTGCTGTTTTGTCCTTGCTTCTGTCGTACAACCCGTAGACCAACATCTCTTTCTCCTCAGTCTTTTTTATGAACAGCCCGCAGAGACTCACCTCGATCAGCCTCACTCGCTAGTCCTTATATCTTATCGCTGTCCCCAACCCTCACTTAACGGTTATGAGATGCCTAGGTTAGCCCAGACGAATTCGTCCCATTCCGGTGCCACGCCACCAATGCCCTCGATTCGCGCTCCCTCCTATTCGCACCTGTGTCCGTTCCCTCCGGCTTCGCTCCCGAAAGGCCCCTCCTATCGCACTTCTAACCCTCTTCTTTTTATTGAAAGGCGTAGGAGATAAGATTTCCGCCTTCGCTTTTTTTCGATTCATGTTGGTACTTTTCTCTCTTTTCGCAATCCGCCTCTCCCTCTCAATTCCGGATAAACACTCCCCATAATTAGCCCTTCATGGGGTCATCATTGCCCCCCTTGACAGCCCACCTTGTGCCGCCAGTGAATTCACCATGGATAACCCACCATTCAACCAAATTGTTCCCTATTACATCCTCCCCCCCCCCTTGAGTCCCCTAACCGTCCTTTCTTAAGATCACACTTCGTCTAATTAGAAGAGATGTAAGATTTTTTTTGACTCATGCCCCCTTTCATGAATTCCCCCTCTGATCTTGTGGAGAAGAACTCTTTTACTTACTTTCGGCCTCTCACCCCCTTACGTGCCGAGACGGTAACGTAAAGAATGCTTATGCTCCTCCCACTTATTCCTACTCGACGGCAGCGTGTTTTCCTCATATACCCCCGACTGGGAAGAAATCTCCCCCCCCAATTCTTCAAAGCAAGGAGGTGGTGGAGGTACTTCCCCTCGCCGATTTCCCTTAACTGCTCTCGTATATTTCCTTTTCTTTTTCATACCCCCCCCCCGGCAGCTCGCACCGGCGCATTAGCGTTTTTCCTCCGATTTCCAGTTCCCTTCAACTCAGCCTTTTTGCTTTTAGCGGGCCATTTTTCCTCTTCGATGGAAAAGTTTGGTCTGCAGTGCTTTTTCCAGCCTCCCCCTTGGAGCGTCCATTTTTCTCTCCCTTGCGGGAACCGATTTTGCAGACGCCCCCATGTTTCGCAACGCGCGTTTTTCCCTGATGGGCCTGCATCAAAGCCACCCTCCCCTTCTTTTAGAAAGCAAGACGGGCTTGGAAGCCGTTTCATTTTTGGCATCTCTCACTCCTCTTAGTAGAACGGTCCTTTAGGCTTCCACTTTTTTTTTCCTGTGAGTTCTTATCATGGGCAGATGCTCTGGCCCAATTTTTTTTTGCATAGTGAAGTTTTTACATTTGTTGACAGCCCCCGCGCTGGTCTAACGTTTTCATTCGGTATGTGCAGCAGGCTGGAATGCCCTGGCCTAAGGGCACCCTGTTGGTTTCCTCTTTCTTTCCTTTGTGAAGCGGATTTCGTCGGTAAGCACGTTTTCGATTTTCTTCGTTAAAGGCCTATCCCCCATGAACCCCGTTAACAGAATTGCGCCTCCTTGAAAGCTTCCCCCACTCGACTTCTGCCTTCCTCCTCCCACGCGATGGTTCTTTTGCAGTTTGTTCTTTTGCCCCAGGCTGACTTAAGTCCTCCCACGTTTTCCCCCCCTTTTAGGATTTGAGTCCCGCCTTTTTTCTTCTATCTCGCGATCGAGTGTCCCGGGGCGAGTAGATACTTTTTTCCCCCTGCCTCGCTTCGCCCTGATGCATCTTGACAGTGCCTTCGGGGTTTTGCCACGCGGACCGGTGTGGACCCCTCTCCCTTTTTCTCGGCTCTCCGTGATCGCTTTTCATTTTCTCTAGATTTTCTTGGGGTTAAGCCGCCCTCTCCCCTCTTTTTTTCCCGGAGTCCTTTTTTCTCGTTGACGCCAATTTCTTTTCTCTGTCCAACCTGTCCTTCCCTCTCGGCCGCCATTCCAAGCACCCGCGGTTTGCCTCCCCTACGGCCAAACCGTTGCTGCCAAATGGTCAGAAACGCTTTTCCTCATCGTCTTGAAGATCGGGAAAGAGTCTGGAAAATTTAATTCGACGTTTCGTCTCCCCAGGGCGTTTCGAGGCTCCCCCAGAGGATTGCTCCCCTTTGAGCCTCACTCGGCCGATCTAGTCAATGATCTGTCGTTTGTCTTTATCCTTTTTTAACTAGAGGTTCCTCTTCCTGATGTTCTTCCCCTAATGTGGCTTTTCAACAAGTTGTCCTCCCCTCGTACCGTTTGCGCGCCCCTCCGGTATCTTTCCCCTAGACAGGTTCGGTCTTTTTCCCCCAGTTATTCTGCCTCCTCTTGGATCGAAGCTGTTTCCCTTCAACAAGTAATCTCCGTCACCGTTCAACGATATGGCGCTATTTTGTAGCGGAAGACTCCCGGAATTTCCCCCCCTGGCCGTTGAATGTTCCTCCGTTGGCCGATTTCCTTGCTCTACCTTCTGACTACCTAAGCATACTGCCCGGGGGCGGCCTCTTTCCCCCTCTGCCCCTCCTTCTCCTTGCTTTCACTCCCGGTACTTTTCCCCAGCTACCCCTGCTATCGGACTGTTTTCTGGCACAGAGAAATTTTCGTTGAAGACCAACCTCCTGAAACGTTCAGTCCCCCCCGAGTTCGAGCACGCCGGTTTATCCTCCCTGCTTTTCCTGAGAAACTGTGCCCGCGTGGGTTTGTCCCCCTGATCGTCCGCCTTCTTCTGCGGTACTTTCCCCCGGTACCCACTTCCGATACGGGCGGTCTTCCTACTCGGGTGCAACGTTTCTTTTTTTCGAAGAGTGACTTTCCCCCTCTAAGTTAAAAGCCCAACCTCCCCCGGAGGTTTCTCAAATTCGGAATGTTTCCCGGCCCTCCTTCCCTAAATGGATTCTCGGAATTTTGAATATCCCCCTCTTGTTACCGATTTTGAGGTTAGACTTCTACCCCCCTTACTATTCCGACGCGATTTGCGAATTTTTTATATTATTTCTCCCCCTTGGAAAGGAATGATAGATGCCTGGAAAGACCCTCCCTTTTTTGGATTTTCCGTCTCCATTTCTCATTTCGATTTTCCACGTCCTCCTAACCTGTCCATGTCCCCTCTTTTCTGCTATGTCTTAGCGGGTCTTCAGGTAGTATTACATTTAGTGGACTTTCTTGCCCTTTCATTTCTTATTCCCCTTCCTGCCTTCAAAGAGCAAAGGACGCAAGAGTAGTGTGAACCTTCATACTCATTTCCTCTCCCGCCCCTTATTTTTCAATCGCGCTTTTCGTATCTGTAGTCGGCGCCTCTGCTACTTGGTTTCGGGTTTTTTTGGCGACTTTTCCAACGGAGATACTTTAACGTCCCCTATACTTCCCTCTCGCCCCGTTCGTTGTAATGATAGACCGTCCCCCCTTTTTCTTTTCTTTTCAGCGACCGACCAGTTTGCAAGAGGGGCTCAGTTTTCCCGCCGCGGTAAGAAAGCTTCGACCCACGTTTTTTTTCTTTTGTCAGGTTCTTGCAGGATCCGACGTGCTGTTCGATCCGAGCCCATCCCGTTCCCCCTTCTTTTCTACCTCCCCCTGGCCAATCTCTCATTGAGGCCAGCGCGGCCCCGCTCGTCACAGTTCATAATCATTTTTCTTCCGTTCATGCGCGTAATTGCCGCGGTTTTACACGAGTTACAGGCGATCCCCTCTGTCCTCTCCTCCTTTTTTTTTTTTGTTTGAGCTCTATCGCCTTGGCCCCCGATGGCTTGTAAAAGCCGCGCAACCTGTTTCTGAGGGAAAGGATATTGCCCATGTCTCATCGCGCGGGCTCAGTTCTTGCTCTATTTAAATGATGTCTTAATTGGGGTCGAGCATCAGCTTGCCTCTTTTCTTCCTCTCTCCCCCTTATTTCGGGAGACCCCCCCCCTTTCTGTTTCAGGAAACTTTTTTTTGCGGGTGATGAGCCGGAGTGAACCCTTCCTCGTACGCCTCTTCCCCACAACCTTGAACAGGGACCTTTTGCTTCATAGGCCAACCTCCGGTCCCTTCTCTCGGTCGATCTTGATGCCTTAGTAAGCTATTAGAAAGGTCCCCTCCCCCTACACCGGGTCTGAGTCCCGAACTACGAGATCCGCGTTGATCCTTGCTTTCGATCTTTTTTTCTTTCTCCCTCTGCATGAATTTCTTGCCGACTCCTGCGGCTATCGACCCTCCACTGATCAATCACCGTTTACTGAGCTCAGCATCGTTTCAAGTTCGCGGACTGGTAAGTGCATCCGTATTTCTTTTTCTTTTTTTCCCCTAAGTTAGTCCTCATCGATCGTTTCCTGTAGAATAATTCTACCATCGTCCTCCCATCGAATTTTCTTTCACTCTTTTTACTTCTGGAAGACTCCTCCTCACCATCTTTTTCCCTTTCTTTTCCCCAAACTTCGCTGCATGCATCCTTTCGGAAGGATTGTAACCCACTTAACCGCTGGCGATGCTTTTTCGGATGCCATTGATGTTCACCCTGGTGTTTTTTTTTTTCTCCTTCCCGGAGGATTCCAACTTCTGCGCCCCGAAAAATTCCTATTTTCCTACGGTCCTTTTCCCCCTTTGCCAAATTCAAGGGAACCACTGAGAATCCTTTCCCTTTCTCCCCCCCTCTCGCGGCACGCCCACGCGGTCAGCCTTTAGCCTTTCTTATCAACGGCTTTTCCCCAGAGCTGGGGTGATTCCGAACTTTTCCTCCTTCGGCAGTGATTCACCATTGGCATCTGCTTAATCGTACTCATTCTATCGCTCTGTTCCTTTTTTTACAAGTTCTGGTCTGAGCTGTCTTCCCCAGAAACGTTCTCACCGGTTCCCTTTTCCATTTCATGGGGTATCGCTGCCTACGGGCCGACGTTCGTTCTAGGGGCGGCATAGTCGCAGTCCACTCTAAACTGATTCTGGATGAAAATCCTCCCCTGGAATTCTTCCTGAGTTATTACTCCCCCCCCGGCGCCCTCGGTTCGCGGTGTGAAATCCTTCCTTTCTTCTTTCCACTCTCGAATCCGATGTCTCTGACACGTACTATTTCCCCTCGCTCATACCTGTTCTCTGGCTTCTTCTCAGGGATGGTCTTCCTAACGCAGGTAGACTGCTCATCATTCCCGTTATGCCATGCTTTGCCTCCCCGAAGAGCCACTTTCCCTGTCACCCCGACCCCAAAGATTGAGGTGGAATTTCGCCCCTCATTTCTCCCTTCCCGAGATGGAATTCGAGGAGCACAGTCCATCTTTCTTCATCCCACCCGATCAGAATTGTTTACTTGCTGCAGACTCCCTCCCCTTAGAAGTGAGTAATTTGCAATGGTCATACATATTTTCCCAATCAGATCGCTGATCAGCTGTAACCCAACATTCTCCCCATGATTCATAAAACAATTTTCTTGAGGCCCCCGGTGAAAACTTGCTTTAGTAGATCGTTAATTTTCGTTACACCCTCTTCTCTTCCTGTCGCCCAAAGCGAATAACCTAGAGTCCCTCATAATGGCCGTTTCGGTCTCATTTCCTCTCCCGACAGATCATCATGATTCCTAGAAGTTGACTAGGCCCGTTTCTTGGCCATCTAGTAGGGCGCGCTCTTGTCTGAATAGCGTTCCCCCTTCGACGTACCGCCCCTTTTGCAAGACCGGCTTTTTCCTCGCGCCCCTTCTTTCACCGCCTAACGGTCGTCTCCTCACGACGGTGTCAGTCTGCTTCATCCCCGGCAAAATCGCTTTGCTCTTTTGAAATCATCTTTAGGAGCGTTTCCACTTACCCGCATGGCAGGGAAGGTTGGATCCTCGTTCCCCTAGGTTTTTCTGACCTGGCAAGAGAAATACGCGGCTCCCTTTTTGAAGCCCCCCCCCCCTTTCCAAACCCCATGTCCAACATTGGTATTACCCTTTACTTTTTTGGCAAATGCCAAGAACGCCCCCTTGCCCTCCATTTGTCAACCCGGTAAAAACATTAACACCCCTTTTTTTAGTATTACCACTGAAGCCAGCCCCCCCCTGACCTAGTATAAGTAGCCTCCCCTCCCAGATTTCCCGAGATGAGAATAACTAAACTCTGCCCCTTGATTCCTTCCTCCTATCTATCAATATGGAATGGAACTTTGTCCCTGAAGCCTCTTGGCCCACGGCATTTTCCCCTGGAATACAGTCAAGCGTGTAGGATTAAATTCGATTTTTGCAAGACATAGGCTGGCCCTTCTGACCTGAATACCCCTCTTTTCCCCCCCCCTGAAGTATCGTCCCCCCCCAAAAGGAGGCGTAAAAAAATTCTCGGTGTAGTTTAGTAGAAGACTAAGTTCTCAATCTTTTGGGTATAT